>ERZ1090861.58-NODE-58-length-76550-cov-7.567789_pt1 | contig 76550 bp, 80 predicted proteins | sample MGYA00478482_ERZ1090861 | MGnify/ENA primary metagenome ERZ1090861 (study PRJEB33644, sample SAMEA5815744) | chicken gut metagenome | biome: Chicken; feature: Gastrointestinal Tract; material: Caecum | place: Ireland | collected 2019-01-01 | study: A study of the... | reverse complement strand
GTTTGACACCTCTGCGGTGTCCTTACCTGTCGCAACAAAGAACGAGGTGAAAACCGGATACGCGCAAATCATTTCCACGGTTGACGACACCGGGCCGCACTATTATGATGTTCAAATCGTTAAGGTTTACCCGAATTCTGATGAGAACGGTAAAAATATGATCCTTGAAGTCACAGATGAGGATCTGATCGCGAAAACGGGCGGTATCATCCAGGGAATGAGCGGCAGCCCTATTATTCAAGACGGGATGCTCGTCGGTGCGGTGACACACGTATTCGTCAACAATGCGCTGCAGGGGTACGGCATTTTTGCAGAAACCATGCTCAAAGAATCCCAATCCGTGGAAACGGCTGAGCTTGAGCAAGAGGAAAGGGCGCAGGTGGCTTAGGGTGTGCGGTGCGCGGTACCGCGCACCCTTTGTTTATGACAAAAAACGATACGCGCCGCGTGGTTTGGCTGTTCCTGTTTGATCGCAGATTTTTTTGCGTAATTTGCAAATTTCTACTTGCCAAATAATACCATATATGGTAAAATATGGCAGAAATCAAAACAGGAGGTTGTTTTCATTGGAAAAAACATTGAAAATTTTGTTTGCAGAGGAGCAAAACAGCTTTGGGCGCAGCTGCACGCAGGCGCTCAAAGACAAGGGGTTTGACGTAAAGCTTACACCGAAAAACGGTTCGGAAGTCTTGCGCCTTGTGCAAAGTGAGCAGCCTGACGTGTTGATCATGGATGCGATCATGGCTTCGGTCGATGCGCTCGGTGTGCTCAACCAGCTAAAGAAAAACCCACCGAAAAAACGCCCGATCATCATGGTGATTTCGGGCGTTGACAACCAGCGCTTTGAAAATGAAGTGCTGCAGGCCGGCGCGGATTACTATTTTCTCAAGCCTTTTGATGTGCAGATGCTTGCAGAACGTGTTGCGATGATGACATCCTGGCAGCTTTCGGGCGGGAAAATGGATGTACCTGCTTCGCCGCATATCAGCGCCTCGGAACTGGAAGTGCTCGTCAGCGATATTATGCGTCAGATCGGCGTTCCCGCGCATATCAAAGGCTATCAGTACCTGCGAGAAGCGATCATCCTCTCCATCCACGATACGGAAATGATGAATTCCGTAACCAAGGTTTTGTACCCGACGGTTGCCAAACGCTTCTCTACGACCTCCTCACGGGTGGAGCGTGCGATTCGTCATGCCATAGAAGTCGCGTGGGATCGCGGCGATGTGGACGTGCTCAGCTCGTATTTCGGATATACCATCCAGAATTCCCGCGGCAAGCCGACCAATTCGGAATTTATTGCCATGATCAGCGATAAAATGCGGTTGCAGTTAAAGATCGCCTGATTTTACATCAAAGAAAAAGCCCGCCCCGTACTGTTTTTTCAGCACGGGGCGGGCTTTTTGTTTAGGTGCTTGATAGTTTAAGCGAGGTCTTTCGCGCATTCCGAAGTGATTTTTTCGGCGATTTTTTGCAGTTGTTCCACACTTCCCAGCATACTTAGGTCACGACGGTATTTGGCGGCACCGCGAATGCCTTTCACATACCAAGCGGCGTGCTTGCGCGCTTCGCGAATGCCGATGCGTTCCCCTTTGTATTCGCAGATCTTTTGCACGTGCGCGCACATCACACGCATGCGTTCCTCGATCGGCGGATCGGCGAGCAGCGTACCGTCGTGCAAGTATGCGTTGATCTGCTTGAATACCCAAGGCTGCCCGAGCGAACCGCGCCCGACCATTAAAAAGTCGCAGCCTGTTTTCGACAGCATTTCGGCAGCCGACGGGCCGTCCGTGATGTCGCCGTTGCCGATCACGGGGATTTTCACGCTTTGCTTGACTTGCGCAATGTGTTCTAAGAGCACGGGCGGTGCATACATTTGCCGCCGCGTCCTGCCGTGCACGGTGATCGCCGCCGCCCCGGCCTGTTCGGCACGCTGTGCCATTTCCACTGCATTGAGATGTTCTTCATCCCAGCCGATACGGATCTTGACCGTCACGGGCACATCGCCGCATGCGCGCGCAACGGCTCTGACGATCTTTTCGGCAAGCGGCGGATCGCGCATCAGTGCTGCACCCCCGCCGTTTCCCGCGATCTTCGGCGCGGGACAGCCCATGTTGATGTCCACAAACTGCGGATGCATTTGTAAGACCGTCTCCACGCTTTGTGCCATGATCTCCGGGTCACTTCCGAAGATCTGCACGCCGGCGGGGCGCTCAGCGTCGGACAACTGCATGAGCGACTTTGATTTTCGGTCACCCATGGAAACGCCCTTTGCGCTCACCATTTCCGATACCGTGTACGCCGCACCGAAGCTGACACATAACTCGCGAAATGCGCAGTCCGCTACACCCGCCATAGGCGCGAGCGCGGCAAAACCGTTTAGTTTCGTGTTTCCGATCTGCATGGTTTTCATCCGTTCCGTTTGCCTGTCTGTTTCGGCAAACACCAGCAGTATACCACACTTTATTTTGGCACACAACCGAAAAATCCCGTGCATTTCATCGGTACATATGGTATATTAAATACAGACAAGCAATTTGTGTGCAGAGGTGATTTCCATGAAGCTGCTTGTGCTCGACGGAAACAGCATTTTCAATCGCGCCTTCTACGGCATCAAACTGTTGACCACGAAAGACGGGCGGTACACCAACGCGATCTACGGCTTTATGAATATTCTTCTGAAACTTGAGGAAGATGTAAAGCCCGACGCGGTGGCGGTTACGTTTGATTTGAAGGGCCCGACCTTTCGCCATAGGCTTTACGATGGCTATAAAGCGACGCGCAAGGGCATGCCGCCGGAGCTTGCCGAGCAGATGCCCGTGCTCAAAGAGCTTTTGACAGCGCTTGGATATAAGATCGTTACCAAAGAGGGATATGAAGCGGATGACATCATCGGCACGCTCTCTTCCCATGTTGGTGCGGAAAATTTCTGCTATATCGCTACGGGCGACCGTGACAGCCTGCAGTTGGTGCGGGATAACGTGCAGGTGCTGCTTGCGTCCACTAAGGCGGGGCGTTCCGAAACAACCGCCTATGACGTCGCGCGCGTGCGGGAGGAGTATGGTGTTTCCCCACGGCAGATGATCGACATCAAGGCGCTCATGGGCGACAGCTCCGACAATATCCCCGGTGTTGCCGGTGTCGGTAAAAAGACGGCGGAGGATCTGATCCAACGGTTTGGGACGCTTGACGAGCTTTATGCGTCGCTGAATTCTGCGGATATCAAGCCCGGTGTGCGCCAAAAGCTGCAAAACGACAAGGACATGGCGTATTTAAGCTATAAGCTTGGCACCATTGATTTGAACGTGCCGGTGGATACAAGTCCGAAAGCCTACCAAAAAGACGCGCCCAACGAGCAGGAGGCAACGGCTTTGCTCGTCTCCTTGGAAATGTTCAAGATCCTTGAAAAGCTTCATTTTGATGGCGCTCAAAAGCCTGCTGTAACTGCACAACCTGCGGAAAAGATCCCGTTTTTAACATCAGGACTGCCTGCCCGGGAAGAGCTGCTTGTCGGCGGCGGCGCGTATTTTGTGCTTGCCGGGCAAACCGTATATTTCCGAACCCCGCAGGCAGTCGTTGCGGCGGATCTTGCGGACGCTAAGCAGAAGGTCGAATTTTTATCTCTGCTTGCTGACTGCGACGTGCCGAAATTTGTCTATTCCTCCAAAGAGGTGTTTGCATTCGCTTTCCAAAACGGCGCCGAGGCACAGAACATCAGTATGGATGTGACCCTTGCCGCTTATCTTTTAAATCCCAACGCCAAGGACTATGACTTGTCCCGTCTTGTTCAGGAATATTGCCCGCGCGCGGCTTCTGCCGAAACGGACGACCAAACGGCGAACGCCTGCGCCAATCTGCCCTTGCTTTGCGAAAAGCTTGCGGTGCGGCTGGAGGCGTGCGGGCAGACCGAATTGTTACAGAATATGGAGATCCCGCTTGCCGAAGTGCTCGCCTCGATGGAGCGCGTCGGCGTTTTGGTCGATAAGGCGGGCATCGAGCGTTTTTCCGAAATGCTTACCGGCAAGATCGATTCGGCACAGGCGCGCATTTACGAGCTTGCGGGTGAGGAATTCAATATCCATTCGCCCAAGCAGCTTGGCGAGATCTTATTTGAAAAGCTGCATCTGCCTGCCAAAAAGAAAACCAAGACCGGCTATTCCACGAATGCGGAGGTGCTCGAAGGGCTTGCCGACGAGTACGAGATCGTGCGCCGTATTTTAGAATATCGTACGCTTACAAAACTCAAATCCACCTATTGCGACGGGCTTTTGAAGGTCATCGGCGAGGATGGCCGCATCCACTCGAGCTTCAACCAGACCGAAACGCGCACGGGGCGCATCTCTTCTGCGGAGCCGAACCTGCAAAATATCCCCGTCCGGCAGGAGCTTGGTCGGGAAATGCGCCGGTTCTTTATGGCGGGCGAGAGGAATCTTCTTGTGGACGCGGACTATTCACAGATCGAACTGCGCGTGCTTGCGGATATTGCGGATGACAAAACGATGATCGACGCATTCAATGCAGACACGGATATTCACACCGTCACCGCCTCGCAGGTGTTCCATATGCCGCCGCAGATGGTCACACCTTTAATGCGCAGCCGCGCCAAGGCGGTCAATTTCGGTATCGTCTACGGCATCGGCGCGTTTTCTTTAAGCAAGGACATCGGCGTGACGCGCGCCGAAGCGGATAAGTATATCAAAGATTATCTCCACCACTACGCCGGTGTGAACCGCTATATGGAGCAGGTCGTCGCACAGGCAAAAAAGGACGGTTACGTGACCACGCGGTTTGCGCGCCGCCGGTATCTGCCGGAGCTTGCCTCTTCCAACGCCATGCTGCGCGCGTTTGGTGAGCGTGTAGCGCGCAATATGCCGATCCAAGGTACGGCTGCGGACATCATCAAGATCGCCATGATCCGTGTCTATCGAAGATTAAAAGAAGAAAATATGCGCGCAAAACTCATTTTGCAGGTGCATGACGAGCTGATCGTTGAAGCGCCCGAAGAAGAAGCACAAAAGGCGGCGCAGATTGTCTCGCGCGAAATGGAAAATGCATGTGAAATGAAAGTGCGCTTGAAAAGTGACGCCAACATCGGCAAAACCTGGTATGATGCAAAGGGATGACATAATGTTTCACGTGATTTTTGTCTGCACGGGCAACACCTGCCGCAGTCCCATGGCGGCGGGCTTGTTCCGTTTGTATTTGCAGAACATGGGTCTTCAGGACTGCGCCAAAGTAGAAAGCGCCGGGCTTGCGGCAGCGGCGGGCGCGCCGCCTTCGGAGAATGCCGTCAAAGCAGCGGCAGGCTTTGGCGCGGATATTTCTGCGCATCGCTCAAGACCGTTGACCGGTGCGGATATAACGCCCGATACACGTTTCGTTTGTATGACACCGCAGCATGCAGCCGTACTGCAAAGCGCAGGTGTTTTGTCCGAACATATTTTATCCCTGTCCGTTTCCGACCCCTTCATGGGGGATGAACAGGTGTATATGCGCTGTGCCAAGCAGTTGAGCGATGCTATGCCGAAAGTGTTCCGTTTCGTGTTCGGCTGCGACGGCGTGCGGCGTATGCAGCCGTGTGACGCGCGGGCGGCTGCTGCTATAGAGCGGGCGTGCTTTGCACATCCATGGAGCGAAACCGCGCTGCGCGAATCGCTTGAAAACCCGAATGCCTGCTTTTTCCTGCTGACTGCGGACGGCCGCCCTGCGGGATACATCGGTGCGGACAACATTTCGGGTGAGGTGTATATGAACGATCTCGCCGTCCTGCCCGAATTTCGCCGCCGCGGCTTTGGCGGGCTGCTTTTATCGGCGCTTGTGACATACGCGCGCACGCAGAAAGCGGCGTTTGTCACATTGGAGGTTCGGGAGAGCAATATCCCCGCCGTTTCGCTGTACCGAGCGTTTGGCTTTCAGCAGACAGGTATGCGCAAAAATTTTTATCGCGATCCCGATGAAAATGCATTGATTTTGACGCTTCCTATGGACAAAAAGCAAGTTTAGCAGATTTGTAACGTTTTTAACCATTTGTAACTTGCCTTTTTCGACAAAGCCTATATAATATGAGCAGAGGCAGAAATTTGTCGAAGGATTGGGCTAAGTATGCAGGTTGTTAAACAAAATAAAATACTACGTGTGATGCTCGCTGTATTTGCAGTAGTGATCATTGCGCTGTCCGTTACACTGACGGTGTTTTCCGTAAAAAACGATCGTCTTTCCGAAAGCGGCGCACAAGCGGGCGAGGCTTATGAGAGCCTTTCCGAAGCGCTCGGCAGCGAGCAGTCGGCGCGTGCACAGGAGGCTTCCTCCTATCAGGCACAGATAGACGCGCAAAATAAGGCGCACCAAAGCGAAAAAGATGCGCTGGAGCAAACGATCGCCGATCTTAATCGCCAGATCTCCATTAAGCGCGCCGCGTCCACGCAGCCGCCTGTCACGCAAAGCCCCGCCGTGCAGACGGGAACTGCAGATCTTTCGGGAAAAACCGTTTACCTCACGTTTGATGACGGACCGTCGCCCCGCACGCCGGAGATCTTAAAAATTTTGGATCAATACGGCGTCAAGGCGACGTTTTTTGTCATCAACGGCGGAAAATATAACCAATATATGAAGGACATTGTGAACGGAGGCCACAGCATAGCACTGCACTCCTATTCGCATAACTACTCTAACATTTACGCATCCGAAGAAAACTATTTTGCGGATTTGCAAAAGATCTCGGATGTCGTGTACGAGCAAACGGGCGTGCGTACCAATCTGATCCGCTTTCCGGGCGGAAGCAGCAATACTGTCAGCCGCAAGTATTCGAAGGGCATCATGACGCGCTTGACAAAAGAGGTCGCTGCGCGCGGCTATGTATATTTTGACTGGAATGTAGAATCCGGCGACGCGGCGGGCAATCGGGTTTCCGCACAGACCATTATTAACAACTGCCGTAAAGTTCCGCGCAACAATGCTGTGATCGTACTCATGCATGATGCTTCGCCGAAAAAAAGCACGGTCGAAGCGCTGCCGGCTGTCATCGAATACTATAAAAAGGCCGGCTGCAAATTTGCCGCGCTCACCACATCTTCCCCGGTCGTACATCAGCGGGTCTTAAACTGACCGATCGCGATTTTTTGTATATATTCAATAGATGAAAACATTTTTCATTGTGATTTTGCACAAAGTTTCTTCGCGCGGACGGAATGGACTTTGGTGCACCCACTGAAATCTCACAAAATCCCCCATATATCGTGTTTTAACCGTTGACGCGGACAAGTTTTGTGGTATAATATGTTATCGAAAAGCAGGAAAAACAGCTAATACTCTGATATATGGGGAGAATGTTTTATGTTCGTCAAAGAAGTTCTTGTTCAAAATCAGGTTGGTCTGCATGCGCGCCCGGCTACGTTCTTTATCCAGAAAGCCAATGAGTTCAAATCTTCGATCTGGGTTGAAAAGGACGAGCGCCGCGTCAACGCAAAGAGCCTGCTCGGCGTTCTCTCACTCGGTATCATGGGCAACACCACGATCCGCATTATTGCAGGCGGTCCCGATGAGGTGCAGGCGGTTGAAGCGCTTGTGAAGCTGGTTGAGTCCGGCTTCGCCGAATAATTTACATCAGAGCTTTTTTCAGACACGCCGGCTCTACGGTGTGTCTGTTTTTGTTGTTATGGGAAAGGCGGTGGGCAAAACGGAAGACAGACGAGCACAGCTGCGCGCAAAAGCTATGTGCCTGCCGCTTTTGCCGGGCGTGTATATTATGAAAAACACGGCGGGCGAGATCATTTATATCGGTAAAGCAAAGGCTTTGAAAAACCGCGTCAGCCAATATTTCGGCTCGCCGAAAGCGCATACGGTCAAGGTTCGCAAAATGGTTGAAAACGTGCAGGATTTTGACTATATTGTCACCGACAGCGAATTTGAAGCGCTGGTGCTGGAGTGCAGCCTTATCAAGCAGCACATGCCGAAGTACAACATCCTGCTCAAAGACGATAAAGGGTACAGCTACATCCGTGTGGCAGGGAGAAAATTTAAAACGATTTCTGCCGTGCTGCAAAAGCAGGATGACGGCGCGCAGTATATCGGCCCCTATACCAGTTCCTATGCCGTGAAGCAAAGCGTGGACGCAGCGAATAAGATATTCATGCTCCCGCAATGCGGAAAAGATTTTGACAAAGGTTTTCAAAAAACACGGCCGTGCTTGAATTATTATATCTCCCGCTGCTGCGGTGTCTGTACGGGAAAAGTCAACCAAAAGGAGTATGCCGACGCCGCTGAACAGGCGATCCGCTTTTTAAAGGGAGACAGCGGCGCTGTGATCCAAATGCTTACAAAGCAAATGGAGGAAGCGTCCGAGCTTTTGGATTTCGAACGCGCCGCACGGCTTCGCGACCGTATTCAGGCGATCCAAAAGCTACAGGAAAAGCAGAAGGTCGTATTTAAATCCGTTGAGGAGCAGGACGTGTTCTCCATGGCAGAAAGCGAAAATAATGTCTGCCTTGCCGTCCTGCGTTTTGCGGACGGGCGGTTGTTTGACAGCGAGCATTTCTTTTTTGAAAAAGAGGAGAGCGCCGCAGAGACCATGACCTCTGCGATCACTTCGTATTATACCATGCGGCATAATATTCCGCGCCGCGTCACCGTAGACGGCGAGGTGGAGGGAAAAGAGGATCTGGAACGCTGGCTTTGTGCGCAACGCGGTAAAAAAACTATGATTTTTTGTCCGCAGCGCGGCGAACAGGTCGAAGTTGTCAAAATGTGCCGTGAAAACGCGCAGGAAAAATTGGCGCTCAAGCTCGGTATGCGCGGCAGGGATATTGCGATCCTTGAAGAACTGCGGGATCTTTTAGGCTTGAAAAGCGCGCCCGCCTATATTGAAGCCTATGATATTTCCCACACTGCGGGGCAGGACAGTGTCGGCGGCATGGTCGTGTTTTGTGACGGAAAGCCATTGAAATCTGCATATCGCAGGTTTATTATCAAATCCTTTGAAGGAAATGATGACTACCGCTCTATGCACGAGGTGCTTACGCGCCGTTTCAACGAGTATGAGAAGCACAAAGACAGCGGCGAGGGCTTCGGCAGACTGCCCGATTTGATCCTGTTGGACGGCGGCGCCGGGCAGGTAAGCGCCGTACAGCCCGTGCTCGACCGATTCGGGCTGCACGTCCCGCTGTTCGGTATGGTCAAGGACAACCGCCACCGCACACGCGCTATTGCCCTAAACGGCGGTGAGATCGAGATCCGTTCCAATCGCCGTGTATTTACACTGATCTCCGACATTCAAGAAGAGGTCCACCGCTATTCGGTTGCGTATCATCATAGCCGGCATACAAAACGGACGCTTTCCATGTCCCTGTGTGAGATCGACGGCATCGGTGAGAAAAAAGCCCGTGCAATGTTGCGCAGATTTAAAACGCTCACCGCCATACGCAATGCCGATGTGGATGCACTGTGTACGGCGGAGGGGATCTCCCGCAAAACTGCGGAAAAAATATATGCTTTCTATCACGGAAAGGAAGACGAAACCGTATGAAAAAGGCAGTCGTATTTGATTTGGACGGCACGCTGCTCAACACGCTCGACGACCTGTGCGACAGCACAAATTACGCATTGGCGGCTGTGGGTTTTCCCGCACGCACCATTGAGGAAGTCCGCTGCTTTGTCGGCAACGGGATCCGAAAGCTCATAGAGCGCGCTGTGCCGAATACCGCCACGGCAGAACAAACGGAAGCATGTTATCAAATCTTTTGTGAACACTATAAACACAATATGGAGAACAAAACAGCGGAGTACGACGGCATTTCCGATATGCTCGCCGCCTTGCGTGAAGCGGGCTACCGGCTTGCCATCGTCACCAATAAAGCGGATTTTGCCGCGCAGGCGCTTTGCGGGTCGCTGTTTGGGAAATATGTCAAAACTGTGGTCGGCAGCGTAGACGGCAGACCCAATAAGCCTGCGCCCGACGGCGTTTTCTATGCGCTCGAGCAAATGTGCGTCACCGCAGAGGAAGCCGTGTTCGTCGGCGACAGCGAGGTGGACATGCAAACCGCCCGCAATGCAAAGCTTGATGTGATCGGCGTGCTGTGGGGATTCCGAGACGAGGCACAGCTGCAGGCGGAAGGTGTAAAAACACTGGCGCGCACCCCTTCTGAATTAAAAAATATGCTTTTAAAGCTAAAAAGTTGCTGAATTCGGTTGACATTTGTGCTAAAATAGTGAAAAATAGGGTAGAGTAAGGAGAATGACCATGCGAGTCATTACGGGGTCGGCGCGCGGCAGAAAACTGAAAACGCTTGCAGGCGACGAAATCGTGCGTCCGACTGCCGAGCGGGTCAAGGAAGCGCTGTTCAGCATTGTACAATTTGAATTGGAAGGCGCTGCAGTGCTCGACGCTTTTGCAGGCTCAGGTCAGCTTGGGATTGAGGCGCTCAGCCGCGGGGCGGCGCGGGCAGTCTTTACGGACGAAAACCGGCAGGCTGTGGACACCGTGCGCGAGAATTTACAGCATACGCGTCTTGCGGATCGTGCCGTCGTGCTGCAAACCGATGCGTTTTCCTACTTGCAAAGTGCGCGCGAAACGTTTGACGTTCTGTTTTTCGATCCGCCTTACCGAAAAGGGACGGTTGAAAAGATCTTGCCGCTCGCCGAACGCTGCTGCAATCCCGGCGCCATAATTGTTTGCGAAACAGAGGTTGAAGTGACTTTGCCCGAAAGCGTCGGCGCCCTTACACGGCTGCGGGAATACAAATATTCCAAAACCAAGCTCACGACTTATAGGATGCAGGAGGACGCCGAATGAAAACCGTCATCTGTCCGGGCAGCTTTGACCCGGTGACCGTCGGGCATATGGATATCATCCGCCGCAGCGCTTTGATGTTTGATAAGGTGATCGTGGTTGTAATGAACAATTACCAAAAGCGCAACAGCCATGCGTTTTCTGCCGAGGAGCGCGTAGAATTGCTCAAGCGCTGTACGAAGAACCTTCCTAATGTCGAGGTGGAGGCATACGAGGGGCTTTTGGCGGAATATGCGCGGCAAAAGCAGGCGGTCGCTGTCGTCAAAGGCTTGCGTGCTGTTTCGGACTTTGAATATGAATTCCAGCAGGCGCTGACCAATAAACAGCTGAACAGCGAGCTGGACACGGTATTTGTGACCACCATCGCCGAAAATATGTTTTTAAGCTCCAGCGTTGTCAAACAAGTCTGCGAATTGGGCGGGGATATCAGTGGCTTCGTCCCCGAGGAGATTCGTGACGATATTATCAAAAGATTAAGAGGCAGAGGTGACAAGCAATGAACATAGAAAGCTTGCTCGACGAATTGGAAGACATTCTCGACGAAGGCAAAAGCATGCCCTTTACTTCAAACCTGCTTGTGGACGTCAATGAGATCAAGCGTGTGCTTGAAGACATCCGTCTGAACATGCCGGATGAATTGATGCAGGCGCGTAAGATCGCCTCCGAACGCAAGGAGATCTTGACCGCTGCGCAGAATTCCGCCGATGAGATCATCGCGGCAGCGCACAAGCGCGCAAAGGAGCTTGTCGCCGAGCACGAGATCACCAAGGGCGCTGAGATCTCCGCTGCCGACATCATGGCGCAAGCGCGCACACAGGCGGGCGAGATCGTGGAAGGTGCGCGTGCGACCGCGTCGCAGCTGACCGACCAGGCGCAGAAGTGGGCGAACGACATGCGTACGAGCGCGGGCGAATACGTCGAAAACATCGTGGCGTTAGCCGACGAGAGCCTGACGAATTCCGTCAACGAGATCCGCCGTGCCCGCCAGTCGCTTCGTGCCGCGGCACAGCACAAAAAAGTTGAAAACTGAGCTTTACGAAAACTGTCTATTCTTTCACCTCGTCGCATATACATGTGTACGAGGTGAAAGTTTATGTTTGTGTTTTCCGTGCATAAAAAACAGATTCGGCTTTTTATTTTGATCCTCTGCATCGCCGCGGTGGCGGTCGCTTTCGCAATCGTGTCCAAAAATAACGTGGAGACTTCCAACGAGACGGGCTTGAACGTCAACGCCTCCACCGCTGAGGAGCGAATCGCGTACCTTTCGCAATTCGGCTGGCAGGTGGATGAAGACCCCGTTGAAGTGTCGGAAATTATCATTCCGGAAACATTCGACGAAACGTATACCAACTACAATGAATTGCAAAAATCGCAGGGCTTTGATTTGTCCCTGTATGCGGCAAAGCGTGTAAAACGCTGGATATACCGTGTGCGCAACTACCCGGGTTATGAGGATCTCGACTGCATTCATGCAACCTTATTGATTTATGACGGGCAGGTCATCGGCGGGGATATCTGCTCTACCCAGCTCGACGGCTTTATGCACGGCTTTGTAAAAGAGCAAACAGATACGCAGACCGCCGAGACTTCGGCGGCTGCTTAAGTTGAACACAGGATGTAAAAGGACGATGGTGTATGTCCGCACAGCGGCTGGATAAGTGGATCGCGAATACCTGCGGCTTGTCGCGTAAGGAAGTCAAGGACTTCGTGCGCGCCGGGCGTGTTTGCGTGAACGGTGAGACAGTGCACAACGCGGGGATGCAAATTGATCCTGACAGCGATGTATTATGTTTGGACGGCAAGACTTATACAGCACAGCAGCATATTTATATCATGCTGCATAAGCCTCTCGGCGTGGTCAGTGCCAGCCGTGACCGTACGCAGAAGACCGTTTTGGACCTTGTGCCGGCTCCGCTTTTCAGAAAAGGCCTGTTCCCTGCGGGAAGACTCGACAAAGATACAAGCGGCTTTGTATTGCTGACCGATGATGGGGATTTTGCCCACCGCATCCTTTCGCCGAAAAATCACATCCAAAAGACCTACCTTGCTTTGATTTCCGAGCCCTTGCCCGAAGCGGCGCTGGAAACGCTTGCAGCGGGGATCACGCTGCGCGACGGCACAAAACTCCTGCCGGCTGAGGTGCGTGTGTGCACGCAAGACCGGCGTACGGTGCAAATCAAGATCTGCGAGGGCAAATATCATCAGATCCGGCGTATGCTCGCCGCCGTCGGCTGCCCGGTGCAGACTTTAACACGTACACATATGGGTGCGCTCGCGCTTGATCCTGCTTTGCAGCCGGGGGAATGCAGGCTGCTGACCGAAACGGAAAAAGAAAAAATTACACAACGATCAAACTGACAGCCGCGGCCTTTGCTGCGGCTGTCTTGCACCGCCTGTCTTTTTTATGCATAGAATGGGATGAGGCAGGGGCGTCGTTACCCTGATTTTTAAAAAACTTCGGTGGTGGAAAAGAATGCAAAAGCTGCTTATACAAGTGGGGTCTGTGACCTACGCCATGAAGGCTAAGTCTGTGCTGCAGCGGCATGGGCTCCACGCATCCGTTATAAAAACTGCGAATCCAAAAAAGAACGAGGGCTGCGGCTATTCTGTTTCGGTTGAAAATCCGCAGGTCAATGTTGCCGCGCTGTTGCAGCGGGAAAATATAGATATACTCGGAACGAAGTGGGCGACATGATCTACTTTGACAATGCGGCAACGACATATCCGAAGCCCCGCGCCGTGCGGGAAGCCGTTGCGCATGCGCTGACACAGCTCGGCGCGAATCCGGGGCGCGGCGGTCATGAAATGGCATATGCCGCTGCGGAAGAAATTTACGGCGTCCGAACCGCACTTTCGCAATTTTTTGACCTCGGCGCGCCCGAAAACGTGATTTTTACCAAAAATTGTACGGAGGCACTCAACCTTGTCATCAAGGGACTTGCGCACCCGGGCTGTCATTTTGTTTGCTCTGATTTAGAGCACAACGCTGTTGCACGCCCGCTGGAAACGCTTAAGCAGCGCGGCGTTTGCACTTGGGAAGCCGCTCAAACGGGAAAAACGGATGAGGAAACCGTCGCCGGCTTTCAAGCTTGCATCCGAAAGAATACGGCTGCGATCATCTGCACGGGCGCTTCCAATGTGTTCGGAAAGGCACTGCCGCTTGAAAAACTATCGGCGCTCGCTCATGCACACGGCATCCCGCTCGTGGCGGATCTTGCGCAGACGGCTGGGATCCTGCCTATATCCTTGCGCAAAAGCGGTGTGGATTTCGCCTGCGCTTCGGGGCACAAGGGGTTGTATGGGCCAATGGGCACGGGCGTCCTGCTGTGCAATTCTGCCGTACAGCTTGAAACGCTTATGGAAGGCGGAACGGGAAATTTCTCCGCACAGCTCACCCAGCCGGTAAACTATCCCGAGCGTTTAGAAAGCGGCACGCTCAACGTACCGGGGATCACAGGGCTCGGCGCGGGCGTTCGTGCGGTACAGAAAAGAGGGGTTTCCGAAATTTATACACGCGAAATGCAGTTTGCGCGCCATATTGCTGCGGCACTTTCACATATGCCGAATGTGCAGCTGTATACGGATCTTGAAAGCCAGACAGAGCGCTTTGCCCCGCTGCTTTCCTTTAATATCCGCGGCATGCACAGCGAAGAGGTCGGCGCCGCGCGCGCGCGGCGCGGCGTTGCTGTACGCGCGGGTCTGCACTGCGCCGTACTGGCACACAGGACCTACGGTACTGCGGAAACAGGAACGGTGCGCATCTGCCCTTCGATTTTTACAAAGACACAAGATGTAAAAAGTTTATTAAATTCTATATTTCAAATTGCAAAAGATGCTTGAGTATGATACAATATATCGTGATTTTATATGCACAGTTTCGTGCATTTTGCGATATGTTGTATTTTTTTATTGAAATCGGGTGTTAGGATGTACCATGCGCTGTCTGTTGCCGATACATTTCGGGATATCGGTAATGCTATTCTAAGCTTCCGCAGCCTTGCAGACGTGTTGGACGTGCTTTTGGTCGCGTTTGTGATCTACAGCGCCATTAAGCTGATCCGTGAAACGCGCGCGATCCAGCTTGCAAAGGGTTTCATTTTGCTGCTTTTGCTGTATGCGGCGGTGTATTTGCTGAACATGGAGGTCAGTTCCTACATGTTCTCGCTCTTGTTTTCTAATATTCTTTTGGTGCTCGTCATCATTTTTTCGCCGGAGATCCGCCATGCGCTTGAAAGTGTCGGACGCAGCAGTGTGTCCAATTTCAACCTGTTCAACTTTAAGCACGGCGACGAGATCCAGCGGCAGGAGCGTTTGGCGGATATGATCAATGCCGTGACCAAGGCGTGCGCCGACATGAGCGATAAAAGGATCGGTGCGCTGCTTGTCTTTGAACGGGAAAGTATCCTTGGTGACATTATCAATACGGGCACTGTGGTTGATGCGGCGATTTCCGAAGAAATGATCGGCAATATTTTTTACCCCAAAGCGCCGCTGCACGACGGTGCTGCGGTAATCCGCGACGCGCGCATTTGCGCTGCCGGGTGCATTTTACCTTTGACAAAAAACACAAATTTAAGCAGTTAGCTCGGAACACGTCACCGCGCCGCACTTGGCATGAGCGAGCAGAGTGACGCGCTGGTCATTGTGGTTTCTGAGGAAACCGGCGCGATCTCCGCTGCATCAAAGGGCAATCTGCGGCGGGGGCTTTCCAGCGGGGATCTCCGCGAGCTGTTGACGCAAACTTTCATAAAAACCGATAACAACGAGGACAACCGCTTAAAGAAACTGCTGAAGGGACGTCGCAAGCATGAAGAAACTGCATCTGAAGACTAAGCCCGCCGCCGATGCGGGGAATGCGTCGGAAAAGAAAAAAAGCGGGGGACTTATCAACAACAATAAGCTGATGATGCTTTTGTCGCTGATCGTTGCGTTCGGTATTTGGATCTGGGTAGCGATCGAAAAAAGTCCTGTCGTAGAGGTCACAATCAGCTCTGTCCCTGTGCAGATTGATATGGAAAACAGCGTCCCCGCGCAGCTCAATCTGCAAATGTTCGGGCAGACGGAATACTACGTGGACGTAACGGTTTCCGCCAAGCGTTTTGTTGCGTCTACACTTACCGCCTCGGATATCTCGGTGACGGCGCAGACCAATTATGTCGATTCCGCCGGCACAAAATCTTTGCAGCTTCGCGCGACTGCGGCGAACTCCAAGGATTTTGAGATCACGGGGCTTTCGCAAAATTATATCGATGTGTATTTTGACACCTACAAGGAAGCCGAATTTGCTATCGAACCGCGGATCGTTGCGCCCGATGAAGGCTCTGTGATCGAAGGGTGTACCCTCGGCGACCCGGTGTTCTCCAGAAGCACGGTCGTTGTCAGCGGCCCTGCGACGGAGGTCAATACCGTTACGGGCGTGGTCGCAGAGGTCGTGCTTGACGCGCCGCTTTCCGCCACCACGACGCTGCAGCCGGAGCTTCGGCTGCAAACAGATGCAAATGAGACATTGTCCAATGTGCAGATCAATGCGGGGGACAGCGAAGTGACCATGACGATCCCCGTCCTTAAAACTGTCGTACTGCCGACAACGGTCACGTTCCGCAATACACCGGCAGGATATTTGAATGATGATATCCCGTTTACCGTTTCTCCGAGCAGTGTGGAGGCGTCCATCCCGATCGAACAGGTTGACGTTGTTACCGCGATCAGCGTCGGTACGCTGGATTTTTCGGAACTGGATATCGGTTATAACCGGTTTGTGTTTGAAGCCGCCGACATCACCGACTACATTGTAACGGATAACACCACACGTTTCCGTGTTACCGTCGATATGCGTGGCACGACTTCTGCTTCCTTTACCGTTCCGGAGAACAATGTGTCGATCATCGCACAAAAAGAGGGCTTTGCTTCAACAGTGGTGCCCGCGAGCATCGAAAATGTCCGGGTCATCGGTACGCCGGAGGAGATCGCTGCGCTTACGAACGATATGCTGTATGTAGAGCTCGATCTCTCGGACTATGATATACAGGTCGGTGAGCAGACCGTTCAAGTCAATGTAATCGTACGCGGCAATACAAAGGCTTGGGCTTCCGGCACCTATACGGTGCGCATACAGTCCGCACAGTCCGCCGAAAGCACGACGGCACAGAGCGGGTAAGCGGCAGATACAGCGGGAGGTGCAAAGGTATTGAAGCGGAAGTGCGTTTTACTGTTGCTTTCGTCCCTGCTGATCTTTGGGCTTTGCAGCTGCTCGGCGCGCATAACCGCTGTTGACGAGCTGATGCGCCCGCCCCGCCTTTCCGGGGAAAACAGCGGGATCCAGGAAGCGTTTGAGCTCGCTACACAAAATAAAACTGTACAGGTCAAGACCCCGATGGCGGGCGAATACCGTTCGGCGTATGTCCTCTACGACTTTGATGCCGACGGTACACAGGAAGCTATCACATTTTATACAGATACCAAGGATGAGACTACGGCGTATATGCACGTTTTGGATTTTAATGGGACACGCTGGGAGTCTGTTGCCGATATAAAGGGAAAAGGCAGCGAGGTGTATCAGATCGATTTTTGCGATATGAACGGCGATGGCAGGCAGGAGATCGTGGTTTGCTGGTCGTTGTTTGAGAGTACGGGCGGCAGAGTGCTGACCGTGTATACCCCGCGTGTCGATGAGAATACCGTTTCGCTTCGGGAGCTCGCACAGGAACCGTTTACACAGATGCTGCCAACGGATGTTGATGCGGACGGTCGTGATGAGATCTTCTTGATGCTGATTACCACAGAGTTCGGGGCGAATCATACCGTGTGCAGGGTGCTTGCCATGGACGATGAATTCGGGATCTATGCGATGGACAGCTTGGAGCTTGTCCCGGCGCTCAGCGTGCTGTCCCTGCAGGCGTCAAACGCGCAGGAGGGGACAGCGGTAGTGTATGCGGACTGTGTGCTGAATGAAAGCATTGCAGTTACGGAAGTCGTTTATTGGGACGCTGCCGCACACTGCCTGCGCGCACCGCTGACGGAGGATAACCGTGCTCTCGTGCCGCAGACCGCGCGCTCTGCGTCTCTTCCCTGTATGGATGTCGATGCGGACGGTGTGCCCGAGATCCCGACCCAGCAGTTTTATTCCAATGCGGTCACTGCGGTGGGCAACGAGCGTCAAACACTGCCGCTGACTGTGTGGCTCTCTTTCGACGGCAGCAAACTGCAGGTGACAACAAGTGCGCTGATGCTGTCCGGCGCGTCCTGCGCATTTCAGCTGACTGCGGCAGAACTGCAGTCCCTCACAGTCGTTTATGAGCCGGCTGCGCAGATTTGCTCTTTTTACCGTCAGCTTTCGGACGGAACGCGCGGTGACCTGCTGTTCACCTTGTCGGTTACGTCAACGGTAAACTGGGAAAAAGGCGAAAACGGCGCGCGTGTTTTTCTGGCGGAGAGCGGCCGGCGTACTTATGCGTATGAGATCACACAGGCGGGTGAAGCATCCGGTATTACGCCGAGCGGGTTGCAGGAGCGTTTTGCGGTAACGCGGTAAAGGAGAGAGGTTGAATGAAACGAGTATTGATTGCAGAGGATGAGGCTTCTATTCGGGAGTTTATCGTCATCAATCTGCAAAGAAGCGGTTATGAGGTCCTTGAAGCGGAAAACGGCGCGCAGGCGATAGCTCTGTTTGACGATTGCGATGGGCAGATCGATGTTGCGATTTTGGATATTATGATGCCGGAAAAAGACGGCATGGAGGTTTGCCGTTATTTCCGCGACAAAAGCGCGGAGATCGGGATCCTGATGCTGTCGGCAAAATCGCAGGAGATCGACAAGGTCACGGGGCTGATGAATGGTGCAGATGACTATATCACCAAGCCGTTTTCTCCTTCCGAATTGATGGCGCGTGTCGATGCGATTTTTCGCCGTGTGGCGCTTGTCAAAGCGCGGCACGCACAAGCGCAGTCCGAGCAGAGCATTCGTCTCGGCGATTTTACCTTACAGCTCAACGAACGGCTGCTGTATATCGGGACGAAGCCGGTGGAATTGACGCAGATTGAATTTCAGATTTTGGAATATCTGTTCCGAAATCCAAACACTGTCCTGACGCGCGCAGCGATCTTGAATGAGGTTTGGGGCGAGAATTGCTATGTAGATGACAAGGTCATTGATGTCAATATCCACCGCCTGCGCAGCAAGATCGAGGATATCCCTGCGCAGCCGAAGCATTTGGTGACGATCTGGGGCATGGGCTATAAGTGGATCGTTTAAGCCGCGGCCGGAAAGGAGCGAGTCGTTTGACGCGTAGCAAGAGCAGCATCACAAAGCGCTGGGTCGTCAATACGCTTTGCGTGATCGTTGTGGTTCTGATCGGCGTTACGCTGGTCTTGCTGCTGCTGTTTCGTGAGCAGTATTACGGTGCAGTGCGCGCAACGCTGGACGCGCGTGCGACCGGCCTTGTACGCTCCTATTTTTCTTTTTCATCCGGCACGCCGACTGAAGAGTCTTTCAACATGCGCGCCAATGAGTATGTTGAGAATTTCAACGACAAAACGCTTATGGAGGTTTGGGTGATCGGCAGTGACGGCAGCGTTGTCGTCTCCTCCAGCGGCTTTTCGGTGGCGGGCGAGCCTTTCCCCGATTACGAGGAAGCGCTTGTTTCAGAAAACGGCAAGGCGTTTTGGACAGGTTATACATCTTCGGGCGAGCATGTTATGGCGCTAAGCTTTATGCTTGTTCCGCAAAACGGAGAGGGCGGCGCAGTACGATATATCATCTCCCTTGCAGATATTGACGCGCAGCTTCGCACGCTTGCCGTCGTGCTGTTTGCACTGTGCGGCGTGATCTTGATTTTAGTGTCCGTTTCGGGTCTATATTTTGTGCGTTCTATCGTTCAGCCTGTAAAGCGCATCACCGAAACTGCGCAGCGCATTGCCGACGGCGATTTAAGCGCACGCATTGCGGACAGCGAATATGAGGATGAGCTGGGTCGCTTGAGTTCTACGATCAATGATATGGCACGTGAGCTCAATGAGACGGATCGCCTGAAAAATGAATTTATTTCTACTGTCTCGCATGAGCTGCGCACGCCGCTGACGGCTATAAAGGGCTGGGGCGAAACACTGCTGGATTCCCCAAACGAGGATGCGTCGCTTACGCAAAAGGGCTTGAAGGTCATTATCAGCGAGTCGGAACGTCTTTCGCAGCTTGTAGAGGAGCTTTTAGACTTTTCCCGTATGGAAAGCGGCAATCTTTCGATGCAGATGGAGAGGTTCGACGTATTCGGTGCGCTGCGCGAGGCGATCCTGCTGTTCAATGAGCGCGCCCGCCGCGAGGCGATCACACTGACCTATGAGATCGCCTCTGAAAGCGCGGTCATGTACGGTGATCGAAACCGAATCAAGCAGGTGTTTGTAAATGTTTTGGATAACGCATTCAAATATTCCGAGCAGGGCGGCAGCATTTTAGTTCAGGCTGTACTCGACCAAAACACTGTACGGATTTCAATTCAAGACTGCGGTTGCGGTATTTCACAGGCGGATCTCCCGCACGTGACCGAAAAGTTTTATAAGGCGAACACGGCTGTGCGCGGTTCGGGAATCGGGCTTGCGGTGGTGGCAGAGATCGTTACCATGCACGGCGGCGAACTGCATATCGACAGCACACCCGGCGAGGGGACAACCGTCACCCTGCGCTTTCCGATAGAAACGCAAGCGGCTTTGCCGAAAGGAGAATAAAATTGGCCAAAAAGCAGAAAAAACCTTGCAAATACAGCTCGGTCGGCGGGCAGGCGCTCATTGAAGGCGTTATGATGCGCGGCCCGAGCGGAACGGCGATGTCCGTACGTCTGCCGAGCGGCGAGATCGAAACGGAATATAAAGAAACAAAGCCGTGGCGCGAAAAATGCAAATTCTTTTCACTCCCGCTTGTTCGCGGTATTGTCGGCTTTGTTGAATCGCTTGTGACGGGTTACGGCTACCTTATGGAGTCCGCTGAAAAATCCACACAGGGCTTGGAGGAGGATACGGAAAACCTTTCTAAGCTCGACCGCTGGATCAACGATCATTTCGGCGAGAAAATGATGAACATTATCGGCATCATCTCCGCCGTGCTCGGCTTTGGACTTGCTTTTTTCCTGTTTATGTGGCTGCCGACTTTTTTGGTCGATGTAGTGACACGCGGTGCGCTTCTGAAGTTTCACGCCTTGTTTGAAGGCATTATCCGCGTCATCATTTTTGTGTTGTATATGGTGCTTGTCTCCAAGATGAAAGATATTCATAGGGTATTCATGTATCATGGCGCCGAGCACAAATCCATTTTCTGCTATGAGCACGGGCTGGAGCTGACCGTGGAAAATGTACGAAAGCAAAGCCGCTTTCACCCGCGCTGCGGTACAAGCTTTATGTTCGTGATGATCCTACTGAGCATTTTGCTTTCGTCCGCTTTGGTCCTCATCTTCCCGGGACTTGCCGATGTCAATCGGATTTTGTGGATCACCGTAAAGATTTTGATTTTGCCGATCGTCATGGGACTCGGCTATGAATTTATCCGTTATGCAGGGCGGCACGACAACCTGTTCGTGAAAATCCTTGCTGCCCCCGGGCTTTGGATGCAGCGAATTACCACAAAGGAACCGACCGACGATATCATTGAGGTCGGCATCGCATCCTTAAAAGCAGCGCTCGGCGAGGGAAAAGCGGTTAAAACGGAGACGCCGAAACCCGACAGCGACCCGCCCGCTCTCGGCGAAGAAAACGTACAATGACCGTTTTAGAAGCATTCCAAAACGGCGAGCGGATTTTACTCGCAAACGGAATAGAGGATACGGCTTTTGACTGCGGCTGTCTGTTTGAAGCGGCCTGCGGATATGCGCATGCGGCTCGCATTGCGCATGCACATGACGTTTTAGAGCCGGAGGCTGAAATACAGTTCTTTTCGTATATCCGCCGCAGGGCTTCCGGCGAGCCGCTGCAATATATACTGGGAAAATGGACATTCTGCGGCAGGGAATTCCAAGTCGGCAAGGGTGTTCTGATTCCGCGTCCTGAGACGGAAGAACTTGCAGAGCACGCTTCCCGAGCCGTGCGGGAAAACGGATATGCCGTAGTTTGGGATCTTTGCGCGGGGTCTGGCTGTCTGGGCCTTACGCTGGCGTTGAATGCTCCCGATTTGCAGGTCGTAATGCTCGAAAAATACGATGCCGCCCTGTACTTTATGAACGCAAATCAAAATATGTTCGGCGCGCAGAATGCTGCGATCGTACAGGCGGATGTGCTTTTGCCGCCGCCTAAGGGGCTTCCTTTTCCTGATATGATCGTCTCCAATCCGCCCTATGTCCCGGCAGGGGAGATCGATTCGCTTCAATCCGAAGTGCTCTGTGAGCCGCGTACAGCGCTCGACGGCGGTGCCGACGGCTTGGATTTTTATCGCGCCATAAAAGAACTTTGGCTGCCTTGTGTACGTACGGGCGGACGCCTGTGGTTCGAGTGCGGCGACGGGCAGGGTGAAGCGATCGCTTTACTTTTTTCGGACTGTGCGCGAAGCCGTGTGCATTATGATGCAAATCATGTTGACAGATTCGTAGAAATCCATGTATAATACTATTTCAAAGATGTTTTGGGAGTTCTGCTATGCTTTTAGATATTCTGCGAGGCGGGTTTGATCCGATCGCTTTGATCGCAGGCTTATTTGCCTCCGTATTCGTGGTTTTTTGCACTATGCCTGTGCATGAGTGTGCACATGCTTTTGTCGCCAACAAACTCGGCGACGGTACGGCGCGCCTGTCCGGACGTATGACGCTTAATCCCATGAAGCACATCGACCCCATCGGCGCGCTGATGATCATTTTGGTCGGCTTCGGATATGCAAAGCCTGTCCCCGTCAACCCGCGCAACTTTAAAAACCCGAAAACCGGTATGGCGCTGACAGCGCTTGCGGGGCCTGTATCCAACCTCCTTATGGCGGCGATTTTTATCCTGCTTAAAAATATTGTCGGGCTGCTTCCTGCGGCCAATGTGTTGGCGACGGCGCTGTATCTCTTTTTCACGTATGCCGCGATCATCAATATCGGTCTTGCCGTGTTTAACCTGATCCCCATACCGCCGCTGGACGGTTCGCGTGTGCTGCAGCTGCTTATCCCCTCCAAATATTATTATAAATTTCTGCAATATGAGCGTTATATTGTCTTGATCGTATTTGCACTTTTGTTTTTCGGTGTGCTCAGCCGTCCGCTGGCATACTTGGAGACGGTGATCTTCAACGGCTTGGACTATGTCATTGGGTATCCGTTTCGCTGAGAGGTCGCTGTATGGAGGAGATTTCCTATAAATTAGAGGTGTTTGAGGGCCCTATGGACCTGCTTTTGCACCTCATTTCCAAACACAAGCTGAATATTTACGATATTCCGATCTTTACGCTTGTCGAGCAGTATACTGATTATGTCAAACGTATGCAGGAAGAGGATATGTATGTCGCCAGCGCCTTTTTGGAAATGGCGGCTCGCCTCGTTTACATTAAAACCGTTTCACTCCTGCCTGTCTATGAAGAAGCGGAAGAATTGAAAAAAGAGCTGACAGGCGAGCTGCTCGAATATCGGGATTGCCGTCTAATGGCGGAAAAACTGTCACATCAAACGGAGGGCTTTGACCGTTTTGTACGAGAGCCTACTGAGATTGAAGCTGACCCCACCTACACGCGGCTGCATGAGCCCTCTGAGCTTTTACGGGCGTATATGAGCGCGGTCGGTAAGCGGCTTCGAAAGCTGCCGCCGCCGGTGGAGGCGTTCCGCGGCATTGTGGCGACTAAGATCGTCTCAGTCGAGTCCAAAATCAAGTCAATTTATTATACACTCAAGCGCAAAGGCAAAAAACAGCGGTTTCGTGTGCTGTTTGCCGACGCACAGTCCAGGTCCGATCTGGTGGCGACCTTCCTCGCCGTTCTTGAGCTTGCAAAAGCCAAGAAGCTGCGGGTAGAGGGCGACGGCGACACAACGGATGTGGAACTTTTAACGGAAGACTTTGGGGACTTCGGTTCCAAAGAATGGGGGTAAGGGCGCTTTTGGCTCGTGCAAAAACCTTACAGGCTGCCGCAGAGGCGATTTTATTTTCGGTCGGCGAGCCCTTAGAGATACAGCGGCTTGCAGAGGCGTTGGAGATCGATGAGGAGCTGACCGAGCAGGTGCTTTTGAATTTGTCCGCCGCGCTGGACGAGCGCGACAGCGGGGTTTGCCTTTTAAAGCTCGGTTCCAAATACCAGCTTGCCTCCCGTACGGAGTTCGCTCCACAGATCCGCAGCGTGTTAGAAGTGCGGCGCAACGCCCCGCTGTCGCAGGCGGCGTTTGAAGTGCTCGCGGTCATCGCGTATAATCAGCCCGTTACAAAATCTTTTGTCGAACAGGTGCGCGGCGTGGATTGTTCCGGCGTTATTGCAACGCTCTGCCAGAAAAGATTGATCGAAGAAAAAGGGCGGCTCGACCTGCCCGGCAGACCGCTTCTGTACGGTACAACGCCGGATTTTCTCCGCTGCTTCTCCGTTTCGTCACTGGACGAGCTCCCGCAGCTTCCGAATAAGGTGACGACCGAAAACGATACGGATACGGGCGGAGAAACTGTAGTGGACGGTTCTGCCGCTGTTTCGGAAGAGCCCCGTGAACAGCCCGCAGAGTGAAGACATAAATGATATTTGAAAAAAGGAGGTGTTCTTTTGGTCGCATTGTACATTCTTCTTGGGGTCGTAGCTTTGCTGATTTTGCTGTTGAGCGTGAAAGTCCGTGTGGATGCGGAATACATAGACAGCTTCCGCGCAAAACTGCGCTGGGCGTTTTTGTCTTTTGATCTGTACCCGACAAAACCTAAAGAGAAAAAGCCGAAAGAAGAAAAGCCCAAACAGGAAGAACCACCTGCCCCGGAAGAACCCAAGCCTAAAAAGCCAAATCCTTTTAAAACCTTTTATGAAAACCAAGGATATGAGGGCGTAAAGCAGTTGATCCGCGATACGGCGGACGCGCTCGGTTCCTTGATGAAAAGCATTAAAAAGCACTTGATTTTGGACGAGCTCTTCCTGTTTGTGGTCGTTTCGCACAACCACGATGCTGCGCGCACAGCGATCGAATACGGGGAGGCTTGCCGGGAGATCTTCCCGGCTATGGGTTTCATCTGCTCGAATCTCAAAGTCAAAAAATATGATGTAGAAGTCGAACCGGATTTTCTGGGAACATTCAGCAGTGCACAATTCTCTTTTTCCGTTTCGATCCGGCCGATTTTTCTCATTAACGCCGCCCTTGTTTTGGCGGTGCGATTGTTGTTCAAAGTGGTTTTGAAGGTGCTTCGCGCAAAGCCCGCACCCAAAGCCTTAGAAAATAAAGATACTGAAAACATACAAGGTGGTGCAACTGTATGAAAGAACAATCTGCAGCCGGGATCCTCGAAACGACGATCGAGAAGGTCAAGAATCTTGTCAGCGTCAGCACGATCATCGGCGACCCCATGCAAATCGAAGGCATGACGATCATTCCCGTTTCCAAAGTGACTTACGGCTTTGCATCGGGCGGTTCGGATTTTCCCTCGAAAAGCAATCAGGAAATTTTCGGCGGCGGCGGCGGCGCGGGCGTGACGATCACGCCGGTCGCGTTCCTTGTCATTTCCGACGGCGAAGTAACGCTTAAGCATATCACGGCATTTGATAATGCTGCTGAGCGTGTGGTCAACCTCGTCCCCGAAATGTTTGATAAGGTAACTTCCGTAGTCAATAAGGCGAAGAAAGAAAAAGCCAGAGCTGCGCAGGACGCGGCAGACGATGCTTTAGTTTCCGCTACGATGGAAGAACTCGCAAAGCCTGAGGCGTAACAAAAATAGGACTTGCCTTGCCTGCATATACTTATTAAGACTTTGATTTTCCGCCCGGCACACGTTTGTTGCCGTGCGGAAAATCAAGCTTTGGCAGGTGGTGGATTTGTCTGTAAAAATTTTTTCCGTTTGCTTGTGCGCTGCGCTGCTGCTTGCGCTTTTCCCCGTGAAAAGTGCTGCGGCATCGCCCGGGGATCTGTCCGCACAGGCTTGTGTTTTAATGGCCGCCGAAACGCGCGAAGTGCTGTATGCGCGAAATGCAGACGAACAGCTTCCCATGGCGAGCACGACTAAGATCATGACGGCGCTTTTAGCGCTTGAGAGCGGGTACCCGGAGCGCGAGATCGTTGTGACCGATGAAATGGTGCGCGTGGAAGGGACCTCCATCGGTCTGCTTGCGGGCGATACCATTTCCCTGCGGACGCTTGTGTCCGGCATGCTTCTGGAATCCGGCAATGACGCCGCCAATGTGACGGCGTATGCCGTGGCTGGCGGGATCGAGCCTTTTCTGGAACTGATGAATGCAAAGGCGCAGGAAATCGGCATGCAGAATACGCACTTTGAAACGGTGTCGGGGCTCGACTCCGAAAGCCATTATTCGACGGCTTACGATATGGCGCTTTTGGCAGCTTGTGCGATTGAAAATCCGCTGTTTCGGCAAATCTGCTCGCTGGAAAGCGAACGTGTATATTACGGGAATCCACCGTATGCGCGTACGCTTTCTAACCATAACCGTTTGCTGAAAAGCTACGACGGTGCGTTTGGCATCAAAACAGGCTATACTAAAAAAAGCGGCAGGTGTTTGGTGTCCGCAGCCGAGCGCGATGGAGTTACGCTTATTGCCGTGACGCTCAATGCGCCAAACGACTGGGCGGATCACCGAAAACTTTTAGATTACGGTTTTTCAGTTGCAGAAGCACGGGATTGTACCGATCTGACCGCACAACTGCCGAATGTTCCCGTAGTAGGCGGGGACGCATCGACGGTGCGCGCCGTGCTTGCCGAAACACCTTTCATAGATGTAACGCAAAGTACACCGCAGATCACGGCGCAGGTATTTGTACAGCCGTTTCTGTATGCCCCGCTCAAAGCGGGTGACTGTATCGGTTCAGTGCGCTATTCGGTGGAAGGGAAAACGATTTTGGAAGTCCCGCTCGTTGCTGAAAGCGATGTCTCCTGTACGACGGCAGAGCAAGAAGCGTCTCAGGAAACGGATAAGCCTTCTCTTTGGGAGCGGATCAAAAGCATATTCGGACGGGAGTAATATGGCGGACGAAAAAATCAGACTGCAAAAATTCATGGCGGACTGCGGTGTTGCCTCCCGCAGAAAATGTGAGGATTTGATTGCTTCGGGAGCAGTGCGTGTCAACGGTCGAAAAGCTTGTGTGGGGGATAAGGTCTGTCCCGATGACACCGTTACGGTACACGGCAAGCCGATCCGAACGCAAGGGCAAAATGCGTACTATATGCTCCACAAGCCGCGCGGTTATATCACGACCATGCACGATGAAAAGGGCAGAAAATGCGTTGCCCAGCTGATTGGCGACATTCCTGAGCGTGTATACCCCGTCGGCAGGCTTGACCGCGAGTCCGAAGGGCTTTTGCTTATGACAAACGATGGGAATTTTGCCAATCTGCTTGCCCACCCGTCGTCGCATATTTCCAAGACCTATCGTGTGACCGTGCGTTCCGCTGTGACAGGTGAGCAGCTTTCAGCTCTCTCTGATGGAGTTGTGATCGACGGCAAACGAACGCTGCCCGCCGATGTGCGCATACTCGATGCAAACAGCACCGGCGCCGTGTTGGAAATTGTGATACACGAGGGCAGAAACCGGCAAATTCGAAAGATGTGTGAGGCGGTAGGTCTTGAGGTGGCGCGGCTCAAGCGCACAAAGGTTGGTTCTGTGAAGCTTGGAATGCTCAAAGTCGGTTCATGGCGGCGTTTGACCGAAGCAGAGGTCCGTGCGTTGACGAATGCCGCAGAAAAAAGGAGAAAGCACCATGCTGTATTGTAAACCGTATACGGATCTTTCGGAGATCCGCATGCTGTTCCCCTCGGAAAGCTTGGATGCTAATGGCATCTATGGGGCGTATACCGCATTGGAGGGCGACCTGCCGCTCGGAAAAAGTCTTGTGCGCATTGAGGGAAATAGCTGTCGCATTCTTCGGGTCGAGACGCAGTCTTCCGACGCGCTGCTTTGCGAGCTGCTGGTGCGCGCTTCGCTGCACTTTGCCGCCAATCGCGGCGCTTTTTCGGCGCATTGTGCGCTGCCTGCATATAAAGATACGCTGCTGACGCTCGGCTTTACGGAGCGTGACGGCGATTTTCTCGGCGAGATCCCGACCCTTTTACAGGGGAGCTGTGCGCATTGTAAGGCGCAGAACGGTTGACAGCTAAAGAAAAGCGGTGTAAAATAAACCGATATTGCAAAAAGGTGAAAACGTATGATTAAAAGTATGACCGGCTTCGGTAGGGCGCAGGCGACGGTGGACGGCATGACCGTTACCGTTGAACTCAAAAGCGTCAACCACCGCTATTTTGAATTCAGCGCCCGTGTGCCGCGCAATTACGGTTTCTTAGAAGAAAAGCTTAAGGGCTTTGTAAACGCTTCGGTCGCGCGCGGTAAAACGGAATGTTTTGTCGGCATTGAAAATCCCGACAGCGACGAGGTAGAAGTTATTGTCAATACGGCGCTTGCACGCGGCTATGCGGATGCGATCCGTTCGCTTTCGGAGCTTGTGGGCACTAAAGAACAACCGACCGCCGCACAGTTGTCGCGTTTCCCCGATGTGCTGACCGTACATAAGGCGGAGCCGGATGAAGAACGTGTTTGGAACGCCGTGCAGCAGACTGCACAGCTTGCGCTTGAGCAGTTTATTGCCATGCGGCAAACCGAAGGCGAAAAACTGCGCGCGGATATCCTTTCGCACGCTGACCGCATCGCGCAGCTTGTCGCCTTTGTGGAATCCCGTTCACCGCAGACGGTGCGTGAATATAACGAGAAGCTGCATCGGCGTATGGCGGAATTGCTTGAGGACGCAAATGTGGACGAGCAGCGGCTGCTTACGGAAGCGGCGATTTTTGCCGATAAGGTCGCCGTAGATGAGGAGACGGTTCGACTGCACAGCCACCTTTCCCAGCTGCACAGCTTTTTGGATGCAGACGAGCCCATTGGTCGAAAGCTCGACTTCCTTGTGCAGGAGATCAACCGTGAGTCGAACACGATCGGCTCCAAGGCACAGGATGTTGAGATCGCAAAAGCTGTGATCGATATTAAAGCAGAAGTGGAAAAGATCCGCGAACAAGTGCAGAACATCGAGTGATAGATTTTTAGGGCAAAGCGGACCGGAAAGGCGCGAAAGACGAAGGTATGAGACTGATCAACATCGGATTTGGCAACGCGGTCAATGCAGACCGTGTTTTGGCGGTGGTTTCGCCGGATTCCGCCCCCGTAAAACGCATGGTGCAGGAAGCGCGTGAGCGGCATTTACTGATCGATGCCACACAAGGGCGCCGTACCCGCGCGGTACTCGTTACGGACAGCGATCATGTGATCCTGACCTATTTGCAGACGGAAACGATCTTGAGCCGTTTCAATTCTGAAGTCAGTGAGCAGGAGGCGGCAAATGAGCAGCGGTAAGTTGGTTTTGTTTTCGGGCCCGTCGGGTGTTGGGAAAGACACGCTGTTGGAGGTGCTTACCAAAAAGCGCCCCGCTTTGCAGCGGTCGATCTCCCTAACTACGCGGCAGCGCCGCAACGGGGAGAAGGACGGCGTGGATTACTTTTTTGTAACGCCGGCACATTTTCAGGAATTGCTTTCCGCAGGGGATATATTGGAATTTGCCCAATACGGCAAAAATCTTTACGGTACGCCGAAAAAACCTGTGGACGAGTGGCTGCGCGAAGGAAAAACGGTGATTCTGAAAATCGAGGTGCAGGGCGCGGAAAAGATCAAGCACATCTATCCGCAGGCGCTTTCCGTGTTTATTTTGCCGCCGTCTATGGAGGTGCTTGAGCGCAGGCTTCGTGACCGCGGCACAGAGGATGAGGAAGACCTTGCGCGCCGTATGCGCATCGCCTGTGATGAGATCCGTAAAAGCGAAAACTATGATTATCGCATTGTAAACGACAGCCTGGAACGCGCTGCCGACGAATTTTTGACCATTTTGGATACAACTGCAATACAATAAAGTGAGGGACAGTTATGTTTAACCCGGATTTGAAGAATGTTTTAAAAGACCATGTCAGCCGCTATTCGCTTGTGACTGCAACGGCAAAGCTCGCGCGCGAGATCTCCGATCAAGCACTAGAAGACGGCGAGATCATGACTGAAAAGCCCGTCAGCCTTGCGCTTGACGAGCTGGTGGAGGGCAAGTATGTGATCGTCGAGCCCGAGGAGATCCGCGATATCTGAACGTGAGGTGAATCGAGTGACGGAGGTAATTGCGAAAGTGGCTGTGGAAAACGCCGCTTACAGCTTTGACGACGCATTCGATTACGCGATTCGCGAGGAGCACCTCGCGCAGGTGCAGCCGGGCGTGCGGGTAGTCGTGCCGTTCGGCAAGGGCAGCCGTAAACGACAGGGCTTGGTGTTTGCCCTGCGCGAAAACAAGCATCCTGAAAAAAAACTGAAAGCGATCGCCGAGGTTTTAGATCAAACGCCGCTTTTGAATGCGGAACTTTTACGATTGGCCGTATTCCTGAAGGAGCATACTTTTTGTACGCTGTTTGAAGCTGCAAAAGCCATGCTTCCGTCGGGAATAGGGCTTCGTTTTGTTTTGTCGTATCTTGCGAATCCGGATATTATTGTGGAGAAAGCGACATCTGTGATGTCGGAATCCGAACGAACGGTTTTTGACTATTTGTGCGAAAAAGAGATTTTTGTGCGCCGCGAAAAGCTGCTTGAGGATCTTGGGCTGCCGCAGGACTCAAGTATCCTTGAAGAAATGGTTTCCAAAGGCTTTTTACTCCGCAATACGGATGCGCACCGCCGCATCGGCGATGCAACTGTAAAAATGGCGCGCCTGACCGAAGCGTATTTGCAGCAGGAGCTGTCCGTCAAGCTGACCAAAAAGCAAAAGGACGTAGTCGCGCTGTTGGAAAATGTCGGTTCGGCTTCGATTAAAGAAATCTGTTATTTTACGGGTGTCACGCCTGCCGTTGTTTCCACGCTCGCGGGAAAAGGCGTCGTGGAGCTGTTTCAAAATGAGGTGTTTCGCCGTCCGCAGTTTCAGCGCACTTCCTCGATTGTGCAGCCTATTCACCTGACGGAAGAGCAGCTTGCCGTGTATGACGGGTTACACGGGCAGATGGTAGAACGGGATCCCGGAACGGCGCTGCTGTACGGTGTCACAGGCTCCGGCAAAACGCAGATCTATATGAAGCTGCTGGACGATTGTATCGCAAGCGGACGTACCGCTGTCGTTATGGTGCCGGAAATATCCCTCACACCACAAATGCTCACTTTGTTTTATGAGCGCTACGGCAGTACGGTCGCCGTATTTCACAGCGCGCTTTCCATGGGAGAGCGGCTGGACGAGTGGAAACGTGTGAAACAGGGCGATGCAAAAATCGCGCTTGGCACGCGATCCGCAGTTTTTGCGCCGCTGGAAAATATCGGGCTTTTGATTTTAGACGAAGAACAGGAGCACACTTATAAATCCGAAATGACACCGCGCTACCATGCGCGTGACGTGGCACGCCGCCGCGCTTTGGAACATCATGCGCTATTGCTGCTTGCCTCCGCGACACCGTCCTTGGAAAGCTATGCACGCGCAAAAAACGGCATGTATACACTTTATGAACTGCAAAACCGTTATGGCGGTGCGGTCCTCCCCGAGGTACATACCGTTCCCATGCCGATGCATCACGGTGATGCATCACAGATAAGCGGTGAACTGCTTGAAGAACTGCATGCCACGCTTGACGCAGGGCAACAGGCCATTCTGCTTTTGAATCGCCGTGGTTTTAACACCTTTGCGGCTTGCACCGCCTGCGGAAAGGTGATGACCTGCCCGAATTGCAGCATTTCGCTGACCTACCATATGCGTAACCACCGCCTGATGTGCCACTACTGCGGCTATTCCGAGCCGTTTACGGAAACCTGTCGCTTCTGTGGTGAAAAGCAGGTGGCATATTCCGGCTACGGTACGCAGCGGCTGGAGGACGAGCTAACATCTGCGCTGCCGTCTGCGCGAATTTTACGGCTTGACACGGATGCAACTGCTTCCAGATATTCTTTTGAAAATGCACTAAAAAAGTTCACAAATTACGAGTATGATATTATGGTCGGTACGCAAATGGTGGCAAAAGGGCTGGATTTCCCGAATGTCACGCTGGTGGGCGTTGTCTCTGTTGACCAGATGCTGTATAACGACGACTATAAAAGCGCTGAACGCACATTTGACTTGTTGACACAGGTTGTCGGGCGCGCCGGACGCGGTGAAAAGCGAGGCCGTGCCGTGATCCAAACGGCATTCCCCGACAATGAGATCATTCGCCTTGCGCAAAAACAGGACTTTCCCGCTTTTTTTGAATTGGAAATGCAGATCCGGCGTTCTATGATCTATCCGCCGTTTTGCGATCTTTGTGCGATCGGGTTTACGGGGCAGGAAGAAGCACGTGTAAAGTCGGCAGCGCAAGTATTTTTAGAGCATTTGAAAGCGCTGCACCGTGAACAGTATGCCGATATGCAGCTGATCGCGCTCGGACCTATTGCGCCGCGCATAGCCCGTGCCGCGGGGAAATATCGTTTCCGTGTGTTGCTTAAGGGCAGAAATGATCGCCGGTTCCGTGCATTCATCGCAGCACTTTTGAAAGATTTTGCAAAACAGTCCGCGTTCTCCAAAGCGGTTTCGGTGACTGCGGACATCAACCCTGAAAACATATATTGAGGTGAGACTATGGCAATCCGAAATATTAGGGTCAAGGGCGACCCGATCTTGAAACTGAAAAGCCGCCGTGTAGAACGTTTTGACGGAAGACTCTGTACCTTGCTTGACGATATGCGGGAAACGATGTACCGCGCCGACGGCTGCGGTCTTGCCGCCGTGCAGGTCGGCGTCCTTAAGCGTGTGGTCGTTATCGATGTCGGTGACGGCCCCATAGAGTTAATCAACCCTGAGATCGTGGAAACGCGCGGCGAGCAGATGGAAGCCGAAGGCTGTCTTTCACTGCCCGGCGAGAGCGGTATCACGCTCCGTCCGCAGTATGTGCGTGTGTGCGCACAGAATCGTGCGGGAGATGTGTGTGAATTCGAAGGGGAGGATCTTTTGGCAAGAGCGTTTTGCCACGAGATCGACCATTTAGACGGGATCCTTTACACCCGGCGTCTTGCGCCGAAAGATGCGCTCGACCGCATTCGGCAGCAACATTCCGAAACGGAGGGATAAAGCCTTGCGCATTATATTTATGGGTACGCCCGACTTTGCCGTACCCTGCCTTTTGCGCCTTCTTGCGGACGGTGAGCAGGTCGTGGGCGTGTTCACCCAGCCGGACAAGCCGAAAGGACGCGGCTATACACTTACACCGCCGCCCGTGAAAACAGCAGCATTGGAACACGGTGTTCCCGTATTCCAGCCGACCACGCTGCGTGACGGTGAGGCGGAAAAGATCATCCGTTCCCTTGCGCCCGATTTGATCGTTGTTGTGGCGTACGGAAAGATCCTGCCGGCGGAGATTTTGTTTTTTCCGAAATATCATTCGGTCAATATCCATGCGTCGCTTTTGCCGAAATATCGCGGAGCGGCGCCGATCCAGTGGAGCATCCTTTGCGGCGAAACCGAAACCGGCGTGACCTCTATGCTGATGGACGAGGGCATCGACACAGGCGACTTGCTTTTGCATAAGACAACAAAAATCGAAGAAAATATGACCGCAGGCGAACTGCATGACGTTTTGGCAGAACTCGGCGCGCAGGTGCTTTCCGAAACCGTTTCGGCACTGAAAAACGGGACGCTTCGTCCAGTGCCGCAGACAGGGGAGAGCAGTTATGCACCGATGCTCACGAAGGCGCTTTGCCCACTGGACTTTTCCAAGTCGGCGCAGGAAGTACACGATCAGATCCGCGGGCTGTCGCCCTATCCCGCTGCGACGTTTCTGCTTTCGGGAAAGCGCATCAAGGCATTTCTAAGCAAGCTCGGCGGCACTGCTGACAAAGCGTTCCCAGCCGGTACGGTCGTGGCCTGCAACGGTGATATTGCCGTAGCTTGCGCTGACGGGAACCTTGTACACATTACGGAATTGCAGCCGGAGGGAAAAAAGCGTATGTCCGCATCCGCGTTTTTGGTCGGGCACAATTTGCCCGTCGGCGCCCTTTTGGAATAATTTAGGCGGTGAATCTTTTGGATTTATATTATTACTTTTTGCTTGTTGTACCGGTACTGCTGATCTCCCTGCTTGCACAGTCGCGTGTAAATTCAGCGTATCGGCGCTATTCCGCCGTACAGAATATGCACGGACTTACGGGCGCACAGGCGGCGGAGGCGGTTCTGCGTTTTTACGGCGTGCAGGGCGTGCGTGTCGAGCATGTCCGCGGTAAGCTGAACGACCATTACGATCCGCGCGAAAATGTGATCCGCTTATCAGACGGTGTCTTTGGCAGCTGCTCTGTTGCCGCAGTAGGCATTGCCTGCCACGAGGCAGGACATGCGGCACAATATGCGCAAGGATACAGCCCCATCAAGATCCGCAATTCGCTGCTCATGCCTGCGCAGATCGGTTCCAATGCCGCTTGGCCGCTGGCGATCATCGGGTTTTTCCTCGGTTCTCAGCCCCTAGTGCTTTTCGGCATCATTCTCTATGTAGCTGTGTTGCTGTTCCAGCTGATTACATTGCCTGTGGAATTTAATGCCAGCCGCCGTGCGGTTTCCGTGATCGAGCAGACCGGTTTGCTCGCAGGCGCAGAACGCGACGGCGCAGTTAAGGTGCTGCGTGCAGCTGCCATGACCTATGTGGCGTCGTTTGCCGTGACTGCCGCGAATCTGCTGCGGCTTTTGCTGCTTGCCAATAACCGAAGGAAATAAGCGCTATGGATGGACGGCAGACGGCGTTCCGCGTGCTGCTGCGTGTGGAACAGGAAAATGCATATTCCAATTTGGCGCTCGACGCTGAATTGAAACGCTCTGCGAACGGCGCGCCGGCGGCTTTTGTGACGGCACTCGTGTACGGCGTTTTAGAGCGGCAGATCACGCTTGATTTTGTTTTACAGCAGTATCTTCTAAAGCCGCTTCGCAAATTGCGTCCCGAGGTGCGCGTCATTTTGCGCATGGGCGTTTTGCAGCTTTATTTTATGGATAAGGTGCCCGCGTCCGCAGCCGTCAACGAGAGCGTAAAGCTGGTGAAGAAAAACGGCTGTGCATACGCTTCGGGGCTTGTGAATTCCGTTTTGCGTAAAATATCCGAAACAACGCTTACATATCCCGAGACCGGTGACCTCGTTTCGGATTGGAGCATTCGGTATGCCTGCCCAAAGGCGCTTGTGGAACACTTTATAAAGGACTATGGGGAATCGGATGCCCAAGGTATTTTGTCGGCTTCTCTCAGCGGCGCGCCGACGGTTTTGCGTGTCAACACGCTGAAAACCACAGCGAAAGAATTGCAAAACCGCTTGCAGACCGAGGGCATAGAAACGATTCCCGGTGCGTTAGAAAATGTCCTGATCGTGCAAAAGGGCGGTGCGCTTGAGCAGCTTTCGTCTTACCAAGAAGGTTTATTTCATGTGCAGGATACCGCCAGCATGCTTTGTGTGCAGGCGTTGGAGCTGCAGCCGGGGCAGACGCTTTTGGACATGTGCGCCGCGCCCGGCGGCAAGAGCTTTACTGCGGCGGAAATTATGCAAAATCGCGGCAAAATATTGGCGTTCGATCTGCATGAGCACCGCGTGCGGCTGATCGCAGACGGCGCAAAACGTCTCGGTATTTCTATTATTGACGCACATGCACAAGACGCCGCCGCTTTTCATGCAGACCTTCTAAAAACGGCAGATCGCGTTTTGTGCGATGTGCCATGTTCGGGGCTTGGGGTGCTTCGCAGAAAACCCGAGATCCGTCTGCGTGAGCTTACATTTATTGACAATTTGACGGAAATACAGTATAATATTTTAGTCCATGCGTCAAAATATCTGCGTATGGGCGGCATTTTGGTCTATTCGACCTGTACGCTCAACCGCGCCGAAAACGAAGGCGTTTGTGACCGTTTTCTGCGCGAAAACCCCGCGTATCAAAAGGACGGGGATTACAAAACCCTTTTGCCGCATAAGGATGGAACGGACGGCTTTTTCATCGCGCGGCTTCGGAGAATCGAACCGTGAATTATGAGGACATTCGCTCTCTGACATTTGAAGAATTGCAGACAATGATCGTCTCGCACGGGCTTCCGAAGTTCCGCGCGGCACAGATCTATTCCTGGCTGCATGAAAAAGGCGTACGCTCTTTTTCGGAGATGCAAAACATCCCCAAATCCTTGCGTGAAACGCTGGAACAGGAATGTAAGCTGTATAATTGCTCGATCGACACGAAGCTTTGTTCTGAATCGGATGGAACGGTCAAATACCTGTATGCGCTACAGCCCGGCGAATACGCCGAATGTGTTGTAATGCGCTATAAATATGGGCTTTCCATCTGCATTTCCACACAGATCGGCTGTAAAATGGGCTGTTCGTTTTGTGCGTCGGCGATCGGAGGCTTTCGACGCCAGCTTCTTCCTTCGGAAATGCTTTCGGAAATTTATACCGCACAGGCAGATCTCGGGGAACGCATTTCACACATTGTGCTTATGGGTACGGGCGAGCCGCTGGATAATTATGAAAATGTTCTGCGCTTTTTACAGCTTGTGACCGACGAGCGGGGGCTGAACATCTCCATGCGGCATATTTCACTTTCGACCTGCGGCGTTGTTCCGCGTATATATGATCTTGCAAAAGAACACCTTGGGCTGACGCTTTCCGTCTCGCTGCATGCGCCGAACGATGAGATCCGTTCCGGGCTTATGCCTGTAAACCGTACATGGGGGATCGACGAGCTTTTGCGCGCCTGCCGCTTTTATACAAAGGAAACATCCAGACGCATTTCATTCGAATATACCATGATCGACGGCGTCAACGACAGCGATGCCTGCGCCGAGGAACTCGCCGCAAGGCTTCACGGTATGCTTTGTCACGTCAATCTGATCCCGGTCAATACCGTTCGGGAAAAGCAGTATCAAAAGAGCCGTGCAGACCGGCTGCGCTGTTTTTCCGAAATCCTCCAAAAGCGCGGGCTCACCGTTACGGTGCGCCGTACGCTCGGGGAGGACATCAACGCCTCCTGCGGGCAGCTGCGGGCGGCAAAAATGCAGACATAACCGTTTTACTATCTCAAATTTCAATATAAAAACATCCCGCAAAGAAGGTGATGGTTTGAAAATTGCTGCAAAAACCGATGTCGGCAAGGTTCGCGAAAGCAATCAGGATGCATACGCGACCGGTGAATTGCCCGAAGGTGTCGCTTGGGCGGTCGTTTGCGACGGCATGGGCGGCGTGGCAGGTGGAAACATCGCCGCTACCACGGCGGTCAAAGTGATCTCCGAGCGCATCACATCGGCATATCGGACTTCCATGCGCGGCAGGTCGATCAAAAATCTGCTGGTTTCTGCCATAAACGCTGCAAACATCAGCGTGTACGATATTGCACAGGCAAATTCTTCCTTTGCCGGTATGGGCACCACGGTCGTATGTGCAATCGTGACCGAGCACATGGCATATATTGCACATGCAGGTGACAGCCGCGCGTACATGCTCACAAACGGCGAACTGATTCAGCTGACGCGCGACCACTCCATGGTGCAGGATATGGTGGAAACGGGCAAGATCACGCAGTCCGAGGCGAAACGGCATCCCCACAAAAACATCATCACGCGCGCGCTCGGCGTTCACCCGGAGGTGCGTGTTGATTTCTTCGAGCAAGCCATGGCGGATGACGGCATCCTGCTTTTGTGCACGGATGGGCTAACCAACTTCGTGGAAAGCGAGGAGATCTGTGCGCTCTCAAAAGGCACCTATTACGAGTTTGCGGAGCGGCTGGTTTCCAGAGCGCTCGATAACGGCGGCGGCGACAATGTCACCGCGGTAACGCTTGCATATTAAGGAGATGAAATGATGGAAAACTATTGTGGCAAACGCTTGGACGGCAGATATGAGATCCGCGAGATCATCGGCGTGGGCGGTATGGCGGTGGTCTATAAAGCCTATGACAATATTGATGATCGCATCGTCGCAATTAAAATCCTCAAAGAAGAATTTCTTGCCAATGAGGAGTTCCGCCGCCGCTTCAAAAATGAGGCGAAGGCGATCGCTGTCCTGTCTCACCCGAATATCGTCAAGGTGTATGACGTGAGCTTCGGCGACCGGCTGCAGTATATCGTCATGGAATACATTGAGGGCATCACCCTCAAGGAATACATTGAGCAGCAAAAGGTCATCAACTGGAAAGAAGCCGTTCACTTTGTCAACCAGATCTTAAAGGCGCTTCAGCACGCGCATGATAAGGGCATCGTCCACCGTGACATTAAGCCCCAGAACATCATGCTCTTGCAGGACGGTACCATTAAGGTCAGTGATTTCGGCATTGCGCGTTTCTCACGCGGGGATACGCGCACCATGACCGAAAGCGCCATCGGCTCCGTACATTACATCAGCCCCGAACAGGCGCGCGGTGAAATCACTGACGATAAGGCGGATATTTATTCCGTCGGCGTAGTGATGTATGAAATGCTCACAGGGCAGCTGCCGTTCCAATCGGACAGCGCTGTTTCCGTCGCCATTATGCAGCTCCAGCAGGATGCCAAGCGTCCGCGTGAGATCAATCCCGAGATCCCGCTCGGCCTTGAGCAGATCACCATGCGCGCCATGCAGAAAAACCCGAAGAATCGGTATCAGTCCGCTTCGGAAATGCTGCTGGATCTGGATGAATTCCGTAAAAATCCTTCCATCAAATTTGACTATAACTACTTTGTAGATAACGAACCCACCAAGTTTGTCGGCGGTAAAGGTACGCCTGCACCTGTTAAGAATCCCGAAAGAGCGCAGCCCGAAAAGCCGGAGGAGGGCAGCGAGGAAGAGGAAGACAAGAAAAACAACAAAACGCTGCCGATCCTGTTCGGCGTGCTGGCGGGTGTCGTGGTGCTTGTCGCGATCTTTGTCGGTATCTATTTCGGCGTGGCTGCGCGGCGCGTGGATGTTCCGAATTTTGTCGGCTTGAACTTTAACGATGAGATTGCCAACAATGCCGAATATACGGACAATTTCACCTTCGAGACAACACCCGTTTACAGTGCGGATGCAGAACCCGGGACGGTGCTTTCCCAGGATCCCGAGGCGGAGGAGCGTGTGCGTATCCACAGCACCATCACGCTTGAGATCGCCTATAATGACGACAGTATCCAAATCTCCGGTATCATCGGGCTTACCGCGGATGAAGCGGAAGCCAAACTGAAGCAGAGCGGCTTTGAGGTCAATACCATTGTGAATTATGACCCGAACGCACAGGAAGGGATCGTGTATGATACCTATCCTGTTGAGGGTTCCTACGCTGAAAGCGGTTCACTTGTGACTATTTATGTTGCGACGAATGAAAACCCGGATGCCACGACTGTGCCGTATGTTGTCGGCTACAGCCGTGAAGTTGCCGAGCAGTTGATCACCAGTGCGGGGCTGAAGGTCGGTAATGTGACCGAGCAAGACAGTGACAAGGCTGCCGGTATCGTTCTTTCGCAGTCGCCGGAGGCCAATCAGCAGACCGACGCGGGCGGTGCAGTGAGCCTGGTCGTCAGCTCGGGCAAAGCACCGGCTTCGTCTGCCACTATTTCCGTAACGCGCCCGAACGCCAACACAAGCGCTTCCATGCGCGTCTACCTGGACGGCGCGCTTGTAGACGGGTACCCAATCGAAGTCCGTCTCGACGGCGGCACTACGCAGATCACATTGCAAGGCTCCGGCAACGCCGTACCGTATTCTGTTGTGATCGATGACACGGAGATCCAAAGCGGCACGATCGACTTTACGCAGAATCCGCCTACATTTACTTCCGTGACGAAAGAATATCCTATTGCCGTGCCGGATGTTTCAAACAATACACCGGTGGATGATGCGTTGGATGATTTGGAGGTTGCGGGATTTACCAATATTAGACTTGTAGATGAAAGCGGCAATGAGATTTCCGGGCAGAGTGGTGTTGTAATCGCACAATCACCCGTAGGCGGTACAAGAGTAGTTCCCTCTACGCAAATTACGCTTACAGTACGTCGATGACGGCAAAAAGTATGAATAACAAGCAACTTAACGGTATATTGCTGAAAGGCGTCGGCGGCTTCTATACGGTGGAAGCCGCCGATGCGGTATATGTGTGCCGTGCCCGCGGTGCGTTTCGCAAGGAAAAGGTCACGCCGCTTGCGGGCGACCGTGTGCGCATCACTGTGACCGACGGCAGGTCGGAAAATACCATAGACACAATCGAGCCGCGCAAAAATTTTCTGCTTCGCCCGCCTGTGGCGAACATTGACAATCTGATCATCGTAGCGGCGACCTCCGTCCCGCGACCGTCGGCGCTGCTCATCGACAAGCTCATTGCCATCGCGGAATATAAGGCGATGGAACCGATCGTTGTGTTCACCAAAACGGACGAGCAGCCCGCGGATGATCTTGCGGCGATTTACAAAGCCGCAGGGATCTGCTGCTTGGCTGTCTCCAACGAAACGGGCGAGGGCGTAGACGCCGTACGCGATCTTTTGCTCGGCAAAGTCAGCGCTTTTACGGGCAACTCCGGTGTAGGAAAAACGTCGCTTCTCAATCGGCTCGATCCCTCTTTGTCCCTTGCGACAGGCGAGGTGAGCGATAAGCTCGGCCGCGGCAGGCATACGACCCGCCAGGCAGAGCTTTTCAAGACCTGCGGCGGGTATATCGTCGATACGCCCGGTTTTTCTGCGCTTGAGCCCGAGAAAACCGAGTGGATTCCGAAAGAAGATCTTGCCGATTGTTTCCGAGAATTCCGCCCCTTTTTGGGACAGTGTAAATTCACCTCCTGCTCGCACACCTGCGATAAGGGGTGCAGGGTTTTGGAAGCTGTGGAAAGCGGCGAGATCAGCGCCTCCCGCCACCAAAGCTATGTACAAATGTATAACGCGGTAAAGGACAAAAAAGCATGGGAAACATAAAAAAAGCGGACTGCGCGATCTTTGCCGCAGGCAGTGCTGTTTCACCCGCACGTGTACGGGAATTTTTACGGGATGATGCATTTATTGTTGCTGCCGATGCGGGATATAAGCTGTGCCGCGCCTGCGGTTTGGAGCCGGATCTCGTGATCGGGGATTTTGATTCAGGCGCACCCGTTTCCGAAAACCCGAACATGCAGGTGATCCGCCTAAATCCCGTCAAGGACGATACCGATACAGCTTGTGCATATGCGCAAGCTGTCAGCCACGGGTACAAGAACATCGTGCTTTTCGGCGGCACGGGTGGGCGGCTTGACCATACGTTTGCAAATTTTGACTTGTGCGCGCATGCCAAAACACAGGGCGTGGCATTAATGATTGTGGACGATCATCACGAGATCTTCGCTCTGCAAAACGAGATTCGTGTTATAAACGGCGATGCCGGAAAATACGTTTCGGTTTTTGCCGTCGGCGGCGCGTGTACCGTGTCACTGCGCGGCTTTGCTTATCCGCTGCAAAATTACACATTTGAGCCTTTCAGCGGCCTCGGCGTAAGCAATGAGACAACAGCCGAGCAAGCGGAGATCGAAGTTGAAAAGGGGACAGCCCTCATATTTATAACGGATAAAGACCATTAACACATTTTTTGACGCCGCATATAGTGATAATAGCAACGGTAAAGGCGGTGTCTGCATGAGAAGAAGGTCAAGAGGCGGCAATCTGGGACTGATGTTCGCCATGCTCGGTGCGGGTTTGATCCTCGCGCTGGTTTTTCCCTCCGGATTTCTGGTGGTCGCGCTGTCTCTGGCTTTGATCGTCAGCGGCATCCTGCTGTGCAAAAATTGCTGAGGAGGCTATGGTATGAAAGTCGTTGTGGTCAAAAGTCCGAAGGTGCTCGGCGGGATATTGCGCTGGTTATTTCGAATCAAAAAGGACACGAACATATCATAAATAAAGAACAGCCCGTTTGAAACGGGCTGTTCTTTTATACTATGCAGGCAAATCAAAAGTTCATCCAATCCGTGCAGTCTGCGTCTGAGGGCATTCTCCAGTCCCCGCGCGGCGACAGGCTTACGGAACCGACCTTCGGCCCGTCAGGCAGGCAGGAACGCTTGAATTGGTTGGCAAAGAAACGACGTAAAAACAGCTTGAGCCACCGCGTCAACTGCTCGTCCGTATAGGTGTCGGCAAATGCGCGGCGCGCCATAAACAGAAGTTTTTTAGGCAGTGTCCCGAAGCGCAGGAAGTGATACAGGAAGAAGTCGTGTACTTCATAGGGCCCGAGTTCCTCTTCTGTCTTTTGCTGAATATTTCCTTCTTTGTCAGGCGGTAAAAGCTCAGGGCTTACAGGCGTATCCAGAATATCACGCAGGATGCGGGCAACGTTCTCGGGCAGATGCTCCGCTTCGTTTTCGACCAAATGGCGCACAAGCGTCTTCGGCACGCCTGCATTCACGCCGTACATGCTCATGTGATCCGCGTTGTAAGTGCACCATCCGAGCGCAAGTTCGCTCAAGTCTCCCGTGCCGACCAAAAGCCCGCCGTGCTTGTTGGCAAGATCCATCAAAATCTGTGTGCGTTCGCGTGCCTGCGTATTTTCGTAGGTCACATCCTGCACGCTTGGGTCATGCCCGATGTCGCGCATGTGCCCGAGTGCCGCGTCGCGGATCGGGATCTCCAAAAGCTGTGCGCCAAAGGCGCGCACCAAATCACAGGCATTGTGATAGGTGCGGTCCGTTGTGCCGAAGCCGGGCATTGTGACGCAAAGGATATTTTCCGCCGGCTGCTTTAAAATCTGCATGGTGCGCACGCACACAAGCAGTGCCAATGTGGAATCCAACCCGCCAGATATGCCGACGACCGCTTTATGAAGCTCCGTATGTGCAAGCCGTTTGGCGAGCGCGTGGCTTTGGATCGCAAGGATCTCGCGGCAGCGCGCGTCCTTTTCACGCTCGTCCGAAGGGACAAACGGATGCCGGTCAAAAAGACGTGTAACATCTTCAAAAGCTGTTTCGGGTACGGGTACACAGGTGCTGACAGCCGGAAACGCGGCAAGGTGTGCGGCGTTGTCGGAAAACGAGCCGTCGCGCTGCCGCTCGGCACATAGCTTGTCCAAATCAATATCCGCAACGGCGCGGCTGCCGTCAAAGGCAAAGCGCTCGCCCTCCGAGAGGATCGTGCCGTTTTCGGCAACAGTGCACGCGCCGGAAAATACAAGATCGGTTGAAGATTCGCCGACGCCGGCCGACGCATACACATACGCGCAAAAGCATTTGGCACTCTGTGCGGCGATAATGCTGCGGCGATAGTCATTTTTCGTAACAGCTTCGTTACTTGCGGAAAGATTGACAATGAGGTTTGCACCCGCAAGGCACAGCGAGGTGCTCGGCGGTGCGGGCACCCAAAGATCCTCGCAGAGCTCCACACCAAGCACCGCGTTTTCCGAAAGGCGCACAAGCGTCTGCCCGAACGGTACGGTCTGCGTGCCGATTCTCAGTTCACTCTGCACACCGTCGCCGCTTGCGAACCAGCGTTTTTCATAGTATTCATTGTAATTCGGCAGATACGTTTTTGGAATTACGGCAAGGATCTGCCCGTTTTGCAGAACGGCGGCGCAGTTATAAAGCCTTGCTTTCCAAACCAGCGGTACGCCGACGCACACGACCATGTCTGAGCCTTTGGTTTCGTCGCAAAGTGTGAGCAGAGCTTTTTTACACTCCTCCTGCAAAGTGCGCTGCAAAAACAGATCGCCGCAGGTGTATGCAGAAAGATACAATTCAGGAAAAACCAATAGTTTTATGCCGTCGCGTTCGGCGGAGTGTAATTCCTGTACGGCGTTTTCCAAATTTTGCTTTATGCCGCCCACCGTCACGCGCGGCGAAACGGCGGCGACTTTTAAAAATCCGCTGTTCATGGCAAAACCTCATAAATAGATTTATCGTATCTGCTGGTATTATACTGGAAATGTAGCTTTTCCGCAAGTCAAAAACATTGACAAACCTTGCAAAATGGTTAAAATAGGGATAATCAAAAGGAGTGAGTGCTGTGCGCACATTTGAAAAATCAAAAAAGTTAGACCATGTTTGTTATGATATCCGCGGGCCGGTGCTCGATGAAGCCGATCGTATGATTGCGAACGGTGTGGATATATTGAAGCTGAATATCGGCAATCCCGCGCCGTTTCATTTTACGGCGCCGGATGAGATCATCCGTGATATGATCTACACACTGCGCAGTGCGGAAGGGTATTCGGACTCCAAGGGTATTTTTTCCGCGCGAAAAGCGATCATGCAATACTGCCAGCTCAAGGGTATCCGCGATGTCGGTGTGGACGATATTTATACGGGAAACGGCGTCAGCGAGCTGATCACCATGTCTATGCAGGGGCTTCTTGATGACGGCGACGAAATTCTGTTGCCGGCGCCCGATTATCCGCTTTGGACGGCTGCCGTATCGCTTGCGGGCGGTACGCCGGTGCACTATATGTGCGATGAGCAAAATGCGTGGAATCCCGATATTGCCGATATGGAAAGCAAAATTACTGCGCACACAAAAGGTATCGTCCTCATCAATCCGAACAACCCGACGGGCGCGCTGTACCCGCGTGAGATCTTAGAGGAGATCGTCCGGCTGGCTGACAAATACGGACTGATCCTGTTTTCGGATGAAATTTACGATCGTCTCGTTATGGACGGCTTACAGCATATCTCCATCGCGTCTCTTGCACCCCATGTGCCGTGCATCACGTTCAACGGGCTTTCCAAATCCCACCGCGTGGCAGGCTTTCGGTGCGGCTGGATGGTCGTCAGCGGCGACAAAAAGCGGATCCGCGGTTATATTGAGGGCTTGAATCTGCTTTCCTCCATGCGCCTTTGCTCCAATGTACCCGCGCAGCATATTATCCAGACGGCGCTCGGCGGCTATCAAAGTGCGGACGAGCTGCTGTGCCCGGGCGGCCGCGTGTATGAACAGCGAGAATTCATATATAATGCGCTTAACTCCATTGACGGCGTTTCCGCCGTGAAGCCGAAAGCGGCGTTTTATATCTTCCCACGCTTTGATATGCGCAAATTCAATTTGAAGAACGATGAACGCTTCGTCTTAGAGTTCCTGCGCAAAAAGAAAATCTTGCTCGTGCAGGGGACGGCGTTCAATTATCCGCAGCCTGACCATGCGCGCATCGTGTATCTGCCGACGGTCAAGGAGCTCTCCTTTGCCGCAGACGCATTACGCGACTTTCTGAAAGATTATTCGCAGGCATAAGAGAAAAGCTGAAAGATAAAGCGACGGTCTGTCGGGTCACCCCGGCAGACCGCCTTTTTGTCCGAAAGAATTTAAACGAACCGTGAAGTTATTTCATGCCGTCTTCATAGGCCTTGATCATCTTTTTAACCATCTGGCCGCCGACAGAACCCGCCTGCTTCGAGGTCAGGTCGCCGTTATAACCCTGCTTGAGGTTCACGCCTACTTCGGAAGCAGCCTCCATCTTGAACTTATCAAGCGCCGCACGAGCCTCGGGAACAACGTTCTTTTTGCTTGCCACTGTAAACACTCCTTTGCTGTGTATTTGCGTTTGCAGTACTATTCTGTGATGCGCAAAACAGAATATCCTTGATAATAAATTCTAAAGCTGTCAAAAAAATGCAGTATCATGTTTTAAAATCCGTGGACAAAACGGCGGCATATCCGCCTTTCTCCTTACATATGTATTATTGACATAGGTAAGGAGGGCTCGAAGTGAAAGACACAGTGGAAGATCGCGCCGTGGAACTCGGCGAATATATCGTGCACAACAAAGCGACTGTCCGCGCGGCGGCAAAGGTTTTCGGCATCAGCAAAAGCACGGTACATATGGACGTTGCCCAGCGCCTGCAGCGCATCAGCCCCGGACTTTATAATGAGGTGCGTGAAGTGCTTGACGTCAACAAGGCGCAAAGACACATTCGCGGGGGACTTGCCACGCGCGAAAAATACAAGGCGTCAGAAATGCGGAAATAACGATATAACGTCGCGGTCGGCAGCAAAAAATGCTGTCGGCCGCAGTTTTTTCTTTGCTTCGCGCAAAAAATATGGTACAATAACGCTGATGTATTTTGTACGAAGCCAATGCCTGCCGACGCTCTCCCTTGCGGTGAGCCGCAGGATATGGCGAAAGGCAGCATAACAGATTGCAAATACGGTTAAAGGCGGCGCTTTTGATGCACACTTTGGATTTGATTGTACCCTGCTATAACGAAGAGGAGGCTTTGCCCCTGTTTTTTTCGGCTGTGCAGGACGTGCTTTTGCAGCTTACTAACACCAAAACGCGCCTGATTTTTGTGGACGACGGCAGCACGGACAACACCCTGTCTGTATTGCGCGCGCTCTGCGGATCACACGAAAATGCGTGCTATATTTCGTTTTCGCGTAATTTCGGCAAAGAGGCGGCCATGCTTGCGGGACTGCGCGCTTCAACTGCGGAATTTGTCGGGATCCTGGATGCGGATTTACAGCATTCCCCGCAGCTTCTGCCGGGGATGCTCTGCGCACTGACAGAGGAAGGCTATGACATTGCAGCAGCGCGGCGCGAGACGCGCACGGGCGAGGCGAAGCTGAAAAGCGGTTTTTCCAAGCTGTTTTATAAGATCATCAGCCGCATTTCCGATGCCGATATAGAAGCCGGCGCGCAGGACTACCGCATTATGAAGCGCAAGGTTGTCAACGCCATTCTGCAAGTGCCTGAATACAACCGTTTTTCCAAAGGCATTTTCAGCTGGGTCGGCTTCAAGACCAAATGGTTTCCGCATGAAAACCGCGCGCGTGCGGCAGGCAAAACCAAATGGTCGTTTTGGTCACTGTTTTCCTATGCTGTGGACGGCATCGTGAATTTCTCCACTGCACCGCTGAAAATATCCCTGCTGTGCGGTGCGATTTGCAGCGTTGTGGGGATCGCATATGCGCTTTATATCATTGTGCGCACCCTGATCTACGGCAGCGACGTGCCGGGTTATCCGTCCACGATCTGCGCGATATTGATCATCGGTGGATTGATCCTGCTTTCTTTGGGTATTTTAGGAGAATATATTTCCCGCATATACATGGAGGTCAAGCGTCGTCCGCATTATATCATCGATGAAACGGATATATTGCCGAAGGATGCAGAATTCGGCGAAGACAATGCTTCTGCTGCGCGCGGATAAGCACAGAGTGCGCAGATCCGTCCGCATTATGCAAAAAAATTCAAAATAAGCCTTGTATTGACCGCTGATTTTTTATATAATATTTGTCTGTATAAATCTTATGTTCTGAAAGGTGGCGCGCCGTGTGGCTGACGAAAAAAACAAGTTCGTAGAGCTCGAGCACGAGATCATGGATTTTTGGGAGCGGGAGCACTGCTTTGACAAGCTGGTTGCCAAAAACAAGGGCAACAAAATGTTCCGCTTTTTAGACGGTCCGATCACTGCTAACAACCCCATGGGAATCCACCATGCGTGGGGCAGAAGCATCAAGGATATTTTTATCCGTTACCATGCCATGAATGGGTGTGACTGCCGTTATCAAAACGGCTTTGACTCCCAGGGCCTTTGGGTCGAGGTCGAGGTGGAAAAGCAGCTCGGCTTTCAGACCAAAAAGGATATTGAAAATTACGGGATGGACAAGTTCACGCAAGCCTGCAAAGACCGCGTGAGGCATTTTTCCTCCATTATTACTGAGCAGTCCAAGCGGCTGGGACAGTGGATGGATTGGGATCATTCCTATTTTACGAACACCGATGAAAACATCGAAGGGATATGGTACTTCTTAAAGAAGTGCGACGAGCACGGCTGGATCCAGCGCGAATATAAGCCGATGCCCTGGTGTCCGCGCTGCGGCACATCGCTTTCCGAGCATGAAATGACCGGCTCGTATAAGCTGATGACCCACAATTCCGTCTTTTTTAAACTGCCGGTGCAAGAACTGAACAGCAAGATCCTTGTCTGGACGACCACGCCGTGGACGCTTTCCTCGAACGTAGCGCTGGCGGTCAATCCCGACATCGACTATGTGGAAGTCAAGATCAAAAGCGATGAGCAGACGCTGATCCTTGCGAAAAATGCGATCAGGCATCTTGGTGACGATAAGCTGGAGGTCCTGCGTGCTTTTAAGGGCAGCGAGCTTGTGGGCCTGCATTTTGAGACCTGCTTTCCGTATTTGCCTACACAAGCCGACATAGAGCACAAGATCGTCGCTTGGGAGGATGTAGACGCAGATGAGGGCACAGGCGTCGTACATATTGCGCCCGGCTGCGGTATCGAAGACTTTGAACTCGGCGAGCGCTTGGGACTGCCAAAAGTAATGCCCATTGACGATATGGGGATCTATCTCGAGGGCTTTGATTGGATGACCGGCAAGGACAGCCACACCATCGCCGACGAGGTTTTCGAGCATCTGCAAGCGGATAATAAGCTGTATAAGGTCGAGCCGCACGAGCACAGCTACCCGGTGTGCTGGCGCTGCAAGTCCGAGGTTGTGTTCCGCCTTGTGCCCGCGTGGTATATCCGTACCGCTGAAGTCAAGCCCAAGCTGATCGAAGCCGCTGCTGCCGTAAAATGGGAGCCCGCCTCCAACGGCAAGCGTATGCACGACTGGCTGACAAATATGGGCGATTGGAACATCTCGCGTAAACGCTATTACGGCATGCCGCTGCCGTTCTATCCGTGTGACTGCGGACATGTGACGGTAGTCGGTTCGCGCAAGGAACTGCACGATCTTGCGATAGATCCCGCAAAGGTAGATGCACTGCCCGAGCTGCACCGTCCTTGGGTGGATGAGATCCAAATCAAATGCCCGCACTGCGGCAAGCCTGTTTCGCGTGTGACCGAGATCGGCGACGTGTGGCTGGATGCAGGTATCGTTCCGTTTTCTACGCTCAAATATTTCAGTGATAAGGCATATTGGGAAAAGAATTTCCCCGCCGAGTGGGTCACCGAAATGCACGAGCAGGTGCGTTTGTGGTTCTATTCGCTCTTGTTCATGAGCGTCGTGCTCGAGGGCAGAGCGCCGTATGAGCGCGTGCTGACCAACAGCGCGGTCGTCGCAGAGGACGGTTCCAAGTTCTCCAAGACCGGATTTATGATTCAGTTTGACGAGGCGGCGGAAAAGATCGGTGCCGACACCGTGCGCTATATGTATGCGGGCGCGCCCGTGGCAAGCGATGTGCGCTTCGGCTATACCTTAGGCGATGAAGCACGCCGCAAGCTGCTGTCGTTCTGGAATATTTATACGTTCTTTGAGACCTATGCCAAGATCGACAAGCCGAATTTTGAGGGCTATGTGCCTGACAAATCCAAAATGACGCCCACTGATCTTTGGCTCACCGTACGCACCAACGAATTTTTGAAGCGCGCTACGGCTTGCTACAATGATTATAAGGTCTATCTGCTGGTCAAAGATTTTGAAGTCTTTGTAGACGACATTTCCAACTGGTATGTCCGCACCAACCGCCGCCGCTTCTGGAAAGCCGACGATGAGCAGGATAAGATGCTGGCATATTGGGTACTGTTCCACGCGCTTAACACTGCCGTTCAGGTCATGGCGCCTGTGATCCCGTTCATGACGGAATACATCTGGCAGACGCTTACACGCAAAGTCCTGCCGAATGCGCCTCTCTCCGTGCATTTAAGTGATTGGCCGCAGCCGCTTGCGGATTTTGAGGACAACGGCATTGTGGAGCAGACCGCATTCGCACGCGAAGCCATTGCGGTCGCCATGCGGCTTCGTAATGAACAGCAGCTCAAGGTTCGCCAGCCGCTTGCCGCTATGTATGTCTGCTGTGATAAAGCGTCCGCGGATAAACTGAAAACCTTTGAGAAAAATATTCTCGACGAGCTCAACATCAAAACGCTTCACTATTTGGAGTCTGCCGACGCGCTGGAGGACAAATTCCTGACCGTGAACTTTAAGGTAGCGGGTGCGGTGCTCAAGCAGAATGTCAATAAGATGAAGCAGACGCTTGAAGCACTTTCCGACGCGGATATGGCTGCCGCCGTTTCCGCCGTGGAAGCCGGCGGCGAGGTCACGATCCCGGGCTTTGACGGGAGCTTTGACGCAGGGCTGTTTAACGTCTCCACCAAAACCAAGGCGGGTATCGTTTCCGCAGAATTCGCGAACGGTACTGCCGTGGTCGCGCTGGATACGAAGCTGACCGAAACGCTGATCCGCGAAGGCCTTGTGCGCGATGTTGTGCGCCAGTGCCAGATCGCACGCAAGGAAGCTGGCTATGAGGTCGAGCAGCGTGTGCGTGTTTCGATCTGCACGGACAATGCGCAGATCGCGGATGCGCTTTCCGAAAAGGCAGACTATTTGAAAAACGAACTGCTTGCCGAAGAGGTTTGCATCGGTTCGCCGCTGGAAACGGCGGACTATGAAAAGGAAGCCGAAATTTCCGGCAGTAAAGTCACGCTGTCGGTTTGTAAAGCATAAAAGGAGACCATTATGTTAAAAGAAGTAACAAAAGACATGACCATTGGCGATATTTTGGACGCCGACCGCGAAACCGTTCCTTTCTTTTTGGAAATGGGAATGCACTGTCTCGGCTGCCCCGCTTCTCGCGGTGAAACGCTTGAGCAGGCGTGTGAGGTGCATGGCGTAGATGCGGATGCGCTGGTTGAAAAGATCAACGCATTTTTGCAGTCCAAATAAACCGAGCTTCGGGGTGCGTGCCAAAAGCCGCGCCCCGCTTGCGCTATTAAGGAGTGTTATGCTGCATTTAACACCGAGACTCGCGGCAGTCACCGATGCGGTCAAGCCTTGCGGCTGTGTTGCAGACATCGGAACGGACCACGCATATGTACCCATCCGTCTTTTGCAGGAAGGCAAGGTATCCCGTGCGATTGCTGCGGATATTCATAAACAGCCTTTGGAAAACGCGCGCCGTTCTGTTGAACGCTATGGTTTGGAAGATCGTGTGGAACTGCGTCTTTCCGACGGACTTCAAAACATATGTGCGGGTGAAGCGCAGACGATCATTATTGCAGGCATGGGTGGTGAGCAGATCGCCGAAATGCTGGATAACACACTCTGGCTGCGCCAAAAGGGGATTCAGCTTGTATTGCAACCCATGACACACAGCGAGGACGTGCGGCGCGCTTTGCGCGAAAACGGCTTTTTCAAGATGACTGAAACCACGGTCGCCGAGGGCAGGCGTATCTATTTGGTGATTTCCGCTGCGTGGGATGATACAAAAAAGCCGCGTGTAACGGCGGGCAGCGATTATATCGGTGCGCTTCGCCCGCATGAGGTAGAGACTGACCGTCTGTTTTTACAAAATGTACTGCGCCGCCTACAAACAAAAGCGGATGCGCTGCGCGAAAAAGGCGATCGGCAGGCAGCGGCTTTGAACGAGATTATACGGGAGGTTTCTGATGCTTGCAGGTGAAATTTACGACTACATAGACTCTGTCGCGCCTTTTGCGGGACAGGCGGAATGGGACAACAGCGGCTTTTTGGTCGGGGAACGGGGCGCTAGCGCTGACCGCATTTTATTTGCACTCGATGCCACGCCGCAGGTGATCGAGGAAGCAGTGCAAAAGGATTGCACGCTGCTTATAACGCACCATCCAATCTTATTCAGCGCTGTAAAGGCTTTTACGGAATCCGATCCCGCTTATCTCGCGGCAAAATGCGGCGTTTCTGTGATTTGTGCGCATACATCTTATGATTTTGCAGTGAACGGTGTTGCCGATATACTGGCGGAGAAAGTGGAACTTACCGGTGTACACTCGTCGGAATGCGGTGAATTCCGTATCGGCAGAATCGAGTGTATAACGGCACAGGATTTTGCACAAAAGGCAAAAGCGGCGCTGCATGCGCCCGTATTTGTCGCCTTGCCGCAAAAGCAGGTGCGTACTGTCGCGGTTTGCGGCGGTGCAGGGGCGTCTTTTTTGCAGCCGGCAAAAGAGCAGGGGGCAGACCTGCTTTTCACCGGTGAGGCCAAGTATCATGAAATGCTCGAAGCTGCCGCGCTGGATATAGCCCTAGTCACGGCAGGGCACTTTGAAACAGAGCACCCTGCCGTCCGCGCACTTTGCAAGCGAATTCAGGCGGCATTTCCCGACACGGTCTGCCTGCTTTCTGAGCAGACCTCTCCCATGCAAATCATCGAATAAAGGAAACAAATTATGGCACTGGACGGCATTACGCTGCATTTTATCAAAACGGAATTGGAAGAAACGCTTGTGGGTGCACGCATAGAAAAAGTGCACCAGCCTGCAAAATGCGAGCTGACTTTGCACATGCGCACGCGCAGCGGCGCGTATCGGCTTCTTCTTTCGGCGGAGTCTGCCTCGCCGCGCATCCATATTACACAAAGACCGGGTGAAAATCCGCAGAATCCGCCCATGCTCTGCATGCTGCTGCGCAAGCATTTAAGCGGGGCTGTACTTGTCGGATTGCGCCAATCGGGCCTTGACCGCGTGCTGTTTTTAGATTTTGACGCGACCAATGAAATCGGCGACAAGGTACGGCTGTCCCTCTGTGTAGAGATTATGGGCCAGCACAGCAATATCATATTGATCGACGGCAATGGTATGATCTTAGATGCGGTCAAGCGTGTAGATTCCTCTAAATCCGCGTACCGAGAGATCTTACCCGGTGTAGCATATCAGCTCCCGCCGCGGCAGGATAAAATACAGGTAACAAAGGACCATATTTCCAATTGCCTTATCCGGCTGTTTATGAATCCTGAACAGCAGCTTCCTGCGGCTTTTATGAAAAATATAGAGGGGATTTCTCCCATTGTCAGCCGTGAGCTTGCGTTTCGCGCCGCAGGCGACTGTACCTGCACGGTGCGGGAGGCAGGAGAAGAACGGATAAAAAGCGCGCTTGAATATCTTAGCTCTTGCCTGCAAAAAGTCCCGGCGCACTGTGTCGTTTGCGATGAAGAAGAGAAACCTTTTGACTTTTCTTTTTTAGAAATTCTGCAATACGGCGGCTTTTGCAAAAAAATCGAATACGCTTCGTTCTGCGCACTGCTCGACGATTTTTACGCGGAGCGTGACCGCTTGCTGCGTGCCAAGCGCAGGGCGGGGGATTTGCATAAAACACTGCAAACGCTGCGCGAGCGCACCGCGCGTAAAATGGCGAATCGTCAGGCACAGCTCAAAGACAGCGCCGAAAAAGATCGTCTGCGCATCTTCGGGGAGCTTATCCAAGCGAATCAGTATGCTCTCGAAAAAGGCGCGAGCTTTTATAAATTGGAAAATTATTATGACGGCAACCAACCGGTGCGTATTCCCGTTGATCCTGCGTTGTCGCCGTCGCAAAACGCGCAAAAATATTATAAGGCTTACAAAAAAGCGTCTACGGCGGAAAAAATGCTTGCAGAGCTCATCGCCCACGACGAGCAGGAGCTTAGTTATTTTGCTTCTGTGGAGGATGCGCTTTCCCGCGCCGAGGCGGAAAGCGACCTTGCCGCCATTCGGCAGGAACTGATCGACGGCAAATATTTGAAGCGGAAAAAAGGCGGCAAACAGAGACTGCCGAAAGAGCTTCCGCCGCATAAATTCATGACGAGCGAGGGCTTTACTGTACTTGTCGGGCGCAACAATGTCCAGAACGATAAGCTGACGCTGAAAACGGCAAAAAATTACGACATGTGGCTGCACACGCAGCATTATGCGGGCTCGCATACGATTTTGGTCTCCGATAACCGCGAAATTACGGACCAAGCCATTTCCGAAGCCGCCGCGATCGCCGCATTTTTCAGCAGCGCGCGCGACGCGCAAAAGGTTCCGGTCGATTATACACGCGTCAAGAATATCAAAAAGCCTGTCGGCGCAAAGCCAGGCAAAGTGATCTACAATACCTACAACACCATTTATGTTACCCCCGCCGAGCCGAAAGAAGAATTATAAGCATAAAAAACGACGCTGTATTTTGCACAGCGTCGTTTTGACTTTTTTTGCGGTTACTCGTCGTTGTCAGCGGGTGCAAGGACTTCGCTTTCGCGGAAGAGCAGGGAGATGCACCAAACCGCCGCAATGGCGACAAGCGTATAAATGATTCTGCTGATTACGGCGTCCTGCCCGCCGAAGATCCAGCCGACAATATCAAATTGGAAAAGCCCGATGGAGCCCCAGTTGATGCCGCCGATGATAACCAGAATCAGCGCGATCCTATCCAGCATATTTCTCAACTCCTTATCAATGCTTATTGATAGTATAGCTCGAAACAGCTTGGATATACGATTTCAAAATTTTTACAATTTTGTCTATTAAAGTGTACCGGCCGCTTTTTTCAAAGCGTCAACGCGGTCGGTTCTCTCCCAAGTCAGATCCAGATCCGTTCTGCCCATATGGCCGTAAGCGGCAAGCGGACAGTAGATCGGACGGCGCAAGTCGAGATATTCGATGATCGCCGCCGGTCGCAGGTCAAACACTTCGGTAACGATCTCGCTTAATACGTCATCCGAGAGCGCGCCCGTGCCGAAGGTGTCCACCATAACGGAAACAGGATTCGCAACACCGATGGCATAGGCAAGCTGGATCTCACAACGCCTTGCAAGACCTGCCGCAACAATGTTTTTGGCAACATACCGCGCCGCGTATGCGGCGGAACGATCCACCTTGGTCGGGTCCTTGCCCGAGAAGCAGCCGCCGCCGTGACGGCCGATGCCGCCATATGTGTCCACGATGATCTTTCTGCCCGTGAGTCCCGAATCGCCGGCGGGGCCGCCCGTGACAAATCTTCCGGTAGGATTCACATAAATGATCGTGTCTTCATCAAAAAGGTTTTCGGGCACGACGGGTTTAATGACATGCTGTAAAATGTCTGAGCGGATCTGCGCAAGCGGAATTTCAGCACGGTGTTGTGCAGAAACGACTACCGTATCTACGCGCACGGGCTTATTGTCGTCATATTCCACCGTGACCTGCGTTTTGCCGTCCGGGAACAGATATGGCAGTGTGCCGTCCTTGCGCACGTCGGTCAGGCGCTTTGCCAGCTTATGTGCCAAAGCAATGGGCAGCGGCATGAGTTCCGGTGTTTCACAGCAGGCATAGCCGAACATCATGCCCTGGTCGCCCGCACCGTGCAGGTTGTAGTCGTCCTGCTTGCCGGTTTTCAGTTCATAGGAAGCGTCTACGCCCATGGCAATGTCTGCCGATTGCTTGTCGATGGCAATATCTACACGGCAGGTGTGCCCGTTAAAGCCGCTGTCGTCGTTATCATAGCCGATCTCGCAAACGACATCGCGTGCGATTTTTTCTATATCGACCTTGGCGGTCGTTGTGATCTCGCCCATGACCATCAAACGGTTTGTGATGCATGTTGTCTCACACGCAACGCGACCATTCGGATCCTGTGCCAAAATTGCGTCTAAAATCGCATCGGAAACAGTGTCGCAAACCTTATCGGGATGCCCTTCCGTTACGGATTCGGATGTAAAAAGATGCTTTGTCATATGTTGTACGATCTCCTTTGAAAAATCCACAGGATGCCATTCCCGCATAAAAAAGCACCCGGGCGCAGGCCAAGGTGCGTGGTTCGTCACCTTATCTTTCAGCCGAAAGGCTGTAGGATTTGGCACCTTGCATTTTATGCAGGTTGCCGGACTTCACAGGGCCTGTCCCTCCGTCACTCTTTATAAGGAATGTCTATCCGTTTGTCAGTGAATATTGTATAACGGAACGTTCGGCTTGTCAACCGCAGACAGACACATTTTGCGGAAAATTGACAATTTCCAGAAGTGTTTCTCAACCGAGCGCGGCAGGGAACTGTGCCTCGGCGGCGATTAGAATCGCCCGCGGGTCGTTGCCGATAATATCTAGCCCTTCGGCAGCAATGCGATACGACTGCTTTACGCCGAAAAACTGTTCCATAACGGCGCGAATATAGGTGAATCCAAAATTGTTTTCTCCGATATATCCACCCGCTGTTGTGATGTAAACCAGCCGTTCTGCACGGCAGAGACTAACGGGTTTCCCTGTTTCGTCGTAAGCAAAGGTTACCCCTGAACAGCTCACATTTTCCACATAAAGCTTCAAAAGCGCAGGAAAGGAAAAATCCCAATACGGCGCCGCGATCACGATCCATTGTGCGTTTCGGAAGGTGTTGGCGTGCACGAAAAAGGATGCATCGGTTTTACCTTCATGCAAAAGGTGATCACGTTCGTGCAGACGCGCTTTGTCAAGCGGCTGCAGCCCGAGCGTGTCGAGCTTCAAATGTGTGATCTGTGCATCTGCCAAATTTGATAAAAACCGATTGGCCAGCTCAAGTGTGCGCGAAGCTTCCCCGCGCACACAGGCGTCTAAAAACAGGATATCCTTTTTCGGCATGGTTTCCCTCCGTTCAGCCCGCTTTCCCTTTTAAAACGGGGGATAGGCGTTTATACAAAATAAAGGTGACTACGGTGCAAAGCATCCCTTTGATGAAAGTAAACGGGACATTGAAGACCAAGAGCGCTTTCCAAAGATTGTCAACAGAAGGCAGGATCGCCTGATACGCAGCCAATATCGCGTCCATAGGCATAAAGTTGGTATAAACGGGATACACGATAAAATAGTTGGTGAACAGGCTGAATACTGCCATACAGCATGCGCCCGTAAGCGCCCCGAGAAACGCAAATTTTCGATTCTTTTTGTGCTTATATATGAGTCCTGCGGGGATCACCAGAAAACAGCCCAAAATAAAATTGGAAAGCTCGCCGACGCCGCCTGTAGAGGTGGTCAGCAGATTGATAAGATTTTTCAACAGACAGACCATAACGCCGCTCAAAGGACCTAAAGAAAATGAGGCGATCAGCGCAGGAAAGTCGGAAAGATCCATTTTGATGAAGCTTGGCATCAGCGGCACACTGAAATCCAGAAACATCAATACGGCGGAGACGGCGGCAAGCAGCGCGGTAACCGTCAGTTTACGGATGCGCGCCCCGGAAAAGACCTTTTTTTTGTTCGTGGTTCGGACAGCTTGTGCGGACATTATACATCGTCCCTTTCAAAAAAATATTCAAATGCGGCTGTCCAAAAGAAAATGCCCCGCAAGAAAAGTCTTGCGAGGCGAAAGTGCAGAAAAAGCATCTTCTTTCATCCGGACTTTGACCGTCGGTTCGGGAATTGCACCCGATCAGCTAAGAGCTTGTGGACTTTTACCACCGGTGGGGACTTTCACCCCGCCTTGAAGACAGCTGTTGATTTGTACTGTCATTATATGCTTATGATTTTGTTTTGTCAACCCGTGTGCCGGTGGATTTTCGGAACACACCCAAAAGCACCAGCCCTAAAATAGCAAGGATCGGGAAAAGATTGCCGAAGCCCAACCCGACTTTCAGCGCAGCGCCGTCTGTAAGGCTTGCATCTGCGCGCTGTGCGGCAGAGGAAACGAAGCTGACGATCCAGGGGCCTACCGAGCAGCCAATATCGCCCAGAATCGCAAGCACACCGAACATTGCCGCCCCGCCATTCGGATAAAGCGAAGAAACCAGACTGAATGTACCGGGCCAAAACAGACTGATCGAGAAGCCTGTAAGTGCGCAGCCGAACAGCGCAAGCAGGGGATTCGGCGAGCCTGCGGTGGTCGTATAACAGACAATGCACAAGACAGCGCAGAAGAACATAGCTTTTTTTAAATCCAGCCGATCGCCGTAAATGCCGAACAGCAGCCGCCCAAGCCCCATAAAAACGGCAAACAGGCAGGGGCCGAGCAGATCGCCCATGACCTTGGTGACGCCGAGCCCGGTTTCGGCGAAGAAAGACGACCACTGCGACATCGCAAGCTCCGAAGCGCCCGCACACAGCATAAGCAGCATGGCAATGCGGAAATTTCGCTCAGAAAACAGTTTGCCAAGAGGGATCTTTTCTTCTTCCTTGAGCGTTTTCGGAAAGGGAAGCGTTGCAAAATTTAACAGGTTCACAAGCGGCACGCACGCCCAGATCAGCGGCAGAACGTACCAATAGGAATTGCCCGCAAACCAGACAAAAAGGGTTGAAAGCGCAACCACCGTCATCTGTCCCCAGCAATAAAACGAGTGCAGCAGGCTCATGTCCGCCTCTTTTTTATTGCTTGGGATGGCGTCCACGATCGGGCTGATAGTTACCTCGATCATACCGCTGCCCATGGCGGAAATAACAGTTGCAAGCACAAGCGCCGGGAAAGGTGCGGACACGAAGCGCGGCAGCGTGCCGAGCAATATAAGTCCTGCCGTTGCACAGGCGTGCGAAGCAAGGATGACTTTTTTATATCCGATTCGATCCACGACCTTGACGGAAATCAGATCCACGACAGTCTGGGAAAGGAAATTGATGAGGATCAGGCAACCGATCTGTGCGAGTGATATGCCGAATTCCTCCTGAAAAACGATAAACAGGATGGGGGAAAGGTTGTTGATGATGGCCTGTACGAAATATCCCGCATAGCAGGCGATGGTTGTGCCTTTGTAGGTCCGCTGCATAAAGTTATACATACTCCTTGTCGTCGGAAAGTTCTGCCGAGCCGCTGATCGGGATGGCTTCGCCGAGATAGGTCGGTTCGGGCTCTATAATACAGATCACAAAATCTTTGACCCGTGCCAAAGATTCCCGTACCTGATTTCTAAGGTCAGACAGAAACGAATGATCCGGTCCGTCTGCCACAACGCCATACGCCTCCAGTCCCAATGCGCGCGCAATATAGACCGCTCTGTAAAGATGGTAACCCTGTGTCAAATAATGACCTTGCGGACGCCAAAAATATCGCGCGCACGGTACATGGAGTCGTAGGTGGAAAACCCGGCGTGATCCAAAAAAATAACGTTCGGTTCTACGCCCTTGTCCACGCAGTATTGTTTCATGCTGTTGACTTCGTCATAGTCCTTTTTCCCATGGTCGCCGCTCATCAAAAGCCTGTCCGAAGCACCGCCTTCATACAGAGCAAGGCCTGTTAAAACACGGTTCTCTACGGTGGGGGCGAGCGTATTGCCGTATACGGAACTGCCGAGAACCAAAATGCAGTCGGCGTCCAGCTTGCACGCCTCTTCTTCGGTTAAAATATGCGGCCGCGCGGTCAGTACGACCGCTGCGTTTATGCCGCAAAATACGGCAGCGCCAAGCAGGAAAAGGCAGACAAAAGCTAAAAATATTTTTTTTAAGCGGTTTTTCCGCATGACTTAAATCCTCGTCTCGACACAGGAAAGGCTGCCTTTGATTTGAAAGCTGCCGCTGTTTGCCGAAAGGAAGACACTGTCGCCCTTCTTTAAGGCAAGCGTTTCCCCGTTACAGCTGATTTTGCCGCTGCCCTCAGTGATAAGGACGGACACAAACGAGGTCTTGTCCGCAACACTTTGGTAAGCGCTTTCTATCTTTATGGCATGCACAGTGAACAGGCTGCAAGTTGTCAGCAGCTGTTCGGTATAACCGTCTTTGTGTACAGTGTGACCTTCCGGCTTGCTGGCGCGCGCGGGCGGCGCAGTCACGGTCACGTCCAGTGCTTTTTCTGTATGCAGTGGTCGGGGCTTGCCGTCCGCGCCGAGCCTGCCGTAGTCGTAAACGCGGTAGGTCGTGTTGGAATTCTGCTGGATCTCCGCGAGCAGGATCCCGCCGCCGATAGCGTGCAGCGTACCCGCTTCGATAAAGAAAAAGTCACCTTTATGCACCTTGACGTGGTTTACGACCTCTAAAAAGGTGTTGTTTTCGATTCTCTCGCGAAACTCCGCTTTGGAAATCTTTTGCTTAAATCCATAGATCAGCTCTGCACCCTCGTCGCAGTCCAGGATATACCAGCATTCGGTTTTCCCCGGTTCCCCCTCCACGCGGCGCGCATAGGCATCATCCGGGTGCACCTGCACGGATAGATTCTGTTTGGCGTCAATGAGTTTGATCAGTATCGGGAATTCCGTCCTGTCTGCGCAGTGCGTGCCGAGCAGATCCTTGCCTTCTTCGGCAATGACTTGCGAGAGTGTTTTCCCCTTGTGTTTTCCGTTTTTGACCGTGTTCTGTCCATCCTTGTGGCAGGAAAGCATCCAGCCTTCTGCTACGGGATCGAGATCTGTTTGAAAGCCGAAGTCTGTCTTTAAGCGAGTACCGCCCCAAAGATAATCTTTGAATGCAGGCTGTAATTGTAAAAGCATATTGCTGTCTCCCTATAATTGTTTTGTTCTATCTTAGCAAAGTTTTCCGGGGAAATCAACAAGGTTGAAAAAGGTTCCGTAAATTTTCCTTACCAACTTGCCGCGACAGTATGCTTTATGCTACAATACAAGAAAAGATCGCGCTTTGTTTCCTTTCGTAATGAAATGTGCGGTGTGAAATATCTGCTGAAAGGTGGTACAAAAATGAAAAAAACGGATACGCGGCCGAATATAATTTTTTATTTCAGTGACCAGCAGCGCTGGGATACATTGAACGAGGACTGTATGCCGAATCTGACGGAGATCGCGCACGACGGCGTGACCTTTGACAATTCTTTTACCTGCCAGCCCGTGTGCGGCCCTGCGCGCGCCTGTCTGCAAACAGGTACTTACGCGACGCAGAACGGCTGCTATTGGAACGGCATTGCGCTGCCGGAGCACGTCAAAACGCTTGCGGATCATCTTAACGAAGCCGGCTATGAGACGGCTTATGTCGGCAAATGGCACCTCGCCTCCGACCGGTATCCGGGGATCGGGGTGCACTGTGAAGCTTCCGCCGTCCCAAAAACACGACAGGGGGGGTATCGGGACTATTGGCGTGCGGCGGACGTTTTGGAATTCACCTCACACGGCTACGACGGTTATGTGTTTGACGGTGACGGGAACCAAATTGATTTTAAGGGCTACCGCGCGGACTGTATCAATGACTTTGCGCTGGAGTACATTGACCAAAAGACGTCGGATAAGCCGTTTTTCCTCTTTGTATCACAGCTTGAGCCGCACCACCAGAACGACCACGGCTGTTACGAGGGGAAAAAAGAGTATCTTGCACAGTATAAAGACGCTTCGATCCCAAATGACCTTTCCATTCTGCCCGGGGACTATGAGAAAATGTATCCCGATTATCTGGCGGCGATCCGTGCGCTTGACGAGAATGTTGCGCGTCTGGTGCGTAAACTAAAAGAAAAAGGGCTTTATGAAAATACTGTGCTCATATACACAAGCGACCACGGCTCACACTTTAAAACACGCAATATGGAGTATAAGCGAAGCTGCCATGACAGCTGTACGCATACGCCGCTTGTCATATGCGGCGGGCCGTTCCAAAGCGGCGGACATGACGAACGGCTGGTAAGCCTTATCGACCTGCCGCCGACGATTTTGGATTTGGCAGGCGTGGATGTGCCGCCTGAATATATGGGACGCTCCCTCGTTGCACAGTACGCAGGAAAAGAGAAGCCGAGGGATTTTGTGTTTATGCAGATCAGTGAAAGCCAGTGCGGCAGAAGCATTCGTACCGCGCGCTACAAATACGCCGTGCGCGCCGTTGGCTCCGGGCTTACGCGGCACAGCGCAAAGGTCTATTTTGAGGACTACCTCTATGACCTTGAACAAGATCCGATCGAGGCACATAATCTGGTTCGAAGTACTGCGTATAAAAAGGAACGCGCGCACTTGCGCGAAATGCTTGTACGCGAAATGGAGCGCGCCGGGGAGGAAAGGCCAAAGATCCTGCCGGCGGTAATTACGCGGAAAAAATAGCGGATTTTTGGAAATATTCGACGAAAAGCGGATAAAAAAGCATACCGCCTTGTTTCTTTCATCGAATTTTTGCAGGAAAAGCAAACGACGGTTGCAAATTCATTGGAAATGGTATAGAATTTATCCGTGAATTTATGGAAGATGCATTTTGGAGGTGCGTATCATGCAGTATGCTGAGATGAACGCCGAACAGCTCCTCGCTGAAAAGCAAGCGGCGCAGGCGGCGTACACGGAAATGAAAAAGCTGAATTTAAAGCTCGATATGTCCCGCGGGAAACCCGGACCCGACCAGCTGGACCTTTCTATGGATATGCTGAAAGAGGTCATCGGTGTCTGCGACTGCAAAGCCGCGAATGGTACGGATTGCCGCAATTACGGCGCTTTGGAAGGCCTACCGGAATGCCGCGCTTTGTTTGCGGAGCTTATGGAGGTTTCACCCGAAAATGTGATCATCGGCGGCGCTTCGAGCCTGAATTTAATGTTTGACTATATTGCCCAGTGTATGACGAAGGGGGCGGGCAGTACCCCTTGGATGCAGCAGGGGAAGATCAAATTTATATGCAATGTGCCCGGATATGACCGCCACTTCACCATTTGCGAGCACTTCGGCATTGAAATGCTCAACGTGGAAATGACTGAAAACGGTCCCGATGTGGAAAAGATCCAAGAATTGGTCAAAGATGAAAGCGTCAAGGGCATGTTCTGCGTGCCGAAATACTCGAATCCCGACGGCATCACTTATTCGGATGATACGGTCCGTGCGCTGGCGGCGTTAAAGCCTGCGGCTGAGGATTTCCGCGTGATTTGGGATAATGCTTATATTGTCCATGACCTCAGCGACCATCCGGATCATCTGCTGAATATCTTTGAGGCGTGCAAGCCTTACGGCAGCGAGGATATGTTTGTCGAGTTTACCTCGACTTCTAAAATTACGTTCCCGGGTGCAGGTGTTTCGGCACTTGCCGCATCGGATAACAATATCCGTGCCATCCGTGCGCGGCTTGCCATGCAGACGATCAGCTATGACAAAATGAACCAGCTTCGGCATGTAAAGTTTTTGAAAAACGCGGAGGGCGTGCAGGCGCATATGAAAAAGCATGCCGCGATCATTGCGCCGAAATTCCGCATTGTACTAGATGCGCTTGACCGCGAGCTGCGTGAAAACGATTTGGCACGCTGGACGGAACCCAACGGCGGCTACTTTATCAGCCTAAACACCACGAAATGCAGTGCGAAGCGCGTCGGCGAGCTTTGCCGGGAAATGGGCGTGGTGCTCACACCCGTCGGCGCGACTTATCCTTACGGCGTGGACAAAGCAGACCGCAACATTCGCATTGCGCCGACGTATCCATCCATTGAAGAGCTTAAAAAGGCAGTCGAGGTGCTTTGTCTTGCAATTCGTCTTGCAACACTTGAAAAAATAACGGAAAAGGTATAAGATAGGTATAGGGCTTTCCCGTAGCTCAATTTTCCTGCGGGGGTTTTCTATGCGTATGCATCCTAAAATACAAAATATAGAGAATATTCCCGCGGCTTCTGTGCGTCCGTTTGTATCGGCTGTTCTGGTCGCCGCAGGGAATTCTACACGCATGGGCGGCGTCAATAAGCAATTTTTGCAGCTTGACGGCGCCCCTGTGCTTTTGCGTACGGTTCGCGCGTTTGAAGCATGCGCACTCGTGGATGAGATCATCATTGCCGCACGAGAGCAGGATATTCCGCAAATGGCAGCGCTGCTGCGCGGCGCCGGGGCGCGTAAGGTCAGGGAAATCGTGCGCGGCGGCGATACGCGGCAGGAAAGCGTTTTTGCTGCAGTAGAGCGCTGCGACACACAAAGCGAATTTCTTGCCATCCACGACGGTGCGCGCCCGCTTGTGACCGACAGGATATTGACGGATACCATTCAGGCGGCTTTTCAGTTCGGTGCAGCGGCAACAGGCGTTCGTATCAAAGATACCGTAAAAGTAGTGGATGAAAACGGCGTGATCGTGGATACTCCAGACCGCAGCACGCTTTGGGCGGTACACACGCCGCAGGTGTTTGCTAAAGAAATCTATTTGCGTGCCTCGCGCGAAGTGCCGGACAGCGCCCTGTTTACCGACGACTGCAAACTGCTGGAAGCGGCGGGCGTGCCGGTGCACATGGTCGAAGGCAGCTATGAAAATATCAAGATCACAACACCGGAAGATATTTGGATCGCCGAAGGGATCTTAGCAGGGAGGAAACAGCCATGATGCGTATCGGACACGGCTACGACGTACATAAATTGGTGGAGGGGCGCAAGCTGATCCTTGGCGGCGTGGAGATCCCGAACGGCAATATCGGACTTTTGGGTCATTCCGATGCGGATGTTTTGCTGCATGCGATTTCGGATGCGCTTTTGGGCGCAGCGGCGCTCGGCGACATCGGAAAACATTTCCCCGACACAGACGATCGATATAAAGATGCAGACAGTCTGATGCTCCTGCAGGAAGTCATTCGTCTTCTGCGAAAACATGGATTTACGGTCGGGAATATTGATGCGACCGTGCTTGCGCAAGCACCAAAGCTTGCGCCTTATATAGAAGATATGCGGAAAAATATTGCACAGGCGTGCAAATTACCGCTTGAAGCGGTGAGCGTAAAAGCAACGACGGAAGAGGGGCTTGGTTTTACGGGGACAAAGCAGGGGATCGCCGCACATGCTGTCTGCCTTTTGCAAGCCGACAAGCGTTTGAAGTTTATTTAAAGTTAGGATTATAGGTGTAAACGGGAGAAACGGAGGCTGCCATGCAATCATCCAAAGCGACCAAAACGAAAAAAGGCTTTTGGAACCCTTTCAGCAAGGAGGCTGAAGAAGGCTGTGTGCCGAATCGCGAGCTGCTGGCGTATTCCGCCGCGCTGACGGGGCAAAATATGGCATATGTATTTGTCTCGCAGTGGTTGTTTTATTTTTGCACAAACATTTTGCGCATTTCGCCTGCGCGCGTCGGTTTTCTTACGGGATTCACACGGATTTGGGATGCGATCAACGATCCCATCGTCGGCGCTATAGTGGATCGCCGCAAATGCAAAGACGGCAACAAGCTGCACCCGTATCTCGGGAAATTGCCGCTTGCCATCGGTGCGCTGACAGCGCTGATGTTCGTGGACTTCGGCGTTGGGGAGACGGCGGCGCTTGTGATCCTGCTTTGCGTCTACATTGCGTGGGATGTGACCTATTCGTTTCAGGATGTTGCCCTTTGGGGCATGATGTCTTTGATCTCGCCGCTTCCGCATGAGCGTTCCCGCGTTTCGCAGTGGCTGAATATCGGCGTTGGTGCGGCGTGGGGCGTTACGAGTCTTGTGCCGCTCATCATGGGCGCGCGCGAAGCGATCGGTATCAGTGAAAAAACGCTGTTTTTGCTGTTCGGTATCGTATTCGGCTTCGGCGGCGAATGCTTATCGATCCTTGCGAGCAAAACAAAGGAACGCGTTGCTTATGTGGAGAACCGCCGTGAGCAGTCTCTGTTGCAAGACCTGGCGCTGCTGCGGCACAACAAAATCTTGATCCTGCTGCTGCTTGCGCAGATCTTAAATTTCCTCAACGGCGCGGTGCCGCAGATCTATTTCTTCCAATATTGCGTCTCCGTGCAGATCGGGGACACCGTGGTCAACGGCGAGACCGTGCAGTTTTACTACGGGATCTTAGTCAGCGTGCTGTCCGCCGTAAGCATGTTCTTTGCCGTCAAGCTGTCGGATAAAATCGGCGGCATGCGGAATATTGTAATTTTAGCACAGTTAATGAATATTGTTTTCCGCGTCGCAGCGTATTTTGTCGGATTCCAAACGCTGCCGCAGATGCTGCTGGTGGTGCTTCTCATCTCCATTTCCTCCGTGCCCGTCAACATGGTCGGTATCGCGCAGCGCTCCATCCTCTGTGACGCGGTGGACTATGTGGAGTGGAAAACGGGTAAGCGCACGGAGGGCATCAGCAACTCTTTGCAGAACCTCACGAACAAGCTGACGGATGCGCTCAAGCTGATGACCAGCGGTCTGGTGCTTACCGCGCTCGGCTTTAATGCGGATTTGGGGAATGCCGGCCAGCCGGAGATCTTCTATCGTGCACAATGGCCGCTGTTCATGCTGCTGCCTGCGCTCGGTTCGGCTTTGTATTTGATCCCGTTTTTGTGCATCCGCTATTCCAAAGAACAAAAAGCACGTGTCGAGCGCGAGCTCGCCGAACGCCGCGCAGCGGCGCAAGGCGAGGATGAAACAAAAGTGCAGGCATAAGAAAGGCAAGAGGCAAACATGCAAAAAGTCCGCAGTCTGCTCAAAAAACATAAAGAACTGATATTATATGTTATTTTCGGCGGGCTGACGACACTTGTCAACTATGTTGTTTATTTCCTTTGCAAGGCGGTTGGTCTTTCCTATTCGCCTGCAACGGTCATCGCCTGGATCGTAGCTGTCGGCTTCGCCTATATCGTCAACCGGGTGTGGGTATTTGAAAGCAAAAGCCGCGGCGTGCGCGCCGTTTTGCGTGAAATTATACTGTTTGTCGGCGCACGGTTGTTTTCCTTGGTTTTGGAACTCGGCGTGATGTTTGTCGGTATGGATCTGCTACAGGCGGGGCGTTGGGTCATAAGTTTGTCTGCAGCCGATTTGCCGCTCGGTGAATTTTTGACCAAAACCGTCGCACAGATCCTGGTGGTGCTTTCCAATTACGTGTTCAGCAAGCTCGTGATTTTCCGCAAAAGCCGTTCTCAAAGTTCCGAACCCGGTGAAACGCACGGGAACACATAAAATTTCTGCATAAATATACGTTTTTCTTGCTTTTTGCCTCAAGCAGGTGTATAATGGCTTATAATCTCAGAAAGGGGAACAAACCATGAAAACCGTAACAAAAGTTTTATCTGTTTTGCTCGCGCTTGCACTGGTTGTCGGTTGCTTTGCCGCCTGTGGCAGCGACTCAGCGGGGGATACCAAGACGCCTGCTGCGAATGCAGCGCTGGTAAAAGTCATTGACATTGAATTGACCGAGGAGTACTATGCGTTTGGCGTAGATAAGAACCAGCCCGAACTCCTTGAGCAGGTCAATGCGTTCATCGCGGAGATCAAGGCGAACGGCCAGCTGGAAGAGATCTTCAACAAGTATTTCGGTGACGGTACGCCTTCTCCTGTGACCTCGGCTGCGCTTGACGAGAGCAAGGATCAGCTTGTCGTCGCGACCAATGCGGAATTCCCGCCCTTCGAGTACACGGAAGGCACCAACTACCTCGGCGTGGATATGGAGATTGCCGCCCTGCTCGCACAGGAACTCGGCAAAGAACTTGTCATTCAGAATATGGACTTTGACGCTGTTTGTCTTTCCGTCGGTACACAGAGATGCGACATCGCCATGGCAGGCTTGACGATCAGCGAGGAGCGCGAAGAAGTCGTTACGTTCTCCGAGTCGTATTATCAGGCCTCGCAGAAGCTGATCGTACCGGCAGATGACACGACCTTTGACAACTGCACAACGGCGGATGAAGTTTTGGAGATCCTTCGCGGCTTTGACTCCAGCGTGCGCATCGGCTATCAGACCGGCACCACAGGGCAGAAATATGTGCAGTCTACTGATGATTATGAGTACACTGCGTTGCATGTCACACCGGTTGATAATCAGAGCGGCGCTTTGGCGGTGCAGGCTATGGTCAACGGCAATTTGGACTATGTTGTGATCGATGCCGCACCCGCGCAGGCCATTGCGGACTCCGTCAACGGCGTTGCGTAAAAACGGGATAGCTGCATAGCATATAACAATAACCTCACCGCTCGGTGAGGCTATTGTTATGCGTGCGGCAAAAAGGATTTGGATCATGGATAATTTTGGCCAAAGGGTAGAAAAATTTATTTCCCTGTTCCAGGGAAACAGCGCGGACGCCTATATATCCGATATTTTAACAGGCTTACAGAACACGGTTAAAATCGCAGTGCTGGGCCTTATTATCGGCATAATTATCGGTACGCTGATTGCCGCCGTGCGCGTGATGCCGAAATATAAGCGGCTGCCGCGGGTGCTTAACGCCATTTGCGGCGTGTATGTCGGCTTTTTCCGGGGGACGCCCATGGTGGTGCAGCTTTTGCTGTTTTATTACGTTGCCTTGCCGTTGCTGGACATAAACGCCTCTTCCGTGGCGGTTGCGATCACCGTATTCGGCATGAATTCCGGTGCGTATATATCGGAGATCATGCGCGGCGGCATTATGTCTGTAGACCCCGGACAGATGGAGGGCGGTCGGTCTGTCGGCTTGAGCTTCGGCACGACGATGATGAAGATCGTCATTCCCCAAGCGGTCAAGAATATCATCCCGACGCTCGGCAACGAATTTATCACGCTTGTCAAAGAAACTTCGGTCGTCAGCTTCGTCGGCGCAACGGATTTATACGTTGCGTTCCGTAAGATCGGCACGAGCACCTATGAGTTCATGGTGCCGTATCTTGTTATGGCGCTGATCTATATTGTGCTGGTGCTTCTGATCACCGCGCTCATTAAACTCGTAGAGAGGAGGCTGCGTAAAAGTGATCGAGGTCGTTAACCTGAACAAATCCTTTGGGGATCTGCATGTCCTCAAGGATATCAACATCACTATCCACAAAGGCGAAAAGGTCGTTGTGATCGGGCCGTCCGGCTCGGGCAAGAGCACGTTTTTGCGCTGCCTAAACTGCATGGAGGATCCCACCTCCGGCAGCATCCTGTTCCACGGCGTGGATCTTACGGATATGAAAGTGGACATCAACGTCCATCGGCAGAAAATGGGCATGGTGTTCCAGCACTTTAATCTGTTCAACAACAAAACCGTGCTGGAAAATATTACCCTTGCACCTGAGTATATTGCGAAAAAGCAGATGCGCAGGCTGAAACTGCACAGAAAAACAGACGGTGCTGAGATCAAGTCTGCTAAACAAATCAAAGAGGAAACCAAAGCCAACGCTATGGAGCTTTTGGAGCGCGTCGGGCTTTCCGATAAGGCGGAGGCATATCCTTCGCAGCTATCCGGCGGACAGAAACAGCGTGTAGCGATCGTGCGTTCGCTTGCCATGCAGCCGGAGGTCATGCTGTTTGACGAGCCGACCTCGGCGCTCGACCCCGAGATGGTCGGCGAGGTATTGGAAGTCATGAAAGATCTTGCAAAAAGCGGTATGACGATGGTCGTTGTGACGCATGAAATGGGCTTTGCGCGTGAGGTGGCAGACCGCGTTTTGTTTATGGACGACGGTCGTATTTTAGAGGAAGGCACGCCCGATGCGATCTTTAATCATCCGCAAAACGACCGATTGAAGGAATTTCTATCTAAGGTATTGTAAATACAACAGAAGCCATACAAAAAACCGACAGTGCAAAACGCACTGTCGGTTTTTGTTGTCGTGAGCTGCCTTATACTTCGGCAATGACCTCGATCTCCGCAAGCACATCCTTCGGCAGCGCTGCCGCTGCTACACAGGAACGCGCGGGCTTAGAGGTGAAAAAGCTGCCGTAGACACCGTTGAAAACGGCAAAATCAGACATGTTTTTCAAAAAGCAGGTGGTCTTGATGACTTTGGAAAAATCCGTGCCCGCCGCTTCCAAAATTGCGCCGATATTTTCACAGATCTGCTGCGTCTGTCCCTCAATTGTATCTGCTTCCACTTCGCCGGAAGCAGGATTGATCGCGATTTGACCTGAGGCATACAAGATGCCGTTGACGATCTTCGCCTGTGAATACGGCCCGATCGCAGCGGGGGCATTGTCCGTGTGTAAAGTTTTGATCATATCAAACACTCCTTCAGAAAAATATGGCATCAATATGCCTGCACTTTATATCCGCGCGCGATCAGCGCGTTTTTAATGGATTCTATGTGCTCAAAATTACGCGTTTCCATAACAAGACGCAGGTAGCAGCCGTTGATATCCGAGCCTTCCGAAGCACGCTCGTGATGTACGGAAATGACATTTCCGCCTTCAGCGGCGATCGCAGCCGCCACATCCTGCAGCTGACCGGGTTTGTCAAGCAATTCTACGGTCATGGAGAACGTGCGCCCGGACTTCAACAGGCCGCGCTTGATCACACGTGACAGGATCGTCACATCAATATTGCCGCCCGAAACCAGGCAGCAAACCTTTTTGCCTTTGAGATCCACTTTATTGAACATGGCAGCGGCGACAGATACTGCACCTGCGCCCTCTGCAATCAGCTTCTGCTGTTCAATGAGTGCCAAAATCGCAGCAGCGATCTCGTCCTCAGAAACCGAAACAATGCCGTCTACATATTTTTGGCAAAGGGCAAAGGTGAGATCGCCCGGCTCTTTTACAGCGATACCGTCTGCAATAGTCGAGACCTCGTCGAGCGCCTCGATCTTGCCGTCGGCAATAGAGCGCAGCATGCTCGGTGCGCCGTCCGCCTGTACGCCGTAGACTTTGACCTGCGGGTTCAGTGCTTTAATGGCATATGCAACGCCGGAGATCAGCCCGCCGCCGCCGACGGGAACGATCACAACATCGACGTCGGGAAGCTGCTCTAAAATTTCCAGACCGATGGTGCCTTGACCGGCAATGACGTCTTCGTCGTTAAACGGGTGGATAAAAGTATAACCCTTTTCTTCTTTGAGCTGCAGTGCACGGTTATATGCGTCATCATACACTCCGGGCACCAGACAGATCTCCGCACCGAATTTGCGTGTGGCTTCTACCTTGGAGATCGGCGCGCCGTCCGGCAGGCAGATCAGCGATTTGATCCCGTTCTTGGTCGCGGCAAGCGCCACGCCCTGTGCGTGGTTGCCCGCCGAGCAGGCGATTACGCCTTTTTTCTTCTCTTCGTCCGAGAGCTGTGAAATTTTGTATGCCGCGCCGCGTACTTTGAAAGAACCTGTTTTCTGCAGATTTTCTGTTTTCAGGTGGATCTCACAATCGGGATTGATGTCGGGTGCCATGATCATGTCCGTGCGCCGGATCACATCTTTCAGTTGATAGGAAGCGTGGTAGATCTTATCAAGCGTCAGCATATGCACATTTCTCTTCTTTCCGTAAACAATTTAACTGATATTATAAACCCAAAACTTTGTAAAAGCAATGAAAAATCTGCTAAACAATAGAATATGTATCCGTTTTTATTGATAAAATTTGCAGATGATGGTATACTATATTTCCGTATTATGGAAAAGAGGAAGATATTGATGGAAACACAAAGCGAAAGAAAAGTGGTATTAAGCGCGATCCAGCCGACAGGCACGCCAACCTTGGGCAATTATCTTGGGGCGCTGAAGAATTGGAAAGAAATGGCGAAAGAGTATGACTGCTTTTACGCGGTGGCGGATCTCCATTCCATTACCGTGCGCCCGGAACCCGCGCAACTGCGCCGCAGAACGCTTGAGATGTATGCGCTGCTTCTGGCGATCGGACTTGACCCTGAAAAAAACACCGTTTTTGTGCAGAGCCATGTGAATGCGCACGCACAGCTTGCGTGGGTGCTCAACTGCTATACGCAGTTCGGCGAAGCCGCGCGTATGACGCAGTTTAAAGACAAAAGCGAAAAGCATCCCGAAAACGTCAACGTTGGGCTTTTTGCATATCCAACGCTTATGGCGGCGGATATTCTGCTTTATCAGGCGCACTATGTGCCTATCGGTGCGGATCAAAAGCAGCATTTGGAGATCACGCGTGACATTGCCGAACGCTTTAACGGGCTTTACGGCGAGACGTTCCGTCTGCCCGAGCCCTTTATCGGCAAGGCGGGGGCACGAGTTATGTCTTTGCAGGAGCCTACGAAGAAGATGAGCAAGTCTGACACCAACGTCAAGGCGTTCATTTCCGTTCTCGATGACAAGGACGCGATCGTGCGCAAGATCAAAAGCGCTGTGACCGATTCCGAGGCACGTGTGCACTATGCCGAGGGCAAGGATGGCGTAAACAATCTGATGGGCATCTATGCCTGCTGCACGGGAAAGACCTTTGATGAAATCGAGGCGGAATTTTCCGGCAAGGGCTATGGCGACTTTAAATCAGCTGTTGCCGAGGCGGTCGTGGCGGAGCTTGCGCCCGTCAAAGAGACCTTTGACCGTTTGATCGCGGATAAGGCGTATTTGAATGAATGCATGGCAAAAGGCGCGGAACAGGCGGCGCGTGTTGCGAACAAAACCCTGCGCAAAGTCATGCGCAAGGTCGGTTTTTACCAGCTGTAAGCGGAGGCGAAAAATATGTCAATGGAACGAGCACGTAAATGGCTTACACAATTCGGATTTGCGGATCGGATCCGGGAGTTTTCTGTCTCCAGCGCCACCGTTGAGCTTGCGGCAAAAGCGCTTGGCACTGAGGAAGCCCGCATCGCCAAAACACTCTCTTTTCTGGTAGACGGCGCGCCGGTGCTTATCGTAGCCGCGGGAGATGTAAAAATCGATAACCCGAAGTATAAAGCGCAGTTTCACACAAAGGCGGTCATGCTGCCTGCGGATCAGGTTGAGTCATTTGTCGGCCACGCCGTCGGCGGGGTGTGCCCATTTGGTGTGAACGAGGGCGTGTGCGTGTATCTGGATGAATCGCTTAAGCGCTTTGAAACGGTTTTTCCTGCCTGCGGGACGGCGAACAGCGCCGTGGAACTGACGATCCCGGAGCTGGAACGCTGTTCGGGATACCGTGCGTGGATCGATGTTTGTAAGCCGCACGGATAAATGAATTTTAAGTAAGAGGGCAGCGTAAAAGCTGCCCTCTGTTTTTGCAGAAATTCTTTTATGAATTTTTGTAAAATTATTGACTTTTTTGCGAATTTTCTCTAATATGTGTATCATACCAAATAGGGCACGGATTTCCGTGATCCCGACTATATCTATCGGTTGGAAAGGGGCTGCATAATTGGAAAAAAACGCAGTGATCATTGACCTGAAAAATATCTCCGTCAGCTTTGACGGGCAACCGGTGCTTAAAAACATCAATTTGTACATCCGCGACGGGGAGTTTGTTACGTTGCTTGGCCCCTCCGGCTGCGGAAAAACCACAACGCTTCGTATCATTGCCGGCTTTCAGGCGCCGGACAGCGGCGAAGTCATTTTTGAAGGAAAAGTCATCAATGGTGTGCCGGCGCACAAGCGTCAGGTCAACACCATTTTTCAGCGTTATGCTCTGTTTCCGAACCGCAATGTTTTCGACAACGTTGCATTCGGGCTGGAACAGAAAAAGCTCCCAAAGGCTGAGATCCGCAAGACGGTGGAGGAAATGCTGGCGCTTGTCAATCTTAAGGGATTTGAAAAACGCCGCATTGGCTCGCTTTCGGGCGGGCAGCAGCAGCGCGTTGCCATTGCGCGTGCACTTGCCGTTAAGCCGCGCGTTCTGCTTTTGGACGAACCGCTCGGCGCGCTTGATCTGAAGCTGCGCAAGGATATGCAGGTGGAGCTTAAAAACATCCAGCAGCGGCTCGGCATAACGTTTATTTATGTTACCCACGATCAGGAAGAGGCGCTGTCCATGTCGGATACCATTGTCGTGCTGGACAACGGTGAGATCCAGCAGATCGGTACGCCGACGGATATTTATAACGAACCGAAAAACGCTTTCGTGGCGGATTTCATCGGCGAAAGCAATATTCTTGACGGCATCATGCATGAGGATTTCTCCGTGGAGTTCCACGGGATGCGCTTTCAGTGCGTGGATAAAGGCTTCGGCAAAGACGAGCCTGTGGATGTCGTTGTGCGCCCCGAAGATGTGGATATTGTCCCGCCCGAAGAGGGGATGCTGCGCGGTGTCGTGACCTCTGTGACCTTCAAGGGCGTACATTATGAGATCATTGTGGACATTGACGGCTTTAAATGGATGGTGCAGACGACCGGATACTCCGCAGTCGGTGATGAGATCGGTCTTTCCATTAAGCCCGATGAGATCCAGGTCATGAAGAAGAGCGCTTATTCCGGGCTGTACGGCGATTACAGTTCGTTCAGCGAGGAGTTCGATGAGCTTTCGGATCCCGATTCTGAGTCATCCGATGATGCTCCGGCGGAGGTATAGCCATGAAAAAAACCTCGCTGACGGCAAAGCTCGTCAATGCGCCGTACATCGTTTGGTCGATTCTTTTTATTCTTGCGCCGATGATCATGGTCGTGTACTATGCGCTGACCGACCGTGACGGCAATTTTACGCTGTCTAATTTGACTTCACTTTCCGAGTATACGGAAACGTTCGGCCGTTCGATCTGGTACGCTTTCCTTGCGACTGTGATCTGTCTGCTTTTGTCATATCCGCTGGCGTATATCATGGCGCGCTCGAAAGCATCCAGGCAGCGCACGCTGATGATGCTCATCATGCTGCCGATGTGGATGAATTTCCTGATCCGCACCTATTCGTGGATCACCATACTTAATAATACCGGCATTCTCAATACGCTGTTTGAAGCGATCGGTATCGGCCGCGTACAAATGATCAATACGCCGGGTGCTGTCATTTTGGGTATGGTCTATAACTTTTTACCTTATATGGTACTGCCGATCTATTCGGTCATGTGCAAGCTTGATCAGAGCTTGATCGAAGCCGCACAGGATCTTGGCTGCAACGGCAGGGCAGTGTTAAAAACCGTTATTTTCCCGCAGAGCCTGCCGGGTGTGATCTCCGGCATCACTATGGTCTTTGTGCCGTCTGTCAGTACCTTTTATATTAGCCAAAAGCTCGGCGGCGGCAAATTTATGTTGGTTGGCGATGCAATCGAAATGCAGTTCCAATCCGCCTACAACTACAATCTCGGCGCGGCGCTGTCACTGGTCCTGATGCTGATGATCGTCATCTGTATGCTGATCATGAATCGCTTTACGGACAATTCGGAAGAGGGGGCGATGCTGTTTTGAAACCGAAGCGCGCACTCTCAAATATCTATATTGCATTGATCATGCTGTTTCTGTACGCGCCGATGCTCGTGATGGTGGTGTTCTCCTTTAACGGCACTTCGAGCACCGGTGTGCTGGACGACTTTTCAACCAAATGGTACAGTGAACTGTTGAAGGACAGCGTGACTTTGCAGGCACTTTCCAACACATTGATCCTGGCGGTCACCTCGTCTTTGATCGCGATGGTGCTCGGAACGGCCGCTGCGGTCGGCATCCATTCCATGAAAAAGAAGTGGCTTAAGACGTCGGTACTTACCGTGACCAACATCCCGATGGTCAATCCCGAGATCGTTACGGGCGTGTCCATGATGCTGCTGTTCGTGTTTGTCGGGCGGCTGGTCGGAAAAAGTGATGTGCTCGGGTTCCCGACGCTGCTCATTGCGCACGTTACGTTCAGCCTGCCGTATGTCATTCTTTCGGTGCTCCCGAAGCTGCGGCAAACGGATCGGCACTTAGGCGAAGCCGCGCAGGATCTCGGCTGTCCGCCGGTTACAGCATTTTTTAAAGTGATTCTTCCGAATATTTCATCCGGCATTATTTCGGGACTTATTATGGCATTTACATTGTCGCTCGATGATTTTATCATCAGTTATTTTGTGAGCGGCCCGAAATTCCAAACCTTGCCGATTGTTATTTTTTCAATGACAAAGAAAAAAGTCAAGCCCGACATGTATGCGCTCTCCACGCTGATTTTCCTTGCTGTGCTGCTTTTGTTGGTGCTGATGAATATTATGCAGGCGCGCGCCGAAAAGAAAGAAAAAAAGGCGCAGTCCGCAAGACTTTAAAAAGGGGATGAAACCATGAAAAAAATCATTTCTGTTGTTTTAGTGCTTGCACTTTGTGCAGGGCTCTTTGCACTGTCCGGCTGCGGCGGCACACAAACGGTAGAGCTGGACACCTCCAAGCTTGTCGGAAATTATGATGTTCCGGAATTACGCGGGATGGAGATCAATGTATACAATTGGGGCGAGTATATTTCAGACGGCTCTGAGGACACGCTCAATGTCATTCAGGTGTTTGAGGACTTAACAGGCATTCAAGTTAATTACACGATGTACGATTCCAATGAGGATATGTACGCGAAGATGAAAAGCGGCGGCGCAAGCTACGATGTGGTCTTCCCGTCGGACTATATGATCGCCCGCATGATCGAAGAAGGCATGCTGCAAACGATCGATTTTGCAAACGTTCCCAACTATTCCTATATTTCCGAGGACTTCAAAGATCTGTATTTCGACCCTGATAACGCTTACAGCGTTCCGTACACAGGCGGTATGGTCGGACTGATCTACAACACCACTATGGTCGAAGGCACGCCGGACAGCTGGGAGATCATGTGGGACGAAGCCTATTCCGGGCAGATTTTGATGTTCAACAATCCGCGCGATGCATTCGGCATTGCGCAGTTCCTGCTCGGGCAGTCCGTCAATACAACGGATGCGGCTCAGTGGCAGGCGGCGGCAGATAAGCTGATTGAGCAAAAACCGGTCGTCCAATCCTATGTCATGGACGAGGTGTTCGACAAAATGGAAAGCGGCGAGGCTGCGATCGCGGCGTATTACGGCGGCGATTACCTGACCATGGCGGATATAAACCCCGACCTTGCTTTTGTTTATCCGAAAGAGGGCACCAATATCTTTGTAGATTCGATGTGCATCCCGGCAAACGCCAATAACAAGGCGGCAGCCGAGTTGTTCATCAACTTCATGTGCGAGCCGGAGATCGCCCTCGCGAACGCCGAGTATCTCTGCTATCTCTGCCCGCATACGGCGGTGCTCGAGGATGAGCGCTATACGCTTCGGGGCAATGAAGTGCTGTACCCGCAGCAAGAGGTCAAGACGGAATATTTTTATAACTTAGACCGCGATACGCAGGATCTGCTTTCGCGCCTTTGGGAGCAGGTAAAGCTCGCGTAAGTGCGCACAGAGGTTTTTATGGATCAAATACAAAAGCCGGATGTGCCCGCTCTGCCGTTTTTTGAGAGTGGAAACGTGTATACGGGCAGCATCTGTCAAAGCTATCGATTCCGCATAGCAAAAGAAGAGAACGCACTTACCGGTTCTTTTTGGACACAGGATGTCTGCTACGAATGTGCGGAAAACGTACAAACTGCGCAATTCCCGATTTCGGAAGATGGTTTGCGATCCTGTGTGGATTGGATCGCGGAACACCAGCCCCAATAAAAAACAACCTTATAGGAACAGGGAAGCCGAGTACCGGCTTCCCTGTTCCTATTATGTATACAAAGTTTAGAGTCGATTATTTTAAAGGAAATGGCGTAGTGGCACGAAAAAGGTCTTGGCAGAGGCGACATGAAAACGCCGG
>ERZ1090861.57-NODE-57-length-76702-cov-26.209284_pt1 | contig 76702 bp, 97 predicted proteins | sample MGYA00478482_ERZ1090861 | MGnify/ENA primary metagenome ERZ1090861 (study PRJEB33644, sample SAMEA5815744) | chicken gut metagenome | biome: Chicken; feature: Gastrointestinal Tract; material: Caecum | place: Ireland | collected 2019-01-01 | study: A study of the... | reverse complement strand
GGGAGATGCTCAACCCCACCTCGGCCCTGGCCGGCATGAAGCTGGACACCACCGTGGCCCTGATCACCGACGGCCGGTTCTCGGGCGCGTCCCGCGGGGCAGCCATCGGCCACGTCAGCCCGGAGGCCGCTTCGGGCGGGCCCATCGGCCTGATCGAGGAGGGGGACACCATCTCCATCGACATCCCGAACGCCCGGATCACCCTGGAGGTCTCGGAAGAAGAGCTGGCCGCCCGCCGCGCCCGCTACGTTGCCCCCGAGCCCAACGTCCGCTCCGGCTGGCTGAGCCGCTATGCCCGGATGGTCACCAGCGCCAACTTCGGCGCGGTGCTCCAGTAAGTGCTCTAGAGCTGTAAACAGCGATCCCCCTTCCTGTTTTGGGAAGGGGGATTTTCTATAAGGTCAGGCTGCTTGACATTCCTGCCCGCCTGCTGTATACTAAACATAGAAAGGGTGCTGCCGGACAAACGGTAGTCCCCCTGGTCTAGTTACAGAAGTAACCGCGCAGGTTAGGAGCTGAGGCGGTTACTTCTTTTTATTATTTCTCAGTGATTTGAACAATCAGGCTAAGAAGGCCAACGATTAAAATACCGATCTGGATCAGATCAGAATATGTAACCATGGTCAGGCCCCCCTTCAGTCAATGTGACGGGGACCAAGAAGCGCCCCCATCCATATGAAATGGACCAGAGGGGCATACCGCTTGCCGTTTATCGACAGCACCCAACTAGATGATACCATACCCGACAGTAAATGACAAGCCCCGGCTCTCCCATGCAGAAGGAGAGCCGGGGCTTTTGCTGTGCGGTTTTCAGGCCGTTTTTTCGGGCTGCCGGGCCTTCAGGACGTTGTAGCCCACCACGCCGCAGATGACGATGGCCGCCCCTGCCAGGGCGAAGGGCCCCACCGTCTCGCCGTAAAAGGCGGCCACCAGCAGGGGGTTCAGCACCGGCTCGATGCCCGAGACAAGGCTGGCCGTCACCGGCGGGGTGGTGCGCAGGCCGATGGTCAGCAGGATGTAGGCCACCGCCACCTGAAAGACGCCCAGGACCACCAGGCTGGTCAGGGCGGTGGGGGTGAACACCGTCTCCTGCAGCAGGAAGGGCAGGCCCGTCACCGCCGACAGGACGTCGCCCCAGAACACCGCCGAGATGGCGTCCGCGTCGGGGAAGTCGTTGAGCAGGAACACCCCGCCGTAAGCCGCCCCGGACAGCACCGCCAGGACGTTGCCCAGGGCACCGCCGGCCTCCAGACTGTCCACAAAGAAGAACAGAACCCCGCCGAACACCACCGCGCAGGCGGCCAGATCCAGCTTCTGGGGCTTCTTTTTCCAGAACAGGGCCGAGAACAGGATGACGAACACCGGCGCAGTGAATTGCAGCACGATGGTGTTGGCGGCGGTGGTCAGCTTGTTGGCCAGGGAAAACAGGGTGTTGGTGCCGAAGATGCACAGCGAGCCCAGGAACACCCAGCGGTTGAACCGTGGCCTGTGCCGGATGACGGCCAGGTAGACCCCGAGGACCACCAGGGCGATGGCGGTGCGCCCGCCGTTGATGGACATCCCGCTCCAGGGGATCACCTTGATGCACAGCCCGCCGATGCTGTACAGCAGGGCGGCCAGAAAGACGAAGAGGGTGCCGGTGTGTTTGTTCATAAAATGCCTCCTTGGCCGCCTGCGCGGTCGATCTCGGCCTGCAGCCGGTCCAAAAACCGGGCGGCTTCGGCGCCGTCCATCTGGGTGTGGTGGAACTGGAAGGACAGGGGCAGCCTGGCCCGGAACCATTCCCGGCGGTAGCTGCCCCAGATCAGGAAGGGGTTGTTGTAGATGCCGGCGTAGATGTTCACCGCGCCGTCGATCCGATGGCCGGGCAAAGCCGAAGTGCCGATCACCATATAGTCGTCCCCCAGCTCAAAGGCGCGGCCGGTGCGGCGGACCCGGCGGGTCAGGGCCAGATAGTCCCGGTTGAAGCGGATGAGGCTGTCCGAGACGGGGATGTCGCAGGTGTTGATGCCGCCGCCTTCCAGGGCCACCACCGTGTTGACGGCCAGCTTGTCGTACTGCATCAGCTTGTCCCCCACCGGCAGCAGGGCAAACTCGGGGGTGCGGGCCGCCGCCCGCCCGATGCACCAGCACAGCAGCATATGGAATTTGAGATGGTGGCGCCGGCTCAGCCGCAGCAGGGGCGTCACGTCCAGCGTCTGGAACAGCGTCAGCATGGGCATGGGCGCGCGCATCCAGACAGCCGCGGCCGCCCGCGGGGTCTGGCAAGGGTCGATTTCTCGGGCCATGGTGGATCCTCCAAGCATGATTTCAAAAAACGAACCGTCCCGCCGGCTTATTGCGGTTCCTCCTCCAAAAGTTTTTGCAGAAAGCAGCCGATCTGGCGGTTGATGTAGACCGGGTTGTCGGTGTTGGAGTTGTGCCCCGCAGCGGGGACCCAGACCAGGGACAGGCCCTCCCCCTGGGACCAGGCGCGGTTGTACCGTTTGGTGGAGGCGGCCCGGTCGTGGACGCCGCAGAACAGCAGGGCCGGGCAGTCGATGCGGTAGGGGAGGTTGGCCTCCAGCGCGTCGGCCAGCGTTCGGAAGCCGTGGGCCGCCAGGGCGGCGTATTCGGCGGGGGAATAGCTGTCCATCATCCGGCGCATGAGGGCCCGGCCGTAGGGGGTGTCGGCGCAGCCGTCCGCCCCGGCCACCCGCAGGGCCCGCCAGGGATAAAGCCGGTACACCGGCCCGCAATGGCGCAGCAGCGCGATCTCCCAGCGGGTGGTGTACCGGCGCTTGAGGGGGGCCGAGTCGATGGCGATGAACCCGGCGGCCTCGCCGGGATATTCCTGCAGGAAGCACTGGGCCACATACCCGCCCATGGACTGGCCCACCAGACAGAAGGCGCGCACCTCCTCCTGCTCCAAAATGCCGTGGAGCCAGACCGCCTGGTCCCGGAGGGAGAAATCCAGCGGGAAGGGCCGAGACGCCCCGTGCCCCGGCGCATCCCAGACCAGGATGCGGTACCGCCCGGCAAAGGCCTTGACCTGCAGGTCGAACAGCCGGTGGTCGGCGGTCAGTCCGGGCAGCAGCACCAGGGTCATGGCCTCCGGCGCGGTGAAATCGGTCCAGTAGTGGATGTCCCCCTTGGGGGTGGAATAGATCTTTCCTTGCATGGCACGGCGCCTCCTGTCAGATGTTGGGATCTTCCGGGCCCATTATAGCAGGTTTTGACCCGGGGCGCAAACCCGCAAAAACCGCCCGCCCCGGCAGGGACGGACGGTTTGGCGGTTTTATTCTTCCAGGGGCGTTTCGTATTGGGCGAAGCCGCTGGAGCGGATGACCTGGCCGTCCTTGGTGCACCAGAGGGCCTCGACCCCTTCCAAGCTTTCGATCAGGGCCATGCCCTCTTCAAGGGGCATGCAGAAAACGCCGGTGGACAGGCAGTCGGCCAGCCCCGAGTCGGGGCAGAGGATGGTGACGGCGGTGAAATAATCGGCGGGCCAGAGGGTGTCGGGGTCGATGATGTGGTGGTAGCGGACCCCGTCCACCGTGTAAAAACGCTGGTAGTCGCCGCTGGTGACCAGGGCCTGGTCGTTGGAGTTGACCACCGCCAGAAGCGAGGAGCCGCTGTTGTAGATCAGGGAGTCGTCCCAGGGGCTGACGATGCCGCTCTCCCAGGGCTGGCCCTGGGGCTTGGACCCCACCGAGCGCAGGTTGCCCCCCACGCTCAGGGACAGGCTGACCAGGCCGCGCTCCCGGGCAGCCTGGCAGACCTGTTCCACCGCGTAGCCCTTGCCCACGCTGCCCACATCCAGGCGCATCTCGGGGTCGGCCAGGTAGACGGTGCCGGCCTCCCGGTCGATGATGACGTCCTCGATGTTGCAGTGCTGGGCGGCGGCTTCCAGCTCTTCCTGGGTGGGCAGCTGGTTGTCCGCGTCGGAGGGGTCGGCCTCGGCGGCCTCCCGGTAATCGTGCCAGATGGCCAGCACGCTGCCCATGGCGATGTTCAGCTTGCCGTTGGTGGTGTCGTACATCTCCACGGCCAGCTCCAGCATATCCAGGATCCGCTCGTCCACCCGGACCGGGGCGACGCCGGCGTTGTCGTTGATGGTCTTGATGTTGTTGATGCCCTCGTAGTCGTTGTAGATGTCGTAGAGCTGGTGATAAGCCACCAGGTCGGCGTGGAGGGCTTCCGCCTGCCGGTCGAACTTGGCCTGGCTGTCGCAGTAGGCGATGACCTGGGTCATGGTGTCAAAGACATCGAAATAGTAGGCGGTAAAACGCTGGGCGTTGTCGCTGACCGTGGCGGACTGGGGCTGGCTGGCGCAGCCTGCCAGCAGCCCCAGGCAGAGGGCCAGGCAGGCCAGCGCGGCGCAAAGACGGCGTGTCACAGGGCGGGCACCTGACCTTTCTGCTGCGGGGCCGCTTCGGCCAGCAGCTGGGCCAGCAGGTCCCCAAAGACCCACTGGCGGTTGGCGGGGGTCACCACCGCCCGCAGGGGGATCTGGGCCTTGGCGTTGTTCAGCAGGTCCAGCAGGGTGGCGGCGTCCCGCGGGCGGAAATTGGCCAGCAGGATGGCCGGGGGATAGGCCCCCGGCTCCAGGCGGAGGGTGCGGGCGGCGGCCAGAGGCACTTCGCCCAGCAGCTGGGCCACCGTCTGGCCGGCCTCGCCGGGGCTGACCAGGCGCACCTTCATCCCGAAGGCGTCGGCCATGCCGTCCAGGATGCCCCTGTCCCCGGGGGCGAGGTTCCACCCGAGGACCATGGGGACCCCGGCGTTCTGGTTGCGGGCGATATGGGCTTTCATAAAAAAGTACCTCGTTTCATCACTCAATCCCGTACAGTATACCACAAACCGCCGCGAAAGAAAACACCGGCCGGGCAAAATGCAGGGCGCAAAAACGCCCCGTTCAGGCTGGAACGGGGCGCGGGGGTCAGTTCAGGGTCTTGCCGAAGAAGGGCACCTCCTGCCGGATGAACTCCATCAGCTCGTCGAACTGGTCGGGGGTCAGGCTCTGTGCGCCGTCGCATTTGGCCTTGGCGGGGTCGTTGTGGACCTCGATCATCAGGCCGTCGGCCCCGGCGGCCACCGCCGCCTTGGCCAGCTGGGGCACCATCCAGGCCTGGCCGCAGGCGTGGCTGGGGTCCACCACCACGGGCAGGTGGGTCATTTTGTGCAGCATCACCACGCCGGCCAGGTCCAGGGTGTTGCGCATGCTGGTCTCAAAGGTGCGGATGCCCCGCTCGCACAGGATGACGTTCTCGTTGCCTTCCGCCATGATGTATTCGGCGCTCATGACCAGCTCTTCCAGGGTGTTGGCCAGGCCGCGCTTGAGCAGCACCGGCTTTTTCTGGCGGCCGACGGCTTTCAAAAGCTCAAAGTTCTGCATATTGCGGGCCCCGACCTGGATGAGGTCCACGTTCTCGAACAGGGGCAGGTGCTCGGTGTTCATGATCTCGGTGACGATGGGGCTGCCGGTGGCCCGGCGGGCCAGCTTGAGCAGGTCCAGCCCTTCGCTGCGCATCCCCTGGAAGGAGTAGGGGGAGGTGCGCGGCTTGAAAGCCCCGCCCCGCAGCAGGCTGGCCCCGGCGGCCTTCACCCGCTGGGCGCAGTAGGTGATCTGCTCCTCGCTCTCGATGCTGCAGGGCCCGGCGATGACGGCAAAGTTCCCGCCGCCGATCTTGACCCCCTCCACGTCCACCACCGTGTCGTCGGGGTGAAATTTGCGGTTGGCTTTTTTGTAGGGCTCAGACACCCGGCGGACCGTCTCCACCACCGGGTTTGCCAGCACCCAGCTTTCGGCGATGGCTTTGGTGTCGCCGATCAGGCCCAGGATATGGGTGTCGCGGCCTTTGGAATCGTTGATCTCGAAGCCCATGCCGGTCAGTTCGTGGCAGAATTCCCGCACCTGCGCTTCGGGGGCGTCCTGTTTCAGGATGATGATCATATGGAAGTGCTCCTTTCCCTGTACCTCTGCTTCAGTTGAGTGAATCGCTGGGGTTATTATAGCGCTTCAGGAGACTGAAGTCAAGAGGGAAGGGCGAAATTTTTTCGTCCCGGCGGGCCTGCCCGCCTGTTCATCCGCCGGGTTTTGTGGTACAATATACTTATAATAAAAATGCAGGCGACTGCAAACGAAGAGGGAAGGGATTTCTGCCGGGCAAAGGGCGCCGGCAGGAGAGTGAAGTTATGGCAAAAGAAGCCAAGACCAACGCGATGCGTTTATTGGAAAAAGAGAAGGTGGCCTATACCGCCCATGCCTACCCCCATGAAGAGGGGGTGGCGGTGGACGGCGTCACCGTGGCCCAAAGCATGGGGGAGGACCCGGCCTGCGTGTTCAAGACCCTGGTGACCCAGGGGGCCAGCCGGAATTACTTCGTGTTCGTCATCCCGGTGGCGGCCGAGCTGGACCTGAAGGCCGCCGCCCGCAGCGTGGGCGAAAAGAGCGTGGCCATGATCCATGTGGCCGACATCAACAAGGTCACCGGGTACGTCCGGGGCGGGTGCAGCCCCGTGGGGATGAAAAAACAGTACGTCACCGTGTTCGACGCCAGCGCCCTGCAGCAGGAGAAGATCTACGTCTCGGCCGGGCGGATCGGCCTGCAGGTCTGCTGCGCGCCGGCGGAGCTGATCCGGGCCGCCCGGGCCAGCACCGCTGCCCTCACCCATCGGGAGGGGGAATGAAAATTCTTGACGGCAGTTAGTTCAAAAAACAGAGCGGAAAACCGGGACGGGCCGGCTGAAGAAAAAGTCGTACTATTGTAACATTGCGTGGGGAATTTGCACAAAACTTTCCGAACCAGCTCGGAACAGCTCAAACACAAGGGAGAATTTGTGTAAAATCTCTTTGCAAAGGCGGTACTTTGCCGTACACTGTAGACGTACAGGACCGAGCGAAAACAAAGGACAGGCGGACGGATATGGGCTTTGCAGACAAGAGTTTGGCGGGCGCAGCGCGCCCCGCAGAGTACAGCCGGCGGCTGCCGCGTGCTGCCGCTGTCGTTTGCCGTACCGTCCTGTTCGCAGTGCAGCTTTTGGAAGGCCGTGGTGTAGCCGCATCACAGCCTTTTTTGTTTCGCTTTGCATGACCTGGTTTTTAGGATGGAGGATTTGAGTATGATTCGTAAAGTTGCCGTTATCATGGGTTCGGACAGCGACTGGCCGGTGGTCAAGGGCGCCTGCGCCCAGCTGAAAGCCCTGGACATCCCCTTTGAGGCCCACATCCTTTCGGCCCACCGCACCCCCGCCGAGGCGGCCGCCTTTGCCAAGGGGGCCCGGCAGGCCGGCTTTGGGGTGATCCTCTGCGCCGCCGGCATGGCGGCCCACCTGGCCGGCGCCTTTGCCGCCAACACCACCCTGCCGGTGATCGGCATCCCCATGAAGGGCGGCGCCATGGACGGCCTGGACGCCCTGCTGGCCACCGTCCAGATGCCCAGCGGCATCCCGGTGGCGACGGTGGCTTTGAACGGCGCCAAGAACGCCGCCTGGCTGGCCGCCCAGATCCTGGCCCTGTCCGACGAGGGGCTGGCCGCCCGCCTGGAAGAGGAGCGGGCCAAGATGGGCCGCGACATCGCCGCCAAGGAGGCAAAGCTGCAGCAGGAGGTCGCCGCGCTGTAACGGGGCGCGCAGCCTGCACGATACGGAAAGAAAAGAGACAAAGGAGCACGTATGTCTGATTTTGCCTATCCGCTCCATGAGGAGTGCGGCGTTTTTGGTATCTACGACAAGGCCGGCACCGAGGATGTGGCCGTGGCGGTGTATTCCGCCCTGTATGCACTGCAGCACCGCGGCCAGGAGAGCTGCGGCATGGCTGTCAACGAGGACGGCGTCATCACCGGCCACCGGGACCTGGGCCTGGTGAACGAGGTGTTCACCCCCCAGGTGATGGAGACCATGCGCAAGCCCGAGGCCCGCATGGCCACCGGCCATGTCCGCTACGCCACCGCCGGCAGCCGGGTGCGGGCCAACGCCCAGCCCATGATCGTCCGGCACGGCCGGGGCACCATGGCCCTGTGCCACAACGGCAACCTGACCAACGCCATCCAGCTGCGCAACGCGCTGGAAAACGACGGCGCCATCTTCCACGGCTCGTCCGACACCGAGGTCATCTGCTACCTGCTGACCCGCAACCGCCTCAAGCACAAAAGCATCGAGCAGGCGGTGTCCGCCACCATGGAGCAGCTGGAAGGGGCCTACAGCCTGATCATCATGTCCTCCACCAAGCTGATCGCGGTGCGGGACCCCCGGGGCTACCGGCCCCTGTGCATCGGCACCCTGCCGGGGGGTGGCTACGCTTTTGCCAGCGAGAGCTGCGCCCTGGACGCCGTGGGCGCCGCCCTGCTGCGGGACGTGGAACCCGGCGAGATCGTGGTGGCCGACGCCAACGGCCTGCGCAGCATCAAGGACCACTGCAGCCGCAAGCCCAGCCAGATGTGCGTGTTTGAATACATCTACTTTGCCCGGCCCGACAGCACCATCGAGGGCTGCTCGGTCCACGAGGCCCGGATGCAGGCGGGGCGCTTCCTGGCGCAGGAGCACCCGGTGGACGCCGACGTGGTCATCGGCGTGCCCGACTCGGGCCTGGACGCCGCTTTGGGCTACGCCGAGGCCAGCGGCATCCCCTACGGCATCGGCTTCATCAAGAACAAATACATCGGCCGCACCTTCATCCAGGGCAACCAGAAGCAGCGGGAAAACAGCGTGCGCATCAAGCTGAACGTCATCGCCAGCACGGTGCGGGACAAGCGGGTGGTCCTGATCGACGACTCCATCGTCCGGGGCACCACCTCGGCCCGCATCATCAAGCTGCTGCGGGACGCCGGCGCCAAGGAGGTCCACTTCCGGGTGTCGGCCCCGCCCTTCAAGTATCCCTGCTATTTTGGCACCGATATCCCCGACCAGAAGCTGCTGGTCGCCACCGACCGCACCGTGGACCAGATCAATGAGATCATCGGCGCGGATACGCTGGGGTATCTTTCCACCGAGCACGTCGTCCAGCTGGCCCCGGGAGCCGGCTGCGGCTTCTGCACCGCCTGCTTTACCGGCCAGTACGCCGTCAAGCCCGAGGTGGTGCTCTCGACCGACATCCACGACCGCCCCCTGCACCAGCGTCCCAAGGGGGAGAAAAAGTTAGGAGAGTAAACCATGGAAAAGAGCTATTCCGAAAGCTACAAGGCGGCCGGCGTCGACATCACCGCGGGCTACCGCTCGGTGGAGCTGATGAAGCAGTATGTCAGCCGCACCATGAACGAGCACTGCATCGGCGGCCTGGGCGGCTTTGGCGGCCTGTTTGAGCTGGACTGCACCGGCATCCAGCACCCGGTGCTGATCTCGGGCACCGACGGCGTGGGCACCAAGCTGCGCATCGCCATGCTGCTGGACCGGCACGACACCGTGGGCATCGACTGCGTGGCCATGTGCGTCAACGACGTCATCTGCGCCGGCGCCAAGCCCCTGATCTTCCTGGACTACATCGCCTGCGGCAAGAACGTGCCCGAGAAGATCGCCGACCTGGTCAAGGGCGTGGCCGAGGGCTGCGTCCAGGCGGGGGCGGCCCTGGTGGGCGGCGAGACCGCCGAGATGCCCGGTTTCTACCCCGAGGACGAATACGACCTGGCCGGTTTCACCGTGGGCGTGGTGGACAAGAGCAAGATTTTGGACAACAACACCATGCAGCCGGGGGACGTCATCCTGGCGCTGCCCTCGTCGGGCGTCCACTCCAACGGCTTCTCGCTGGTGCGCAAGGTCTTTGACCTGGAGAACCACCCCGAAGTCCTCTCCGAAAAGCCCGCCGAACTGGAGGGCCGCACCCTGGGCGAGGCCCTGCTGGCCCCCACCAAGATCTACGTCAAGCCGGTGCTGGCCGTCCTGGAGCAGGTCCATGTCCGGGGCATCTCCCACATCACCGGCGGCGGCTTTTACGAGAACATCCCCCGCAGCCTGAAAAAGGGCTGCTGCGCCCGCATCCGCAAGAGCGACGTGCGCACCCCGGCCCTGTTCGGCCTGCTGCAGGAGGCGGGCGGCATCCCCGAGCGGGATATGTTCAATACCTTCAATATGGGCGTGGGCATGGTCCTGACCGTCCCCGCCGGCGAGGCGGACAAGGCCCTGGAGATCCTCCACGCCAACGGCGAGCCCGGGGCCTACCGTCTGGGCGTCATCGCAGAAGGCGAGGGGGTCGAACTGTGGTAAAGATCGCGGTACTGGTCTCGGGCGGCGGGACCAATCTGCAGGCCCTGCTGGACAGCGAGGCCCGGGGCGAGAACCCCCACGGCAAGATCACCCTGGTGGTGGCCTCCAAGCCCGGGGTCTACGCCCTGGAGCGAGCGGCCAAAGCCGGCGTGGAAAGCTGCGTGGTCAGCCGCAAAGCCTACGATTCCCCGGAGGCTTTCGACGCGGCGCTGCTGGAAGCGCTGCAGAGCCATGACATCGGCCTTGTGGTGCTGGCGGGCTTTTTGTCGGTGCTGGGGCCCAGCGTGGTGGCGGCCTATCCCCGCCGCATCCTGAACGTCCACCCGGCGCTGATCCCCGCCTTCTGCGGGCCGGGGATGTACGGCCTGCGGCCCCATCAGGCCGCGCTGGCCCGCGGCTGCAAAGTCACCGGCGCCACCGTCCATTTTGTCAACGAAGAGTGCGACGGCGGGCCCATCCTGCTGCAGAAGGCCGTGGACATCCTGCCCGGCGACACCCCCGAGACCCTGCAGAAACGGGTGATGGAGCAGGCCGAATGGAAGCTGCTGCCCAAAGCCGTGGCCATGGTGTGCAGCGGCGAGATCGTGTGAGGAGGAACCTGCTATGGAAAAGATCGACCTGAACGCTTACCTTGCCGGCAACGAGTACCCCGGCCGGGGCATCGCCGTGGCCATGGCCCCCGACGGGCGGCAGATCTTCATCGGCTATTTCATCATGGGACGCAGCGCCAACAGCCGCAACCGCGTCTTTGACCCGCTGCCCGAGCGGGGCGGTATCTGCACCATGGCCGCCGACCCGGCCAAGCTGGAGGACCCCAGCCTCATCATCTATAACCCCGTGCTGACGCTGGGCTCCACCCACATCGTCACCAACGGCGACCAGACCGACACCATCTACGACGGGATGTGCCGCGGCCTGAGCTTTGCGGACGCCCTGCGCACCCGCACCTTTGAGCCGGACGGCCCCAACTGGACCCCCCGCATCTCGGCGGTGGTCTACGCCGGCGGCAGCTACCAGATGAGCATCCTCAAATCCGCCGACGGCAACGGGGACAGCGTCCAGCGCTATTTCTTCGATTACCCCCAGCCGGTGGCGGGGGAGGGCCATTTCATCAGCACCTACAAGTGCAACGGCAGCCCCATCCCCAGCTTTGAGGGCGAGCCGCTCCGCTTCGCCTGCCCCCGCACCATCGGGGACTTTGCCAGGGGCCTGTGGGCCAGCCTGAACGAGGACAACAAGGTCAGCCTGTTTGCCCGGGTGATCGACCTGGAAAGCGGCGAGAGCGGCGATATCATCTACAATAAGTACGACGCAGTGGACAGCTCCCTGGACGACCCCGAGGAGCCCGGCCTGCTGCCCGAAGAGGAACCTGAAGCATAAAAGGAGGTATTGCTATGAACGAACTTGCCCTGAAGTACGGCTGCAACCCCAACCAGAAGCCCAGCCGCATCTACATGGAGGACGGCAGCGACCTGCCTGTCACCGTCCTGAACGGGAAGCCGGGCTACATCAATTTCCTGGACGCCCTCAATTCCATCCAGCTGGTGTTTGAGCTGAAGAAGGCCCTGGCCATGCCGGCGGCCGCCTCCTTCAAGCACGTGTCCCCGGCGGGCGCGGCCATCGGCCTGCCCCTGACCGATGTGGAGCGGCAGATGTACCACGTGGCCCCCGACCTGGAGCTGTCCCCCCTGGCCTGCGCCTACGCCCGGGCCCGCGGCGCCGACCGGATGTCCTCCTTCGGGGACTGGATCGCCCTGAGCGACGTCTGCGACGTGCCCACCGCCCGGCTGATCCAGCACGAGGTGTCGGACGGCATCATCGCCCCCGGCTACGAGCCCGAGGCCCTGGCCATCCTGGCCGGCAAAAAGAAGGGCAATTACAACGTGGTGGCCATCGACCCGGCCTACCGCCCCGCCCCCATCGAGCACAAGCAGGTCTACGGCATCACCTTCGAGCAGGGCCGCAACGACCTGGAGATCAACGCCGCCACCATGCTGTCGAACTTTGTCACCGAGAACAAGACCGTGACCGAGGAGCAGAAGCGGGATCTGGTCATCAGCCTCATCACCCTCAAGTACACCCAGTCCAACAGCGTCTGCTACGTTGCCGGCGGCCAGACCATCGGCGTGGGCGCCGGCCAGCAGAGCCGCATCCACTGCACCCGCCTGGCCGGCCAGAAGGCCGACAACTGGCAGCTGCGCCACATGGACAAGGTGCTGAACCTGCCCTTCCGGGACGACGTGTCCAAGCCCAACCGGGACAACGCCATCGACGTCTACATCGGGGACACCCCCGAGGATGTCATCGGGGACGACGTTTGGGCCGAGACCTTCACCCGCCAGCCCGAGCCCCTGACCGCCGAGGAAAAGAAGGAGTACCTCAGCCACGTCACCGGCGTCTGCCTGGGGTCGGACGCATTCTTCCCCTTTGGGGACAACATCGAGCGGGCCCGCCGCAGCGGCGTCACCGCCATCGTCCAGCCCGGCGGGTCCATCCGGGACCAGCAGGTCATCGATACCTGCAACAAGTACGGCATCGCCATGGCTTTCTGCGGGCTGCGGCTGTTCCATCACTGAGGCGGCATAGGGGAGGACTGTTATGAAAATTCTGGTAGTAGGCGGCGGCGGCCGCGAGCACGCCATCATCCGCGCCCTGAAACAGAGCCCGGCCTGCACCGAGATCTGGTGCGCGCCCGGCAACGGCGGCATCGGCTACGACGCCCGGTGCAAGGACATCAAGGCCACCGACGTGGAGGCCATGGTGGCCTTTGCCAAGGCGGAGCAGTTCGATTATGTGGTGGTGGCGCAGGACGATCCCTTGGCCCTGGGCATGGTGGACGCCCTGGCCGCAGTGGGCATCCCTGCCTTTGGCCCCAACAAGGCCGCCGCCCGCATCGAGGCGTCCAAGGTGTTTGCCAAGGACCTGATGAAGAAATACGGCATCCCCACCGCCGGCTATGAGACCTTCGACGACCCCGCCCGGGCGCTGGAATACATCCGCGCCCAGGGCAAGTGGCCGGTGGTCATCAAGGCGGACGGCCTGGCGCTGGGCAAGGGCGTCCTGATCTGTGAGGACGAGGCCCAGGCCGAGGACGGCCTGAAGGAGATCATGCTGGACAAAAAGTTCGGCGCGTCGGGCAACCATGTGGTGGTGGAAGAGTTCCTCACCGGGCCCGAGGTCAGCGTCCTCAGCTTCACCGACGGCAAGGTGGTCAAGCCCATGGTCTCCTCCATGGACCACAAGCGGGCAAACGACAACGACACCGGCCTGAATACCGGCGGCATGGGCACCGTGGCCCCCAACCCCTACTACACCCCCGAGGTGGCCCGGCGCTGCATGGACGAGATCTTCCTGCCCACCATCCGGGCCATGCAGGCCGAGGGCTGCCCCTTCCAGGGGTGCCTGTATTTCGGGCTGATGATCACCCCCGACGGCCCCAAGGTGATCGAGTACAACTGCCGCTTTGGGGACCCGGAGGCCCAGGTGGTGCTGCCCCTGCTGGAAAGCGACCTGCTCACCGTCATGACCGCCTGCACCGGCGGCGCTCTGGCGGACACCGAGGTCAAGTTCCGGGACGGTGCCGCGGCCTGCGTCATCCTGGCTTCCGGCGGGTACCCCGTCCACTATGAAAAAGGCAAGGAGATCACCGGCCTGACCGATGGCCAGCTGCCCGGCGCGGAGGACGTCACCGTCTACCATGCCGGCACCGCCGTGCAGGACGGCCGGCTGGTCACCGCCGGCGGCCGGGTACTGGGGGTCACCGCCACCGCGGACACCCTGCCCGCCGCCCTGGAAAAGGCGTATGCCGCGGCGGACAAGATCCACTTCGACAAGCTGCACCGCCGCAGCGACATCGGCGCGCGCGCCCTGAAGGCGCTGGCAGCCGGCAAATGACCCGCCGGCGGCAAACGATAAGAAGGATTTTTGCAACGAGCAACTCCTGATCCGTCCCGCCCCGCCGCCGCGCGCGGGCGGGCAGGGACGCCGGCAGCCTCTGCCGGAACGGGGGATGCCAGGGGAGGGCCTGCGGCAGCGGCCGCCTCTGGAACAACAAGGAGATGAGCCTATGGTATACAGAATCTATGTGGAAAAGAAGCCGGGCTTCGACGGCGAGGCCCGCCAGCTGCAAAACGAGCTGACCACCCTGCTGGGCATCCGCAGCCTGACCGGCCTCCGCCTGCTGAACCGCTACGACGTGGAGGGCATCTCGGAAGAGCTGTTCCGCCAGTGCGCCGGCACCGTGTTCAGCGAGCCGCCGGTGGACGACACCTGCAGCGAGCTGCCGGCCCACCAGGGCCCGGCCTTTGCGGTGGAGTACCTGCCCGGCCAGTTCGACCAGCGGGCCGACTCGGCCGCCGAGTGCATCCAGCTCATCAGCCAGGGCGAGCGGCCTCTGGTCCGCTCGGCCAAGGTCTACCTGCTGGAGGGCGCGCTGACCGACGGCGAGGTGGAGGAGATCAAAAAGTATGTCATCAACCCGGTGGAGGCACGGGAGGCTTCCCTCGAGACCCGCGCCACCCTCCAGATGACCTACGCCGTGCCCGGGGCGGTGGCCACCCTCACCGGCTTCAACCAGCTGGACGAGGCGGGGCTGAAGGCTTTCGTCGCTGAAAAGGGCCTGGCCATGGACTACGGCGACATCAAGTTCTGCCAGGACTACTTCCGCTCCGAGCAGCGCGACCCCACCATCACCGAGATCAAGATGATCGACACCTACTGGTCGGACCACTGCCGCCACACCACCTTCGGCACCATCCTGGACGACGTCCAGATCGACGACGCCGTGGTGCAGGAGGCGTTTGACCGGTATATGGCCCTGCGGGAGGAGACCGGCCGCACCGAAAAGCCCCGCTGCCTGATGGATGTGGCCACCATCGGCGCAAAGGCCCTCAAGCAGCGCGGCGTCCTGACCAACCTCGACGAGAGCGACGAGATCAACGCCTGCACCGTCAAGATCAAGTGCGACGTGGACGGCGAGGACCAGGACTGGCTGTTCCTGTTCAAGAACGAGACCCACAACCACCCCACCGAGATCGAGCCCTTCGGCGGCGCGGCCACCTGCATCGGCGGCGCCATCCGCGACCCCCTGTCCGGCCGCAGCTACGTCTATCAGGCCATGCGCGTCACCGGCGCAGGCGACCCCCTGGTCCCGGTCAGCGAGACTCTGCCCGGCAAACTGCCCCAGCGCAAACTGGTCACCACCGCGGCCGCGGGCTATTCCTCCTACGGCAACCAGATCGGCCTGGCCACCGGCCAGGTGGATGAGATCTACCACCCCGGCTATGTGGCCAAGCGGATGGAGATCGGCGCGGTGGTGGGCGCGACCCCGGCCTCCCATGTCCGGCGCGAGTGTCCCGCCCCCGGCGACGTCATCGTCCTGCTGGGCGGCCGCACCGGCCGCGACGGCATCGGCGGCGCTACCGGCTCCTCCAAGGCCCACAACCACGAAAGCCTCGAGCACTGCGGCGCCGAGGTCCAGAAGGGCAACCCCCCCATCGAGCGCAAGCTGCAGCGGCTGTTCCGCCGGGAGGACGCCTGCCGGATGATCAAGCGCTGCAACGACTTTGGCGCGGGCGGCGTGTCGGTCGCCATCGGCGAGCTGGCCGACGGTTTGTTCATCGACCTGAACAAAGTCACCAAGAAGTACGAGGGCCTGGACGGCACCGAGCTGGCCATCAGCGAGAGCCAGGAGCGCATGGCCGTGGCCCTGGCCCCCGAGGATGTGGACCGCTTCATCGCCCTGGCCTCGGAGGAGAACCTGGAGGCCACCCCCGTGGCCACCGTCACCGAGGAAAAGCGGCTGAAAATGGTCTGGAACGGCGCCGCCATCGTGGACGTCAGCCGGGATTTCCTCAACTCCAACGGCGCGGAAAAGCACCAGAAAGCCCACATCGAAAAGGCCTCGGTCTGGCAGCCCCAGTGGGCCGGCGCCACCTTTGGCGAAAAGATGAAGAGCATGGTGGGCGATCTGAACATCTGCAGCAAAAAGGGCCTGAGCGAGCGGTTCGACTCCACCATCGGGGCGGCCACCGTCCTGATGCCCTTTGGCGGCAGCCACCAGCTGACCCCCCAGATGGCCATGGCGGCCAAGCTGCCGGTGGACGGCGAGACCACCACCTGCTCGGGCATGGCCTGGGGCTTCAACCCCTACCTGATGAGCGCCGACCCCTACAAGGGGGCCATGCTGGCCGTGGTGGACAGCGTCACCAAACTGGTGGCCGCCGGCTTCCGCTATCAGGATATGTACCTGACCTTCCAGGAATATTTCGAGCGCCTGGGCGACCGGCCCGAGCGCTGGGGCAAGCCCCTGGCCGCCCTGCTGGGCGCGCTGGACGCCCAGATGGGCCTGGGCATCGCCTCCATCGGCGGCAAGGACAGCATGTCCGGCTCCTTTGAGGACCTGGACGTGCCTCCCACCCTGGTCTCCTTCGCCACCGCCATCGGCAAGACCCACCGGGTGGTCTCCACCGAGTTCAAGAAGGGCCACAGCTCGGTGGTGCTGCTCCGCCCCTTCTACAAAGAGGACGGCGTGACCCCCAACTTTGCTTCGCTGCTGGCCAACTACTACATCGCCGACCAGATGATGGAAAAGGGCATCGTCCTGTCCGCCTCGGCGGTGGGGTACGGCGGCATTGCCGAAGCCCTGTTCAAGATGGGCCTGGGCAACCAGGTGGGCTTCCGGATGATCGCCGACATGAGCGTGGACGAGCTGTTCGAGCCCGCCTACGGCTCGCTGGTGCTGGAGATCGCCACCGGCGCGCCGGCCGGCAAGCTGCTGGGCGTCACCACCCACGAGTACCAGTTCACCGCCTGCGGCGAGACCCTGGACAGCGCCGCCCTGCAGGAGATCTGGGAGGCCAAACTGGAGCCGGTGTATCCCTACCGCAAGGCCGGCCCCGCCGTGGCGGCTGTGTCGGGCCGGATCGACCCGCCTGCAGCCCCCAAGATCGGGGTGGCAAAGCCCCGGGTCATCATCCCGGTGTTCCCCGGCACCAACTGCGAGTATGACACCGCCCGGGCGTTCCGCGCCGCCGGCGCCGACCCCCAGACCCTGGTCATCCGCAACCTGACCCCCGCCGACGTCACCGCCAGCTGCGAGGCCCTGGTCAAGGCCATTGACGACGCTCAGATCGTCATGCTGCCGGGCGGCTTCTCGGGCGGCGACGAACCGGACGGCAGCGCCAAGTTCATCGCCTCCTTCTTCCGCTCGCCGGCGGTCACCGACGCGGTCCGCCGCCTGCTGTTCGAGCGGGACGGCCTGATGCTGGGCATCTGCAACGGCTTCCAGGCCCTGATCAAGCTGGGCCTTGTCCCCTACGGCGACATCCGGCCCATCACCCCCGACAGCCCCACCCTGACCTTCAACACCATTGGCCGGCACCAGAGCATGCTGGTGCGCACCCGGGTGGCCTCCACCGGCAGCCCCTGGCTCAGCCGGTGCGAGCTGGGGGACGAGTTCCTCGTCCCCATCAGCCACGGCGAGGGCCGCTTTGTGGCCCCGCAGGCCGTGCTGGACCAGCTGGCCGCCCAGGGCCAGATCGCGACCCAGTATGTGGACCTGGCCAGCCAGCCCACCATGGACCTGCGCTACAACCCCAACGGCTCCCTGCTGGCCATCGAGGGCATCACCAGCCCCGACGGCCGCATCCTGGGCAAGATGGGCCACTCGGAGCGCCGGGGCGACGGTCTGTACGAGAACGTGGCGGGGGACAAGTTCCAGCCCATCTTCGAGGGCGGCGTGGACTACTTCCGCATCTGACGCACGAGGGGGGCTGTGCCTGCCCGCCTGCACCCCCGTCATCCGGACGGGACGTTTAACAGTCTGAAGGAGATTTTTGAGAATGTCGCAGCATGACCGCTATATCAGCCCTTTTTCCACCCGGTACGCCTCGGACGAGATGCAGTATATCTTCTCGGACGACAACAAGTTCCGCACCTGGCGCCGGCTGTGGGTGGCCCTGGCCCGGGCCGAGATGCAGCAGGGCCTGGACAACATCACCCCCGCCATGGTGGCCGAGCTGGAGGCCCACGTGGACGACATCAACTATGAGGTGGCCGCCGCGCGGGAAAAACTGGTCCGCCACGACGTGATGAGCCACGTCTACGCTTACGGCCAGCAGTGCCCCCAGGCCGCCGGCATCATCCACCTGGGCGCCACCAGCTGCTATGTGGGCGACAACACCGACATCATCGTCATGCGCCAGGGCCTGGAGCTGGTGCGCAAAAAGCTGGTGGGCGTGCTGGCCAAGCTGGCCCGCTTTGCCGGCCAGTACAAGGATATGCCCTGCATGGCCTACACCCACGGCCAGCCCGCCCAGCCCACCACCGTGGGCAAGCGGGCCACCCTGTGGGCCAACGAGCTGGTGATGGACCTGGGCGAGATCGAGCACCGGCTGGCCACCCTCCAGCTGCGGGGCGTCAAGGGCACCACCGGCACCCAGGCCAGCTTTATGGAGCTGTTCAAGGGCGACGCGGACAAGATCCGCGCCGTGGACGCCGCCATCGCCCAGGAGATGGGCTTCGACCCCGAGGCCGTCATCCCGGTGTCGGGCCAGACCTACAGCCGCAAGGTGGACGCTTTCATCCTGAACGCCCTGGCCGGCATCGCCCAGAGCTGCATGAAGTTTGCCACCGACCTGCGCCTGCTGGCCAACTTCAAGGAGATGGAAGAGCCCTTTGAGAAAAACCAGATCGGTTCTTCCGCCATGCCCTACAAGCGCAACCCCATGCGGTGCGAGCGGATCTGCGCCCTGGCCCGCTACCTGATGGTGGATGTGCTCAACCCCAGCTTCACCGCCGGCACCCAGTGGTTTGAGCGGACGCTGGACGACAGCGCCAACAAGCGGGTAGCCATGGCGGAGGGCTTCCTGGCCGCCGACGCCATCCTGAACATCATGCTGAACGTCACCGACGGGCTGGTGGTCTACCCCAAGGTGGTCCGCAGCCGCCTGATGGCCGAGCTGCCCTTCATGGCCAGCGAAAACATCATGATGCAGGCGGTGGAAAAGGGCGGCAACCGGCAGGAGCTGCACGAGCGGCTGCGCCAGCACGCCATCGCCGCCGGCAAGCAGGTCAAGGAGGAGGGCCTGCCCAACGACATGGTGGAGCGGATCGCCGCCGACCCCGCCTTCGGCCTGACCCGGGAGGAGATCGAGGCGGGGCTGGTGCCCGAGAACTTTGTGGGCCGCGCCCCCCAGCAGGTGGACGAGTTTGTGGCAAACATCCTCCAGCCCATCTTTGACCGCTACCCCGAGGCCCTGGGCCAGCACGCCGAACTGAGCGTGTAAGCAAACCGGCCTGGACCATCCAAAAAGTTCCAGCCGGACGCACGTGCCGCCCGGCTGGACAGATTTGCAAAATTACCCCGCGCAAAAACGATCCCCGGACTGGCAGCGTTTGCCGGCCCGGGGATCATTGCGTTTACAGGACATGGGTGAGCAGCCAGTCCGCACAGTACAGATAAAAGAACCAGTACACCCGAAGGGCGTCCAAAACTACAGAGGCGATCGGCATGGATACGGCCCTCCCTCACAAGATGAAATGCGGATATGCCTTCATTCTAGTACAAATATTTACTAAAGTCAATAGTAAATATCTTTATTAACCTATACTTTGTCTGACCTGTATGGAAAGGGGAGGACAAAGCGTGGAGTATGTCAAGCGCATCCGCGACCTGCGGGAGGACCGCGACAAGACCCAGCGGGAGATCGCCCAGGTGCTGGGCACATCCCAGACCATGTACGCCCGCTACGAGCGGGGCGCCAACGAGCTGCCCATCCGGCACCTGATCGCCCTGTGCCGGTACTATCGCGTCAGCGCGGACTATATCCTGGGGTTGAAGGATGAAATGAATTGAATTCCCAAACCGCAAAAAATATGGTACAATAAAAAACACCGACAGGGGAGGGCCCCGCCGGCGCGGCCCTCCGCGCGGAAGCCGCCCCTGCCGCAAGCCACAAGGGAGGGAGAACCTATGCGTCTGGACAAATATCTGGCAGAGGCGGCGCAGTGCACCCGCAGCGAGAGCCGGGAGGCGATCCGCAGGGGGCGGGTCAGCGTCAACGGCGCGGTCTGCAAGCGGCCGGAACAGCAGGTCAGCGAGATGGACGCCATCCAGCTGGACGGCAGGAGCCGCCCCCGGCAGGCCTTTGTGTACATCATGCTGAACAAGCCGGCGGGGGTGGTCAGCGCCTCCTCCGACCGGCGGGATACCACGGTGGTGGACCTGGTCCGCAGCGCCTACCCCCGGCGGGAGCTGTTCCCGGCGGGGCGGCTGGACAAGACCAGCACCGGCTTTGTCCTGATCACCGACGACGGGGGCTTTGCCCATGACATCCTGGCCCCCAAACATCATGTGCCCAAGACCTACCGGGTCACCCTGGACACCCCGCTGACCCGCGAGATGGCCGAGGGATTTGCTGCGGGGGTGGTCCTGATGGACCAGGTCCGGCTGGCCCCCGCCGAGGTGACGCCCCTTACCCCGGACGGGCGGACGGTGCGGGTGGTGCTGCACCAGGGGGTGTACCACCAGATCAAGCGGATGTTCGGGGTCTACGGCGCGGGGGTCGACGCCCTGCACCGGGAGGCCATCGGCGGGGTGGCCCTGGACCCGGCCCTGGCGCCCGGCCAGTGGCGGGAGCTGACCGGCGCCGAAGTGGCTGCCATCGCCGGGCTGTGAGGGCGCCGGCTTTCACCAGACTTTCAAACAAGCATCACATTTTACCGCTACAATAGGGGCAGAACCACGCTTACAGGTGGTTTTTGGCCGGAAAAATGCCCTGGGAGATAATTTCACCAAGAAAAAGCAATCTTTTTTGGTGAAATATGTTGCAAAAGTAAATTCTTTTGTGTAAAATATAGATTGTAGTGCGGCGAAATTGTGGAAATATGACAATCCGGTTTCCCGGCCCGTACAATCGAGGAAAAGGGGTATGCGTTTATGGCCAACAGAGTATTTCAGAGCGTGATCTACCAGATGAAGGACGCGATCGACCGTGTGGTCGGTGTGGTGGACGAGACCGGCGCCGTCATCGCCTGCTCTGAGCTGAATTTGATCGGCGAGGTGCAGGAGGACTTTATGGCCGAGCGCGTGTCCGGTAAGGACGGCTTTGCCCGGGGCGGTTACAGTTACCAGCAGTTTTCCAGCGCCAAGCACAACGATTACGCCGTGTTTGTAGAGGGCGCGGACGAGACCGCCGCCCAGTTTGCCGCCGTGCTGGCGATCAGCCTGCAGAGCATCAAGCAGTACCACGACGAAAAGTTCGACAAAGCCAATTTTATCAAGAACGTGGTGCTGGACAACATCCTGCCCGGCGACATCTATGCCAAGGCGCGGGAGCTGCACTTTGCCACCGATGTGTCCCGGGTGGTGTTCATCGTCCGGGTGGTATCGGGCGGGGACATCTCGGCCTACGATGTGGTCAGCAGCCTGTTCCCCGACAAGCAGAAGGACTTCGTCTTTAACATCAGCGAGACCGACACCGTCCTGGTCAAGGAGATCCGCAAGGGGATCGACCGCTCCGACATGGAGAAGCTGGCCGCCAGCATCGTGGACACCCTCTCGGGCGAGCATTACATCAAGGCCGTGGTGGGCATCGGCACCCCCATCGCCAACGTCAAGGACCTTGCCACCAGCTTTAAGGAAGCCCAGATCGCCATGGAGGTCAGCAAGGTGTTCGACACCGAAAAGCAGATCATCCGCTACGACAACCTGGGCATCGCCCGGCTGATCTACCAGCTGCCCACCACCGTCTGCGAGATGTTCCTCAAAGAGGTGTTCAAGCAGGGCAGCATCGAGAGCCTGGACCAGGAGACCCTGTTCACCATCCAGCGCTTCTTCGAGAACAACCTGAACGTGTCCGAGACCAGCCGCGGCCTGTTCGTTCACCGCAACACCCTGGTCTACCGGCTGGAAAAGATCAAAAAGCTCACCGGCCTGGACCTGCGGGAGTTCGACGACGCCATCGTGTTTAAGGTGGCGCTGATGGTCAAAAAATATCTGTCCAATAACCCCGCCAAATATTGACAGGGGGACACCGGCCGGCGGGCCACCGTGCGGCCGGTTCTGTTTTACTGCCGCGGGCAGAAATCTGATACAACGGAGACGTATAACCAATGCCAGAAATACCAATGGTAAATTTTGAGCACGTGTCCATGGAGTACAAGAAGGGCGGCCGCCTGGCCCTGGAGGACGTCAACTTCCAGGCAAAACCCGGCGAGTTCGTCTTTCTGCTGGGGCACTCGGGCGCGGGCAAATCCACCCTGCTCAAGCTGATCCTGCGCGAGATCCTGCCCACCGAGGGCAAGGTGTATGTCAACGGCAACGACATTGCCGCCCTGAAAAAACACAAGATCCCCTACATACGCCGGCAGATGGGGATCATCTTCCAGGACTTCCGCCTGATCCCCAGCATGACCGTCTACGAGAACGTGGCCTTTGCCATGCACGTGACCAACATCGCCAAAAAGGAGATCGACGAGCGTGTGCCCTATATGCTGGAGCTGGTCCACCTGGGGGACAAGGCCAACAGCTACCCCGACTATCTGTCGGGCGGCGAACAGCAGCGGGTGGCGGTGGCCCGGGCGCTGGTCCACGCGCCCAAGCTGGTCATCGCAGACGAGCCCACCGGCAACATCGACCCCGAGCTGAGCCTGGAGATGATGGAGCTGCTGGAAGAAGTCAGCAAGACGGGCATCACGGTGCTGGTGGTCACCCACGAGCACGAACTGGTGCACCGGTTCCACCAGAGGGTGGTCACATTGAATCATGGCAGGATCGTCTCGGATGTGCCTGCTGCACGCGAGGAGGCGCTCCTGTGAAACTTTCGACGTTTGGATTTTTGACTGGCCGCGGCCTGCGCAACCTTGGCACCCACTGGGCCATGACCATTGCCTGCGTGGCGTCCCTGGCCGTCTGCATGAGCCTGAACACCCTGGCCAGCCTGGTGGAGGTCAATGTGGACAGCATGATCGGCTACCTGGGCCGCCAGAACGAGACGGTGGTCTTTCTGGACCCCAACTGCGACGACGCCACCGCCACGGCGGTGGGGGAGCAGATCTCCGCCATCAGCGGCGTGACCCATGTCAGCTATATGTCCAAGCAGGACGTGCTGAACACCTACGAGGGCTATCTGGACGAGGAATACGAGGCCCTCTGGGATGAATTTGAGAGCGACAACCCCTTCAAGGCCAACTACCGCGTCACGGTAGGGGACCTGAGCCAGCTGAGCCGGATCAGCAGCCAGATGGAAAAGATCCCCGGCGTGGTCAAGGTGACGGCCCCGGTGGAGATGGGCAGCATTTTTGTGCAGATCCAGCAGGGGGTCACCCGGATGGGCCGGGCCTTTGTGCTGGTGCTGATGGTGGTCAGCGTCATCACGGTGGGCAGCACCATACGCCTGAGCGTGTTTGCCCGCCGCCGCGAGATCGAGATCATGAAATACGTGGGCGCCACCAACTTTCTGGTGACGCTGCCCTTCCTGGTGGAGGGCCTGGCCATGGGCCTGATCTCGGGTGTGCTGTCGGCCAGCGGCGTGCTGGCCCTCTACAGCTACCTGATCAGCGCGGCGAGCACCCTCAGCGGCGTCTGGGACGTGCTGGTGGGCACCTCGCTGGTGCCGCTGGAGGCCGTCTGGACCACGGTGCTGTCCAGCAGCGTGGCGGGCGGCACCCTGGTGGGCGGCCTGGGCAGCCTGTTCTCCATCCGCAAGCATTTGAACGTGTAAAACAAAAGGGGGCCTATCGGTGAAGACGGCGAAACACGCGAAACAATCCCCGCTGGGGGTCCGGCTGCGGCGGGCGGTCAGCCTGCTGACGGCGGCCCTCTGCCTGATGGTCACGGCCAGCGCCGTGCCCGAGGCGGATTCGGCCACCAGCGTTTCCGACCTGCAAAAGCGGCTGGAACAGATCCAGTCCAGCATGGCGCAGCACCGGCAGGAGCTGGCCGACGCCAAAAAGCGGGAGAGCGCCGCCGCGGCGCTGGAACAGGACCTGCGGGATCAGGTCACCGTCATCCAGGGCCAGATCGTGGTCCTGAAGGGGGAGATCGCCCAGGTGCAGAACGCCATTGGCCAGAAGCAGCAGGAGATCACCGCCAAACAGGCCGAGATCGACCAGAAAGAGCTCGACATCGACAACCAGTGGGCGGACTTCAAAACCTTTATGGGGGCCATGCAGGAGCTGCGGGAGGGCGGCAGCGTGGCCATGCTGTCGGCGGTGACCGACCTGTACCAGCTGCTGACCTTCAACGAGATGATGCAGGACATCTCGGTCAAGGAGACCCAGATGCTGGATTCCCTCGAGGCCGCCAAGCTGGACTTGGAGAACGACTATAAGCAGCTCTCCAATGAAAAAGCCAGCCTCGAGACCCAGAAGGCCAACCTGGACGCCAAAAACTACCAGATGCAGGCCAAGCAGAGCGAGCTGACCGCCAGCATCACCCAGGCCCAGATGACCCAGGAAGAAGCCGAAGCCGCCCAGCGGGAGGCTCAGGAAGCCATCGAGTCGGACGAAATGGACTACGAGGCCGTCCAGGGCCAGATCCAGTCCATCATTTCCTCGGCGGCCGCCAAGCAGAGCGACCTGAGCTTCACCGGCTTTATCTGCCCCCTGCGCAGCTACAGCCGCATCTCCAGCGAGTACGGCTACCGCACCAACCCCGTCACCGGCGTGTATAAGCTGCACGGCGGCATCGACTTTGCCGCCCCCGGCGGCACCCCCATCTACGCGGCCGCCAGCGGCTATGTGTCGGTGGCCGGGTGGAGCACCGGCGGCTACGGCAACTATGTGGTCATCTACCACGGCACCATGAGCGACGGCAAGGCCTACTCCACCCTGTACGGCCACATGAGCCGCATCGCCGCGCGGCAGGGCACCTACGTCAACCAGGGGGACATCATCGGCTATGTGGGCTCCACCGGCAACTCCACCGGCAACCACCTGCACCTGGAGGTGTGGCAGGGCAAGACCAACGCCGGCCGGGTCAACCCGCGCAGCTATGTCCCCATTTGATCCTGCTTCCCCGGGGCATCTGACGCGCCCTGCCGAAGCATCCAAACACAGAGAGGCGGAATGAAAGTATGAAAACGGATAAGCACAAACGGTTCCAGCGGATCGCCTGCATCGTGCTGGCGGCGCTGCTGGCGCTGTCCCTGCTGGGCAGCACCCTGCTGATGCTGCTGGGCTGACGGGAGGATACCGATGAACAAAAAGATTTCGGTCGGGATGATGCTGACCATCGTGATCCTGGCCATGACGGTGACCTTCTCCGTCACCATGCTGCTGGCGATGCGCCTGTTTGACAGCACCGTCAGCAACGTCAAAGAAAAAGAAAGCATGTACAGCAAGATCGCCGAGCTGGACCGCTATGTCCGCAGCAACGACTATTACACCATCGACGAGACGCTGCTGTACGACACCATTTCCTCCGGCTATCTGGTGGGCACCGGCGACCGGTACGCCCGCTACTACACCGCCGAGGCCTACGCCAAGCTGCTGGACATCCAGAACGGTGTGCTGATGGGCATCGGCGTGGAGGTGGCCCAGGACCAGACCGGCTACGCCAAGGTGCTGAAAGTCTACGACGGCTCGCCGGCCCAGGAGGCCGGCATCGTGGCGGGCAACTACATCACCGCCATCGACGACACCGACGTGCGCACCATGAGCAGCGCCGACGCCATCGAGGACCGGCTGCTGGGCGAGGCGGGCACCACCGTCCACCTGGTCTGGCTGGGCAGCGACGCCACCGAGCAGAGCGTCGACCTGACCCGCTCGGGTTACATCTCCACCACCATCGACTACCAGATGACCGCCGGGGACGTGGGCTACATCAAGATCCGGCAGTTCGACGCCACCACCTTAAGCGAACTGGACTACGCCATCCGCACCCTGCGCAACGCCGGGGCGGCAAGCCTGCTGTTCGACCTGCGCGACAACGCCGGCGGCCTGCTGGACGCGGCCCTCAACTGCATCGACCTGATCTGCCCCGAAGGGGTCATGGCCTGGGCCGAGAGCAAGGACGGCAGCCAGGAGGTGCTGGGCACCAGCAGCGGCGACAGCGTGGTGGACCTGCCCATGGTCTGCCTGGTGAACGGCAACACCGCCAGCGCGGCCGAGCTGTTCGCCAGCTGCCTGCGGGACATGAGCGGCGCGCGGCTGGTGGGTACCACCACCTACGGCAAGGGCACCATCCAGAGCAGCCCCCAGCGCCTGAGCGACGGCAGCGCCGTGGTGGTCACGGTGGCCAAACTGATCGCCTCCAACGGCGAGAGCTTTGACACCACCGGCCTGACGGTGGATGTGGAGCGCCCCCTGACCAGCGACGAACAGGTGGCATTCTACGATTTCACTCTGGAAACTGATCCGCAGATTCTACGCGCCGTAAACGCTGCGCAGACCCTGACCGGCAGCGCCACCGTGGGCGGCGTCAACGCGGCGTCCAGCCAGGCCGCCAGCAGCGAGGATGCCGCCGGCAGCGAGGCTTCCAGCGGGGAGGCCGCTTCCGGCGACACCGCGCCGGAGGAGGCGGCTTCCAGCGGCGAAGCAGCGTCCAGCGAGGCGGCGGCCTCGTCGGACGAGGCTGCCTGAGCCCGGCCGCGATCAGATCGTTTTGTATGTGTCCTGCCCGTCCGCGTATGCCAGCCGGGCAGGACACCTTTTTGAGCCATGTGAAAGGACCCGTTATGGAGCTGACCGATCTTGCCACCATCCGCGCCTTGTGCGAAAAATACGACTTTGCCCTTTCCAAGGGATTTGGGCAGAACTTTATCGTCAACCCCGGCGTGCCCCCCAAGATCGTAGACGCCGCCGGCATCGACCGCCGGTTCGGCGTGCTGGAGATCGGCCCCGGCATCGGGGTGCTGACCCGGGAGATCGCCCGGCGGGCCGGCAAGGTGGTGGCCATCGAGGTGGACAAGCGGCTGCCGCCGGTGCTGGCAGAGACGCTGGCCGGCTTTGACAACGTCAAGGTGATCTTGCAGGACGTGCTCAAGGCCGACCTGCCCGCCCTGATGCAGCAGGAGTTTGCCGGCATGCCGGTGGCGATCTGCGCCAACCTGCCCTACTACATCACCAGCCCCATCATCATGAAACTGCTGGAGGACCGCCTGCCCGTCCAGAACATCACCGTCATGGTCCAGAAGGAGGCCGCCGAACGGCTGGCCGCCCTGCCCGGCACCCGGGCCAGCGGCGCAGTGAGCTGTGCGGTGCGGTATTTCGCCCAGCCCAAAATGATGTTCACCGTCCAGGCGGGCAGCTTCTATCCGGCCCCCAAGGTGACCAGCGCGGTGGTCCGGCTGGACATCCGGCCCACCCCCGCCGTAGCGGTGCCGGACGAAAAAGCCTACTTTGCCCTGGTGCGGGCGGCCTTTGGGCAGCGCCGCAAGACCGCTGCCAACGCCATCGCCGCCGGCCTGGGGCTGCCCCGCCAGCAGGTGGCGGACGCCCTGGCCGCCGCCGGGCTGGACCCCAGGGTCCGCCCAGAGCAGCTGACCCTGGAACACTTTGCCGCCCTGGACGCCGCCCTGCGGGCCGCCGGGGCGTAAGAAACCGCTTGCCAAAACGCCGCCGCAGTGGTATACTATCTAGGTACTTATTTTTGCTGGTGTGGCGCAATGGCAGCGCAACTGATTTGTAATCAGTGGGTTGCAGGTTCGACTCCTGTCACTAGCTCCAAGAAAAGGCCGAAGATGCGTTGAGAAAACTGCATCTTCGGCCTTTTCGCTTTGTGTGGAGCATCTTCGGCAGTTGAAATGGTCAAGTTTTGGTCAACTTTCCCTCAGAAAGGATCTCCGCCACCCGCTGCCAGAGCTCTGGGTGCTGCCGGAGCAAAGCTATAAACTCGGCTTCCTCCGCCGTGAGCGGCCTGTCTTCTTCATGTACGCTATCCATACCCATGCCTCCCTTCGCCATCCATTCTACTTAGCAAAAGCTCAGGATGTGGCATAATGGGAGGAAATCACACATTGCGTTAGAAAGCCCGCCGGGGAGTGATCCTCGACGGGCTTTTCACTTAAGAAGCCTTATATAATTTCCATAGCTTACAGCCGAGCCCAAGAAAGGCAATAACAAACACAACAATAGCAATAATAAACGTCCAAATAGAATGATTTACAACATATTGAAAAATTGGGCTTCCGATACCATTGCAGATAGCAAACCACATCCCGCAAAATACTGCAAATAGAAGTAGAAGGATATAATTACAAAGGAATACAATAGGATATTGCTGAACCAGATTCTTTGCATTTTCTTCTGACGGAGATATTTTTGCTACGCGCAGAACAAAATACATAAATCCAAATAACAGATTCATTAAACAGAATGCCCACGCAACAGCAATAATCAAAGAAGGCAAAACAGACTTTTGCTCGTTTAGATAATTCAATAAGTTATCTAGGGATGAAATTCCACCAAAAACAATGAAAGACAGTGCTGTGAAAAGGGCAACTAGGCCGATTAGTTGAGATGTCAAGTCTTTTGTGGCTTCCGAGAGCTGAGACGTTAGTTCTTCTGCCGCTTCTGATATTTTTGGCTCAAGCTCGGATGAAATCTGCTGGCGTAAACCTTCACGGTTATCAGTAAACATAAGTTGTTGCTGATTTGCTAGGTTGACATGATCGTAAAATTTTACAATCATCCTGTAAAGCCGCATCCTTTTTTCATCGCTTTCGTTTTCATGGGGGCGAATTTTGGTTGTTGCATATTCCATAACCTTGTCAAGATTACCTAAAAAAGTGTCAAATTCTTTTTCAGACTTTCCAAATATATGGCTGCTTATAGCGGAATAAAGTAACCGGTTGTTATAATCCTCAATGTAAGCTTCCAAATGCTGTACCCATACAGAGCAATCAAAGGACTCGTCGGATGAGCTTTGGTCTAGCATTGAGCACAACTCTGCAACCTGGGTCTGCATCTCATCCATGAGCACATTATGTGAGGATGATAAAAAATATTGCTGTTTAGAACCTCTATGTAAAATTTGATCTGGTTGTTCTTTTGTTTTGTCTGCGGTTGGCATACTCAAGACTCCTTAAAATAGTGATACATAGAAGAAATCGTAATTTCGTTGTCAAGCGGATTCTGGTATGCAAATTTCCATGGATTTTGCGAATGAGTCATGTCTACAAGCGTTGATGTTGAGTAATCGCTACAAGAATCTAGCATAGAATCTATCAACACTTTATCGGCATCATCTATATGCCTAAACGATGTCTTAGTGTATGGGATAGCATTACTACCATAAAATTTGTATGCGCGATATACTTCTGGAACTACTGGGCCAAAATCCCAAGCCTCCATCCTTTCTGTGAAACATGGAGCGTCCTTTTGGACAATGAATTGAGCTTGAACAAAATAAAGTAACTTTTGAAGACGAAGATTGCTGACCGTTCTACCTTGTGAGGCTTCACGGTAAATGATGTACTCGGCAATATCGCGTGCTTGGTAAGTCATAAGTGTGCCTCCTCCTTATAATTTCTCCTATATTATATTATATCATATCTGTAAAAATTAGTGTGTACTTTGGAAAGCAAGTTTTTATGCTTTTTGTAAAAATTTTCTACGCTTTCAGCCCGCCAGCCCTCCTGGCGGGCTTTTTTACTTGTCCTCTCCCGACTTCAAGACCAACAGTGCGGCCCGCTGCAGTGCCGGATCAGCCGCCCGGAATGCCTTGAGCATTTCCGCCTCATTGACTGTTAGATCACTGGTTTGCAGCGGCCTCCGCTCCTTTACGTCAGATTCGCCACAAAGGTATGCGACAGTAGTTCCCAGCGCTTGGGCGACAATCTCTAGCTGATCTTCAGATGGGGCAGATTTCCCTTTTGCCCAGTCGTTAAAAATCACTCGATTTCGATTCAATTTTTCCGCGACGGTGGTTTTCTTGATGCCGGTTTCCGCAAAAAGACTGTTTAATCTGTCAATGTCTAACAAAAATAAGACCGCCTTTCTGTTCAAGGTGTAGAAAGCTAATTATAAGAAGATTGCCGTCTTGAAATCTAACTAAACGGAGATTATAATATAAATGTAAACACAAACAGAGACAACCAAGGAGGAACACAATGAAGGCTCTGTACATCAACACCAATCGCTTGGGTTACACCCCCGAACAGTGCCCCCGGACCATGACGGTGGGGGATCTGATCGATTATCTGAGCGAATTCGATGAAGACCGGCGGGTTTTCCTCAGAAACGATAACGGTTACACCTACGGCATTGTGGATGAACGCGAAATCGTCATGTCCGAAGACCTGGAAGAAGACTGATCCGCCTGACGATGGCCGGGAGGCACCCGGCCGAAACCACCCGGCAGCCAGCCGGGCAAGGTCGCGGAAAGCCGCACTCAACATATGGGGAGGATATATATTTCTATCCACGCCCCCGTGAGGGCGACAGGAGGTGACAAGATGTTTTTGCACATTTCCCGCAAAGCAGCCCTGACTGATGAGGTCATTTCCAACCTGTTGCAGGCTCATAAGGCAATGGCAACCGCTGAAAAAGTAGATGTCAGGGGGCTGATCGCTCTGAGCAGGTACTTACTGCGTCTGACCCAGAAGTGCGATGATGACCTCATAAAGCTCGCTTCGCCAAGCAATAAGGATGGGAGTTAAAATCCAATACGCCAGTTGCAAAATCTTTACAAACACTTGGCTATCAGAGATTCCCATATACTCGCACAATCTGCTGGGGAGAAAAAGAATCGTTTGAATCCAGTAGAGTGGTGAGATGCACTCAAGTAGCCCTGTTTTGAAGAAGCCTTTTGCTTCAGCAAAAAAGTGCAACATGAGGCCGACCACATCTTCATTCATCATCCCCATGTTGTGGAGGACGCTGTACTTGGCTTGTTTAACGTGGCCATATCCAATCAACTCTACAAGTGGAATAGGCGAATCTTGAATTTCGGCTTGCTTAAAGAGTTTCCTTACAGGAGCTTCATAAACAAAGAAGTCGAGAATTCTACCATGCAGAAAATCGTCGTACTTCTTTTCGTAATATAGAACCCTCAGTAAGCCTGACAGACAGAAGCAAAACCGATAAACAATTAAAATTCCGAAAGCTATCAAAAGCAATCGCATCAAATCACCCTCACAGAACAGCAATCACCGGTTTACTTCCGGGTTGTCAGTACGCCCTAACAGGTAATCGACAGAGCAACTAAGGCAATCAGCAATCCGTTCAAATTTATCGGCAGATGGAATTCTACCGCTTTTTTCTAAATCATAAATGAAATTGCGGTTTATATTTGTGCTCTCTAATAAAGTTTTTACTGTTATACCGTTGCTTTTGCATAAGGACTTTATTCTGTTAGATGTAATTAAGACGTCCAATAGAATCACCTCAAATTTGTGCAAAACATAGAAATACAGAAATATCTGTAAGTTGCCTTGAAATACAGAGATTGCTGTATTATAATACACTTGTAAACACGCTTGCAACCCCCGGAACACAAGAGGGGAGAAAGGAGTTCAAAATGTCCGCAAATGTTGAGACTATGATGTATGTCCGTGAGGTGCCCTGGCACGGCCTGGGCACGATGGTGGCCGAAGCTCCCACCAGCAAGGATGCCCTCCGGCTGGCGGGCCTGGACTGGAAGGTGGAGGGCCGCCCCGTCTATGATGCCGACGGCCAGGAGATCCCCGGCTTCGTGGCCAACACCCGGGACAGCGACGGCCAGGTGCTGGGCGTGGTGAGCAGCAAGTACCGCATCGTTCAGAACGAGGAAGCCTTTGCCTTCACCGATCACCTGATCGGTGGCGATGTCCGCTATGAAACGGCCGGCTCCCTGCGGGGCGGCCGCCAGGTGTGGCTCCTTGCCAGGATGCCGGCAGCCAAGGTGGCAGGGGACGAGGTGGAGCCGTATCTGTGCTTCGCCAACTCCCACGATTGCAGCAGCTCGGTCAAGGTGTGCATGACGCCGATCCGTGTCGTGTGCAACAACACCCTTAACCTGGCACTCAACGAAGCCCGGCGGACCTGGTCAATGGTGCATACCGGTGACATTTCCCGCAAGATCCTAGAAGCCCAGCAGACGCTTGAACTCGCCAACCGGTATATGATCGAGCTGGATAAACAGGCACAGCGGTATGCAAACACCCCCATTCGCAAAGGTTGGCTGAATCAGATGCTGACCGAGTGGTTCCCTGTTGAGGAAGACGACAGCGACCTGAAGAAAAAGAATGTGGAGCAGCTCCGGCAGCAGTTCATTGCTGCTTACACAATGCCGGATATCAAGCAGTTTTACGGCACCGCCTGGGGCGTAATCAATGCGGCAAGCGACATGCTGCACAACGCTCCCCGGCGGAAGACCGAAACCTACAAGGACAACAACTGGAGCCGGGTCATGGTAGGGCACCCGCTCCTTGACATGGTGACCATGAGCTGTAACGCATTGTAAATTAAAAGGCCCACCCCGCCGGGCCGGTGGCGGGGAGAGAGGATAGGTGAACATGAAAAAAGTTTCTTATCAGGATTATGAGAATGCTCTTGTTAAAGCGATCGAAAGCATCGGCTGCAAAGACATTAGCCTTTATAACGTGGGGGGACGGCCGTGCCACTTGGTCAGCATTGGGGTCAACTGGTATGCAAGCGGAACCGTACCCCCGGAGAAAGCGGAGGAATTTGCAGATCTGCTCAAAAAAGCGGCCAAGGTTGCCCGGGAGTTCCCCTATAACGGCTACAGAATTGAATTTCAAGAAAGGAGCAAACGATCATGAGAGACACGATCAGCGCAACAATCCGGTCGGACGAAGGCTTTTACGTCGGAGATATCTGCTACGTTCTGGGGAACGAGATCTACTACGGTGTATGGGGCGAAAAGTATAATTTTCGAGAGGGAAGCATCCAAGACCCTGAGTCTGGCCGGGTGCTTGCTGTGGCTGGGACAGCATACGGAGATGGCAGTTACATTGGCAGCGATGGAACATCGTTCTCTGTAGACGCCGGGGTGATTGGCCTTGTCCCTCTGGAGCTTGTTGGGAAGCCCGGCGGACTGAATGAAGGAAAGGTCGTGAGGGTTCCCGGCCGGGCCATCTTTTGGGCCGAAGACGGGAAATTTGAGATCACATTTCCGGATGATAGCGTCCTCACTATCGACACCTCGGATGAGGCTGGCTATGGGGAAGGATGGGACGAATGAGCAAGCTGTGTGCCGTGTTTTATCACGGAAATAGGGAGCTGTTCTCCTACACCGTCGAAGGGACATTCCCGGAGGAACAGGAGGCGACCATCGCGCTTCTGAGCTATGAAAAAGGAATCCCTGCATCTGAGATCCGTGTCGCCTATGAAGAACGGAGCTGTAAAGGTTTGAAACGGATCACCGGTTGACCTCCGGATTGTCTGTGCGGCCCAGCAGGTAGTCCACTGAGCAGTCAAGGTGGTCGGCGATGCTTACGAGGGATTCAGTACGAGGAAAGAAACCGCCCGATTTCATAGAGGAGAGCGTATTCTTGCTCAATTCGCAAGATGTCAGAAGATCTTTGACAAGAATCCCGCGAGAGCGTGCTGTCGATTTTATACGGTCTGCAACCTGAGACGAATTGAACATAAAGAACACCTTAAAATTGTGCAAAATGCAGAATCCCAAAAAATTGGGACTATTCCCTTGAAATCACAATAACTTGGGATTATAATACACTTGTAAACAGGATGTTTACAAGAGGGGAATGCTTACGGTGCCCACCATCCAGCGCGTCTCCGGCATCATCTGTTTGCTGCATAACGATTCCTCCTTTTGATATAGGAGCTGCCAACGCCGGTCCATGCAGGGCAGGCTGGCCCGGCGGTCGTATAGCTCCAAGGTCCAATTTCCATAACTGATACCCAAACAGGGAGGCGCGCTGGATGGTGGGTACTGTATACAATACCCCTTATAATTCTACTCCAAAATAACACAAATGTAAACACATTTGTAAGCCGAAAGGAGGAACATACTTGTCTCGACATTTAGGAACTTGCCGCAGGGTGGAAATTCCCGCATGGGCACGTCCGATCCGGCACGACATGGTAGATGCCAACATCACCATCACGGCCCTTGCCAGAGAGATTGGTTTTTCTCGGGCGTATATTTCGGATGTGATGAACGGCACCCGCATCAGTCCCGAAGCACAGGAGAAGATCATCCGCTGGCACGAACAGAACTTCCGTCAGTCTAATTCTAACACGAAGGAGGCCATTTGATATGGCAAAAGGATGCGACAATCCGTACAAAACTGCCAGAAAAGCGGCAGGTTTGACGCAGGACCGGGCGGCGATGCTGCTGAATGTCTCAGTAGACAGCCTGCGGGATTATGAGGGCAACATCCGCCCGGTGCCCAATGACGTGGCGGCCGCCATGTGCGACGCTTACGATGCTCAGTACCTGGCGATTACCCACCTGCGTATGACCAGCATCGGCCGGCAAGCAATCCCGGCTTTCCAGCTTCGGGACTTACCTGAAGCAGTCCTGAACCTGCTGAATGCAGTCCAGCAGTTCGTGGATAAGAACCCCACCATGATCTGCATCGCCGCCGATGGGGTAATATCCCCCAGCGAGCAGAGGGAGTGGGACAATATCATTCTTCTGGCGGACAACCTGCAGACCGCGCTCATGAGCGTGAAATTCGCAGTCGAAGAGAGGAACGATGGATGAATATCTGGAGAATGCTTGACCTGCGATCTGCGTTAGGTCGCCCTCAAGAAGGTCGGCTGACGGCTTTGTACATGAGCGAGCGCCAGGGAACACGACATGAGTACCAAATCGGAAAGTTCCGTAAAGAAGGCAGAAAGCTTTGGTGGGCTAGTGCAGGTGGGATAAGCGACCCCGTAATCATGAACCGGAGCTATGAAATCTGGTGGTCTTATATGGACCCTTGCAAAATTGGAGGAGACTTATGAGAAACGTATCCATTGCCCGGCGGGCATCCATCCTGATTCTCAAGTGTGCATTTTTGGCATCCGGCCTGCTCAGCATCTGGCTTATCTGTGGTGCCATTGAGACGCCGGAACTGTGGTGGTTGTACGCCATGGCCGCGTTTGGTGCCTTCTGCGGTGCCTGCTTGATGCTGGGAAGTGCCCTGGAGGCAGAGGATCGGCTGGAGGCAGAGGTGCCCAAGATTGAGCGGCACTGCACCCGGCACACTGTCAGATGAGGTGCAAACGGTGCCGCCGGAAGCTGAGAGACCCCGAGGCGGTTGCATCCGGCTATGGCCGAAAGTGCTACATCAAGGTTTTTGGGAAGCGACCCAAGGCAGAAAGTACAAAGCCCCAGCAGGGCAGGGCCGTCAGGACCACAGCCCCCGAAAGTGAACAGCTTCCCGGCCAGTTGTCGATCTACGATTTGGAGCAAAAAGAAAGCGCCGGCCCGGACGGCCAGCGCGAAACGCTACAAAATGGATAAGAGCCTACCATCCCCCGCAAGCTGTCGGCTAAAAGAGGAAAGGTAAGCTCCCACCATACACATCCATATTGTAGCACGAAAAAGGCGCTTTTGCAATATGGAAAGGAGGAATAAACGGAGATGTGAGGCAGCCAATTATAGAGCTGCCTCTCTTTGTAAGCAGAAAGGAGCAGACAATGGATAATAGCGTGCGTTTTCCCCACATGGGGACGGTGCAGGAGGCGGCAGAGGCCTCTGGCCTGGCCAAGAGCCACATTCGCAGGCTGCTGGCCGATGGGACGGTGCGCAGCGTCAGGGCGGGCCGGAGGATCCTGGTCAACCTGGACAGCCTTGCAAGATATCTGGATGCAGGTGATCCGCCGGAGCCGAAGGCGGCTTTGCCTGGCATCAGCCGGATCAAACAGTAAAGGAGTGCAATATGGAACCGAGAGTCAACATCAACGACCTGATCGTAGTGGAACAGCTGCCGATCATTGTGCAGCATCTGCGCGGGGTCAAGGCAAACGCCGAAAGGGAAGTACAAGACGCCCTTTCGCTTGCCTGCACCGAAGAAACGGTGCAGGTTGTAAAGAGGCGCCGCGCCGAGCTTAACAGCGCATTCAAAGACTTGGAAGCCCGGCGGAAAGCTGTCAAGAAAGAGGTCATGGCCCCCTATGATACCTTCGAGGCGGTCTACAAGGAATGTGTGACCGATGTCTTCGGCCCGGCGGACAAGCAGCTTGCCCAGAGGATCGCCGAGGTAGAGGATGGTCTCAAGCAGGACAAGGCCGCCAAAGTGGTTGCCTACTTCAGCGAGCTCCAGCGGGCCAACCCGGAGCTGGAATGGGTTAACTTTGAGGACATTGGTCTCAGTATTACACTGAGCGCAAGCCTCAAATCCCTGAAAGCCAGCGTGAAGAAGTACATGGACGATGTGGCCAAGGATATTGAGTGCATCCGGGGGATGGCCAATGGTCTTGAGGTGCTGGATGAGTATAAGCAGGTGCGCAACCTGGCTGTCGCCGTTGGAACGGTACACAAGCGTGAGATGCGGATCGCCGCCGAGCGCAACGCCGCAGCCCAGCGCGCGGAGCAGGCCGCAAGACAGGCGGAAGCCGTGGCGGCTGTGCAGGAGGTCGTGGCCGAGGAAACAGTCCTGCAGCCGCCCGCTGAGGTCGAGACAGAACCGGAAGAAGCTGCCCCGGCGGCGTCCGAACGCAAGTTCAGTGCAACATTCAAGGTTACCGATACAAAGCCCCGCCTTCGCGCTCTGAAGGCGTGGCTGGAGAAGGAGGGCTATCAGTATGAGTGCTAAGATGATGCCGCGGCGGAAACCCCGCTTTTCGGAGGCAATCAAAACCAAGGATTATCAGTCCCTGATCTACAACACACTGGGGGATCCCAACCGTTCCCGGCGGTTCATCGCCTCCATCACTTCGGCGGTGGCCGTCAATGCCCAGCTGCAGGAGTGCGACGCCGGATCCATCCTGGCCGGGTCGTTGCTGGGCGAGTCGCTGGGTCTGCAGCCTTCGCCGCAGTTGGGCCAGTACTACCTGGTGCCGTTTGACTGCAAGGTCAAGGGGCCGGACGGCAAAGCTGTCTACCAGACGGACGACAAGGGAAACAAGATCAAGGATTCCAGAGGCCGGTGGGTGCCCCTTACCGAGAAGAAAGCCCAGTTCGTGCTGGGATACCGAGGATATATCCAGCTTGCTATTCGTACTGGAGTGTACAAAAGCCTCAACGTCATGACAGTTCGCCAAGGGGAATATTTGGGCCGAGACCCCGGCACGGGAGACCCCAGATTCAAATTTGAAGAGGATGAAGACAAGGCCCTTCAGCTTCCGGTAATCGGTTACATGGCAGCTCTCGAAACCAAGGATGGTTTCCGCCATGCCATATATTGGAGCCGCCAGAAAATGATGCACCATGCGGATACCTATAGTCCCGCATTCAGCGCCGAAGCCTACCAGCGTTTGCAAGAAGGCAAAGTCCCTGCAAGCGAGATGTGGAAATATAGCTCATTCTGGTACAAAGAATTTGATGCTATGGGGCAGAAGACCATGCTTCGTCAGCTCCTTTCCAAGTGGAGCCCACTGACCACTGACGTTACAGATGCTTTTGAGCATGACGGCCACGTTATGGAGGTCTCTCCGGACGGCAAGAGTATCCTGCCGGAGATGTTGGCCCCGGATGAGCCTGAGCCGGCCGCACCGCCCCAGATCGAGAACACCCCCAAGAGCATCGAGATCCCCCGGCCCGAAATGGATGAGGTAGTTGAGGCCGTTGACCTCAGCAGTCTGTGATGGTCAGGTACAGCATTATTTCATCCGGCAGTCAAGGCAACGCCGTGGTCCTCAACGACTTTGTACTGGTGGATTGCGGCGTGCCATACAAGCAGATCGCCCCATATGTTCCGCAGCTCAAGCTGGTGCTGCTTACCCATATTCACGGAGACCATTTCTGCAAGAGGACCCTGCGGCGGTTGGCGGCCGAGCGGCCAACACTCCGCTTCGGCTGTTGCCGCTGGCTGGTCTCTCCGCTGGTGGCCGCAGGGGTGCCGGAACGGCAGATTGACGTATTAAGGCCCCGCGTCATGTATGGGTATGGCCTCTGCAATGTGATTCCGTTTGAGCTTACCCACAACGTTCCAAACTGCGGCTATAAGGTGCATTTCCGCAACGGCAAGGTCATCTATGCCACCGACACCAATAACCTCAACGGCGTGCAGGCAATCGGCTACGACCTGTATCTGATCGAGGCCAACTACACCGAAGAGGATATCCATCGCCGCATCAAGGAAAAGCGTATGGCCGGAGAGTTTGCCTACGAAGAACAGGCTCTGCGGAACCATCTGAGTGCAGAGAAATGCACCGAGTTCTTGCTGAAAAATATGCGCGGCAACAGCGTATCGGTTCCGATGCACGTTCACGTCGACAAGGAGGCGCCAAATGATAGTCACCGCGAAAATCCTTCAGGGAGAGGGCAAGAAGCTGGTGGTATTGCCGGATAAGGACATCAGTCGGTATCTGGCACAGAAGCGCCCTTCCGTGGTTGAGATCAGGCTGAACGATGGGCGCACCATTTCGGTGGATCAGCGCAAGAAGATATTCGCGATCATTCGGGATATCGCAATCTGGTCGGGGGATGACCCGGAAAGCATCCGGCAGCTGCTCACGTGGGACTTCTGTGGGCGAAGCGGCCGGGAATGGTTCAGCCTCTCAGATACCGACATGACCACAGCCAAAAACTTCATCAACTATCTGATTGAGTTTTGCTTCCACTGGTCAGTGCCGACCAAAGACAGCCTGCTCAACCAGACCGATGACATCAGCAAGTATCTGTATCTTTGCCTCGCAAACCGCCGCTGCGCCATCTGCAATAAGCCGGCAGAGGTGCACCATGTAGACCGGATCGGCATGGGGCGCGACCGTGAGCAGATCGTCCATGTTGGACTGAATGCGGTTGCCCTGTGCCGGGCGCATCACGATGAGGCGCACTGCCGGGAGAAAGACCTTTTCGAAGACTACCACATCTACGGCATCAAGCTGGACAAGTATCTGTGTGATCGCCTGAATCTGCGCACAGAATAGCGGGGCCATCCCCAAGGAGGACGGCTATGGAAAGACCGTATTTTTGTGCTTATCATTCCTACCTGGAAGAACTCGAACAACTCACAGACTCTGAGAAGGGGAGACTTTTCGTGGCATGCCTAACCTACAGCATGACGGGTGAAGTTCCGCAGCTCAGAGGGAATGAGCGATTTGTGTTTCCGGTTATGAAAAAACGGATTGATGAGGACAAGCAACGGTTTGCGGAGCTGGACCGAAAGCAGGCTGAAAATGGTCGCAAGGGAGGCCGTCCCCGCAAAAAGCCACAAGAAGCCGCAGACGGAAAACAAAGCTCCGAAAAACCCAAAAAACCCATGGGTTTCTCAGAAAACCCAAAAAACCCACGGGTTTTCACAAATAGCGAAGAAACCCACGGGTTTTCACAATTTGCAGCAGGTGCCGTAAAAGAAAACAGGAAAATATTCGATGATTCGGAACTTTATGCAAACACAGAAACCCATGGGTTTTCACAAAATACGTCGATTTCACAAAAACCCATGGGTTTTTCCGAAAACAATGCAGGGCTTAATAATATAGCTGCTATAGAAGAAATAAAAAAGAAAATAGCAGCTAAAGCTGCTACAAAAGAAAAAACAAAGAATCCACCTGACGGTGGGCTGCCGCTGCCGCCTCCGAGTGAGGGAGAATGCCCGCATCCATCCCCAGAAGCTACATGGCTTGAGCTGGGATTGGGTCAGCGTATTGGCAAAGCGCTCAAAGACATGCTGGATGAGTTTAGGCAGGCCGGCATCTCGGATACCGTAATCGCTGCAGCCATGCGGGAAGCAGCCGAGTATGAAGCAAAAGCTCCACTGCCGTATGTCCGACGCATCTTGGAGCAGTGTCAGGCGTATGGGATCTTTACAGCGCAGGACTGGAAAGATTCGCACAAGGGAAATAGAGGCAGTAAGCGGGTTGACCGCGCCACTCCAAGCGGCAACGACTTTTTGGCTGACGCACTCAGCAGGCCCCGCCGGCATAAGCGGACGGGGTGATCGGGAAGGAGGAATGAAACATGGGGTCGGACGCCCGGCTTGTCCGTGGGGCAGCCCAGAAAGAGCTGGTCAAGGCCTTCGAAAGCCTCTGCGGCCGACATGGCCGATGGGAGGTCTGGGCTGATTGGATCACCATGTCGGCCTGCTCGATTTCCTGCGCCGTAGACGCGGCGCACAAGGAAGCCCGCGAGAAGCTCTATCAAACCACCCGGGCCAAGTACACCGAGGCCGAACTGCAGGTCATGGCCGAGATGCTGGGCATGGTTGTCTCGGCGCTGGATGAAGACCAGAATCAAGACCTGCTGGGTGAGATTTTCATGACGCTTGGTCTTGGTAATGAGCACAATGGGCAGTTCTTCACGCCCTACAACGTGTGCCAGGCGATGTCTCAGCTCACGATCGGAGACGTCGCGGCTCAGGTAGAGGCACAGGGCTGGATCTCAGTCGCAGACCCGGCCTGCGGCGCAGGGGCGCTCCTGGTGGCCTTCGCCAACGAGTGCCTGCGGCAAAAGGTCAACTACCAGCAAAGTGTGCTGTACGTTGCCCAGGACATTGACTTCACCGTTGGCCTGATGTGCTACATCCAACTCAGTTTGCTGGGCTGCGCGGGCTATGTGGTCATTGGGGATTCGCTGGCGCACCCGTCAACCGCCTACGACCGGCGGGGGCTGATACCGCGGGATGAAGGCAATGTCTGGTATACCCCGATGTATTTCCACACCATCTGGCAGTGGCGCCGGGCACTGGCGCAGGTGGACATGATGTGCAAGGCCAGTCAAGGGCTGAAAGAGCATCAAAATCAACCTGCACCGAAAGAACCTCCAAAGAGGCCCTGCAAGGGCGGTAAGGGTGAATCAAGGAAGAATGTCGAGGATGACTCAAAACGCCGCCCACAGCTGCCTGATTTTAGCGCAAACGAGTATGGACAGCTTACGCTGTTCTGAAGGGAGCAAAAATGGACACCATACACACCACAAACGCCGTAGAGTTCGTCGATTGGCGGGCCAAGGCAAAAACCAAGCTCGAGGACGAGAACAAAGCCTTCAAGGGCAGCCGGGAAGCACGGGCTGTCCGGGACTACATCCTCAAGACGCTGATCTGTTTCGCCGACCAGGAGCCGCGCTTCGCAGAGGTCATATGCAACACCAAGCGCACGTTCTCTGAGTGCTGCGCTGCTGTCGTACATAATGCCGGGGGCATGATCTCCGACCTCGATGCCTACCGCCGCGCGGTGCAGTTCTACTTCCCCAACGCGGAAGTGGAGTTCGTCATGAACGTGAAGCTGACCGGGGCAGCGCCCACCGAGGCAGAAATGCAGAAACCGGCTGAGATCAAGCCGGCGGAAGCGGCGCCCAGACCGGCCGCACCCACAAAACCGAAAAAAGAGCCTGCTGCAAAGCCTGTCCCGAGGCCGAAGAAGGCCAAAGAGGACAAGCCCAAGCAGGATGACGGCATCATGCAGCTGTCACTGTGGGGGTGAGCGTTATGATCCTTGGTGTAAAAGCTTTCACGCCGCAGCTTACGGCTGTGAAGGGGAAGGGCGAATACCAGTTTAAGCCCGGGAAAAATGTGACCGAAAAGGCTAAATGCGCCAACACCGGTTTCCACCTCTGCGAAGACCCGCTGGATTGCCTGACCTACTATGACTGGGATGGCAAGAACCAGTTTTGGGCAGTGGCGGCCGGCGGGGACATCGATGAGGATTGCTTCGGGACGCGTATCAGCTGTACTGAGCTGACGCTGATCCGGCGCCTGACGGCAGATGAGTTCCTGCTGCTGCACGCAAACTACACCATGACTCACCCGGCGGAACGGCAGGACTGTCAGAAAGGGCCGTTTCATATCGCATACAGCGGCGGCCCGGTTTCCGGCAGGCTGGATGACTGGCTGTGCAGCATCAAAGACACGGATTGTGTGATATGCCAGGTAGACGGGGTCAAGGTCATCCCTGACATCGCATACACCTACGCAGAATTGGAGGCAGCAAGCAGATGAAAAAAGCAGAGGAATTGATGCTCTACACCCCGGAACCGCAGCGTCCGCCGCTGGATGCCAAGTTGTGCGTATCGGTGGCCGCAGGGGAGGGAAAGGGCAGGTACATCAAGGGCAAGACCCTGACCGTGGCTGTCTGGGACAACTGCAAATACCCTCTGGCGGTTTGGCGCTTCTGCGGCGACTATTGGACGGGTGCTTTGCGCAAAGAGAAGCACCCTACCCGTCGGCAGATGTTCCCGGACCAGATCGAAGCCGTCTACGGCCGTCCACTTGCCTATATCGAGGGCATTGCGGCCACACAGCCTGAATCCGAACTGTTGCAGGACTACTTCAACGACCGGAGGCCGGGCTACTTGATGGGCATTATCCGCACGGCGCTGGATTCCGCCAGTCGGAAAAAGAGAGAGGCGCGGAACAAGGTACAGGCGCAGGAGACACAGCAGATGCTCGCAAAGCTCCCCAATCTGCCGCAGAATCTCGAACAGCGCATCCTGGCACACTGCAGTGATTCGGTATTCCTGTGGATCACCAACACCAAAGAACGCCACACGGCCCCCGGCGGCGTCAGGGAGACGATATCTGTACAGCGTGTGCGGTGTGATAGCTGTGGCGCAGAGTACAGCGTCCTGGGCCGCGAGCTGAAGCACAAGGGGATGGCCATCTGCAAGTGCTGTGGCAGCGAAATGCAGGTCTATAACACCCAGTACCCCGCGTACCGGGTTTGGCGGGCGAGAACATTCCTTCTGAGCCAGCCGGACAACGGTGCCGTCTGGGTGCGCAGGATGGTGGTACATTTCAGCTTTACACATCACAAAGCAGAGATGGATGTCTATCAGGGAGATATATGGTGGACGGATGGAAAGGCCGTAAAACACTGGAAAAAAGAATATCTACACGGTTATGAATGGAAATACGTCATGTGCCAGAGCGCAGATATTTCCAAGGGGATGACAGCATCAACCGGTTACTATCAGCCAAGAGTTTATGCCGCATGGGAACCGCGTTTTGAAGTTGATCTGCGGAAAGTTATGAAATCTGGCTGGATCAGAAAATACGACCGGAATTGCAATTTCTATTGGGAGGTCAGGTTTTGGGAAGTAACCCGGCGGTATCCAATGGCAGAGAGCCTTATCAAGACGGGCTGGTCGGACGCTCTCGGCAGCTATCTTGACGGTTCGGACGGCGGCGCCTGCAACCATCAGTACATCAATCTCAGCTCCAAAACCTATTACGGCGTCTTTGGGCTGAACCGGCATGAGTTGGCCCTGATCCGGGGCCGGAAAGATACTTTCGCCCGGGTAAATGAGGCCGCCGGATGGAAAAAGGCTGGTCTGCAGATCACGGCCCAAAACCTGCAGATGGTGAGTGCGCTTTCGACCTACCGAATCCAGGATATGCTCCGTGAATATGGGCTTTCCAAATCCCTGAAATACCTCCGCCATCAGACCCGCCGCATAACCGGAAAATATGATGGTGTCATTGATTCCAGGGTTGCGTCGGACTGGATAGACTACTTGGATATGGCGCAAAATGCTGGAATGAATATGACGCTTGAGAATGTGCGGTATCCACTTGACTTGAAGCGCCGGCACGACGAGCTGGTGCAGCGGCGATATAAAATTGCGCGGACAAAAAGTGTCAAAAATATGGCCCATCAGATTGAAAAAGAAGCCGCCGATCTGGAAGGTAAATATAGCGTGGAACAGGTCATGCGCAAGATCAAAAAGACCTATGAATACGACGGCGAAAAATACATCATCCGTATACCCGAAGGCGCTAAGGATATTCTGGAAGAGAGCCGGTTTCTCGACCACTGCATCCAGCGCGGCACCAGGTACTTTGAAAGGATTGCCACCAGGGAAAGCTACATCCTTTTCCTTCGCCAGAAATCCGATCCGAACACACCATGGTATACGCTGGAAGTGGAACCCGGCGGAACCATCCGCCAGAAACGCAGCTACAACAACGAGCAGTACGCAGATCTTGAGGATGCCAAGCCTTTCCTGGCCGAGTGGCAGCAGGTCGTCCAGCAGCGCATGAACGCCGCAGAAATTGGCTTTGCAGAGAAGTCGCGGGCCGCACGTATGCGGGAGTTTGACGATCTGAAAGAAAAAGGCAGCGTCATCCGCACCGGCTCTCACGCAGGGCAGCTCCTGGTAGATGAACTGATGCGCGACCTGATGGAGGTGGAACAGAGTGAGGGATAAAAAAGAGATTCTTTTAACGCCGGCAAAAACTGGGATAGGCCTATCAGAAACAGAGAGGCTGGAAGTTGGACGTCTGATGCTCAAAGCTGGTTATCGGGTTACGTTCGTGAAGCGCCGGCCACCCGGAAAAACGGCTGGCCCGCAGGAGCACTATATTGTCTTGGACAAATTGGAAGGAGAGCTATAATGCCCGATACACGATATGGCCACAACCCCAGCGGCGCCGCTGATCCCACCAGAACACAGGCGGAAGAAAATATCCTCAAAGATGAAAAGCGTATCGGAGATTTGGTACACGTTCTGCGTTACGTCGCTGATGGTGCGGGTTTTGAAATCATGGGCCGCGTGATGCTCATCGACAAAAGAACGGGGAGGGTCTACAAGTGAATGGCCAGATTGCTGGGTTCCTGGTCATATATGGAATCGCATTGTGCATAGCGCGCAAGCTGTGCGATAAATTCTTCAATAGAATGCCGAAAGGGAGGATTACTATGACGCTGAAAGACACTGCCAAGCTGATGGTCAGCGATGACTACAAAGACCGCTTCAGAGCTGAATATTTTCAGCTCAAGATTCGTTACGACAAGTTGTGCGCTATGCTGAACAAATGGGATGCAGGAACTCTGGAGTTCGCTCCTACTTGCTCTCGCAATCTGTATGATGGTCAAATGCGAGCGATGCGCTGGTATCTGTGCGTTCTGGAAAACCGGGCAAGGTTGGAGGGCGTGGACCTGAAAGGAGGGGAGGACGATGGTTAATATCCTGGGCCTGGATAAATACAAAGTACTGGATGCACTGGAGGTGAATGCCGGGCAGCGATTTGACCAGCTTACACCAAGGTATCCCGTCTACGGAAAAGTGGTCCAGGGCAAATCGATCTACATTGACCTTACATACGACGATGGCCTTGACGAAAGCTCTTATGACCGTGTTTTCGGAGCCGGAGCTGTGCAGTCCGTCATCAATGAGTTGAGGATGGGGGTGAATAAGGCATGAGGTGGGATTGGGTCTCCACTGCGGCCGCTTGGATTTCCATGGCCGTGGTTGTTGGCATCAGCATTTATATGACCGGAAAATGGTCTCTGCTCTGGTTTATGCTGATTCCTGGGCTTCTCGCATGACTGAAAATACAGGAGAATTTACTATGACACGGAACGAAGCAGTTAAAGAAATTAAAGCTTTAAGAATGCAATACATGATTAACGTTCAGGCAGAGGACGTCGATTCTGCATTCAGGACATCCAATGCGCTGGGCATAGCTATCACCGCTCTGAGCGGTCCCACGCGGGAGCAGGTGAAGGAGCTGAAAGGCAAATGGGAAAAGGTTGACTAGTTGGAGTACGGAGAACTTAGCTTCGAGATCTTGAAATGCAGCAAGTGCGAATATGAAGTAAGCGCCGATGCAGAAGATGACCGATGGAAATTCTGCCCGCACTGCGGGGCCAAGATGGAGGACTGACAATGCGAACGATAGCCGAAATCAAGAGCGACAAACGAATCAAAATCGTGGATTTTGGGTTTGATGGCATGGCTTGCTATCTTACCGGTAAACAGTACAAAGAGCCGCGAGAAATGGCCGTTATTGCATCTTGGGCAGGAGGCTGGGAACACGTCAGTGTGAGCCTGCGCAACCGCTGCCCAACATGGGAAGAGATGTGCAGGATCAAGGATATCTTCTGGGGCGAGGATGAATGCGTTGTGCAGTTTCATCCGCCGAAAAATGAATATATCAACCTCCACCCGTACTGCCTGCACCTTTGGAAAAAGATTGGTGAGAGCTTTGAAACGCCGCCGAAGCAGTTTGTTTAGGAGGTGACCATCGTTGCGACCCTGCAAATCATGCGCAGAAAAAACGTACTGCACCAAGATGTGCGACAGCTGGAAAATCTGGTTTGCAGTGCAGTGGAGCAGAATGCACGAAGATGCGACTCGCGTCATCAAGCGGCGTAATGCCAGAAAGGAAAAAGAAAATGAGTAATTTTAAGAATGACCTCAAACTCCTGGGTGAGCTGCAGGGCCTCATTGATGAGGCAAAAAAGACGGCCAATCCTCCTGACTATGCCAAAGATGTTTTCGGGGCTATCTCTCCGGTGCTCAAGAAAGCGATGCCGGCTGCCAGGATGCGGGCAGTGCATCAGATTGATGTCCTTACCCGCGCCAAGGCTCGCCTTGAAGAACTGATGGAGGCCGACTATGAGTCCGATTGAGTTTAAGCAGCAGAATATCGTATTCACCGCTCCGGCGGGCATGAAAGATAAAGTGGAACAGCTCCCGGCGTTCCGCGGGGAGGGACAGGTGATCTCCTGCTGGCATTTGTCTTTCTGGGAGCGACTGAAGCTGCTCTTTACCGGCCGGCTCTGGTTTAGCGTGATCGGCAACGCACAGCCGCCTATCTGGCTCGGCGTCGATTGTCCGTTTATCTGAGATGGAGGTACTTATGAACAACAGCAAGAAGCGCCATGACGGCGGGGCTTACCGCCGGTATCAGACCATGACCAGCTATCATGCCAAGCCCGGCAAAGACCGCTCGAAGGCCGGCAAGCGCAAAAAGAAGAAAAAGTGAGGCCGCAGGATGTATAAAGAGTTCCTAATAAAGGAAGTCACGCAGGCAGAGGCCGATGCCATCATTCAGAGCCGTGAGCCGCGGGGATTATTCTACCAGCAGAACGGTAAGCGCTGGGTTGGTATTGACAACATGACCGGGGATGCCTGGTGCGAAGAATTCATCGACCTGGATCAGTGCCTTGCATGGCTACGGCGCGAGTAAAACCACAAAAAAAGAGAGCCGCTTGCGCGGCCCCCGGAACACAAGCCTATTATATACTAATTTTGTGATTTTGGCAATAGGCCAGGAGGGCGCGCAATGGAACTTCCAGCAGATATCATGGCCGTCATCAAGGAAACGGCAAAGCAGACCGCAAAGGCAGTAGTCACCGAACAGGATACGCAGCTCGAAGAGCGGCGGGACCGGCGACTGCACAATACCCAGCTGCTCCTGAAAAACTACCGCAAGTTCAAGCTGCACTGCACAGGGGCAGTCTACACGGATGAAGAAGGAGATCACGATGGATCCGAGGAAGAAGAGGCCATTGAGCTGCTGGATATGATGATGAACAAGAATCGGATGGCTGTGGTTGAGTCGATCCGCATGTCCTGCCGCCGCACGAAGATCATCATGAAGCACATCGACAATGTCCTGAGCATGTATGAGGTCTACTGCAACCAGAAGGCAGACAATGCGGATGGCCGGACCGCCCGGCGGGAGTGCCAGGTCTTGCGGCGCTACTATATCTCCGACGATGAGCCGACCTACGATCAGATTGCGGCCGATCTGCAGATTTCGCCGAGACAGGTCTACAGAGACCTCTCGTCGGCCACAGCGCAGGTGTCGGTCTTCATGTTTGGGGTCGATGCTCTTGACAACGAACCCTAAATTTGTCAAAATCATGTCATTGACAAGGCAATTTGAATGTGGTAAAATTGTATCCGTAAAATTCTAATCATAGCCATGAAGCCGCCCGATTCGCCTCGGGCGGCTTTTTGTTTGGCCGGAAAGGAGGCGAAAAGCCGCATCACTCCCTGTAAAGCAAGAAATGCAGAGAAGGGAGTAACAGTGAAAGAACAGCAGATTTCGTATCGAGACATTTCTGAGATTCACCCCTATGAGCATAATCCCCGCAATAACGATGCAGCCGTTGAACCGGTAACTCAAAGCATCAAGAACTTCGGTTTCCGGGTGCCGATCCTGGTTGACAGGGAAGGGACCATCATTGCAGGGCATACCCGCTACAAGGCGGCGCAGCTGCTTGGCATGGAGCGCGTGCCTTGCATCCTGGTGGATGATCTCTCCGATGAGCAGGTTCGAGCGTACAGAATCGCCGACAACAAAGTCGCCGAAGCGTCCAGCTGGGATGAGGACATCCTCCGCATCGAGATGGAGACACTGAAAGCCCTGAACGTAGACCTTGAGCAAACCGGGTTTACCGACCTGGAAGTCGATGGAATCCTCCGCGAGATGCAGGATGTCGATTTTGAGGACTTCTTCATCGAGCCGGTGCAAAAGCCGGCAGAGAGGGCCCAGCAGGAGCCTTCACCGCAGCGGGACGAAGAGGGCGAGGTGCGGCAGCCCGCCAGTGAATCGCCCGCAAAACGGATCAAATGCCCGCACTGTGGAGCCTGGATTGACCTATGAGGTTATTCCTGGCCGGAACCAACTGCGATGAGCCTGCGGTGAGAAAGCACCCGCCTGAGTACGTTTTGGAGAGCTTCTACTACTTCAAGCCGTGGCAGGCCGAAGAACTTCCGCGCTGGAAGATGTTCCTGTTGGACAGCGGGGCCTTTACCTTTATGCACAGCCAGGAGACGGCGGCCAAGCCCGTGAACTGGGACGCATATCTGAGCCGTTACATTGCTTTCATCAATCAGCACCGCATTCAACACTTCTTTGAGCTGGATGTGGACATGATAACCGGCTATGATGCCGTCAAGAGGATGAGGGCGAGGCTGGAAGCTGAGACCGGCCGGCAAAGCATTCCGGTCTGGCATCGGTCACGGGGCCTGGACGAGTTCAAGCAGCTCTGCAAGGATTATCCCTACATCGGCATCGGAGGGTTCGCCATCAAGACGATCCGCCCGAGCGAGTATGGATATATTCGCCGTCTGGTGCAGTACGCCAATGCCTGCGGCGTCAAGGTGCATGGCCTGGGGTACAGCAAAAAGGATGTGCTGGACTACGGCTTCTACAGCACGGACAGCACGACCTGGTCTACGACGGTCAAGTTTGGAGGCACATCCTATTTTGACGGGAAGCAGATCATAGCAGTCCGGCCGCCCAAGGGAAAAATCGGGGGAGATCATCGCATACGGCGGGAATACTCGCTGGTCGAATGGATCAAGTACCAGAAATACCTTGATACGAAAGGAAAATGGCGTGAGTAAAGAAATCGTCTACCGCATCGAGGATGGGATGGACAGGGAAAAGGTTCTCTGCACCACCTACCAGATGCGGAATTTTTATTTGCAGTTCCGGGATGGGTTCTTTACCAACCTGGACGTGATGAACTATATCCAGCACTTTGCGGCCGCCCAGATGGCCAAAAAGGGCGGGAACGTTGTGGACGTCTGCTGCGGCCGGTCGCTGATGCTGCCGCTGCTGCGGTACTATGCCAAGAACATCCGCAGCTATACCGGCATCGACATCAGCAAAACCAACATCAAAGAGGCGATGCGGGGCGCAACCGCCCGCAACCTCGAACCCAAAGACCTTGCATCCTATTATCCGTTCAAGGTTTGCTGGAAGCTGGGCAACGTGGCCGAGATGTCCAAAGTCATCCCGGCGGGGTTCGCTGATTTTGTGATCTACACCTCTGCCATCGAGCATATGCACCCCGAGGACGGGGCAAAGAGCCTGGTCGAGTGCTGGAAGATCATGAGGCCGGGGGCAAAGATGTTCCTGTCCTGCCCGAACACCCCGGGCAACGGTTACGACACCCAGTACCGGGCCCATGTGTACGAGTGGGGCTATAACGAGCTCAAGGTCAAGCTGCAGGAGATCGGCTTCTCGATTCTCCAGGAGATCGGCCTGGTGGCCGGCGCCAAGGAGCTGGACGCTCTCTACGCAGAGCAGCCCGAGCCTCTGTCTGCATTTTACCGGCGGATGAGAGCATATCTCCCTTCCGTGTGGCTTACCGCGATCATGGCGATTCCCTTTCCCCAACAGGCAAAGGAGCTGCTCTTCATCGTGGAGAAACCGAAGGAGGCGTGAAGGATATGCTGGATAACTGCTACAAAGTCAAAAAGATCATCTACAAACAGCACTGCCGCTGCTTTTGCCCCATCGGTCAACGGCACTACACCAACAACTTCACGGTGACCATCTCGCCGGAGGAAACGATCCCGGACTATTGTGAGATAGACCAGTGGATTGCGAAGAACCTCGAAGGGGAAACGCTGCTCATAGAGGATGCGGCAAGGCTCCTGCAGCAATGGCTCGAAACCGAGCTGTCCTGCGGGGTGTCTGTCCTGGACGAGGTATCCGACGCCGGCCACGGCGCCGTGACAGTGGAGGTGTAAGATGGAGATGAAGGCAAAAGACCTGTGCCGGACGGCTCTCGTGGCCGCCCTCTATGTGGCGCTTACAACGCTCAACCCACTTTCGTGGGGCGCTGTGCAGCTCCGTGTGGCCAATATCCTCTGTGCAGCGCCACTCTTCAAAAAGAGCTACGCCCCGGCGGTCCTGCTGGGCATCGGCATCGCAAATGCAATGAGCCCGTTTGGCCCGATGGATGTCCTGTTTGGGCTGGCAGCCGAAGGCGTCGCCTATGCACTGGTAGTCTGGGGGCCTCTCAAGTGGCTCCCGGCGGCGCTCAAAGCCTTTGTGCTCTCGCTGTGTGTGGCGCTGGTGATAGGCGTGGAGCTGGTTCTGATGACCGGCGTACCTCTCTGGGTGGTCTGCCCGGGGTTGTTCGTCGGAACATTTATAGTTGTTGAGGCAGGGGTGTTTCTGCTGGAACATTCCCCGCTTCGTAATGTTATTTGAGTGTGACGCAGCGCGGTCTCTTTATCGAGGCCGCGCTTTATTTTTTGGGAACAACATAAAGGGCGGTGGTGATGATGTAGGTGGACCTCCGGGATAAAGGCTATACGCTCTACAAAAAAGGCCTGAAGTACAAGGAGATTGCCGAGAAGCTGGACGTGTCGGTGAACACAGTCAAGAGCTGGGCCAGCCGGTACTGGAAGGCTGAACAGGTTGCAACCAAAAGTTGCAACCGAAAGAAAAAGGTTGCAACCGAGAAAGTTGCAACCAAAAAGCAGGCCGGACCGGGCGCACCCAAGGGCAACGTGAATGCTGTGGGTAACCACGGCGGGGCGCCGCCCGGGAACACCAATGCGCTCAAGCACGGCGGCTGGTCAGCCGTTATGTTCGGGAGTTGGTCGGAAGAAAACCGGGCAGCCATCGAGCAGTGTGACAAGTCCGTTGATGTGGAAGATCTACTGGTGCAGGAGCTGCAGCTGCTCACCGCCCGCGAAAGCTTCCTGATGCAGCGGATCGCCAAGTACTCCGAAAAGCCTACACACATCCAGATGGTACACACCTCCAAAACATCGAGGTCATTCAGCCGGGTGGATGGGAATGCGGAGCTGGAGGCCAGAGACAAGGAGAGGTATATCGAGGCAATCGACAAAAAGGTCGAGCGGGGGGAACGCCTCCCTGGAACAAGCGTCGATACATCCACCACTGTTGAAGCGTCCTATCTGATCGTCGAGCGCTTGGAAAGGCTGCTGACAGACGTCCAGCGCCAGAAGGCCAAGGTCATCCAGCAGCTTGCAGAGGTGCGCCGCATGAATGGCAGCGGTGCCAATGAGGTTGTGGATGACTGGGCTGCCGCAATCGTGGGGGAGGCTGACCAGGAATGAACAGGAGAGACATCTTCCGAGAGCGGATCAGACTGTACCGCCAAGACCCGCTTATATTTTTCCGGGAGGTTACACGGTTCCAACCCGACGATTGGCAGGTGAAGGCAGCAAGGGCCATTGCAGAGGGCCGCCGCCTGGCCGTCCGTTCTGGACAGGGCGTTGGCAAGACGGCCTTTGAGGCCAATGTAGTGCTTTGGTTCCTGGCCTGCTTCCCTTACCCCCGTGTGGTCTGCACAGCCCCGACGCGCCAGCAGCTCAACGATGTGCTGTGGGCCGAGATTGCAAAATGGATGGAAAGCAGCCAGATACTTGGCCTGCTCCTCAACTGGACAAAGACCCGCGTCTATATGCGGGGCTACGAAAAGCGCTGGTTTGCGGTGGCCCGCACCGCCACCAAGCCCGAGAATATGCAGGGCTTCCACGAAGACAATATGCTGTTCGTGGTGGACGAGGCGTCCGGCGTTGCAGACCCCATTCTGGAGGCTGTGCTGGGCACGCTGTCCGGCCCCAACAACAAGCTGCTGTACTGTGGCAACCCCACCAAAGCGACGGGCGGCTTTGCAGATGCGTTCGGGCGGGACGCGGCAACCTGGTACACCATGACCGTGTCCAGCCGGGACAGCCCCCGCACAAACAAGGACAACATCGCCGCACTGGAAGCAAAGTACGGCGCGAACTCCAATGTGGTGCGTGTCCGTGTAGACGGATTGCCGCCGCTTGCAGAGGACGATGTGTTTATCCCCATCTCGATTGCAGAGCAGGCGACCATGAATGAGCCAGTAGAACATATCCGGCCGTCTCGCATTGCAATCGGCGTGGACGTTGCCCGCTTTGGCGATGACCAGACGGTGATCTCCACCAATATCGACAACGACATCGTGCGCATTGACAAGCGGCACGGACAAGACCTGTACAAGACCGCTGAGGACATTCTGGCCGCCTATATCAGTCTGCACGGCAGGTATTCAGAGAGCACGGTTTACGCCGTCATCGATGATACCGGCCTGGGAGGCGGCGTAACCGACATCCTTCGCCACGAGAAAGAGGCGCGGGATCTGAATTACCTTGAAGTCATACCGGTGAATTTTGGAGCAGCTGTACCAGACAAGGAAGCCGCTCAGAACTATGCTGATATCTCTACATGGATATGGTCGGTCCTGCGGGACCGGGCACAGGCCGGCGTGCTGCATTTGCCGAACGATGCGGAGCTGATAGCACAGCTCTCGACCCGGAAATATGTCTTCGCGGGTACACCGCCAAAAATCAAGCTGGAAAGCAAGGATGCACTGAAGAAGCGCGGGTTGCCCAGCCCTGATATAGCCGACTCGGTCGCTCTGGCCCTCTATGAGCCGGTATGTTACACCTGGGAACTTGGATGAAAGGAGGAATGCAGATGGCTTTGTTTGGCCGGCGAAAGCGCAGTATAGAACAGCAGTATACTGGCATCAATACAAGCGTGATGATTCCGCGCTATACTACGCCGCCGGAACGCAATACCCGAGAGTGGCTTGACACGTTCGGTAAAAACCCCCGCCTGGCCGTGGTTGACCGTATCGCCTCCGACCTTTCTACCTGCAAGGGAAAGCTGTACAGGATAGATGAAGTCAGTGGCGACGAGGTGGAGATCCAGCAGCATCCGTTCATCGACATGATGAACCGACCGAACCCCCTCTTTGAAATGACCTCGGGCGCTGTGTGGCGTCTGCTGCAGATTTACCTGGAGCTGAAAGGTGAGGGCTATTTCCTGTTTGAGTTTGATGCCGTGGGTCGGCCGGTGGAATTGTGGCCCATGCCGCCCAACTGGGTGCAGCAGACCCCATACTTGGGGCACCCGTTCTACGAGATTAAGTCCACCGATGGGCAGATCAGGCAGATCCCCGTGGACGACATCTTTTGCATGAAGAACCTGAACCCGCTTGACCCCTATAAGCGTGGGCTGGGTGCGGCTGAAGCTCTGGCCGATGAAATCGAGACGGACGAGTATGCGGCGAAGTTTCAGAAGAAGTTCTTCTACAATGACGCTACGCCAGCACTGCTGATTACGGCCCCTGGTATTCAACCGAATCAACGGCAAAGATTCTATGAGCAGTGGAATGCAAAATATCAAGGCCCGTTCAACAGCCATAAAATTGCCGTACTTGACGGTGAAGTGACTGTTACCAAGCTGGCCGAGAATATGCGCGATATGGACATGATGCAGGGGCGTGAATTCCTGCGGAACGCCGTGCTGGAACACTTTGGAGTGCCCAGAGAAATCATGGGCATCACCGAAAACAGCAACCGCGCCACCGCAGACGCGGCCCAATACATCTACGCCCAGAACGTACTCACCCCGCGGCTAAAGCGCCGGGAGGAAGCAATCAACACGCAGATCCTGCCGTTCTATGGCGAGGGGCTTGTCTGGCACTTTGATGACATCGTGCCGCACTCCCAGGAGTTCGACAAGGGCGTGGCACTCGATGGCTGGAACGCCGGCCTGCTCACCAAAAACGAGGCCCGGGAGCTGATTGGACAGGAACCCTGCAAGACGGGCGGGAATGTGTATAAGACTACCCTGTCCGACATCTTCTTGCACGACACCGAGGATCCGGCGGAGATCAGCTCCGATCTCCTGGCCGAGCCGGCCGGCGGCGGGGCAGGGGATGCCGGGGATGAGCTGGGGGACGTTTCCATCATGGGCAACAGTCACGCCGGCCGGGAGGAAAAGACCCGGCGGCAAACCCTGATCCGTCTCATGGAGGCAGCCGAGAAAGAGCAGCGGGGCAAGTTCGAGGCGGCCACCCTGCGCTACTTCCGCCAGCAGGAGAAACGCATCTCTGCATCCCTCCACGGCACTGAAAAGGCGGATTGGAGCGTCTGGGACATCCTGAAACCTTACATAGAAAAGACCTATGTTGCGTCGGGCTTCATTGACACGTCTGCATGGGAAGCTCTTGGAGAGCAGGGCCAGCATGACCTGCTCGCGTCGTTTGTAGGCGGCATCATTGACTGGACTGTGGAGGAAAAAGACCTTGAGAGCGTATTCAAGCCGCTCTGGTCGCAGTCGTATGATGCCGGCACAAAACTGGCCGAGCGCTTGTATAACATCCGCGGGGCACAGCGGCCTGAGCTGCTGAGCCATGCAAAGATGCGCGGCGGCCAGCGCATCAAAAACGTTACTCAGACCACAAAGGACAACATCGCCCGTATCGTGGCCAACGGCATCGAGGCGGGCATTGGCCGGGAAAAGATGGCCGACGAGATCCTGCAGGAGTATGAGATTCAGTCCCGCAGCCGGGCACGGCTGATTGCAGATCAGGAGACGGTCACGTCGCTTGAGATGGGGCACTACGATATGATGCGCACCAGCGGCGCCACGACCAAGACCTGGCATCACCGGCCGCAGAAAAACCCGCGAGACGGACGCGATGGTGGACCCGACCATGTATCTATGGAGGGAGAGACTGTTCCCATCGACGGCAGGTTCTCCAATGGCCTGCGCTATCCATGCGACCCCGAGGGACCGCCCGAAGAAACGATCAAGTGCAGGTGCTACCTGACTTACAACCGATAGGAGGCGAGAGAGGTTGAGACTTGAAAAATCCGCAACCCGCGGGACAGGCCCCGGCAGGCGGGAGTATAAGACCGTCCAGTTTGAGCTGGAAAAGTACGATGAAGAACAGGGCATTGTGTCCGGCTACGCTTCCGTTTTCGGGAACGTGGACGACGGCGGGGATGTGGTAGAACCTGGAGCTTTTGCGGAATCCATCGCGGAAGGCGTTGGGCGCGTGAAAATCCTTGCTCTGCATAACGACTGCTGGCTCCCTGTTGGCCGCCCCCTGGTGCTGAAAGAAGACACCAAGGGGCTTTATTTCGAGGCCAAAATCAGCGATACCGCTCTTGGGCGGGATGTGAAGACCCTGATCCGCGACGGTGTCCTCACAGAATTTTCTATTGGCTATGACCCGATCGAGTTTGAGTTTGATGCAACCGGCATCCGCCACCTGCGCAAGGTCAAACTTTGGGAAATATCGATTGTCACCTGGGCCATGAACCCGGAGGCGACCGTAACCGACTACAAACAACAGAAACAGACAACCGAGGAGGTACATATGCGTCTTGAGAACAACGCAACCGGCCCTTCCGCCGGCAAGTCCATGAGTATGGGCACCGACGAGCTGAAGGAAATCGTAAAGGCCGCCGTCAAGGAGGCCAAGGAGGGCGCTGCGTCTGATGATGACAGCCCCAGCGACTCCGATGAGCTGAAGGAGCTGATTAAGTCCGCCGTCAAAGAAGGGCTGGCGGATGATGGCTCTGGTGATCCCCCGCCTGACGGCGCCTCTGACGATGAGAGCAAAGCCGATGACGATACCAACGGCGAGTGCAAGGAGGACGAAAGCACGGGGGACGAGTCCAAGGAGGGCGACCCGGCAGAGGATGAGAGCGCCAAGCGCCGGAAGTCCGCTGCACCTACCCGGCAGACCAAGGCAGCTTCCCAGCCTGCTCCTGCACAGCGCAAGTACGCCAGCATCTTCCTGTCTGGCCCCTCTCAGAAGGGTCGGCAGCAGAAAAAGATCCCGCCCATGGTGCAGCTGGTCCGCGCCATCAAGTGCCTGGACGTTTTCGGCCGGAATGACCCCGAGCGGGCAGCCTACTACGCCAGCAAGAAGTATGAGGATGGCGAAATGGCCCGGGAGTTCAAGGCACTGTCTGCGACCAATCCTGCATCTGGCGGCTTCCTGATCCCCGAGGTCTACCTGGATGAGATCATCGGGCTGCTCTACAACAAGACCGTCATCAAGGAGCTGGGCGCTCGCACCATCCCCCTGGAGACCGGCAACATCAACATCCCCCGCATGACCTCCGGTACCCGTGCGACCTGGGGCGGTGAGGCTCGGAAGATCAAGACCACCCAGCCCACCTTCGGCAACCTGCGTCTGAGCGCCAAGCGCCTGGAGGCCATCGTACCCCAGACCCGGGAGCTTATCATGAGCACCAAGTACAGCGCGGACGAGATTTTCGCGTCCGACCTGTCCCGGCGGATGCAGCTGGGCCTTGACTGGGGCGGCCTGTACGGCAAGGGCGGCGAGTTCCAGCCCACCGGCATTGCCAACACCCCGGGCGTTGAGGTCATCGATGCCACCAAGATGGATGCGCAGTACGCTGATTCCACCGGCAAGATCACCTCTGATTTCCCGGTTTACATCAAGTCCCTCGTCCTGAGCAAGAACGTGGACGACATGAACCTCGGCTGGGCGTTCAATTCCTTCACCGAGGGCTACCTGATGAACCTGAAGACCACTACCGGCGACTACATCTATCGTGATGAGATGAACGCCGGCCGGTTCCTGGGCATCCCCTATGCCACCACCAACCAGATCCCCACCGACCCGAAGGCCGGCACCACCGACATCTTCTTCGGGAACTGGGCCGACCTGATGATCGGCGACCAGATGGGCCTGGAGACTTACACCACCCTCGACGGCTCCTGGACGGATGAGGACGGCGTGCAGCATAACGCGTTTGAGGAAAACCTCACTGGCACCCGGGCGCTGATGTACGACGACATCGGCGTCCGTCATGTGGAGAGCTTCGCTTACATCAAGAACGTGAAGGTCATCTAAGGAGGATACAGCAATGAAGAAGGCACTGTTTGACACTGTGGCCGTCCTGCCCTATACCAGCGGCTCTGTTGTGGACCGGCTGGGCTATGAGAGCGCCATTCTGGCTGTCACCGTCAAGACCAGTCAGACGGCGACCGTCAAGATCGAGCACTGCGATACCGACAGCGGCACCTTTGAGGCAGTCCCCGACAGCCGGGTGTTTGTCGATAACCCTGTGGACACCAGCGGCCAGGCAAGCCTCAAAAACGAGGATGCAGCGGATGTGGTGGCCAATCTGGATATTGACCTGATTGGCTGCAAGCGGTATATCAAGCTGACCGTGACCAACGGCACGGTTGGCGGGCTGGCGCTGGGAGATGCTACGGATTACCCTGTCAAGTATCCCGTGCAGGCAACTGCCGCCGCTGATACCGACGATGAGGAGGGCTGAGCATGGCGAGGATTTTTAGGCCGCCCAAGCAGCCCGGCCCTGCGATGAACAAAAAGCTTTCTCCCGGGAGCGAGAAGAAGACAGCTCCCCCGAAGCCCGAAAAGCCCGAACCTGAGCAGAAAGGGTGATAGCCATGGCTGAGCCTATGATATTGCGGGCCAATGCCCTGACTACACTGGACAGGCTAAAAAGCTTCCTCTGTATCCCGGCGGATGAAGAAGATTCTGAGCGGGATGCGGCGCTGACACAGCTTATCAACGCCGCGTCCGCCTGGCTGGAAACCAAGCTGGGCCGGAAGCTGGGGCGTCAGACCTATGATGAGCCGCATTTCGGCACTGGGACACAGCGCCTGGTATTGAACCAGTATCCGATCATCTCCATCCAGCACATCCGGGATAACCGCACTGGCGCAGAAATCGCCGGATATGACTTTGTGGAGGAAGGGGAGATCGGGGTCGTCTACCGCGAGGATGGCTGGACCTACTACGGCCACATCGGCGGCTTGTCCTACGACTATGTGGCGCCGCGGCGTTACCTGACCGTGAACTATACGGCGGGCTATGTGCTGCCCAAGGACGCCACAGAGGATAACCCCTGCACGCTGCCGGCGGACCTTGAAGCGTTGATCTGGAACATGATTGCCCAGCAGTGGGCGCTCATCGAGAACGACGCCGCAGGTCTGTCGGCTTTTTCAATTTCGGATGTCTCCTGGACGTTTGACAAGAACCTCAGTCAGACCTGGCAGGACGTCATTTCTTTGTATAGGAAGTGGTGAGCATGAAAAAACTGAGTGATCCGTTCCGCGAGGACATGGCCCGCATCAAGCGCGAGCTGGAAAAGCTGCACGGGTGCAAAATTCATGTCGGCATCATGGGGGACGCCGGAAGCCGCATTCTGACTATAGCAGGCGTGCATGAGTATGGGGCGACTATTCGACCTTCACAAGCCAAAAATCTTGCAATCCCACTTGACAAAGAAGCAAAAGGGAAAAGCCCGAGTGCGTTCAACGATTTAGAGTGGATTCCTGGTCACGACCCCGGCGTGAGCTTCCTGGCCCGCAAGAAAAGACGCAGGGCCAAAAACAAGAAGTCTGAAGGGCTTTCTCCTTCGTCTGATTACAACCCGGATGATTATACCTGGATGTATATGTTGGTCAAGAGTGTGACCATTCCTGAACGCAGTTTCATTCGGGGAAGCTATGACAACGGGAAAGATGCCATTGAAGATTTTTGCAAAGAGGCTGTGGACGGGATTATTCGAAAGGGCTGGACGGCTGAGATGGCCGCAGAACATATCGGCAAGAACGCTGTCTATATGACCCGGCAGTACATGAACAAATCTATCCCACCTCCCAAGTCTGACATCACCATGCGAACAACCAATCGATATCAGACGCTTTATGACACTGGTGAGTTGGTTGGTAGCATCTGGTTTGACCCGGAGTGGGGGGCTGGCTTATGAGAACCTGGCGCGGCCCGAAGCTCCCCCGGCATCTGCTGCACACCATGTATGAGATGCACACCGAAGGCGGGGGATACGACAAGGAGAACGGCGGCCAGTGGGTGCCCGGCGAGACGGTGGAGACGCCGTTCCAGGGCATCGTCATGCTGCTCAACAACGAGGATCTGCAGTATGCAGACAGCGGCACCTATACCGTCAACGCCCAGAAGGTCTACACCAACGGCCACACCCTCCGCGTGGGAGCGCAGTTCCGGGACGGGTATGACGGCCAGGTCTATACGGTCAAGCAGGAGCTGACTCATGGCCCTGTCCACTCGCTCAAACGCTACATGGTGGAGAAGAAAGGGGAGAGCAATCCCAAATGACCTTCGTCGAGATGCGAAATGCGATGGTGGAAAAACTTTGGGATTATCTGGGGTGCCCGGTGGTACTTGCCGACCAGGTACAGCCGGAGGCCCCGTTCCCCTTCGTAATCTACAGTGTTACGACCCCCTATATCCCGGACAACACGATGGGCGATTGCAGGACATTGCCTGACGGCGAAGATTCCGCCGTTGTTCGCCGCGTGATGCCCACCGCGACCTTCTCCTTCACCTGCTGTTCGATGAACCGCGGGGAAGATGGGGCATTTATCAGCGGCGCCGATGAAGCCTACGAGCTGGCAGACGAGGCTATGGGCTGGTTTTTGCACACCGGCTACATGGATATCTCTGCGCTGGGGATCACCGTTGTGGAGGTCGGTCAGGTGCAGGACCGCACAACTCTGGTGATAGACGAAGCGGCCCGGCGGTTCGGCTTTGACGTGCAGATCCGTTACACCCGTGAGGACACCTTGAATGTGCCCTCCATCAAGAAAGTGACTATCAAAAAGGAGTGAGGAAATGACTGACATTCAGGTTTTTACCGAACTGGACGCGAAGGTGGTTCCGGCCGAGGAACTGGACATCCTGCTGCTCTCCACCGAGGGCGCGGCTCCTATGACGACCTACAATGACCTGGACCTGATTAAGGAAGCATTCCCGGGCAAGAAGGTCGCTGAGATGGCTGACCGGATGTTCAACCAGGCGAACACGCTGGCCACCAAGCTGATCCGCAAGGTGCGTATCGCAGGCATCGAGAACCCTCAGAACGTGGGCGGCGAGGTGTCCACCATCGCCGTTACCTTCGGCGGCCTGTCCACCTCTGAGCCTCTGCAGCCCGAGACGCCCTATTATCTCAAAATTGGCGGCAAGGTGGTTGTCGAAGTCACCACCGGCGCCAGTGCCCCGGCAGATGAGACGGAATTCGCCGCTCTCTTTGCCGGACTTTCTTTTACCGAGGACGAGGTGACTTTCGAGGCCACGGTGGAGGGGGCGACCGTCACCTTCACCAGCACCATCCGAGAGCCGGTATCCGGCTACACCGAGGATGTGGGGTTGTACAAGGACGCCGACTGTTTTGAAAGCCTGGAACTGGCCGACGCCTCTGCCTCCGTCACCATCGGCAAGGCCGATGTGACCCGGGAGGAAAATCTGATCGCCGCCATCGAGGCGCTGCGGGAGATCAACGACGACTTTTATTTTGTCCTGACTGATGTCACGGACGATGACGGCGTGGAGGCTCTGGCCGCGTGGGCAGAGACCACTGAACCCACCGAAGCCCAGCTTGGTACCGGCATCGAGGATCACCGCAAGTTCTACTTCGGCCAGACCTCCAACAAGCAGTTCGTCAATACCCACGGCCGGTCGGCCATCTTTTACACCGACAGCCCCACGACCGAATGGATCGATGCGGCCAACGTGGGCTGTGTCGGCCCCTTCTGGCCGGATTATGTGACCTGGAAGTGGAAGGTGCCCGACGGCATCGCCGTGGCCGACCTGACCAAGGGCGAGCGAGACATCCTGGAGGAAAACCGCGTCAACTTCATGACCTCGGAGTACAAGCACGAGTACATGAAGAACGGCATCTGCGGCGACGGCAACTTCATCGACAACGTGCTGGGGGCCGATTATATCACCTATCAGATGCGGGAGAATCTGTACGAGATCTTCCTGGCCAACGCCAGCATCGAGTATATGGACTCCGGCTTTGCAATTGTGGGCTCCGGCGTGTTTGATGCGCTGAATCTGGCCGTCCGCAAGAAGATCGTCGCAATCGATCCTGAGACCGGCAAGGGCATCTACAACGTGGTGCTGCCCAAACGCTCTGAGGCGACCGATGAGCAGGCCCGGAACCGTATCATGCCTGATATCAAGTGGGAGGCACAGCTCAACGGTGCGGTGCATGGCGTCAAGGTGCACGGCGTGCTGCGCGTGACCCTCAATTCCACTACTGCGTGAGGAAAGGAGGAATAACCTATGGCGAGCAATATTGCCGTAACAACCTATGACCCCACGAAGGTCAGTCTTGTCGTAAATGGCCGTGTGATTACCGGTTTTGCCACCGACAGCATGATTACTGTCGCCCGCAGCGAGGATATGGTAACAACCGCCGTCGGCGTCCAGGGCGATGTGACTTACAACGAAAATGCCAATGACAGCGGCACCATGACGGTAACGCTTTCCGGCACCTCGTCCAGTCTGCCGACCTTGCGCGACCTGGCGCTCCGCCGCCAGCAGGTCTCCGTCCTGCTGGCCGACGCCAACGACGACAGCAACGTGTATGTGTCCGGTGACCGCTGCCGGATCACCCGGCCGCCCGACCTGACCCGCGCAAAAGAGATTGGCTCCGAGACGGTCACCATCTTTGTCCCGTCTCTGGAATATAAGTAATGGCCGGCAAGGCATGGCCGGAACGGCCCAAAAGCCTGTCTGAAAGGGGATATAGAAAATATATGGCAAAGACCAAAGAAATCACCATCGGGGAGCAGAAGTTCACGCTGCAGAGCGTGTCTCCCTCCTGGTACTATGACTTCAACGATGAGTGCGGCAACACCGGCGGCCGGCGCAAGAGCACCAAGTACATGGACGGCATGTTCCGTAACTGTGTGGTTTCGCCGCCCGAAGTCAAAGCGCAGGGGATGTCCTACTTTGACAACAAGGAGGACCTGCGCACTGCCGAGAAGCTGATCGCCGCCATCGAGCAGTTTCTTAGGGAGTGAAAGCTCCCCGGCGGAAGCCCACAGGCGGGCGGTAGCCAAAAAGAGCTTCTGGTGCATGGTGTGGAGCGGTAACGGCGTGACCTATACTGAGCTCAAGCAGATGGATCTGGCCGAGTACTGCGAGTGCCTGGAGGCAAAACGCCTGTGGATCGATGAATGGCACCCCAAAAAGCAGCCGGGAGGGAGGTGATGGAGATTGGATGACGCAAGAAAGCTCCAATACAGCGTCGAGTTTGATACCAGCAATGCATCAAGCTCTGTTGAGGACCTTGACGATCAGGTGTCGGGTCTGGAAGAGCATATTGGCGCAATGGAGATGGGAGCGCAACGCTTTGGCTCCGGCGCTGTGTCTGCGTGCCAGTCTGCATCTGATGCCATCCAGACCTTTGGCAAGGCCAGCAACGAGGCTGCCGAAGGAGTGGGCAACCTCTCTGCCGGCGCAGATTCGGCGGGGGAGAAAGCACGGGAAATGGGCGGCCAGTGGAACGATACCGGCCAGGACATTGCCCAGCTTGTGAGTTACGCCCGCACTGCATCCGATGCGCTGCGGGCCTTGAGCGATGGTCTGGAGGATGTGGGGGACAGTGCGGATAGAGCCGGCTCCAAGACGCGAAATCTGCCAAAACAGGTGGACAGTCTGGGAGCTGCCTTCCGCGGCGCAACAGCTGACAGCCTGGAAGCGGGGAACAGCATCTCCAAGAGCTTCGGTTCCGGCATATCGAGCGCGCTTGACTTCTCCAAAGGCAAAGTCAATACCTGGGCGTCCAACATCGTGACCAAGGCCACGGGCATTGCGAATGCTTTCAAAAATCCCGTCAACTTCATCCGCAACAACCTGGTCAAGGCCTTGCGCAGAGCGCGCGAGTCCGAGGATGACGTAGGGGACGGTGCGGATGATGCCGCCAACGACCTGGACGATATGGGCGATGCCGGCGAGGATGCCGGCAGCCAGGTCAAGGAGGCAATCTCTGGCGCCCTCCAGACGTTCCTGGGACTCGAAGCAATCCAGCAGGGCATTGACCTCCTGAAGGAGTTTGGCGCCGCTGCTGTAGAAGCGTTCGGCGCAGCAGAGAACACCGCAGCCAAGTTCGAACGTACATTTTCTGCTGGTGCAGCCGAGTGGGTAGACAACTATGCGGATGCCGTGCATCGCAGCACTGCCGAAGTTCAGAGCTTCATGGTGCAGAACCAGGGAATGTACCGGGAACTGGGATTGACCGCAGAAGCCAGTGAGGAATTGTCCAAGATGACAACCTCGCTGGCCTATGATTTTGGCAACGCCTTCAAGATGGACGATGCCGAAGCACTGGCGGCCATCCAGGCAGCCATTCGCGGGGACACAGCGGCACTGACAGAGTATGGCATCGTCCTTGATGATGCGACCCTGAAAAACAGTGCGGCCGCCCTTGGCCTCGGCACCAACATTGAGGCGTTGGATGATGCGTCGCTCGCGCAGGTGCGCTTTAATGCAATCCTGGAACAGAGCAGCGACATCCAGCAGGCGGCCATCAATGAGACCGGCGGCCTGACCAACAGCATCAAGTCCCTGAAAGGTGTCTTTGGTGACTTTATGGCGGACGCCGGCGGAAAGTTTACGCCGGTGCTGGAACAGGCAGTCGGTGTTGTGCTCGACGCATGGCCGACGCTTGAGCCAATCCTCCTGTCTTTTGTGGATACCTTGGCCGGCGGTCTGGGTGATGTGATTCCCGTGGTGGCTGAGCTTGCCCAAGACCTGATCCCGGCTTTGTCCCAGACGCTTGGCGCTCTGATGGATGCGGTCGGCCCAGTCCTGGATATTCTGGGCAGCCTGGCCAGTGCTGTGCTTCCGCCTCTCGCGAGCATCATTGGAGACCTGTCCTCCACCGTCCTGCCGCCGCTGGCCGGCGCGTTTGAAGAACTCAACACCCGCATCATGCAGCCGCTGATGCCGGTCATCGAAGAAGTATCCGGGCAGCTGTTGCCAGTGCTGGGTATGGTGCTGGACACGGTGGCCCAGAATGTTGGCCCTCTGGCAGACGCCTTTATGCCGCTGATCTCAACGGTTCTGCCGGCATTCGCGTCTTTGGTGGGGTCGCTGGCATCCAATGTCCTGCCCCCGCTGAGTGAGGTCCTTGGCATCGTTGTGCAGGCGGCCGGCCCGATTGTGGATGTGCTGTCCACGCTGGTGCAGGCGCTGCTGCCGTCGGCAGAGACACTGTTTGACGCTTTGGGCACGGTCCTGTCCGATGTGGTTCTGCCGGTCTTTGAGGCGGTTTCTCCGGTGCTGTCCGTTGTGGCCGATGTGCTGGGAACCATTGCCGGCTGGGTCAGTGACCTGGTGGGGACGTTTGCGTCCGGGATCGGTGCAGTAGCGGACTGGTTCTCCGGCCTGTTTGGCGGCGCAAAGGAAAGCACGGACGCCGTAGAAGAACTGACCGGCGCAGTGAACACGCTGGACGGCGCCACCCGCAGCGAAACGTCTTTGGCGGTGGATACCTCCGAGTACTCGGCGGATATTTCCACGGCCTCCCAAAATGCCACGGATGCGGTCAACGAGGCCATGACGGCGGCCCGGGAGATCTCCGACACCAACTACAGCCTGATGGCTGACGATGCAGAGACCGCCTATGCCAGCATGACCCTCGACGCCGAAGAAGCTTGGGAGCGGATGACGGACGCCGCCTCGTCCGGGGCGGACAGCATCATATCGGAATTTGACCGCATTGTATCTGCCGCCCAGAATGTGAGCGGGGCCAGCATCAGCATCACCGGCGCGCCGGCGTCGTCTGGCGATGACGGCGATGATGATGACATCCCCCACAATGCCGGGGGCACTGACAACTTCCCCGGCGGCTGGACGCACATCAACGAGGACGGCGGCGAGCTTGCCTATCTGCCTGGAGGCTCTGCCATCATTCCGGCGGATAAGACCGATGCCATCCTGGGTGATGAAACATCCAGTTCGGCGGCCGGCGAAATCGTCAACAATGATTCGTCCAACTCTACGACCTATGAGGACAATTCGACCTTTGCCCCGGAGATCAGCATCTCCGTCACGGTAACGGGTGACACCGCATCTGATCCTGAGGAGCTTGCCGACCTTATCGCCCAGAAATGCAAAGATGAGGCTGAAAAGCTCTGGCGTCAAAAGAAAGAACAGGAGCTGCACGACCGGGCCATGCAGGAAGGACACGCGATATTGTAGAAAGGATGAGTCCATATGGCGTACACGCTTACCGGCGAAAAATGCGGCACAGTCCGCTTTGACGCTGAAACGACCGGCGTCATCACTGCCGAGAGTATGCAGGGGTCCAGCAAGGTCACGTCCAATCCCATGGAGCAAGGGGCGGATATCAATGACCATGTGGTCAATGATCCGGACAAGTACACGTTGACCGGCGTCCTGATTGGCGGGGATGAACAGAAAGAAACGTTGCTGCGGATGCGGAAGGAAAAGGACGTACTGTCCTATATCGGCCGCATCAAAATCGACAGCTGCGTTATCACAAGCCTTAAATTTGACGTCTCCGCAAAGATTAAGGACGGCTACAGCGTTACGCTGCAGCTTCAGGTCATCAATCGCACCGCCTCCGATTATGTGGAGTCCGGCCAGCAGCTTATGAGCGCCCAGGATGCACAGGCCCCGGTATCCGTTTCGACATCGCAGACCAAGGCCACCAGCGCCGACGGGCTGCACACTGTTGCGACCGAGAAAATTTCGTCAAGCGCCTATGCCGAATATGTGGACAGCTTCTCGTCAAAGGCAAGCAGTAGTTCTGGCCCCACCCAGAGAAGCACATCTGCTTATAGTGGAGCATAATCATGGAAGGTTTGCAGCTTATCGACCTTGGAAACGAGGTCAGTTACATCGATATCGACACGTCGAAAGTCCCCTATAAGTTCTCGGTAAAGCTGGATGACAGGACATTCACGTTCTGCATCCGGTATAACGAGCAAGGGGGCTTTTTTACTGCCGATCTGTCGGTCACCAGCACAGGGGAGGTGCTTGTCTATGGGGATATTATCCGCTATGGCCGGCCGCTCTTCAACACGGTCGAGGACGAGCGCTTCCCGGTGCCGGTCATCATCCCCCGGTGCCTTACGGGGGATGATATTTCAGAAGTGACGTTCGAGAATTTTGGCAAGGAGGTAAAGCTCTATCTCTACAATAGGGAGGCGGCATGATGTTTTGGAAACGATCAGCAACTCTCCAAATCGGGTCGCGCCGGTATGACATGAGCAACCTCTACTTTGAGTTTGATGTCCCTTTCAAGGACAGCGACACGCTGGGAACAGCCTCTATCACGGTGCATAACCTGGCGGATGCAACGCGGAAGGAAATTGTAAAGGGAACGCCGGTGATCCTCAACGCTGGATACGAGGGGGACATCGGCGTTATCTTTACCGGCAAGGTATCCCGTGTGGTAGATGAGCACTCGGATACAGAGTGGATCACCAAAATCACAGGGGTCGAGGCGCTGGAAGAATGGTTGAGCTCGGAGGTCAACAAGACCTATGCCGAAAACAGCACATCCAGTGCCATCATCAATGACCTGCTCACTATGTTTGGCCTTGAGGTGGGGACAATGGAGCTTGTCGAGGACAAAACCTACCCTCGCGGCCGGGTCTGCAAGGGAAAGGTCAAGGATGTACTGAAGGAGATCATCACGCTGGACTGCAAGAGCCGGTTTTTGATTCGCAACGGTACAGTCATCATCAGCGACCCGGCGGCCGGGCAGGACATGGGCTATGAGCTTTCTGCTTCCACCGGCCTGCTGCGGGCTGACACTGAGACGTCTGACACCGAAACGACAACCAACCAGACAACACAGTCGAAGGAAGAAAAGACTCCGACTTACACACGCCGGTGCCTGTTGAACTACCATCTCAACCCGGCGGACGTCATTAACATCAAGAGTCAAACCCTGAACGGAAAATATTTGCTCGTGGCAGGAAGCCATAAAGGCAAGCCCGACGGCGACTGGGTTACCGAAATCGAGGTGAAACCTGCGTGAGGCAAGATTATTACGACCTGAAAAACCAGGAAAACAAGAAACTCGCTGCCGGGGTCCATGTGGGCGCCCTGTGCCGTGTGGAAAAGTTTGACCCGGTGGCCATGACAGTGGACGTCCAGCCTCTATCCAAGGCGCTGGACGCCGCCGTCTATCGTACCCAACCGCCTGTCCTGGGCGTGCCCGTCGCACTGATTCGCGGAGCCGGATTCGTGGTGAGGCCATGGTACGCGGCAGGCGATGTGGGCGTGATACTCTACATCGACCATGACATCGACCGCATCGTAGCCTCCGGAGAGGAAAGCCAGCCAAACACTGAGCGAAACCACTCGGGCGACGATGCGGTATTTGTGGGCGCCTTTGTGCCGGCGACAAAACCTGTAACGGGGCTGCCTGACGAGGCACTGGTCATGGGGACGGATACCGGAAGTCTCTACATCGCCATCAAGAAGGATGTAATCGAGATCAAAGGGGATATCCGGCACATTGGAAATACTCAGCAGGAGGGAAGAACGGATGTAACCGTAGATGTGACGGCGGCCGGTGTGAGCTTGGTAAAGCACACCCACAACGGGAATCTTGGAACACCGACATCTCCGCCGCTTTAAGGAGGAAATATGGCAGACATTACCGTATTGGCCCTTGACCCTGAGACACGGGATCTCTACTTCGACGATGAGGGGATCATGGTAAGCAGATCTGACGGTGAAGCCATTGCCCAGAATATCCGCAATAACCTGCTGACCTGGAAAGGTGAGTTCCCGCTGGACACAAGTCATGGGACTGAGTGGCCCCGTGTAGTGGGACAGCCCACGAACGAAGGAATGGGGGAGGCGGATGATGTGATCCGCACATCGGTTTTTCAGGAGCCCTATGTGCGCGAGATTACAAGCCTGATCCCCGAGCTTGACGGCCGAAATATTGGAGTCGAGCTCCAGGCAAACCTGTATGATGGCTCCACCGTCAGAATGGAGGTGAAAGAGGATGGATGAGTACGGCTGGGGGCTGACGTCACGCGGCTTCCGGCGGCCAACTTACACCGAACTGCTGGATGCGCTGGAATATAAAGCACGGGAGCTGTGGGGAGCAAAAGCAAACCTGACCGTGCGCAGCCCGCTCGGCCTGTTTCTGCGCATCTTTGCATGGATCCTGAACATCGTTTTCTCCGTCCTGGAAGATGTTTACAACAGCCGTTTTGTTGACACCTCGGTGGGCACGTCGCTGCTCAACCTGGGGCGTGCGATTGGCCTGCGGGTGCTCAGTGCGCAAAGGGCCACTGGTTATCTGATGGTGACCGGTCCGCCTGGAACATACATCCCCGAAGGCTGGCTTGCCCAGACAGCGGCCGGAATCCAGTTTTTTGCGGTCGAAGAAACCGAAATCGGCGATGATGGTACGGCCACAGTGCCGGCCCGATGTGTGTCGCTGGGCCCCGAGGGAAACGTCGCAGCCGGTACAGTCACGACCATCACCAACCCGGGCGCTGTGCCGGGGGTGACGGCTGTAACAAATGCGGCGGCTTTTACCGGCGGCCGACAGCGCGAAACCGATGAGGAGTTTCGCGACCGTTACTATGCGTCTGTGGACTTTGCAGGCGGCGTCAATACAGATGCCATCCGCGCGGCCCTGCTGCAGAATGTGGAGGGCATCATGGACGCACAGGTGTTCGAGAACATCAACGATGAGACAGACGCCTATGGCCTCCCGCCGCACAGCATTGAGGCTGTAGTCTATGGCGGTCTTGAGACCGACATAGCGCAGCAGATCTTCGACCGGGCAGCGGGTGGTATTCGGACGTTTGGTCAGGTTTCGGTGCCGGTGATTATGGCCAACGGAGACACCACGACGATCTGCTTCAGCCGGCCGCGCCCGGTGCAGGTCTATGTCCAAGTCATCAATCTCGTGACCGGCAGCAATTTTCCGCACGATGGTAATAATCGTCTGGTGGCTGCGATTGTCAACTATATCGGGAGCCAGGAGGCCGGCGGCGTGGGGGTAGGCGAGACGCTGTACCATCAGCGTATCCCGGCAGTACTCTATACAGTCCCCGGCGTTCTGGACTTCGACATCCTGCTGGGGACTTCGCCGGATGATCTGCAGGAGCAAAACATTGAGGTGGATAGCCGCTCCAAGGTGGTGACGGAAGAAGGGATGGTGAGCATTGCATGACGCACGGGTACCTTGAAAAGATGCTCGACATGCTCACCAATGCCTACAACCGGCGCGACCTGGTCAATGTGCAGAAGGGCCGCCCCCTTGAAACCAACATCGGCAAACTGTTCTCTCTGTTTGCATATTGTCTGGAACTTGTCCATGACAATGCAGCCTTGGTAAAAAGCTGGGATGATCTGGACAATGCAGAGGGCAGCGTCCTTGACCGCTATGGAGAAACCTACGGGGTGGAACGGGGCGCGGCCAGCGATGCACTGTACCGAATCTTTATCCGGGTCAAGTGGATGGCCCAGCTTTCCGGCGGCGACCGCAATACGATTATAGAGGCCGCCGCCGAACTGTTGGGCGTCGAGTACACGGACATCAGATATAAGGATGTGTTTCCGGCCAAGATTGCCCTTTATGTGGACGAGTCGCTACTGTCAGATGAACGTCTGGAGCTGATCGAGCAGATCGCCTATGCAATCAAGCGCATCCTGGCAGCAGGCGTGGGATTTCGGCTCTATATGCGCACCTATCGGACGTATCGCTATGATTTGCCGATTGGACGCGGCGCGGCCGTGAGCGTCACGCTATGGCCTCTCCCCGTTGGGCAGGACCGGTCAGAACGGCTGGATGTAATGGTCAATCACGGCGGTTACATCTCCAAGCGATTTGATTACAGCCCTGTGAGTGAGGACAAAACATACCGCGATCAGCTTGCTGTTGCCCATGGTGCATACATCCCGCAGACTCTGATGGGGGCTCCTCCAGATGTTGAACCGATTATGGTGAAGACAAGGCAGATGAGCGTGCGCGGCGCCGCATACCATACCCATCTCAAACCGAAACGAATCGACTAAGGAGGGAAGACCATGTCGAAATACGAGGATGGCAGCTATGGCTCGCTCCCCGGCATCGCTCTGATCGCAAAGGTGCTGGCCGGCCGCTGCCAGATGAAATACACCCGCGTGGCGGTCGGCAAAGGCTACATCCCGGACGAAGAGACGCCCAAGACCATGACGGAGCCTGCCGAATATGTCATGGATGCCTCCATTGTGGGGGTGACAAACCCTGTGGCCGGCGAGTGCCAGGTGACGATCACCATCGACAGCGCCAATGTGGAAACGGGGTTTTATTGTACCGGCGTACTGCTGTACGCAGAGGACCCGGATGAAGGGGAAGTGCCCTATACATATCTGGCGCTGGAAAACGAACCGGAGTGGATCCGTCCCAAGACCTCGCTTGTGGGTAAACTGGCGACGATTGACATCATCGCGGCGGTTGGGGATGTGGACAAGGTGACAGCCGTAATTGACCCTGACGCCGCCGCGACTCTTGCGCTCGTGCAGCAACTGATCGAAGAGCACAATGCTGACCCCAATGCGCATTCGGAGGCAATCAAAAACGCTGTATCTAAAGAGCTCGATAGACTGTCTATCGTCACCGAAGACAACGTCGAGCAGATGGTCAGCGATGCCGTCCAGAATATGCCCGCCGGTAGCTACTACGGCTATTTGGACATCACCATCCCGGCGTCTGGCTGGACTGAGGCCGAGGGACCCTCGGCCGATCACAACTATACCTGCGACGTCGCAGCCGAGGGCGTGACGGCCGACCTGATCCCCTTTGGCGGTCCAAAGCCCGGCAGCTACGGCGTAGCCAATAAAGCGGAGGTCGTGCCTGGATGCGATACCATGGAGGGAGCCGTGCGGTTTCTTTCCAAGAAAATCCCCGAGACTGATATCTCCGCGTTTATCATCCTGCTGGAGCAGGGCCAGGGGGGAGGTGATACAAGTTCTGTCGAGGCTGGGAAAGGCCTGGCCTACGGCACGGACGGCAAGCTTAGCGTCAAGATTGGCGAGGGGCTTACCTTTGACGGCCAGGATGCCCTGACCGTCAACAAAGAAAGCGTCCTGACAGAGGATGACATGGCCAACGACAGCGAGGTCATGGAGTCTATGCAGGAGATCATCAACAACGATACCTAAAACATTGGAGGACAAACACTATGGCACGCAACATCACCACCAAAAACACTTTCGATCGCCTGGCTACCCTGCTGAAGGATAACTTCGCCAAGAAAACCGAGCTGACTTCCATCAGCACCGCCGCGGCCGCAGCCTTTAAGGCCGGCAAGGTGGAGGGCAACACCGTCAAGCTGTTCACCACCACTGAGACTACCGGCGCGGCTGCGTTCTCCTTCGACTTCCCCACCGAGTATTTCCTGGACCAGACCAAGTCCCAGTTCGTCCAGTCCTTTGCGTTCAGCACTGAGACCTACCCCGGCGCAACTGACCCCAGCCTGGATGGCAAGCCCGTTATGGTCCTGGCGGTCAAGGCTGAGGGTGGTTCCAGCGTCACTTATTCCTTTGTCGATTTGACCTACCTGCTCAACACCTACGTCGCCAAGACCGACGGCAAGGACGCCTCCACCGCTGTAACCATCGACGGCTACACCATCGAGGTCAAGGTCAACATCAGCTCTGAGGAGGGCAACCAGCTGCAGCTCAAGGCCGACGGTCTGTTTGTGGGCAAGCAGACAACCGACGTATCCGGCAAGGCCGACAAGGATACCGACGCCGTGGAGGGCAACCTGGCCATGTTTGATGCCAACGGCAACCCCGTGGACGGCGGCAAGGCCGTCACCGGCCTGCTGATGGACAGCGACATCAGCGACTACACCGAGGATGAGCTGAGAACCCTGCTGGGTATCGCTACCGAGTAATCTCACCGCGAAGGAGGCAGCCCCGTGAGCAAGAAACTGAAAACCCTGCTCGACGTTGGCGTTGCCACACTCTGCACTTACATCCGCTCCGCTTTGGAGACCGCCAAGCAGGCTGCTTCGGCGGTCTCCACTTTGAGTGGAGCCATGAGCAAAACCATCGACGAGATGAACGATATCCTGAATGAAAAGCAGGATATCATGTCGGCTGTCGATTTTGTGATCCCGACCAGCGGGTGGGGAACTGACAACACTGTGAAAGCCTATCCCAACTACTACGACGTGACGGTCGCGGGATTGCTGGCGTCGGATGTTGTGAGCATAACCCCGGCTCCTGAAAGTGAAGATGTGGCAGGGGCGGCAAAATTCTGCGCCGTCGAGTCCGCCGCCGGAAGGTTCCGGCTGCGCTGTAAACACATTCCTACTGCGCCAATCAACGCGCAGTACCATATCACGAGCACCCAAAAGTATACACCAAAGGAAGGGGAGGAAATCTAAATGGCATGGGGACCTTTTAACACCGGCGGTGGCGGCGGCGGGGCGGATACGCCCACCGCTGCCGCTGATGTAACCTACGACAACAGCACGAGCAAGATCGACGCGGACAACGTGCAGGACGCGCTGAACTTCATGGCCGGGCTGACCCTGCCCCGGCTGACGGTGACCATCGACGCGGGGTCGCAGCTGACCATCACCTGCGGCGATGAGGAGATCACCGGCCAGACGGACGGGGAGGGCACCTTTACCACCAATTTGCCCATGCTGGGCACCTGGCAGGTCAAGGCCGAAAAGGACGGCCAGACCGCCACCCAGACGGTGGAGGTTGAGCAGGTGGGCCAGCTCTACACGGTGGAGATGGCCTATTTTAGCGCCACCCTGACCGCAACGGCGGTGGCCGGGGCGACCGTTACCGCCACCTGCGGCGAGACGGTGGTGACCGGCCAGGCGGCCGGCAACGGCCAGGCTGCGCTGGAGATCAAGCTGCCGGGCAACTACGTCGTGCAGGCCACGATGGCCAACAGCTACGGCAACGCCACGTCCAACAGCCAGGCGGTCAACGTGGTGGACAACGGCGGCAGCTACACGGCCACCGTCAAGTTCATCCGGCTGACGGTGACCATCGACGCCGGGTCGCAGATCACCATCAGCAAGGGCGACACCAACATCAGCCTGACCGGCACCGGCTCGGACCAGGTATATCTGCCCAGCACCGGCACCTGGGCGGTGACGGCCAGCAAGGACGATCTGGACGCCTCGGCCGAGGTCGAGTGCAGCGCCTATCAGGATTACAGCGTGGAGCTGGCCTACATCCAGGAGGTGCTGGATGACAACAGCTGGGAGATGATTAAGCGGGTGGCCGACGCCGATGAGGGTGCCAACTGGTGGAGCGTGGGCGATACCAAGAGCATCGTCCTCAACGGCAAAATCGGCATTTTGCAGGCCAACACAATGGCTATTGATGTCTTTATCCTGGGCTTCAACCATAATGCCAGTCGTGAGGGCCAGCACCTGATCCATTTTGCCATCGGCAAAATCAGCGGCAAGCAGGTGGCCCTGTGCGACAGTCAGTACAACGACTATACCAGCAGCACCTGCTTCCACATGAACAGCAGCGATGACAATGGAGGCGGCTGGAACCAGAGCTATATGCGCAAGACGATCCTGGGCAACTCTGGCAGCCCGTCCAGCCCTCCGGCCAACAGCCTGCTGGCGGCCCTGCCTGCTGACCTGCGTGCCGTGATGCAGTCGGTCAACAAGTATACCGATAACACCGGCCATAGCAGCAACAGCAGCGGGGCAGTCACGGTCACAGAGGATTTCCTGTTCCTGCTGGCAGAGTTTGAGCTGTACGGCAGCCGGACATATGCAAACCAGTACGAGCGCAACAGCCAGCAGCAGTACGACTACTTCAAGGCAGGCAATCCCAAGACATTCGGGAAGCATAATGCCACGGGAACCGTGGTGTGGGCGTGGTCCCGCTCTCCTCATTACTCCGACGCCGATTCCTTCGTCGTGTTCGACGCGGGCGGGACCGCCGACTCTGGCAGTGCCTCCCGTTCGGGCGGCCTTTTCGCCGGCTTTGCTGTCTAATCCCCCCGGGGGGTATCCTGTGAATCTCACCCGCGTAAGCGGGTGACAACGGAAGGATACAAAGCCGCTTCCTTTCGGCGCGCAGCGCCCGGCGAAATTTTTGGAAAAGGGCCGAAATTGCTATCACCTAGCAGTCAACAGACTGCATACAAAAGCCGGCAGAAGCCATACAATAATCTTATGCAGATGATTGGAGGGTTGAAGTATGTCGTCCAACAAGCGAGTCTTCACGCTGCGGCTGTCCGATGAAGTCTTTGACAAGATCGGCATTTTGGCCACCCGTGACCATCGGTCCATTACAAACTATATCGAATATGTACTGCTGAAACACTTGGAGGAGGTCGAGCAAAAGCAAGGCCCCATCCAGGTGGATAAGCAGTCCAAAGAGTGATTATGTCTGTACTGAAGAAGAAACGCTCCTTGAGCAAAGCGGAGTTTATCAACGTGGCGCATGAAATCCATATCGAAACGATAGATTTCCTCACCAAACTGTCGGCCCGGTACTCCCGGCTGATCGCCGAGCCGATCGCCAAACTGGCCGGTGAGGTGCAGGACAACGCCGAAAAGGCAAACTCCATCTTTCCCGCAAACGACCAGCGCAAGCAGATGCGGGAAGCGTATCTGCTGAAAGCGCGGGCGTCCCTGATGGCGCTGGACCGCAGGCTGGGCGACGTCTACGAAATCCTATCCAAAAATCCGCAGGGGTGCTTTACCAACTCGAAAGGCGACACGTTGCCCGCGTCGGAAGCCACCCAAAAGCTGGACAAGCGTGCCCAGCGGTTGGGGGAACTGATCGACCGGGAAAACGAGCTGCTGAAAGGCGCGATAAACGCACTCTCAAAATAGGTGTATCTCTGATAATTTCCGTCCGTGGTGTGGGCGTGGTCCCGCTCTCCTAATTACAACAACAACAATAACTTCGTAATGTTCAACACGGACGGGACCGCCAACAATAACAATGCCAACAATTCGGGCGGCCTTTTCGCCGGATTTTGCTGCTGGGTCACATGGTGTAGCCCTTGGGCGATAGACGACCCTAGCAAAAGGAGAGATACTTCCTTGGGTAATAATCCCTAAAACTGCCCTCTGATGTCCCTACACGGACGCTCCTTGCATGGCGCAGGTGCATCGCTGGCCTGTGTTTCATGTGCCGGGACTATGCAGGTTAGGCCACAGCGTATCCTCGCATATCTGTACGGAGGGCGAATATTTTTATGACAAGTTCGGAGCGCCGCGAGGCGCGATACCAAAGACGCAAGGCGGCCCGCCTGGCCCGCAAGCAGGCGCGGTGTGACGCACTGGGCCCCGCTGAGGCAGTTTTCTCCTATCGGAAACTGTATCGGTGGGGCAAAAAGTGCTGCTGCAACGTCCGCTGGAAGCAGAGCACCCAAAACTTTGAGGCGCATCTGTTTTCGGGCACGGCGGCCCGGCGCAAAAAGTTGCTGGAAGGAAAGTGGCGGCCCAAGAAGTGCACACACTTTATCCTGCACGAGCGGGGCAAGGTGCGGCCCATCGACGCGCCCCACATCACCGACCGGCAGTTGCAAAAGGCGGTCAGCAAGGAAGTGCTGGTGCCCCTCTACACCCCGGGCCTGATTTACGACAACTACGCCAGCCGTGAGGGGATGGGGCTGCACTTTGCCTTCCGGCGGCTCAAAGAGATGCTGCACTGGCACTTCCGGCGCTACGGCCGGCAGGGCGGCATTATCTCCATCGACCTGAAAAAGTTCTTCCCCAACGCCCGACGGGAACTGCTCTACCAGAGACACCGGGAGCTGATCCCGGACCCGGTGCTGCGGGCCATTGCGGACACGGTGATCGACACTGCGCCCGGCACGGCCCCCGGCCGGGGGATGCCGCTGGGCGTGGAGCCGAGCCAGCAGGAGATGATGTCCATGCCGTCGGCCATCGACAACTGGATCAAGTGCCAGCTGGGCGTCCACTGCGCCGGCCACTATGCCGACGATTACTTCATCGTTTGCCCGGACCTGGACAAGCTGCGCCGGATCGGCAACGCCATAGTCCGAAAGTTTGAGGTAATGGGTATCCCGGTAAATCGGAAGAAGTGCAAGCTGACCCCGCTGACCAAGCCTTTCAAGTTCTGCAAGGCTAAGTTTACCCTGCATGAGAGCGGGAAGGTCACGGTCAACGGCTGCCGGGATGGTGTCAAGCGGGCCCGGCGCAAGCTGCGTCTGTTCCGCAGCGAGTGGCTGGCCGGCAAACGCACCCTGGAGGAAGTAGCCCAGTACATGACCAGCCAACTGGCCTATTACCGTAACTACAATGACCACGGGCGCATTTTGCGCCTGCGGCGGCTTTGCTATGCCATTTTTGATAGGAGGATCGCATGTACAAAATCACGAGCGCGAGTGACGGCGCCGACCTCGGCATGACCGAGGCGCCCGTCTATATCATGCAGGCAG
>ERZ1090861.56-NODE-56-length-79362-cov-14.643840_pt1 | contig 79362 bp, 65 predicted proteins | sample MGYA00478482_ERZ1090861 | MGnify/ENA primary metagenome ERZ1090861 (study PRJEB33644, sample SAMEA5815744) | chicken gut metagenome | biome: Chicken; feature: Gastrointestinal Tract; material: Caecum | place: Ireland | collected 2019-01-01 | study: A study of the... | reverse complement strand
TTGTAACTATTAACTCGTAGTCATTATTGACTACACCATTATTATACTAGGAGGGAAGGAAATGATACACATCCTTGTGGTAGAAGATGATGAAAAACTGAACCGGATCGTCTGTACTTATCTCAATGACAGCGGTTTTCAGGCAAAGGGATGCCCGGGCGCCCAGGAAGCCTATGACGAAATGTACAATCAGCTTTATGACCTGATTATTTCAGATATTATGATGCCGGAAATTGACGGATTTGAATTTGCCCGGACAGTGCGGAAGGTAAACCAGAGGATCCCTATACTTTTTATGTCCGCCAGGGATGACCTTCCCTCTAAGCAGAAAGGTTTCCAGCTGGGAATCGACGATTATATGGTGAAACCGGTAGATCTGGATGAGCTTGTCCTCCGGGTGCGGGCGCTTCTGCGCCGGGCCAATATAGAATTGGAGCGGAAAATTACAGTGGGAAATCTGGTGCTGGATGCAGATGGGATGAGCGCAGAGGTAGACGGAGAGGAGATCAGTCTGACAACCAGAGAATTCAACATAATTTTCAAGCTCCTTTCCTGTCCTAAGAAAACCTTTTCCAGAGCCCAGCTTATGGATGAATTCTGGGAGCTGGACAGCGAGGCCGGCCTGAGAGCAGTAGACGTGTATATGACAAAGCTGAGAAATAAACTTTCCGGCTGCAATGGATTTAAGATCGTCACAGTCCGGGGGCTGGGCTATAAGGCGGTGCTTCAATGAATAAAGGGGATAAAGCAGAAAAACGTATTATTAAGGATAGTCTTTTCCCGGTTTCTCTTTTTGCCATTTATCTGGGCGTTCTGCTGCTGATGTCAGGAATCCATCAGGGATTGGTAGTGCTGATGAATACTCTTGAATTGAACAGTTTTATCCAGACCCTTATTCCTACCATATACTGGAGTGCTGTAGCAGTAGGACTTACTCTTTTTACAAGGAAGAAAATGAGGGACACCTATGAGGAACCTCTCCATCGTCTGGCAGATGCCACCCAACAGGTGGCAGAAGGGGACTTTTCTGTCTATGTTCCCACGATTCATACATCAGACAAGCTGGATTATCTGGATGTGATGATCCTGGATTTTAATAAGATGGTGGAAGAACTGGGAAGTGTGGAGACCTTAAAAACGGATTTTGTTTCTAATGTTTCTCACGAAATGAAGACGCCTATTGCCGTTATTAAAAATTATGCGGAGATTCTCCGGATGAAAAATATCAGTGATGAGGAAAAGGCAGAATATGCCAGAAGTATTGAAGAGGCCGCCGGGCATTTGTCCTCCTTGATCAGCAATATACTGAAGCTGAATAAGCTGGAAAATCAGCGGATCGATCCAGAGATTGGAAGTTATGATCTCTGCGGACAGCTGGAAGAAGCTATTCTTCATTATGAAGAACTGTGGGATGAAAAAGAACTGGAACTGGAAGTAGATATGGAAGAAAAAGCAGTGATACAGGCAGATCCCAGTCTGATGGAACTGGTGTGGAACAATCTTCTCTCTAATGCGATTAAATTTACGGAGCATGGAGGAAAAGTGACAGTACGTCAGATCACAGACGGGGAGTATGTGGAAGTTTCTGTATCGGATACAGGATGTGGAATGAGCAAGGAAAGTATCCGGCATATTTTTGATAAGTTTTACCAGGGGGATACCTCCCATTCAAAAGAAGGAAACGGACTTGGACTGGCGCTGGTCAAAAGGATCCTGGTCTTAATGAATGGGGATATCCAGGTGGTCAGTCAGGAGGGAAAGGGCAGTACCTTTACAGTAAAGCTTCCCAGACGAATCGAGAATGAAAAAGGGGCGGAGGTTGATAGATGATGGAAAATGAGAACAGAAAAGCCAGAAGCTTTATCGCCTATGAATATAAAGAAGTGTCCGCAGATTCCGGGCAGATTTCCTTCCTTATAGACGGATATGAAAACTTTGGGTGGGAAGTGGACGAGAATATCATCCAGTACGGCATGGAAAAATATCCGGAGAAAACCGGCGCTTCACACCGTGGAAAAGCTGTGCTTCGATTGAAGCGGAACCGGAAGATCATCAATAAAATGGAACTGACCAGGCTCCAGAGAAATTTTGAGGCCTGTGTAACAGAAATAAAGAATCTGGAAAAAGAAAAGACTTCCCGGCCTGCAGTACAGGCGCTGTCTCTGGGGATTGGCGGAACTGCCTTTATGGCCGGATCCACGTTTGCAGTGACAGCGGATCCCCCTCAGATACTTTTATGTATTATCCTGGCCATACCGGGATTCCTGGGCTGGATTTTTCCCTACTTTCTGTATAAACGAGGTGTCAGAAAACAGACAGAAAAGATCACGCCTCTAATCGAAGAAAAATATGATGAGATTTACGAGATCTGTGAAAAAGGGAACAAGCTGTTGAACGGAAGACAATGAAAGCTCACCAGGATTTTGCAGATAGATTGCGTATACAAATCAGGTGCGTCAGGTTATAATGATAAAAACCGGAAAGACAGGTAAGGGATCAGGGAGGCGTATAATGGGAGAAAAAAGGCTGAAGGCGGAGAAACTTTTGCTGCTGTCTGTAAAAATTGCAGTGGGAGCCAGTCTGGCTATTTATATTGCGGAATATCTCCGGCTGGAGAACGCTGCTTCCGCAGGGATTATTACCCTTCTGTCTGTTTTGACAACAAAATGGGGGACGTTGAAGCTTTCTCTTCTGAGAATTGCCACATTTTTGGCAACTGTGGCAGGGTGCTGGCTGATTTTTCAGTACGTTCATGGAGACTGGATAGGATTTGGCGTATTTCTCTTTTTCATGGTGATTCTCTGTGAGCTGACAGGTCTTCGCAATACCCTTTCCGTAAATGCAGTAATTGCCACACACATACTGACTGCCCGGGATTTTTCCGTGGACTTTTTCCTGAATGAATTTTTCCTGGTACTGATCGGAGTCGTGTCAGCTTTTCTTTTAAACCTTTTCCAGGGAAATAGAAGCCATAAAAAAGCGATCATAGAAAATATGCGCTATACAGAGCAGAAGCTTCAGGAAATATTGGAAAGACTTGCGGACTATCTGGAGGGAAAAGATACGGAAGGAAGCATATGGACAGATATCATCCGTCTGGAGGATAAGCTGAAGAACTTTATTGATCAGGCCTATGAATATCAGAATAACACCTGGCATTTTCATCCGGTTTACTATATCGATTACTTTGAAATGCGGGAAAAGCAGTATACGGTACTGCACAACCTCCACTATGAGATTAAAAAGATCAGGACCATGCCAAAACAGGCGGCAGTGGTAGCCGATTATATCCGCTACCTGAAAAAGTATGTGATTGAAATGAATGACCCGAAAGAGCAGATAAAACGCCTTCATGACATTCTGGAGGAGATGGAGAAGACTTCCCTGCCTGCAAGCTGGGAAGAGTTTGAAGGGAAAGCCAAGGTATATCATATTATGATGGATCTGGAAGAATTTCTGGTCTATAAGAAACGGTTTGTAGAATCCCTGGACGAGAAGAAGCTGAGGATCTACTGGAATAAGACGCTGTCGCATTAATTAAATATGTAAATATTCCTGAAATATGACGAATGCGACAGCGCCAGGTTTTATACATTTAAACTTTTTACCCAGGAATCCAGCACATCCTGTCCCGGATGGCCGTTAAGGAGCTTTCCGGATTTCCAATTTATAGAAGGATACTGTTGCTGCAGCTTTTTCTCGCAGTTTTCAATACCGCTGCTGCCGGAGGTGGCGAAAGGTATTACTGTTTTTCCGGAAAAGTCATAAGTTTCCAGGAAAGTGTTGATAATCGTGGGCGCCATGTACCACCATACAGGGAAGCCCAGGAATACCACATCATAAGAGGAGATATCCAGGTCTTCTGCAGCGATCGCCGGACGGGAGGCCGGATCGTTCATTTCAATAGAGCTGCGGCTTTTCTTATTCATCCAGTCCAAATCTGCGGAGGTGTAGGGAACCTCAGGCTGGATCCTGTACAGATCTGCTCCTGCTGTCTGGGAGAGATTCCGGGCGACAGATTTTGTTACGCCGCTGGCGGAAAAATATGCTACTAATTTCTTACTCATCTCTGTTCCTCCATTCAATTTTTATCCTGTTGTTATTATAAAACCGGTCTGGAAAAATGTCTAATGCTTATATCCTATGAATATAAATGCTTTTTTTATACAGAGGAGAGGGATTTCGGAGAGGTTGTTTAGAAATCTTATATTATTTGGTTTCACATACGATACAAGAAAAGAAAAGTTTATATTATACTGTAAACAGATAAAAGGAGGAAAGAAAGCATGAACGTATTTGATTATCAGAAGGTGAAAGACCCCAGGTATTTTCGGGATGGAAGATTGGATGCCCATTCGGATCATCTGTATTACGCCTCTGCCCGGGAAGCAGAGGAAAAGGTGTCAGGATTTACTGAGAGCCTGAACGGATTCTGGAAATTTCACTATGCCCGCAATTATGGATCTGCCATACCGGGATTTGAATCTGCGGACTATGACTGCAGAAGCTGGGAGGATATCCGGGTGCCGGCACACATCCAGATGGAGGGTTATGATGTGCCGCAGTATGCTAACACCCAGTATCCCTGGGAAGGCCATGAGGAGATCGCTCCCGGAGAGATCCCGGAAAAGTTTAATCCGGTGGCAAGCTATGTGAAATATTTTGAAGTCCCGGAATCCATGAAGGGCAGAAGACTCTTTATCTCCTTTCAGGGTGCAGAAAGCGGTCTGGCTCTCTGGCTGAACGGACATTTTGTGGGATACAGCGAAGATACCTTCACCCCTTCCGAATTTGAACTGACAGATTATGTTCAGGAGGGAGAAAACAAACTGGCGGCCCAGGTATTTAAATGGACTTCCAGCAGCTGGTGCGAGGATCAGGACTTTTACAGATTTTCAGGAATCTACCGGGATGTTTATCTGTATACGGTACCTGATGTACATATCCGTGATCTGAGAATCCGGGCTGTTCCGGACGAGACCCTGACAAAGGGCATCCTGGAGATCTGCACAGAAGCCTGGGGAGAAGGAAAAGCGGAAATCTGCCTTACAAAAGACGGACAGACTTTCCAGGGAGCCTTTGACCTGAAGGATGGGGGCATTACCATGGAGATCGAAAATCCTGTTCTGTGGAGTGCGGAGGATCCTCAGCTTTATGATCTTACGATTCAGGTATATGACAGAGCAGGGAAACTTCAGGAATATATCCCGGAGCGTGTAGGTTTCCGGAGATTTGAGATGAAAGACAGGATCATGACCCTGAACGGAAAACGGATTGTCTTTAAAGGGGTAAACCGTCATGAATTCAGTTCCGTTACCGGCCGTCATGTTTCAGAAGAAGAACTTATCAAAGATCTGAAGACTATGAAACAGAACAACATTAACGCCATCCGTACCTGCCATTATCCTGACGCCTCTCTGATCTATCGTCTCTGTGATGAATACGGACTGTATATGATCGATGAGACCAACCTGGAATCTCACGGATCCTGGGATACGGTGGAGGCTTCCGGGGATTTTTCAGGGGTAGTGCCCTGCGACCGGCCGGAATGGCTGGATATGATGCTGGACCGTGCCAACTCTATGTACCAGAGAGATAAGAACCATCCGGCGATCCTGATCTGGTCCTGCGGCAACGAGTCTTTTGGCGGTAAAGATATTTTTGAAATGTCTCAGTTCTTCCGCAGAGAAGATCCCACCCGTCTGGTCCATTATGAAGGAGTTTTCCATGACCGGAGATACAACGACACCAGCGATATGGAAAGCCAGATGTATACTTCTGTGGAGAACATTAAAAAATTTCTGGAAAAAGACAGGAGCAAACCTTTTATCTGCTGCGAATATACTCACGCCATGGGAAATTCCTGCGGGGCTATGCATAAATACACGGATCTGACAGATACAGAGCCTTTGTATCAGGGAGGCTTTATCTGGGATTATATTGACCAGACTCTGTATAAAAAAGACCGGTACGGCAAAGAATTCCAGGCCTACGGCGGAGATTTCGGAGAGCGCCCCACAGACTATGAGTTCAGCGCCAACGGGATTGTTCATGGCGGAGAGAGAAATCCCTCCCCCAAAATGCAGGAAGTAAAGTTTAACTATCAGAATATTACAGCACAGGTAGGAGCGGACCAGGTAAAGGTGATCAATAAGAACCTGTTCCTGAATACCGACTGCTTTGACTGTGTGGTAACTGTAGAAAGAGAAGGAAAAGTGATCCGCAGGGCAAAACTGGAGACAGCTGTAGCCCCTTTATCAGAGGAAACCTATTCCTTGCCGGTGGCAAAGGAGACAAAGGCCGGAGAATATGTGGTTACGGTATCTTTCCTTCTGAAAGAGGATACCGTCTGGGCGTCTAAGGGGCATGAGGTTGCTTTCGGACAGTATGTCTATGAGGTACAGGGAGAACCGAAGAAATGCGGGAAAAAGATCGAAGTGACCAGGAGCGCTCACAACATCGGCCTGCGGGGCGAGAGCTTTGAAGTGATCTTCTCCGGACTGAACGGAGGCCTGGCTTCCTACAAATACGGCGGCAAGGAAATGATCGAGGCCATTCCCAAACCCAATTTCTGGAGAGCGCCTACGGATAATGACAACGGAAACTTTATGGCTGCAAGATATGGCCAGTGGAAGATCGCCAGTCTGTATGCTACCCACAAAGACTACCGTGAGAATACCTACGCCAGAATCCTGGAGCCTGAGCTGGAAACAGAGGATAATAAGGCAAAGGTGACCTTTACCTATATTCTTCCGACTACGCCCAATGCCCAGTGCCGGCTGTCCTATGAAGTGGACGGAGATGGAAGAGTAAAGACCACCCTTTCCTATGATCCGGTGAAAGAGCTGGGAGATATGCCGGAATTCGGTGTAATGTTTAAGTTCAGCGCAGATTATGATCATCTGGAATGGTACGGTCTGGGTCCTGCTGAGACCTATGCTGACCGGTGCAAGGGTGCCAGACTGGGCGTTTACAGGAATCTGGTGAAAGACAACATGGCTGCCTATATCGTGCCTCAGGAATGCGGAGCAAAGACCGGGGTCCGGTATGCAAAAGTAACGGACAGGAAAGGAAGAGGTATGCTTTTTGAGATGGATCCGAATTGCGGTCCGATGATGTTCTCCGCACTGCCTTATACCCCCCATGAGCTGGAGAACGCCAGACATCCCTATGAGCTTCCGGAGGTTCATTATACAGTAGTCCGGGCGGCTCTGGGCCAGATGGGCGTTGGAGGAGACGACAGCTGGGGCAGCCCCACACACCCGGAATACCTGCTGAAGACAGATAAGAAAATGGAATTTTCTTTCAGCTTTAAAGGAATCTAAAAAGTTTCAGGAGCTGGCCTGAGAGATTAAAAAGGGGCTTTGACTCTTGTGCTTTTTTCAAATTTATGTTACCCTCTATTGTCAGGGATACCTGCATCTGCCGGTATCCCTGGGATAGAGGGTAATTTGTATTCATTATGAAAAGAAGCCTGTAAGGCAGAATGGAGATGTTTATGACAGAATTGATCTGGCATGTTCTTATGCATGCGGTTACGGACACACTCCGGCTGGTGCCTTTTCTCTTCCTTACGTATCTGGTTATGGAGTATCTGGAGCACAAAACCCAGAAGACTACCCAGGAAATGATACGAAAAGCAGGAAAACTGGGACCGTTGATCGGAGGGATCGCAGGAGTGTTCCCTCAGTGCGGATTTTCTGCAGCCGCTTCCAGTTTTTATGCCGGAGGAGTGATTTCTGTAGGTACTTTGATGGCGGTCTTTTTGTCTACTTCCGATGAAATGCTGCCTATCTTTATTTCCGAATCAGTGGAACTTCCGGTCATCCTGAAAATCCTGGGGCTGAAGATCCTGATAGGAGCAGTCTCCGGCTTTGTCCTTGACATTCTCTGGAGAGCAGGTAGCAGGAAGAGAAAGGAATACCATGAACACAGACATATCCATAAGGAACATCATGAAAAAGATATCCATGATCTGTGTGAACATGAGCATTGTCATTGTGAAGAGGGCAGTATCCTGAAATCAGCAGTGATCCATTCTCTTCAGATCACATTGTTTATTTTTCTGGTGACACTGGCGATCGGATTTCTGGTGGAGGTTCTGGGTGAAGACCAGATCGGAGCCATTATCGGCAGCCAGCCGGTATTGGGCGTCCTGCTGGCCGGCCTGGTGGGAATGATTCCTAATTGTGCCGGCTCTGTGATCATTACCCAGATGTATCTGGGAGGGATCCTGGGTACAGGACAGATGCTGGCAGGTCTGCTTGCAGGAGCCGGCGTGGGGATTCTGGTGCTGTGCCGGACCAACCGGGGCGCAAAGGAGAATCTGGGAATCATCGGCTTGCTCTACGGTATCAGCGTATGCTGGGGAATCCTGTTTGAAATACTGGGCATCACTTTTTAAAACCGGAGGAGCATTATGGAGGTTTATGATCTGCACTGCGATACTATCAGTGCTATTTATGAAGGAAGAAAAGATGGGAAGGACCTTTTCCTTGCATCCAGCGGTCTCCAGGTAGATCTGGAGAAAATGGAAAAAGGAGATTACCGGCTCCAGACCTTTGCTATTTTTCTGGACAGGGCAAATACAGAGAACTGCTTTGCCACAGCCGGGGAAATGACAGAGCTTTTTAAGAAAGAGCTGGAGAAAAACCGGGACAAGATCTCCCAGGTCTACACTTATCAGGATATTCAGCGAAATAAAGCAGAGGGAAAAATGTCTGCCCTTCTTTCTCTGGAGGAAGGAGGGATTTTTGAAAAGGCCCCGGAAGATCTCCAGTGGTTTTATAACCAGGGAGCCAGGATCGCAACTTTGACCTGGAATCATGAAAATGATCTGGCTTATCCAAACTGTCAGGGAGATCCCTTTAACGACCATCCCTGGAGCTGGGGTGAGGAAAGAGGGCTGAAAGAGAAAGGAATCCAGGTACTGGAACAGATGGAAAGTCTGGGGATGATCCCGGATGTGTCTCATCTGTCTGACGGAGGATTCTGGGATGTGGCAAAGCACTGCCGGAAGCCCTTTCTGGCCACCCATTCCAATGCCAGAGGGGCAGCTCCCGAGGCGGCCAGAAACCTTACTGACGAGATGATCCGGACCCTGGCAGACAGGGGAGGAATCCTGGGTCTGAATTACTGCGTCAGCTTTGTGCGCAGAGACTGGAAACCCGGACAGCCGGGAGCTACTATGGAAGAGCTGAACCGGCAGATTCGGTACATTGTTAATATAGGCGGAGAAGAATGCCTGGGACTGGGATCTGACTTTGACGGGATTGAAGAGGCCCCGGAGATGGAAAACGCCGGAGAAATGCCAAAACTGGCGGAAGCCATGGAAGGGGCGGGGATTTCCTATAGCCTTATAGAGAAGATATTCTGGAAGAATGCGGATAGGTTTTTAAGGGAAAATCTGAGATAATTTATATAGGCAGTTATAACTGGCGGAAACAAATACTTTTGAATACAGAAGTGTTTGCTTCCGCCAGCTTTTTTAGTATTTATAATTGTTTAATCTTGTCCAAATATATAAATCGACGAGATTCGATTAATTATGAGAATATTTGCTCTCAAAAATGCATTACTGATACTTAATAACCATATCCTTAAAGTGCTCTACGAAATCAGCCACAGCCTCCTCATTGGTGATCCAGGAGGTGCAGAACCGCAGACAGGTATGCTCCGGATCAGGGTGACACTGGAAAGTAGTCAGATATCTGCTGTTGATCTCCTCAGCCAGAGCATTTGGAAAAATGGGGAAGATCTGGTTGGTGGGAGCTTGGCACAGCAGGGGAATCCCTGCCTCTTCAAAGGCTTCCTTGATGGGCTGCATACGCCGGATACTCTCTTTCCCTAATTCTATGTAAAGATTATCTTTAAACAGTTCTTCAAACTGTACGCCGATCATCCAGCCTTTGGCCAGGATAGCCCCTCTCTGCTTCATGTTAAAGCGGAAGTGGTCTTTAAACTCTTCCTTTATCAGGACCAGGGCTTCTCCGAACATGGCGCCTGCCTTTGTGCCGCCGATATAGAAAGCGTCACAGAGCTTTGGCAGATCGGGGAAGGTCAGGTGGGTGATCTCTTCCGCAGCCAGGGCTGCAGCCAGCCGGGCGCCGTCCATATACAGATACAGATGATGGCGCTGGCAGAAACCATATAGGATCTCCAGATCTTCTTTGGTATAAACGGTACCGATTTCTGTAGGATTTGATATATAAACCAGACGGGGCTCTACCCAATGCTCATTTTCATGAAGGTCAAGTACCGGCCGGATCAGGTCAGGGGTCAGCTTTCCATCCTGGGTGGGAATAGAAAAGACCTTGTGGCCTGTTGCCTCGATGGCGCCGGTTTCGTGGGTATTAATGTGTCCTGTCTGGGCGCTGATCACTGCTTCATAGGGTTTTAAAATGTGGGAGATAAAGGTAAGGTTTGTAAGGGTTCCTCCCGCAATAAAGTGGATATCCGCACTGTAATCTTCTAATGCCTCCTGAATCAATTCCCGGGCAGCGCCTGAATGTTCGTCCAGTCCGTAAGAGTTATTTTGGTGATAGTTAATGGTTTCCAGGGCCCTTAAGATGTTTGGATGGGCGCCTTCACTGTAGTCATTCTGAAAACTATACATGATGATACCTCTCTTCCTGTGTGAAAATTTCGGAAACTTCTTCCGGATAGTCCAAAAGACAAACTGTATTCTTATTTTAACACAGAAAGCATTTTCTGCCCAGAGGAAATTCCAACCTTTCGTTTGACACTTGAAAAACATCTGTATAAAATATGTATCATACAAAACATGACAGATACGAAGAAAGGGATCGGTTATGGAATTTTATAAATATCACAGTCTGGGAAATGATTATCTGGTATACGATATCCGGAAAAACCAGGAAGAACTGGACCAGGAGAAGATCATCCGGGTCTGCAGCAGAAATTTCGGTATTGGCTCCGACGGCATTGTGGCAGGGCCATATGAGAAAGATGGAAATCTCTTTGTACGGGTATTTAATCCTGACGGCACAGAGGCGGAGCAGGGAGGCAATGCTCTCAGGATCTTTGCCCATTATCTCCGGGCCACAGGAACTATCCAGAAGGAGTCTTTTTCCTTAGCTACCAAAAGCGGAATTTCTCAGATCCGTTTTCTTAACAGAGAGGGAAACCGGATCCAGATGACTATGGGAAAACTGGACTTTTCCAGTCGGACCCTGGGACTTTCCGGCCCCGACCGGGAGGCGGTCCATGAATTTCATAATTTCGGCGGGGAAGAATATGACTGCAGCTGTGTTTCAGCGGGAAATCCTCACTGTGTAATCATTCTGGAAAATATAGACAGGGAGACGGTATGCCGGATCGGAAAATATTCGGAATGGGCAGAATGCTTTCCAGAAGGGATCAATACAGAGATCGTAGAGATACTGGATAAGAATAATATACAGATAGAGATTTTTGAAAGAGGCGCAGGCTATACCCTTGCTTCCGCAACGGGAGCCTGTGCCGCTGCAGGCACAGCTTACAGAAGAGGTCTGATTGATTCTGACGTTATGGTCCATATGCCGGGAGGAAAACTGTGGACGCAGATTGATGAAGAGTGGGCCGTTAAGACCATAGGAAGTGTGAAAAGGATATGCAAGATCCAGCTGTTCGAAGACTTTTTTCAGGGAAATTAGACCCGGGGAGACTTGCTTTTTGAGAAAGATATGGTATAATGTCCACGAAGTGGGCATTATACTCAGGTATAGATGTATCACCTGGGAACATTGAAACATGCAGCAGCAAGGGGCGGAAGCAGGACTTTCGTCCCCTTTTACCATGTATAAAGGAAATATAGAAGGGAGATTTTATAATGACAAAAATTGACATCTTCTCAGGCTTTTTGGGAGCCGGAAAGACTACGCTGATTCAGAAGCTTTTAAAAGAAGCTTACAAAGGAGAACAGGTTGTACTTATCGAAAACGAGTTTGGAGAGATCGGTATTGACGGCGGGTTCCTGAAAGAAGCAGGTATTGAGATCCGGGAGATGAATTCCGGCTGTATCTGCTGTTCTCTGGTAGGAGACTTTGGAGAAGCTTTAAAGGAAGTTATCGGAAAATACAGTCCTGACAGGATTATCATTGAGCCTTCAGGCGTTGGCAAACTTTCCGATGTGATCAAAGCTGTACAGAAAGTAGAAGATTCCGTTGACATAAAACTGAACAGCTTCACCACACTGGTAGATGTGACAAAATGCAAAATGTATATGAAAAACTTCGGAGAATTTTTCAGCAACCAGATCGAGTATGCTGGAACAGTGATTTTAAGCCGTACAGATACAGAAAAGGCCACACAGGAGAAGGTGGAGGCTGCAGTAGGACTGATCCGTTCTCTGAATAAGACAGCGGCAGTCATCACCACACCTATCGCTCAGCTGTCAGGAAAGAAGATCCTGGATACTATGGAGAACAATACTTCTCTGGAAAAGGAACTGATGGAGGAGGAGACCTGCCCGGTATGCGGCGGACATCATCACCATCATGATCATGAAGAGTGCGATCACGACCATGATCACCATGACCATGAGGAATGTGACCACGATCATCACCATCACGACCATGAGGAATGTGATCATGACCATCATCATCACGACCATGAGGAATGCGGCCATGACCATCATCATCACGACCATGAGGAATGCGGCCACGACCATCACGATCATGACCATCATCATGATCACGAGGAGTGCGGCCACGATCATCACCATGACCACCATGGCCACCATCATGCAGATGAAGTCTTTATAAGCTGGGGCAGGGAGACTGTAAAGGTCTATTCTAAAGAAGAGATCCAGAAGATCCTGGATACTCTGTCTGCTGATCAGTCTTATGGAATGGTGCTGAGAGCCAAAGGCATGGTAGAAGGCAGCGATGGACAGTGGATCTATTTCGATATGGTTCCCGGAGAAGCAGATATCCGTCAGGGCGCTCCGGATTATACAGGAAGACTTTGCGTCATCGGTTCCAAGCTTGCAGAGGACAAGCTTGCAGAGCTTTTTTCCGTATAACTACATGATTATATAGAAGGGATTGGGAAAAATATGGAAGAAGAAATCAGAGTTCCTATATATTTTATGGCGGGATTTCTGGAAAGCGGCAAGAGTACTTTCCTGGATTTTACCATTGAGCAGGACTATTTTCAGATAGAGGGTCCTACGCTGCTGATCCTCTGCGAAGAGGGAGAAGTAGAGTTTGATCCCAAAAAACTGAAGAAAAGCAGGACCAGCGTAGAGGTTATTGATAAATTTGAAGATCTGACACCGGAGCGTCTGGTAGCCTATGACGCTTTTTACCGGCCGGAGCGGGTGATCATCGAATATAACGGCATGTGGCAGGTAAGCAAATTTGAAGAAATGCAGCTTCCAAAAGACTGGGGGCTTGTGCAGCAGATCGTTACCGTAGACGCCAGCACTTTCCAGGTATACATGAATAATATGAAATCTCTGTTTGTGGAAATGGTGAGAGGAGCGGATATGGTCCTGTTTAACCGCTGTACTAAGGATATGCCTCTGGCTTCTTTCCGGAGAAGCGTGAAGGTGGTCAACCAGTCTGCGGAGATTATTTTTGAGGATGATGAAGGTGAGATCGAGGATATTTTCGCAGAGAAAATGCCTTTTGATGTAGAGGCAGATGTAATCGATATCATGGATGAGGACTATGGAATCTGGTTTATCGATGCCATGGATCATCCGGAGACTTATGAGGGTAAAAAGGTGGCCTTTACAGCTATGGTGCTGAAATCCAGAGAATTGCCCAAGAATGTATTTGTTCCGGGAAGAATGGCTATGACCTGCTGTGCAGAGGATACCAGTTTCATCGGATATATCTGCAAGACGCCGGAGGCAAAGAATCTGAAGACCGGAAAATGGGTGAAACTTGTGGCAAAGGTAGATTACGAATATGTAGAATCCTATCATAAAGAGGGTCCGGTGCTTACCGCCCTTTCCTTAGAGCCCACAGAACCTTTGGCCCAGGAGCTGGTATATTTTAATTAAGGAGAATCATATGTTTTTGATAGCAGGCCTGGGGAATCCAGGGAGACAGTATGAAAAGACAAGACACAATATGGGCTTTGACGCCATAGACGAACTGATCGAACGCCATAGGATCCCTCAGGGAGGCATTGCCCACAAGGCCATGTACGGCAAGGGGATCATAGAGGGTGAAAAAGTCATCCTGGCGAAGCCTCTTACCTACATGAACCTGAGCGGAGATTCTCTTCGGGAATTTGTAAATTATTATAAGCTGGATCCGGAGTCCGAAATGATCGTTCTTTATGACGATATTGATCTGGATCCGGGACAGATCAGGATCCGGAAAAAAGGCAGCGCCGGAGGCCATAACGGGATCAAAAGTATCATTGCTCAGCTTGGGACCCAGAACTTTTACCGGGTGAAGATCGGCGTAGGGGCAAAGCCCAAAGGCTGGGATCTGGCGGATTATGTCCTGGGGCGGTTTTCATCCCAGGAAAGAGAATTGGTGGATCAGGCCATTGTTCAGGCAGCCGAGGCGGTGGAGATGATCCTGTCAGAGGGAATAGATGCGGCTATGAACCACTATAACGGAGCTGCCAAAAAGAAAAAAGCAAAAACTCAGGAAGAGCCGGAGAACCGTCAGGAGTAAATTATGCAGGTATTTATGCAGCCATTGGAAAATTTAACAGAGTACCAGGAGATCCGGTCAAGACTTCCCAAAAACCGGGGCGTCCTTCAGCTGTCCGGCTGCGTGGAATCACAGAAAGCCCATATGATGTATGGGCTTTTTCATGGTATGGAAAAAGATGCAGGCAGAGAGGATCTGAACTGTCTGATCATTGCGGAGAATGATCTGAAGGCAAAAGAACTTTATGAAGATTACCGGATGTATGATCCGAATGTGCTTTTGTATCCGGCCAAGGACCTGATCTTTTTCCAGGCCGATGTCCACGGAAATCTTCTGACCAGGGAGAGGATGAAGGCAGTTGCCGCTCTTCTGGAAAAAAACGGGGTTACGGTGATTACCAGTTTAGGCGGATGTATGGACTACCTTCTTCCTCTGGAAGTCATCAGAAGCCATACTCTGATTTTAAAAAATGACAGCGCAGTAAATCTGGAAGAGCTGCGCAGGCAGCTTCTGGGTATGGGTTACGAAGGAAATGCCCAGGCTGAGACTCCGGGACAGTTTTCTGTCCGGGGCGGGATCATTGATATTTTTCCCCTGACTTTAGATAATCCTGTAAGGATCGAGCTTTGGGGAGATGAGATCGATTCTATCCGCAGCTTTGATCCGGAAAGCCAGCGTTCTATAGAAAATCTGGAAGAAGTTACCATATATCCGGCGGCGGAAATGGTCCTTGATCAGGAAGTTCTGGAAAAGGGACTGAAGGCCATAGAAAAAGAGAAAAAGGCCATGGTAAAGAAGTTACGGGATGATTTTCTTACAGAGGAAGGCGCCCGGCTGAATAATATGGTAGAAGAAGCGGTAAACAGTCTGAAAGAATATCAGGACTTTTCTGCAGCAGAGCATTTTATCCGGTATTTCTATAAGGATGCGGTGACCTTTCTGGATTATTTTTCGACAGAAGATACCCTGGTGTTCCTGGACGAGACCAACCGTCTGGCGGAACAGGGAAAGGCCATTGAGACGGAATTCCGGGAAAGTATGGAGCATCGGCTGGAGAAGGGATATCTTCTGGCCGGGCAGACGGATATCCTTATGCCCTGCCGCCAGACCATCCAGAATATCAATAAGAAAAACTGCGTGTCTCTGTGTACCATAGAACAGCAGAAAGGAGACTGGGATATCCGGGAGCAGTTTTACACTACAGTAAAGTCTGTAAGCCCTTATAACAACAGTTTTGAACTGCTGGTAAAGGACATGGAATACTTTAAGAAAAACGGCTATCAGGTCCTCCTGCTTTCCCCCTCCCGGACCAGGGCTGCCAGACTGGCTAAGGATTTAAGTCAGGAAGGAATGAACAGCTTTTACACAGAAGATATGGACAGGGTGATCGCTCCGGGGGAGATCATGACAGCCTTCGGTCACGCAAAGCGGGGATTTGAGTATCCTCTTGTTAAGTTTGTACTGATCACAGAGACAGATATTTTCGGCCAGGAAAAGAAAAAAAAGCGGAAGAAGACAGAATACAGCGGCAAAAAGATCCAGAACTTCAGCGAGCTGAGCATCGGGGACTATGTAGTCCATGAAAATCACGGGCTGGGAATTTATAAAGGAATTGAGAAGATCGAAGTTGACCGGGTGGCAAAGGACTACATTAAGATTGAATATGGAGATAACAGTACCCTGTATATCCTGCCCAATCAGCTGGATCTCCTTCAGAAATATGCAGGAGCTGATGCAAAGGCGCCAAAGCTGAACAAGCTGGGAACTCAGGACTGGAACAGAACCAAGTCAAAGGTAAAAGGGGCGGTCAAAAATATCGCAAAGGACCTGGTGGCCTTATACGCTGCAAGGCAGGTCCAGTCCGGCTATCAGTATGGAAAAGATACGGTATGGCAGCGGGAATTTGAGGAAATGTTCCCCTTTGAGGAGACAGAGGATCAGCTGGCAGCCATAGAAGCCACGAAAGAGGATATGGAAAGCACCAAGATCATGGACCGTCTGATCTGCGGAGATGTGGGCTACGGAAAGACGGAAATTGCTATCCGGGCGGCCTTTAAGGCAGTTCAGGAGAGCAAACAGGTGGTGTATCTGGTGCCCACCACGATCCTGGCCCAGCAGCATTATAATACCTTTGTCCAGAGAATGAAGGATTTCCCTGTGCGTATTGACCTGATGTGCAGATTCCGGACAGCAGCGGAGCAGAAGAAGACCCTTGAAGATCTGAAAAAAGGCCAGGTGGATATTGTCATAGGCACCCACCGGCTTCTTTCAAAAGATGTCAGGTTTAAAGATCTGGGACTGTTGATCATTGACGAAGAGCAGCGGTTCGGAGTTACCCATAAAGAGAGGATCAAAAAGCTGAAGGAAAACGTGGATGTGCTGACTCTGACCGCTACCCCCATTCCCAGAACTCTTCATATGAGCCTTATCGGTATCCGGGATATGAGTGTGCTGGAAGAAGCGCCTATGGACAGAATGCCCATCCAGACTTTCGTTATGGAGTATAACGAGGAGCTGGTCCGGGAAGCCATAACCAGAGAACTGGCCAGAGGAGGTCAGGTATACTATGTATACAACCGGGTAAATGACATTGACGAGATCACCAATCGGATAGCGAAGCTGGTGCCGGAGGCCAACGTGGCCTTCGCTCATGGACAGATGCGGGAACATCAGCTGGAGAAAATCATGTATGGATTCATTAACGGAGAGATTGATGTACTGGTTTCTACTACGATTATTGAAACAGGCCTGGATATTTCCAACGCCAATACTATGATCGTCCATGATGCGGACCAGATGGGCCTTTCCCAGCTCTATCAGCTTCGGGGACGGGTGGGGCGTTCCAACCGGACGGCCTACGCCTTTCTTATGTACCGAAGAAATAAAATGTTGAAAGAAGTGGCGGAGAAACGTCTCCATGCCATCCGGGAATTTACCGACCTGGGCAGCGGATTTAAGATCGCCATGCGGGATCTGGAGATCCGGGGAGCAGGAAATCTTCTGGGTGCAGAACAGCATGGCCATATGCAGGCAGTAGGCTATGACCTGTACTGCAAGATGCTGGATGAGGCGGTAAAAGAGGCAAAAGGTATCAAACAGCAGGAGGAATTTGAGACCTCTGTGGATCTGGAGCTGAACGCCTTTATTCCGCCTAAATATATTCCCAATGAATACCAGAAGCTGGATATCTACAAAAGGATTGCAGGTATTGAGTCTCAGGAAGAATATGAGGATATGCTGGAAGAGCTTTTAGACCGGTTTGGAGAACCTCCTAAAGCGGTGGAGAACCTTCTGGCTATTGCAGCCTTAAAAGCTCTGGCCCATAAAGTCTATATCACAGAAATCAAACAGACCGGATATGATGTGAAGATCACCATGTTTAAACGGGCTAAACTGGATCCTTCAGGATTTCCCAAAATCCTGGAGAAATATAAGAACAATATGAAGATGCATTTGGAAGAACCTCCCTACTTCCAGGTTTCCCTTAAGGGCAGAAGACCCAAGGAAACACTGGATGTGCTGGAGGTCCTGAACAATATACTGACAGATTTTCAGCTCCTGGCAGAGGATTAAAACATACCCGGGTATATACTTCCTTCCGGAACATTCACAGGATGTTCACTTTTTCGGGGAAAATCTATCTTGCCTCAGGAGATAAATGCGTCTATAATGGGTAAAGGACATTTTTTGGAACTACAGGAGGATATTATGAATAAAGCAGCAAAGAAAATAACAGGTGTTCTTCTGGCGGGAGCCTTGGGAACCGCTTCCCTGGCAGGCTGTGGCAGCAGTCAGGTGGATGGCACCCAGCCGCTCCTTACCTCAGGAGAAGATACTGTAACCGTAGGAACAGGCAATCTGATGCTGAGGATGAACCAGGCGACTATGCTCTCCTATTATTCTATGATGGGAGCCAGCACCAGCGGGATCTGGTCCCAGGACGCAGGCGAAGGTGAAACTTACGGGGATACTACCAAAGCCAATGTGCTGGATGAACTGGAGAATATGCTGGTTCAGAAGCAGCATGCGACCGATTATGATGTGACCATTTCCGAAGAGGAGCAGAGCAAGATCGAAGAAGCTGCACAGGCTTTCATGGATGCCAACACAGAGGAGACCATCCAGTCTTTAGCGGTTTCTCAGTCTGACGTAGAGTCTCTCCTGGAGCTTTATACCTATCAGACGAAAATGTACGATCCTATGGTGGCAGATGTGGATACCAACGTAGAGGATTCCGAGGCTGCCCAGAGCAGGATTACTTACTGCAGGATTGACATTAGCGATACCCAGAATGATGACGGAACCACTACGCCTCTTACCGATGAGGAAAAACAGGCCAAGAAAGATCAGGCTCAGGCTATTCTGGATCAGCTTCAGGCTTCTGCAGATCCTGCCAGCGCTGATATGGACGCTATTGCCCAGGGAGTCAGCGAAGATCTCAGCGCAGTGGATAATACCTTTGGGGATGATGATACTCTCTTAGATGATAAGCTGAAGGAAGCGGCCAGAACTCTTCAGGATGGACAGGTATACGGTGAAGTCGTAGAGGGCGAGAACGCCTATTTCGTAGTGAGAATGGACAGTGTCCTGGACCGGGAGGCTACAGACCAGCAAAAAGAGTCCATTGTGTCCGACAGGCAGCAGGAAGCTTACAATGACCTGCTGTCCCAGTGGAAAGATGAGACAGACATTACGGTGAACGATAAAGAATGGGAAAAGGTTACTCTCACAGATACGGAACAGTTTACCATTAAGCAGGCTGAGACAGAAGAGTCTGCAGAGGACAGCACCGACAGTACTGCGGATACTGCAGACAGTACGGAAGAGGATACAGAGTCTGCAGAAGATACGGCAGGAGATACAACAGAAGACACAGCAGAGGAATCTGCAGACAGTACGGAAGCACAGGAATAAGTATAAGCGCCTGTTCCATAGTTGGATATTAAACTATGGAACAGGCGTTTTTTGTAAATATCTTGGCCGGCAAAAGCCGCACAGTCTGCAGGAAAAGAGCTGTGCGGCAGTATAATGCGGATAAACGGTGTCATCCCCGGATCTTATTTTTCTCAAAGGCATGGAGCCAGTCAGACTTCAGGAAATAGATCAGGAATACAATGGAACTTAAAGTCCAGGTTAAAGGGTAAGCCCAGAAGATCACCCGGATGTCGGGGATAAGATGAACGGTAATGGTAATGTAGGTGACACGGATAATACACCAGCATACCAGCATGACCAGCATTGGCACTGTGGACTTCCCCGCTCCCCGGAGGATTCCCGCCATACAGTGGGAGAAAGCCAGAAGAAAATAAAATAAGGTAGCTACATGGGCCTGAGCTGTTCCATAGGAGATGACCTCCGGGGTGCTGCTGAATGCGGAGATCAGCATAGGTGCAAGTCCATAGATCACCAGGCCGATAAGCTCTGCAATAGTAATAGAACAAAAGACTCCGAAAACAGCTCCTTTCTTGGCACGGCTGTATTCCTTTGCCCCCAGATTCTGGCTGATAAAGGTGGTGAGCGCCAGGGCAAAGCAGGTGATGGGAAGGAAACCGAAGCCCTCCACCTTAGAATAAGAGCCGCAGCCGGCCACTGCCATTTCCCCGAATTTGTTAATGTTGGACTGCACCACTACATTCGCCAGAGAAATAATGGAATTCTGCAGTCCTGCAGGAAGGCCGTTGGAAATGATCTGCCGCAGGACCAGAACGTCGATCTTGATCCTGGAAAGGCGGACCCGGTATTCCTCCGGGCTTTTCATCAGCTGCCGCAGACAGAGAAAAGCACTGATAAACTGAGAAATAATGGTAGCCAGGGCGGCGGAACCTACCCCCAAGTGGAAAACTCCTACGAAAAGAAGGTCCAGGACAATATTTACAATGGAAGAGATCACCAGATAGATCAGGGGATGACGGCTGTCTCCCACAGACTGAAGGATTCCTACCATGAAGTTATACATGACAAAGGCCAGGGAACCGGCGAAATAGATACGGAAGTAAGTGATGGAATTGGGCAGGACTTCCGAAGGGGTTCCCATGAGTACCAGGATCTGGGGAGCGGCCAGAACGCCTACGGCTGTCAGAAGAATTCCGGAGATAAGCCCCAGCGCCATGATGGTATGAATGGTTCTCTGAACGATATGGAATTTTTTAGCGCCGTAATATTTGGCTACTACGACACCTGCGCCAATTGCAAGACCGTTAAAAAATCCCACCATGAGGAAGATGAGATTTCCCGAGGAACTTACCGCTGCTAAGGCGGTACTTCCAAGAAATCTTCCAACGATGAGAGAGTCTGCCGTGTTGTAAAGCTGCTGAAAGAGATTGCCGAAGAAAAGCGGTATGGCAAAAAAAATGATCCTTTTCCAAATAGGACCTGTTGTCATAGAAACTGCTGAAGAATGACTGCTCATATATGTATGTCCCCCTATCTGCTGCTGTTCCGGCAGTGCAGGCATCCGGACAGCAGAATTATCTGTGATGTTAATATCAGCTATCCATAGTATAGTTCTGCGGATATAAAAAAGCAATCCAAACCTCATAGTTCCAGTCCCTTTCTTCCTTGCCCCTTCCTGAAGAAGAGGAGTATAATAGTATCCAAAATACGAAAGAAGAAGGTTACGCTTATGTATATATCGGATTTACATATCCATTCCCGGTTTTCCAGAGCTACCAGCAAGGAAGGCGATCCGGAACATCTGGACCTGTGGGCCAGGAAAAAAGGCATTCACCTGGTGGGGACCGGAGATTTTACCCATCCCCAGTGGAGGGAAGAACTTAAGGAAAAACTGGAACCAGAAGGCAATGGCCTGTATAAACTGAAGAAAGAATATCAGATCCGGGATGCCATGACTCCGGATTCCATAGAACCCAGATTTGTAGTGACGGGAGAGATCAGTTCTATCTATAAGAAGAATGATAAGACCAGAAAGGTACACAACCTGCTGCTCCTGCCCGGACTGGAGGAGGCAGACCGGCTTTCCGCCCGGCTGGAGGAGATCGGAAATATCCACTCCGACGGAAGGCCGATTCTGGGTCTGGACTGCCGGGATCTTCTGGAGATTCTACTGGAAACCGTCTCAGAGGGAATCCTTGTGCCGGCCCATATCTGGACCCCGCATTTTGCCATGTTCGGTGCATTTTCCGGGTTTGACACCGTGGAGGAATGCTTTGAGGATCTGACCCCTCATATCCATGCAGTGGAGACAGGGCTTTCCTCGGACCCTCCTATGAACTGGCGGGTTTCTGCTCTGGACAGATTTCAGCTCATCTCCAATTCGGACGCCCATTCCCCGGGAAAACTGGGAAGGGAGGCCAACCTGATGGACACAGAACTCTCCTATGAAGGGCTCCTAAAAGCCATTCAGACAGGAGAAGGCCTTGAGGGAACCATTGAGTTTTTCCCGGAGGAAGGAAAATATCACTATGACGGCCACAGAAAATGCCACCTTTGTCTTTCCCCGGCTCAGACAAAAGAATATCAGGGACGCTGCCCTGTCTGCGGGCGAAAGCTGACCATCGGAGTGGAACACCGGGTGGAGGAGCTGGCAGACCGCCCCCGGGGCTTTGTGAGAAAAAATGCAAAGGCTTTTGAATCTCTTATGCCTCTGCCGGAGCTGATCGCCCAGGCCACAGGCCATTCGGCGGCCAGCGCCAGGACAGAAAAGATTTACGGTGAAATGCTGAAAAACCTGGGACCGGAGTTTGAGATTCTTCGGAACGTACCGGTGGAAGACATTCAGAACCAGGCGGGATATTTCATAGGAGAAGGCGTCCGCAGGCTCAGGGAAGGCCAGGTAGAACGTCATCCCGGTTTTGACGGAGAATACGGAACCATTAAGCTTTTCAGAGGAAGTGAACTGGAGGATACCCAGGGACAGATCAGTCTTTTTGACGAATTTGGACTTGAAGACCTGTCTGGAATCCGGACAGATCAGAAAGACAGGGAAGTACAGATTTCCAACAGACCAGGGAAGGGAAAAGCTGTGACAGAGCCTTCCAAAGATTCTCTTGCCAAAGAGAAGGAAAACATCCTGGAACCTCTTCCTGAGCTTAACCAGAGGCAGCGGGAAGCAGTGGAGAGTATCCATCCCGTTACCGCCGTTCTTGCAGGACCAGGTACAGGAAAGACCAAGACCCTTATCGAGAAGATCCTTTACCTTATAGAGCGAAGAAAGGTAAAGCCTTCCCAGATCACAGCAGTGACCTTTACCAATAAAGCAGCTCAGGAGATGAGAGAGCGTCTGGAGAAGGAACTGGGAAACAAAAGAGCCCTGAAACAGCTTCAGATCGGAACTTTCCATTCCATCTGTCTGGATGTGCTGAGGGCTGGGGGAGAACATTTTTCTCTGGCCGATGAGATCCAGGCAAAAGAACTGGCTCAGGAGACCATCGATACCTGGAACCTGAAGGTTTCTGTAAGAGACTTTCTCTCAGAAATTTCTCTGTATAAATCTGCTCCGGGAGAAAGAGCATTTCCCGATCAGGTCTGGGAAGAAGCTTTTGACCATTATCAGGAACTGTTAAAGGACCGGAATCTGGCGGACTTTGACGATCTTCTCCTGAAAACTTTAGACCTGGCCCAATCTTCTCAAATGGAAGAGGAATATAAGAAAAGATTTACCTATCTTCTGGTAGATGAATTTCAGGATGTAAACCCTGTACAGTACAGGCTTATGCTGGAATGGGCCAAAGGGGGACGGGAGCTCTTTGTCATCGGGGATCCGGACCAGGCTATTTACGGATTCCGGGGATCCGATTCCAGGTGTTTTGACAGGCTGAAAGAAGACCGGCCGGACACCACAATGATCTGTCTGGAGGAAAACTACCGTTCGGCTTCGACTTTGGTGGAGGCTGCCGAAGCAGTGATTTCCCGGAATCCGGGAGAAGCCAGACATCTGAAGGCTCACAGAGGCCAGGGAGAAAAGATCCGGATCGTAGAGGCAGCTTCGGAATTTTCTGAGGGGATCTTTGTGGCAAAAGAGATCAACCGACAGACCGGGGGCCTGGACATGCTGGAAGTTCAGAAGGGATATGAGGCGGAGACCCAGCGGCGCCAGAGAAGCTTTTCGGATATCGCAGTCCTCTGCAGGACTCACCGGCAGTTCCGGATCCTGGAGAAATGCCTGGCGAAAGAAGGAATTCCCTATGTGACTGTGGGAAGAGAAGATTTTCTTCTGGATTCTGCAGTGAGGGGAACCATAAGTTTCTTTAAAAGCCTGACGGAAGAAAATACCCAGGCAAGAGCACTTGCCTTGAAGCTTTTGTGGGGGCTGGAAGATACGGAAATGGCTGATCGTGTGTATCAGGAGGCAAAGAGAAAGTACCTGCCCCTGATGAAGAAAGGCAGACCGGAAAAAATCCTGAAGTCCTGGCAGGAGGACATGAACCTGAAGAAACACCAGGGTATGACCAGGCTTTATCAGATGACCCTTTCTTATTCAACTATGGAGGAATTTCTTCAGGATCTGTCCCTGGGAGAGGAAGGAGATCTGATCCGCCGGCCCCAGAAAAGCTACAGCGCCGGAGCCGTTTCCCTGATGACCCTTCATGGTTCTAAAGGGTTGGAATTTCCTCTTGTATTTCTCTGCGGGGCGCAGCAGGGAGTCCTTCCTCTGGAAAAGGGGGAGTATCTTACAGATCAGGATGAAGAGAGAAGACTTTTCTTTGTTGGAATGACAAGGGCCAGGGACCAGCTGATCCTCACCTATGTCGAAGAGCCCTCTTCCTTTCTGAAAGATATACCTGAAGAACTTACTTTAGAGGAAAAGGCAGGGAAAAAGCAGCAGGAAGAAGGGGAGCAGATGAGCCTGTTTGACTTTATATAAAGAATAGAGGCTCTTCCATTTTACATCTGCCGCAAGAATCAAACATCTGGATGTCTGCACCAGGATCTTTGATTCTCCGGATATTTGAAAAATGGAAGAGCCTCTGCTTTTTACTGAGCGGCCTTAGCCTGCTCTAAAGCTCTGGCAAGCTGATCCGGACAGGAAGTACCTCTTCCGCCGCAGTCTGTGCCTTTTAATCTTGCGATGACGTCGTCGATCTTCATTCCCTGTACCAGGCTGGCAATGCCTTTTGTATTGCCGTTGCAGCCTCCGTTAAATTTTACAGACTTTATTGTATCGCCGTCCAGTTCGATATCAATAGACCGGGAACAGACGCCTTTTGTTTTATAAACCATGTCTTATACCTCCTTATGATCACTTAACGGAGTCATTATAGCATGACCGGAAAGAAAAGTAAAACGTCAGTGGAAAAAACAGAACAAAACGTGTAAAATAGGTTACAGTTCACAGACAGCCCGGGTTTGGTAAGTGCCCGGCAGTAAAAAGGAACTGAAAAATCAGTATCAAGAAAGAGGGATATACAGTGAAAGTGATAGGTATCATCGGAGCCATGGAAGAAGAAGTTTCCATGTTAAAGGAAAAAATGACAGAGGTGACCGTTAAGAAAAAAGCCGGCATGGAATTTTTTCATGGACTGTTAAAGGGCCATGAAGCGGTTGTAGTGCGTTCAGGCATCGGAAAAGTCAACGCAGGAATCTGCACCCAGATCCTTGTGGATGATTTTCATGTGGACGCTGTGATCAATACAGGAATTGCAGGTTCTCTCAGAGCAGAGATTAACATCGGAGATATTGTCCTGTCTACAGACACTATGCAGCATGATATGGATGCCAGAGAATTCGGTTATCCGGCAGGACAGATCCCCAGAATGGACACCCTGGCTTTCCCGGCAGATGAAGGATTGCGGAAACTGGCCGGCGAGGCATGCCGCCAGGTAAATCCGGAGATTGGCGTCTGGGAAGGAAGGGTAGTCAGCGGAGATCAGTTTGTAGCAGATAAGGAGAAAAAAGCGTATATCCTCTCCATTTCCCAGGGAAGCTGCACAGAGATGGAAGGGGCTGCCATAGGACAGGCTGCTTACTTAAACCACATTCCGTACCTGGTGATCCGGGCAATTTCTGATAAAGCGGATGACAGCGCCCAGATAGACTATCCCACTTTTGAAAAACAGGCGATTCTCCACAGTGTACGGCTGGTGGAGCATATGATGGGAATGCTGGATTAGGCAGGAATTTGTCGAGCGATTTTTGTTTTCAAAAGGAATCAGGCGCTATATAATGAAACCAAAGGTTTCCCCCTACAGCCGGCCAAGGGGACAGGCCTAAAAAGAGCGGACAGATTGAGATCTGCAATTTGTTATCCGGTCTGCCGCCGAAATCAAGGAGGAATTATGGAGCGCCTGATTTTTTACTGGGGTGCCTGCCTTATGGGACTTTTCTGTCTTATAAGTATGCTGGCAGTTTATAACAGCAACAAAAGAGTATTGAGAGATCTGAAACAGCCCGGAGAAGAAAAAGACAAGTGGCTGATAGCTTTTATGCTGGAACACCAGAAACTTCTGAAAGAAAATACCACTATACACAACCCTTCGGTTTATGTGGTGAAGAGAATGAGAGGACGAAAGATAGGACCCTGGAGCATCCGTCAGATGAAGAGCATATCCTGGGGAACTTTCGTCCTCTCCTTTTTGTGTGCCGGGCTGCAGATCTTGTACGCCTGGCCGCCCCGGATCGGACTGACAGCGGTATCTTTTCTGGGAAGAGAGACCACCGTTTTTACCTTTTCCATGGTGGCGGGAATCTGCACAGAGGTTTTTCTTCTGGCCCTGCGGCTGGTACTGGGGATGGGATATCAGGAAGATGTGATAGAGACCAGCCTTTTGGATTATGTGGAAAACCGGTGGCGGGAGCCTGCAAAGATCATCCCCCTGGAAAATGCCAGAACTTCCGGTACCCGTGAGAACCGGGCACAGAAAAAGAAAGAGAAGGAGGTCCAGCCGCCCAAAGACAGTCGGGACAAGGCCATACGGCAGATAGAACAGGGAATCCTGGAGGCTGCAGCCACAGACAGCAAATACAGCCATCTGCTGAACAAAGAGGAGGAGGCTATTGTGAAAGATGTAATTAAAGAATTTCTAACTTGATAAACAGATAGGGATTTGCTAAACTAAGAAGAGAAAAAATTTTCGAAAAGGAGAAGAGGAAAATGGGAAATAAAGTAACATTTGACTACTCTAAGGCAGCAGAGGTTGTCCGTGCAGAAGAAGTAGCAGCAATGAAAAAGATGACAGAGACAGCAAAGGAAGTCCTTGTATCCAAGACAGGACTGGGAAATGATTTCCTGGGCTGGATCGACCTTCCTGTAGATTATGACAAGGAAGAGTTCGACAGGATCAAAAAGGCTGCGAAGAAAATCCAGGAAGATTCAGAAGTGCTTCTTGTTATCGGAATCGGCGGTTCCTATCTCGGAGCCAGAGCAGCCATAGATTTCCTGAATCATCCTTTCTATAACAACCTGAGCAAGGAAGACAGAAAGACTCCGGAAATCTATTATGTAGGAAATAATATCAGCGGTGCATATGTGAAAGGCCTGGCAGAGGTAGTCGGTGACAGAGACTTCTCCATTAACGTCATCTCCAAATCAGGAACTACTACAGAACCAGCGATTGCTTTCCGTTACTTTAAAGAAAAGATGGAAGCAAAGTATGGAAAAGAAGAGGCAGCAAAGAGAATCTATGCCACCACGGATAAAGCGAAGGGAGCTTTAAAGACTCTGGCAAATGAAGAGGGTTATGAGACATTCGTGGTACCGGATGATGTTGGCGGCCGCTTCTCTGTGCTGACTGCAGTAGGACTTCTGCCTATCGCTGTAAGCGGCGTTTCTATAGACAAGCTTATGGAAGGAGCTGCTTCAGGAAGAGAGCTGGCATTGAATACTCCATATGAGGAAAATGATGCCATGCTCTATGCGGCAGTTCGGAACATCCTTCACAAAAAAGGAAAATCCGTAGAAATCCTGGCAGATTATGAGCCTACTCTTCACTATGTGGCTGAATGGTGGAAACAGCTTTACGGAGAAAGCGAAGGAAAAGACCAGAAAGGTATTTATCCCGCTTCTGTAGACTTTACTACAGACCTTCACTCTCTGGGACAGTTTATCCAGGATGGCTCCAGGATCATGTTTGAGACGGTTCTGGCTATTGAAGAGCCGAAGGAAGATGTGGTGATCAAAGAAGAAGCCAGCGATCTGGACGGTTTAAACTATCTGGCAGGAAAGGGAATGGATTTCGTAAATAAGAGCGCCATGAACGGAACGATTCTGGCTCATACAGACGGGAATACACCGAACCTTATGGTGAAGATTCCGAAACAGGACGAGTTTTATCTGGGACAGCTTTTCTATTTCTTCGAGTTTGCCTGCGGTATCAGCGGATATCTCACAGGAGTAAATCCTTTTAATCAGCCTGGAGTAGAAAGCTATAAGAAGAATATGTTTGCACTTCTTGGAAAACCGGGATATGAGGACAGAAGAGAAGAATTATTAAAGAGATTGTGATTTTCGGGCATATGCCGACAGAAAATATAAGCCCGGGTGAAGGGAAAATTCACCTGGGCGGCTGTTTGAGAAAAGAAAAATACGGGGCTGCAGCATAAAGGAGAATCTTGCAGGATTTATCCTTTATCGGGGCAGCTCCGTATTTTTATACAGATATTTATGAGCGAAAAATCAACGGCACAGTAAAAAAGCTTCTACTGCTTTTACAGCATTATCCTCGTCCGCTCCCTGCGCAATGATCTTTACAGAGGATCCCTCTGAAAGGTCAAAGGCCATAACTCCCATGATACTTTTGGCATTCACCTGCCTGCCTTCGCAGGACAGTAAAATCCGGCTCTGAAACTGACAGGCGGTACGAACCAATTCAGAGAACGGATGCTGACAGTTTTTTCCAAAATCGGATACGGTGATTGTTATTTCTTTCATCTGTTGTCCCTCCTTCTGTCGGCTGCATAAAAATACATTTCGCCTGTATTATATAGCAAACATACAGATGTTTCAAGAAAAAAACTTATTCTATATCCGTATTTTACGGATATGGATTATTATAATTTGTCTTTTCCATGGATAAAATATCCCTGTGTGGATTTAAAGGAGGAAGACATGAGTATTGACTATAAATCGATTGGCAGAAGAATTAAAGCTGCACGTACACGCTTGGATATGACCCAGGAACGTCTGGCCGAGCAGGTGAATCTTTCACCAAGTCATCTCAGCAATATCGAGACCGGCACTACAAAAGTAAGCTTACCTACTATTGTAAAACTTGCAAATGCCCTTCATGTATCTGTAGACAGTTTGCTGGCGGACAGTGTAATACAGTCAAAGGCGGTATTCGAGGAGGACATTCAGACGATCCTCAGTGACTGCGATGACTATGAAATCCGAGTTATCGCAGATATTGCTGCGGCTACGAAAAAGACGCTCCGAAAAGAGGCGAAATTAAAAAAGGCGTGGAAAAAGCCGGGATGATTCCAGCAGAATGGATATCCCCGGCGGTATTCCATGGTCAGTCCTCTTCAATAACCTGCAGCTGAAAATAATCAAAATCCAGCACCTCTATAAAATTATCCTGGGAAAATCTCACTTTGGAAAATTTCTGAAAATCCTTTATATTGGCATCCAGCCAGATTGGTGAGCCCAGATCAAATTCATGACACAGAGTATCCAGAGCATGAAAGACTTTTTTTGTTCTGTTATCTTTGGTATCATCGCAGACAACCATACTCTTAAGAATATGGGTATCTTTATAAATACTTCCCATTATACGAAACATGACATTTCCTTTCTGTTGCGTTGCTTTTCCGCTACATTATAGAAAATCGGAAAGAAACTGTAAAGCCTCTTTCTCTTTTTTATGGCTGATTGTGCAGTTTGCTTACAGAAATTATGAAAAACTGTCAAATTGACAGGGGACCGGTGGTTTTTGTTTAGGCTTACTAAGAGTCTGCGCAATCTTTGTGGAATTGAACTATGGAAAAAAAAGGCGGATAGAGGTATACTGAGAACAGTTCAAAAGCAGGACATATAATATTTTAGGAGGAATTGAAAATGGCAAGTTTATCATTGCAGCATATTAACAAAACTTACCCAAACGGATTTGAAGCAGTTAAGGATTTTAACCTTGAAATCGCAGATAAAGAATTTATCATCTTCGTAGGACCTTCAGGATGTGGTAAATCCACAACCCTTCGTATGATCGCCGGACTGGAAGAGATTAGTGGCGGTACATTAAAGATTGGCGATAAAGTAGTAAATGATGTAGAGCCAAAAGACAGAGATATCGCAATGGTATTCCAGAACTACGCTCTGTATCCTCATATGACAGTTTATGATAACATGGCATTTGGTCTGAAACTGAGAAAAGTTCCAAAAGATCAGATCGACAAGATGGTTAAAGAAGCAGCTAAGATCCTTGACCTGGAGAAACTGTTAGACCGTAAACCGAAAGCTCTTTCCGGTGGTCAGAGACAGCGTGTTGCTATGGGACGTGCCATCGTACGTGAGCCTAAGGTATTCCTTATGGACGAGCCTCTGTCAAACCTGGATGCAAAACTTCGTGTTCAGATGCGTACTGAGATCTCCAAACTTCATGAGAGACTGGGCGCTACTATCATCTACGTAACTCATGACCAGACAGAAGCTATGACCCTTGGTACAAGAATCGTAGTTATGAAAGACGGTGTTGTTCAGCAGGTTGATACACCTCAGACATTATACAATGCTCCTTGCAATCTGTTTGTTGCAGGATTCATCGGATCTCCTCAGATGAACTTCTTAGATGCAACTGTTCAGATTAAGGGCGATGATGTTCAGTTAGTAATCGGCAAAACTGTTCTTCATGTACCGGCTTCCAAGAAGAAAGCTCTTATTGATGGCGGCTACAATGGCAAAACAGTTGTTATGGGTATCCGTCCAGAGCATGTATATGATGATGAAGCTCGTATCCAGGCATTCCCGAACAGCGTAATCGAAGGAAAGATCACTGTTTACGAATTGCTTGGTGCTGAAGTTTACCTGTACTTTGATACAGAGGGATTCTCTATGACAGCAAGAGTTAATCCTCGTACAACAGCAAGATCCGGCGATACCGTTAAATTTGCTCTGGATATGGAAAAAATCCATATCTTCGATAAAGAGACAGAGCAGGTTATCACAAACTAAAATCTGAAATGGAAATCAGCGGATGATATCCGTTGTTGCCAATAGAAAAGAAAGCAGGATGCATTTGTGCATACCTGCTTTCTTTTTGGAAAAATCCAGGTCTTAATTATCCAGAAGCCTGGAATTGGGCAGTGTGGGATTAAAATTTTTCCCCATACTTTTGACAGAATGTGAAGTCAGGACATAATTCTCAGGAAGTTCCCTGGGAGAAAAACCCGTGAAGTCCCGGAATACCCGGTTAAAATGGCGGATGGTATCAAATCCGCAGTGGGAAGCAATATCTGTAATAGAAAGCCGGCCGGCATTATGATTCAGAAGATCTATGGCCTTCTCCAGACGGATAATATTCAGATATTGAGAAAAGGTCATGCCGGAGACGGATTTAAAAAAACGGGAAAAATAAGGCTTGGACAGTCCCATGAAGCCGGCAGCATCCTCAAAAGTGATGTAGCTGCATTTCTCTTCGATTACCCCCAGGAGATTTTTATAATTTTCCATAGAAGTATTATCCCTTCCCTTTTCCCTGTCTGCCAAAGGTTCCTTCCGGAAAATTTCCAGCATGAGCAGGAGCAGAAGACTGCGGACTTTCAGATCAAAATAAGAGTTCTGGGTCTGAAGCTCTTTTTGAATCTCTCTGTAATAGTCACGGATGAAGGGGCTGGGAGAGAGAAGAGGGGACTGAGGCCTGTGTCCCGGGGCGATCTCGTCCAGAAGTCTGGCGTCAAACATGATGATCTTGGTGATGCTGGAAGAGCTGCCTTTGATATAGTGGATTTCCCGGCTGTCGATGAAGAAGGCGTCCCCTTTTTCCAGGCTGTGGACAGCATTATTTAAAGAAACCGTTACCTGCCCCTTTTCTATGTATAAAAGTTCACACTCCATATGCCAGTGAGGAAGGTTGTGGAGATTTTCATAACTTCCTGCCCATACACTGTCTCTGCCTTTATGTTCCCGATGTTCAAAATTTGCCAGCATAAACCGATTCCCGCCTTTCTGTATTATCTAAATTTCACTCTATCAAAAAAGATAATAAATGTCCATAATCAAGTAACAGATTTCTTTTCTTTTTTTCTGTGAGAGATATACTGAGATTATAGCAAGGTACGTTGTGATTTATAAAAGAAAAAACAGGAGGTAGTATTTATGTTAAAGATGAAAGCGTACAAATTCTGGTTCTGTACAGGTTCACAGGACTTATATGGACAGGAATGTCTGGATCATGTGGCGGAACATTCCAAAATTATTGTGGACAGCCTGAACAAATCAGGAGTGCTTCCTTTTGAAGTAGTGTGGAAGCCTACCCTGCTGACAAATGCCATGATCCGTCAGACTTTCAATGAAGCGAATGCGGATGAGGAATGTGCAGGAGTCATCACCTGGATGCACACCTTTTCTCCGGCAAAATCCTGGATCCTGGGACTTCAGGAGTACAGAAAACCTCTGCTCCATCTGCACACCCAGTTTAACAGAGAAATTCCTTATGATACCATTGATATGGATTTCATGAATGAGAACCAGGCAGCTCACGGCGACAGAGAATACGGTCATATTGTTACCCGTATGGGGATCGAGAGAAAGGTTATCGTAGGATTCTGGGATGACAAAGAGGTGCAGGAGCGGATTGCTTCCTGGATGCGGACGGCCATCGGTGTGATCGAAAGCAGCCATATCCGTGTCATGAGAGTTGCCGATAACATGCGCAACGTAGCCGTTACAGAAGGAGATAAGGTAGAAGCTCAGATCAAATTCGGCTGGGAAGTAGACGCATATCCGGTAAATGAGATCGCAGAAGCAGTGGAAGCAGTATCCAAAGCAGACACAGATGCCTTAGTAGAAGAATATTACAGCAAATATGATATTCTCCTGGAAGGCAGAGATCCTGAAGAATTCAGAAGACATGTGGCTGTTCAGGCGCAGATCGAGCTGGGCTTTGAGCGTTTCCTGGAAGAGAAAAACTACCAGGCCATTGTAACTCACTTCGGAGATCTGGGCAGCTTAAAACAGCTTCCGGGATTGGCTATCCAGAGACTTATGGAAAAAGGCTACGGTTTTGGCGGAGAAGGAGACTGGAAGACCGCCGCTATGGTACGTCTGATGAAGATCATGACCCAGGGGAAAAAAGATGCAAAGGGAACTTCCTTTATGGAAGACTATACCTACAATCTGGTACCGGGAAAAGAAGGTATTCTGGAGGCCCATATGCTGGAGGTATGCCCGACTATCGCAGATGGACCTATCAGTATTAAGTGCCAGCCTCTTTCTATGGGTGACAGGGAAGATCCGGCCAGACTGGTATTTGCATCCAAGACAGGAAAGGCGGTTGCCACTTCCCTTATTGACCTGGGAGACCGGTTCCGCCTGATCATTAATAATGTAGAGTGTAAGAAGGTAGAGAAGCCAATGCCAAAACTTCCGGTTGCAACCGCTTTCTGGACACCGGAGCCAAATCTCCAGACAGGAGCAGAGGCCTGGATCCTGGCAGGAGGCGCTCACCACACAGCGTTCAGCTATGACCTGACTGCAGAGCAGATGGGCGACTGGGCTGCAGCAATGGGCATTGAAGCAGTATATATTGACAAGGATACCAATATCCGCAGCCTTAAGAATGAACTGCGCTGGAATGCAGCCGCTTTCCGGCTTCACATCTGATTAAAGGCAATATCCGGCCCATGAGGCCGCCTGGAAAAAGCAGGGCGGCTTTATGGGCCATTTCAATATAAGCAAAATTTTTTCTTTTTAGCGCTGTTGCGAATTCAAAAAAAATACGGTATTATAATATGTAAAAAGATTCGTGAAAAGCCAATTAAAGGAGAAAAAATATGATTTCAAGTCAGATTATACAGAAAACATTAGACGAATTGCGGACGATTACCAGAATTGATCTGTGCGTTCTGGATATTGACGGAAAAGTAAATTCTTCCACTTTTCCAGTGGAAAATGAAGATTTCGGCGATGTCCGGGCCTTTGCGGATTCAATGGCAGACAGCCAGGTAATGAGAGGCTACCACTTCTTTAAAATTTACGACAATCAGACTGTGGAGTATGTCCTTATCGCAAAAGGAAGCAATGAAGATGCCTATATGATCGGAAGAGTTGCGGTGGCGGAGATCCAGAATCTGATCGTGGCTTATAAAGAACGATTTGACAAATCCAACTTTATCCAGAATCTGATCCTGGACAATCTGCTGTTGGTAGATGTTTACAACCGGGCCAAGAAACTCCATATTCCGGTAGAAGCAAAGAGAGTGGTACTCCTTATCGAGACTAAAAATGAGAAAGACCAGGATTCCATGGAAATCCTGAAAAACCTTTTTGTGTCCAGGACGAATGACTTTATCACGGCTATTGACGAGAAAAATATCATTATTGTCCGCAGTCTGGAGGAGAGTGACGGCTACGAAGAGATCAATAAGATTGCCAATACTATTGTAGATATGCTCAATGCCGAGGCTATGTCTCAGGTCCGTGTATCTTATGGGAATATTATCCAGGAGATTAAGGATGTATCCAGATCTTACAAAGAAGCCAAGATGGCTATGGACGTGGGCAAGATCTTTTATGTAGATAAGACCATTGTGGGCTATAATAATCTGGGGATCGGACGTCTGATCTATCAGCTTCCCATGCCTCTGTGCGAAATGTTTATGAAAGAAGTGTTTGGCGGAAAGCTGCCGGATATACTGGATGATGAAACTTTAAATACGATTAATAAATTTTTCGACAACAGCCTGAACATTTCAGAGACTTCCAGACAGTTATTCCTCCACAGAAATACCCTGGTATACCGCCTGGAAAAGATCCAGAAGAGTACGGGACTGGATATCCGGGTATTTGACGATGCCCTTACTTTTAAGATCGCTCTTATGGTATCCAGCTATATGGAATTTATGAAAAATCAGGATTAAATATAAGCATATCCTGCAGCAGCCAGTGACAGTGACTGCCGCAGGATATTTTTGTGGTGCGCCGGCAGGTGCCTGCCGGGCAACGGGCAGCGGCTGACTTTGGCTGGAGCTGCCCTGTGGGAAAATTGTACTATTGTATACAAATGATTTATTCTGGTAAATTGCTTGCTTTTTAAATCAATAGATTTTATAATAGTAGAAAACTGTGAAATTGGAGGAAAAGATCATGATAAAATTATACGACGGCGGTGCATGGCTGATCGACGGCAAAGAAGTGCTTCCCGACAGCCCTCAGGCCGGAGAAATGATTCAGAATAAATATGGCAAGAAAGCTCTCCAAAAAAAGGAGGCTGCCAAGAACACCATTGCTTATTCTATCTTAAAGGATCATAACACCTCAGGAAATATGGAGGAGCTGAAGATTAAATTCGACAAGCTGACTTCCCATGACATTACTTTCGTAGGAATCATTCAGACAGCCAGAGCTTCAGGGCTGGAGAAATTTCCAATTCCCTATGTGCTGACCAACTGCCATAATTCTCTGTGTGCAGTAGGAGGCACTATCAATGAGGATGACCATATGTTTGGTCTGACCTGTGCAAAACGCTACGGAGGTGTTTACGTTCCACCTCATCAGGCAGTTATCCACCAGTTCGCCAGAGAAATGCTGGCCGAGGGCGGTAAAATGATCCTGGGATCTGACAGTCATACCCGTTACGGTGCTCTTGGAACTATGGCCATGGGAGAAGGGGGACCGGAGCTTGTAAAGCAGCTTCTGGGAAGAACTTATGATATTAAATGTCCCGAGGTAGTGGGTATTTACATGACAGGAAAACCTGTTCCCGGTGTAGGCCCTCAGGATGTGGCCCTTGCTATTATCGGAGCCGTTTTCGCAAATGGTTATGTAAAGAACAAAGTAATGGAGTTTGTAGGACCTGGTGTGGAAAATCTGAGTGCTGATTTCAGGATCGGCGTAGACGTTATGACTACAGAGACTACCTGCCTTTCTTCCATCTGGAAAACAGACAGCGCTATTAAAGATTTTTATGCCATTCATGGCAGAAGCCAGGATTATAAGGAACTGAATCCTGGAGAAGTGACTTATTATGACGGACTGGTACATGTGGAGCTGGACAAGATCCGTCCAATGATCGCGATGCCTTTCCATCCAAGCAATACCTATACCATCGAAGAGCTGAATACAAACCTTATGGATATCCTGGATGATGTGGAGAAAAAGGCTCAGGTCAGCCTGGATGGCAAGATCCCTTATACCCTGAAAGATAAAGTCCGGGATGGAAAACTTTATGTAGAGCAGGGAATTATTGCCGGCTGTGCCGGAGGCGGATTTGAAAATATCTGCGATGCGGCAGATATTCTCCGGGGTTCCAGTATAGGTTATGATGCATTTACCCTGAGCATTTATCCTGCCAGCACTCCGATCTATATGGAACTGGCCAAGAACGGCGTACTGGCCGATCTGATCGAGACCGGCGCTGTAGTAAAAACTGCATTCTGCGGTCCATGCTTCGGTGCAGGAGACACGCCTGCCAATAACGCTCTGAGTATCCGTCATTCAACCAGAAACTTCCCGAACAGAGAAGGTTCCAAGATTCAGAATGGACAGATTTCTTCTGTGGCGCTTATGGATGCACGTTCCATTGCCGCTACAGCAGCAAATAAAGGACGGCTGACACCGGCTACAGAATTTGCAGGGGAATACAGACATCCCCAGTACTATTTTGATAAGACAATCTATGAGAATCGTGTATTTGACAGCAAAGGAAAAGCAGATCCCACCGTGGAGATCCAGTTTGGCCCTAATATCAAGGACTGGCCGGAAATGCCGGGACTTACAGACAATCTGGTGCTGAAGGTAGTATCTGAAATCCATGATCCGGTAACCACCACAGACGAGCTGATCCCGTCAGGAGAGACATCGTCTTATCGTTCTAATCCGCTGAAGCTGGCAGAATTTGCCCTTTCCAGAAAGGACCCGGCTTATGTAGGACTTGCCAAAGAGGTGCAGGAGGCAGAAAAGGCCAGAGAAGCAGGAGAGTGCCCGGCATGTGCCCTGACGGAGCTGAAACCTGTATGGGATAAGATTAAAGAATCTTATCCGGATATGGATAGAGAGAATACCGGAGTAGGAAGCACGATCTTCGCAGTGAAGCCGGGAGACGGTTCCGCCAGAGAACAGGCTGCTTCCTGTCAGAAGGTATTAGGAGGATGGGCAAACATTGCCAATGAATACGCAACAAAACGTTACCGTTCCAATCTGATCAACTGGGGTATGCTTCCATTCCTGATCCAGGAAGGAGAGCTTCCCTTTAAGAAAGGAGATTATCTGTTTATTCCCGATATCCGCAAAGCTGTGGAAGAAGGAAGAAAAGAAATCAAAGCCTATACAGTAGGAGATACTCTGAAAGAGTTCACTTTAGGTCTGGGTGATATGACAGAAGATGAGAGAGAGATTATTTTGGAAGGCTGTCTGATCAATTACTACAGATCAGGGAAATAAGTTCTGTGCTGAGTGAGGCAGAAGCTGCCGGACAGTCAGTGCTGACGAAGCCGCCGCATAAGGCCGCAGGAAAGGACTATCTTTTTGCCGGCCTTATGCGGCGGCCTTTCTGTTCTTATTGTCTTTCCAAGAATGTAATGATTTTCGGCTAAATATATGGTGTTGCAGAGCAGATGGTATTGTATTAAAATGCTATAATTGTATATATAATTTATATATTTCTATTTAATTTACAGCATAAATTAAATAGAAAGAAATGAAATAAAAAAATAAAAGTTTTTTCAAAAAATAGGTTGACAAATCAAGAACTATGTTGTATTATAATATCAACAAAAAACAAAACACCAAATCAAAAAACTTCATAACCATTTCAGAATTCGAAACGAGAAATCAATTTTGAAGATGGCCACAAGGAATCAAGATTAAAAAGTAATTGCTATTTACAGAACTTTAGGTGTATGGAGAATACAAAATAAGACCTGTAAATAATAATTAAAAGTTAATCTTCCAAGGAAACAAAGTTAAGATGTTTTGGTGAAAGGTTTTTAAAAATAATGATAAGGAGGTTTAGTCCAATGGGAACGGATGAATCAAATTATCAATATGAGAGTGGTAAGACATTACTCCCCTAAAGAAAGACCTGAAATAAAGATTGAAGAGAAAAATCCTTTAAATTGCAGATATATAGGATAAAAAGTTTCAGGTGAATATATCAAGGATGTCCTCATATTGAATAGTTACCACAAAAATAATAGAAAGATTTTAAAATATATGTAAAGAAATATATTTTAAAAAAGTAGAGTATTTATATATCATTTGAAAGTATATAGAAGTTGAGAAGATAAGAAAAATATGATGAGTTGTATTCGTTGAAATAAGCCTGTTGTATTCGAGAATCTTAAGAAAGAAGATTCGATATACTGATAAGAAATATATAAAGAAATACTTGGAAAACAAAATAGACCGAACTATTTGTTAGAAACTTTTTATTATCCTATATAGAGATTGATATAAAACTTTCAATAAGTTCTGAATAGAATTTATCAAAGGGGATTACAATAAAGAAAAAATGGAAACTAAAAACCATTAGAAAAGATAATTATCTTAAAGAAAATTTAATAAGGCATCGATCGAAGTATTGATACTGAATAGAAAAAATATCTTTAAGAATAAATATCAAGAAAGAAAACAAGAAAACGAGGTTTGAAAATTGAATAAAGAAGAGCATTAGGACAACCGTTGTATCGGAAAAGAATTGATGATATGACGGTTGTTCCTTTGTGAAAAAATACTGGCATAAGAGGAATTATGGGAATAGAAAAAAGAAGGATTGAAGAAACTATTTTATATGAAGACAAGGATATTCTTGTGTGCAGGAAACCGGGAGGCCTGGCTATTCAGACAAGAAGGACCGGAATGCTGGATATGGAAAGCATGTTGAGAAATTACCTTGCAGCAAAGGGAGAAGATCCTTATCTGGCAGTTGTCCACCGACTGGATCAGCCGGTCCAGGGGATACTGGTGTTTGGAAAGAACCGGAAAAGCGGAGCCAGACTCAGTGAAGAAATGCAGAGGGGAGAAATGGAAAAAATCTATCTGGCCTGTGTCCAGGGAGTTCCGGAGAAAAAGGAAGGAATACTGGAAGATCAGATGGAGAAGATTCCGGGAAGCAATTTGTCCAGAATCGTTGAAAACAAGACAAAAAACAGCAGAAAGGCTGTATTAGAATATAAGGTGCTGAAGGAAGTGGCGGACTGCAGCCTGCTGGAGATTCGTTTAAGAACCGGCAGACATCATCAGATCCGGGTCCAGCTTGCCCATGCCGGATGGCCCATCCTGGGAGATACAAAATATAATGAAAGTGAATCTGGACAAGGAGAGTGGCGCAATATCGGACTTTGTGCCAACAGATTGTCTTTTTACCATCCTGCAACCGGGAAAAAGATGGAATTTCAGGTAAAGCCGGATGGTAATTTTCCTATAGTATAAGTATCTTGCCTTTCCCTATACTAAGAAAAAAGAGAAGCGGGGTGAGGGTCAGATGAAAATAAAGAGATTTGCTTTACAGACGGGAGTTATAGCAGGAGTTATATTAGGCATGAAATATGTCTTTCCTGTGATGCTCCCTTTTTTAGTGGGTTGGATCCTGGCGGAAGGAGTTCATCCTCTGGCCCGATATATGGCAGGAAGAAAGTGGAGCAAGAGACTGCACATAAAGGAAAGCGGATTTGGCGCTGTTTTGATTTTGCTTTTTACTGTATTAGGAATCGGAGCGATTCTTATGGGGGCAGAATATTTAACCGGGAAAATTGGAGAATGTATAAAGTATTTTCCCCGGATAAAAGCGGAGGCGGCAGAGCTGGTAGGCCGGTGCTGTCAGGGAGTGGAGCGGATCACAGGAATACCGGCATCGGAAAGCAGGGAATATATTTTCAGACAGGCAGGAGAATTTCAGAAGTACCTGCTGGAGGATGGCCTCAGCCTGGACCGGGCAGTAGACTCTGTAAGGAACTGTGCAGCAATCCTGGGGGTAGTTATTATAGGGATCGTTTCTTCTATTTTATTTCTTCAGGAAAGAGAAAAAATACGAAAATTTTTAAGCAGGTCTGATTTTTACCGGAAGGCAGGAACCCTGGGGAAAGAGCTGTCGGAGGGGGTGAAAGGATATCTGAAGGCGCAGGCAAAGATTACCGGAATGATCTGTGTACTGTGCATTGCAGGGCTTTGTGTGTTGAAAATCCCCTGCTTTTTGGGACTGGGGATAGCAGTGGGCGTCTTGGATGCGCTGCCCATATTGGGAACAGGAACCTTCCTGATACCGGCGGGGATCCTTCTGCTTTTTCAGGGGGAAACATTTACAGGAGCAGGACTCTTTCTCTTATATGTGATTACAGCAGGAGTCCGTCAGATCCTGGAACCCAGGCTGGTAGGGAATCACATAGGCATTTCTCCCCTTCTGATCCTGCTTTCTGTATATCTGGGATTGATCATTTACGGTGGATTCGGGTTTATTCTGGGGCCTTTTTCGGCATTACTGCTATACGGAATCTTCAAAAAATGGGATTTGCTTTTGGCATAATTAATTACAAAGATTTTTCTAAGATTTTAATAAAAATTTATAAACTATGGGAAATGTTCTGGACTAATAAAAAGTTTCGTGTATAATGGAGACGTAGTTGAACCTTAGGATAAACATGTAAAGGCAGGGTAATAGCATGAAGAAGGCGATAACGCTCTTTCTGTGTATCATGCTGACCACAGGAATGATCAGCGGCTGCGCAGGAAGGGAAGAGGAAACGGGCAGCTCGGAAGAAAATACTGCGGCACAAGAGGATAAAACGGACCAGGATTCTCAGACAGAAGACCAGGAGACGGAAGATGATGGCAGTCAGGAGGAACAGAAAGAGGAACCCCAGGATCAGCAGGAGAGCGGCCAAGGGGAAACGGATGCTTCTCAGGGAGAGGGACAGGACCGGGACATGACAGAAGATCTGGCTATGTCTGTACTGAAAGAGCAGGCAGGAACTGTGGATTATACTTCACTTGAAGAATTGAATCCGGAACCGGGAAGCAGGATCGCTGTGGTATTGAAAAGCACCAGAGATGACTTCTGGACTACAGTACGGTCCGGTATAGAAGATGGGGTGAAAGCTCTTAATGAAAAAATGGGCTATACAGGCGAAGACCAGATCACAGTATCTTTTGACGGACCTGCAGATGATACAGATGTGGAGAAGCAGATTGATCTGATCGATACCGTTCTTTCAGAAAATCCTTCAATCCTTTGTATCGCAGCTATTGACAGACAGTCCTGCGAAGCCCAGTTGGAGATGGCGGCGGAAAATGATATTCCTGTGATCATGATAGATTCCGGAGTGGAAAACGGACCTATTTCAGCTCTGTGTGCTACAGATAATTACGGGGCAGGTGCAGAGGCGGCGAAAAAACTGGCAGAAGCTGTAGGTGATGACGGGCAGATTGCTGTAATGACCCATACAGAAAGCGCCCAGACAAGCCAGGATAGAGAAAAGGGATTTACTGATGAGATTACAAAGAATCATCCCAATATAGAAATCGTAAATATTTCCCATGAAAATGAGGATTTTACCATGGAAAAAATGGCGGATGCGGTTTTTACCCTGTATCCGGATGTAGAGGGATATTTCTGTACGAATGAGGCTGCTTCGGAAGCAGTGTTGAGTGCGGCCGACGCTGCAGGAAAAGAACTTGCGATAGTGGGATTTGATTCTGGAGAAGTGCAGCGCAGTGCGGTAGAAAACGGTACCCAGACCGGATTTATTGCTCAGAATCCATATGGTATGGGATATGCGGCGGTGATTGCCGGAGTCCGGGCAGATCTGGGACTGGATGTGGATACTTTTATCAATACCAGTTATCAATGGATCGATAGCAGCAATATTGAAAATGAAGAATACAGCAGCTATTTTTATGGCTGATGACGGAAATATGCAGAATGACCAGGAGAGACTGACGACTGATCGCCAGCCTCTTCTTTTTATGTGTAAAAAGCCGAAAAAATGGCATAATAATAGCGAAAAAGATAAAAAAAATCGTTAATAAATTGACAAGAAGTGCAATCCATAGTAATATCAAACTATATGAAGGTGGTGATATTTTGGTAAAAGACACGATCCAGGCAATCAAAGATACTGAGCAGAAGGCGGAAGCATTGTTAGAAAACGCTAAAAAAGAAGCTGCTGAAATAAGAGAAAATGCCGAAAAAGAAGCTGCGAAGATCGAAAACGAAGAGATTGCAAAAGCCCGGGAAAGGGCGGAAAACGCTCTCCAAGAAGCCCGGAAAGCTGCCGGCCAAAAAGTGGAGATGGCAAAGAAGGCGGCGGATGAAGAAGCCAGCCAGTTGAGAGCAAAGGCCGGGGAATTGGAGAAAACGGCAGTAGAAGGCGTGATCCGGAAGCTGCTGTGATAGGAAAGACCATAGATAAAGGAGGGATGCAAGTATGGCAGTTTTGCAGATGCAAAAGGTAAGTATCTGCGCACTGAAAAGAGACAGAAAAGCGATTCTGGAAAAGATCCAGTCTATGGGAATCATGGAAGTATCTCAAATACAGGAGGACACCCAGGGACTGGAAAAGATGAATACCCAGACAGCCAGAAGCATGTTTGAAAAAAATGCAGCTTCGGCGGATATGGCCCTGGGGATCCTGGCGGAGTATGTGCCGGAGAAATCTTCCATGTTTGCCAGCCTGGAAGGGAAAAAGCTGGTTGACAAAGCAAGCTTTGACCAGGCAGTTGAGCGAAAAGACAAGATTATGAGTGTGGCTTCATCTGTGATCAGCCAGCAAAAGAAGATCGGAGAGTACCGGGCGAATATCCAGAAGCTGGAAAATCAGATGGAAAGTCTGGAGCCATGGATGAATCTGGATGTACCGATGGCCTTTCGCGGAACAAAAAGGGCGGCTTTCTTGCCGGGGAGCTTTTCCCAGGAGCTGACTCTTGAGGAAATTTACGGCATGATCCTGGAGGATGCCCAGGAAACGGCCGGGGCAGATGTAAACATTCTGTCATCGGGAAAAGACGGCACTTATGTGGCGGTACTATGTCTCAGGGAAGATGAGGAAAAAGTAGAAGAAGCTCTGCGAAAAGGGGGATTTTCCAGACCTTCCCAGTTGACAGCGCAGGTTCCGGCCCGGGCAAAGGAAAGTCTTCAGAATCAGATACGGGATCTGAAAGAGGAAATAAGAAAATGTCAGGAGGAAATCAGCAGATACGCCTATGAAAGGACAAATCTGAGACTGATTTCAGATTATTTCCGAGCAAGAGCCCAGAAGTATGAGGTGCTGGGTACGCTGCCCCAGTCCAGATCGGCTTTTCTGATCAGCGGATATGTGCCGAAGAAAGCGGTAGGTGCGCTTGAAAAAGCTCTTGATAAGTTTGTGATGAGTATGGAAGCGGAAGATATACCAGAGGAAGAAGAGGCTCCGGTCCTGCTGAAAAATAACAAATTTACAGAATCTGTAGAGGGAATCGTGGCTTCCTTTGGACTGCCGGCTAAGGGAGAGATTGACCCCACCGCTATTATGTCCTTTTTCTATGTGTTTTTCTTTGGAATGATGCTTTCGGATGCAGCATATGGAATCCTGGTATTCCTTGTCTGCTTCATCCTGGTGAAGAAGTTTCCCAGAATGGACAGCTCTATGCGGAAATCCTTAAAGCTGTTTATGTATGGCGGATTGTCCACACTGATCTGGGGAATCCTTTTCGGAGGATATTTCGGAGATGCTATTGATGTAGTGGCACGAACCTTTTTCCATGTGAATGTTCCGGACGGAGGACTGATAAAGGCTTTGTGGTTTGTTCCTTTAAATGATCCAATGAAGCTTCTGCTGTACTCCATGGCTTTTGGCCTGATCCATCTTTTTACCGGACTGGGAATCAAAGGATATCTTCTTGTGCGGGATAAGAAATATCTGGACTTTTTCTGCGATGTTGTACTGTGGTATGTTTTTTTGATCGGTCTGCTTCTTATGCTGATACCAAGCAGTCTGTTTGCATCTATTTCCCAGATGGATCCAAGTGCTTTTCCGCCTGCTATGAGCGCAGCAGGGAAGGTGCTGGCAGTGATCGGGCTGGTAGGGCTGGTTCTGATGTCAGGACGGTCCAGCAAGAATGTAGTACTGCGGCTGGCGCTGGGGCTGTATGATGTGTATAACGTAACTGGATGGCTCAGCGATGTGCTTTCCTATTCCCGTCTTTTGGCTCTGGGACTGGCCACGGGTGTTATTGCTTCTGTGGTAAACCAGATGGGAAGCATGCTGGGGGATTCAATCCCCGGAGCGATTGTATTCATACTGGTGTTTATTGTGGGACATACCATGAATCTGGCGATAAATCTTCTGGGGGCATATGTGCATACAAACCGTCTTCAGTACGTAGAATTTTTCGGCAAGTTTTATGAGGGTGGCGGAAAACCCTTTGAGCCGTTTTTTGCAAATACAAAATATGTTGATGTTAAGGAGGAAACATACTTATGAGTCAGTTAGGAATTGTTTATGCATTGTTAGGAGCTGCATTAGCGGTGTTTTTAGCAGGAGCCGGTTCTGCTATCGGTGTAGGTATTGCCGGTCAGGCAGCTTCAGGAGTCGTATCCGAGGATCCCTCTAAATTTGCCAAGGTGCTGGTTATTCAGCTTCTGCCGGGTACCCAGGGTATTTACGGACTTCTGGTAGGATTTATTACATTGTCCAAGATCGGCCTTCTTGGAGGCGGTATTCTGGACCTGACCCCACAGCAGGGACTGCTGGTGCTGGCAGCCTGCCTTCCGGTAGGGATTGTAGGTCTGATCTCCGGAAAGTCCCAGGGACAGACTGCAGCAGCAGCGATTGGAATCGTAGCGAAGAAACCAGAGCAGTTTGGTAAGGCTATGCTTTTCCCGGCTATGGTTGAGACCTATGCCATCCTGTCTCTTCTGATCTCCATTCTGGCTGTAACAAACATTCAGTTTTAAGCCGTCTTGGCTATATGCGAAGATTCAGCAGAGTCAGCAGCGGAAAAGCAGCGCTGGCTGCGGATCCGGGCTGTATGGCTGAATCGTTACAGTTTCAAAAAGAAAAGTTCAGGAAAGGGAGATTGAGAAAATGACTGGATTGGAAAAAATGCAGAGCCAGATTCTTGATGAAGCCCACAGAAGTGCGGACGAGATCCTGGAGCAGGCCCGAAACGAAGCCCAAGAGCGGAAGGAAGAGGCAAAGAGAGCAGCGCAGGAAAAAAGCAGCCGTATTCTGGAAAAATCCAGGACAGAGGTGGCGCATATTGAGGAGCGGGCGGTGTCTTCCTGCGATCTGCAGAGAAGGCAGGTACTTCTGGAAGCCAAGCAGGCGATCATTGCTCAGATCCTTGAAAAGGCATATCATACTTTGGTAGAAGCTGATGAGGATACGTATTTTGGAATTATACGGGAAATGCTGGGAAAATATACACTCGCCCAGGCCGGAGAAATCTGCTTTTCAAAAAGAGATCTGGAGCGTATGCCGGAAGGATTTGAAGAAGAAATTCGGGAAATTGCCGGGAAGAACGGAGGCACATTGGTTCTTTCTAAAGAGCCCCGGAAGATCAGCGGCGGATTTGTTCTGGTGTATGGGGGAATTGAGGAGAACTGCAGCTTCCGGGCAATGTTTAATTCCAGAAAAGATGAACTTTCGGATGAGGTTCATAGGATATTATTTTCATAAGCGGGAACCGCAGAAGGAGGAATCAATTTGAGTAATGCCAACTATACTTATGCGGTTGCCCGGATACGGGCTTTGGAGACGAAGCTGTTTAATCAGACGGTGATCGACCAGCTTATCAGCTGTGCCACCGAGGAAGAATGCATCCAGGTACTGGAAGAAAAAGGCTGGGGTGACCAGGAAACATCCGGCGATCCAGAGGCGATGCTGACCAGAGAGGAAGAGAAAACCTGGGAGACAATCCGGGAAATGGGGGTGGACATGTCAGTGTTTGACGTGCTTTCCTATCCAAACCTTTTCCATAATCTGAAAGCCGCCATTAAGGAAGCATGTACACCGGAAGGAAGCAGACCTGTGAATATATATTATGAGGATACCAGTATTCCTCCTCAGGAAATGCTGGAGATCATTCAGAATAAAGAATTTTCACGGCTTCCGGAAAATATGGCAGAGGCGGCCAGGGAAGCTTACGAGGCCCTTCTCCATACCAGAGACGGCCAGCTTTGTGATGTGATCATAGACCGGGCAGCCCTGGATGCCATTTATCAGGCAGGCCGGAAGGCAAAGGATAAGATCATCAAGGATTATGCAGAGTCTATTGTGGCAGTGGCGGATATCCGTATTGCAGTCCGCTCTCAGAAAACCGGGAAGACCGTGGAATTTATGAAGCGGGCAATGGCAGAATGTGAATCATTGAATATAGATCAGCTGGCCAGGGCAGCCGCAGGAGGCATGGATGCAGTAACAGAATATCTGGCAGGAACAGCCTATGCCCAGGGAGGACAGGCTATTGCAGAATCACCGTCCGCTTTTGAACGGTGGTGTGACAACCGGCTGATGCAGGATATGCAGCCTCAGAAATACGAGGTGTTTTCTGTAGGGCCTCTGGTGGCTTATGTACTGGCCAGGTTAAACGAGATTAAAACGGTACGAATCATCTTGTCGGGAAAGCAGAATGGTTTTTCTGATGATTCTATCCGGGAAAGGGTAAGGGATATGTATGTATAAGATTGCAGTGATCGGGGATTACGACAGCATTTACGGTTTCGCCGCACTGGGCCTTGACATTTATCCCGCAGCCAACCGTAAAGAAGCGGAGGAAAAATTAGATTCTCTGGCAGGGAATGGATACGGGATCATCTATATTACCGAAGCCCTGGCAGCAGAATGTAAGCAGATCATTGAAAAATATCAGGAGCAGGTATTGCCGGCTATTATCCGTATCCCCGGAGTTTCCGGGAATACGGGAATGGGAGTTCAGGGTGTGAAAGACTCTGTAGAGCGGGCAGTAGGCTCTGATATTTTATTCAGTAATAATTAGAAAGCAGGTGATTCGTTCCAATGAGCAAAGGTACGATTAAGAAAGTGGCGGGGCCGCTGGTTATCGCAGAGGGCATGCGGGACGCAAATATGTTTGACGTGGTCCGCGTAAGCAGCCAGCGCCTTATCGGTGAGATCATTGAGATGCATGGGGATGAAGCCTCTATCCAGGTATATGAGGAGACTTCAGGACTGGGACCGGGAGAACCGGTAGAGTCTACAGAAGCGCCTCTGTCCGTGGAACTGGGACCGGGCCTGATCACCAGTATCTATGATGGAATCCAGCGTCCCCTGGACGATATTATGAAGATTTCAGGAACCAACTTAAAAAGAGGAGTAGAGGTTCCTTCTTTAAAGAGGGATTTAAAATGGAATTTTGTTCCCACAGTACAGGTGGGAGATGAGGTGGAAAACGGGGATGTGATCGGAACCGTTCAGGAAACCCAGATCGTGAATCACAAGATCATGGTGCCCTATGGAGTTAAGGGAACAGTAAAGGAAATCAAAGCAGGAGAGTTCACCGTGGAAGAGGTAGTGGCAGTGATCGCTACGGACCAGGGGGACAGAGAACTGACTTTGATGCAGAAATGGCCGGTACGCCAGGGCCGTCCTTACCTGAAAAAACTGCCTCCTGAGAAACCATTGATCACAGGACAGCGTGTAATTGATACCTTTTTTCCTATTGCAAAAGGAGGAGTTGCCGCCGTTCCGGGACCTTTCGGAAGCGGCAAGACCGTTATCCAGCACCAGCTGGCAAAATGGGCGGAAGCAGATATTGTGGTTTATATCGGCTGCGGAGAACGTGGAAATGAGATGACCGACGTTCTTAACGAGTTCCCGGAGCTGAAAGACCCCAAGACCGGACAGTCCCTGATGCAGAGGACAGTGCTTATCGCCAATACTTCGGATATGCCTGTGGCAGCCCGTGAGGCTTCTATCTATACAGGTATCACCATTGCAGAGTACTTCCGCGATATGGGATATTCGGTAGCGTTGATGGCTGATTCGACCTCCCGTTGGGCGGAGGCCCTTCGTGAGATGTCCGGCCGTCTGGAAGAGATGCCCGGTGAGGAAGGTTACCCCGCGTACCTGGGTTCCCGTCTGGCACAGTTCTACGAGAGAGCAGGCCATGTAATTTCTCTGGGCAAGGATAAGAGAGAAGGGGCCCTGTCTGTAATCGGCGCCGTGTCTCCTCCGGGAGGAGATATTTCCGAGCCGGTATCTCAGGCCACCCTTCGTATTGTAAAGGTATTCTGGGGACTGGATTCTTCCCTGGCTTATAAGAGACATTTCCCGGCTATTAACTGGCTGACCAGCTACTCTCTGTATCTGGATAATATGGAGAAATGGTTTAACGAGAATGTAGCTTCTGACTGGATGTCTGACCGTCAGAAGATGATGAGTCTTCTTCAGGAAGAGGCAGAGCTGGAGGAAATCGTAAAGATGGTAGGTATGGACGCCCTTTCTGCCGGCGACCGGCTGAAGATGGAAGCTGCCAGATCCATCCGTGAGGACTTCCTTCACCAGAACTCGTTCCATGAGGTAGATACCTACAGTTCTCTGAAAAAGCAGTATCTGCTGATGAAGCTGGTGCTGGCATACTATGACCATGGTGTGGAAGCCCTTAACCAGGGCGCTTCCATTCAGGATCTGGTGAAACTGGAAGTAAGAGAAAAAATCGGACGTTTTAAATATACTTTAGAGGATAAGATGGATGAGGAATACAAGAATATCATGAACCAGCTTGCCAAGGAAATATCCAATGTATTAGGAAAGGAGGGCTTCTAAATGCCAAAAGAATATAGAACCATACAGGAAGTTGCCGGCCCTCTGATGCTGGTACGGGGAGTTGAGAACGTACACTACGATGAACTGGGAGAGATCGAGCTGGCCAGCGGAGAGACCAGACGATGCAAGGTGCTGGAGATTGACGGAAGCAATGCCCTGGTACAGCTCTTTGAAAGCTCTACAGGTATCAACCTTTCCAACAGCAAGGTACGGTTCCTGGGAAGGAGCATGGAGCTGGGCGTATCGGAAGATATGCTGGGCCGTGTATTTGACGGCCTGGGCCGTCCCATTGACGATGGTCCGGAAATCCTTCCTGATGAGAGAAGAGACGTAAACGGTCTTCCTATGAACCCGGCGGCCAGAAGCTATCCGGAGGAGTTTATCCAGACAGGAGTTTCTGCCATTGACGGTCTGAATACTCTGGTAAGGGGCCAGAAGCTGCCGATCTTCTCAGCTTCCGGTCTGCCTCATGCCCAGCTTGCAGCCCAGATTGCCAGACAGGCCAAGGTAAGAGGTTCAGGAGAGAATTTCGCCGTAGTATTTGCGGCTCTTGGTATTACTTTTGAAGAAGCTAACTTCTTTACAGAAAGTTTCAAGGAAACCGGAGCTATCGACAGAACCGTGCTTTTCATTAATCTGGCAAACGACCCGGCAGTTGAGCGTATCGCCACTCCCAAAATGGCCCTGACTGCTGCAGAGTATCTGGCTTTTGAAAAGGATATGCATGTACTGGTTATCCTGACAGATATTACCAACTATGCAGACGCTCTCCGTGAGGTTTCTGCAGCCCGTAAAGAAGTACCGGGACGCCGTGGATATCCGGGATATATGTACACAGACCTGGCGACCATGTATGAAAGAGCCGGAAGGCAGAAAGGCAAAAAGGGAAGTATTACCATGATCCCTATCCTGACCATGCCTGAGGATGACAAGACCCACCCCATTCCTGACCTGACAGGCTACATCACAGAGGGACAGATTATCTTAAGCCGTGAGCTTTACAGAAAGGGCGTCACACCCCCTATCGATGTACTTCCTTCTCTGTCCCGTCTGAAAGATAAAGGTATCGGTGAAGGAAAGACAAGAGCGGATCACTCCAACACCATGAACCAGCTGTTTGCAGCCTACGCAAGGGGAAAAGAAGCCAAGGAGCTGATGGTAATCTTAGGAGAAGCAGCTCTTTCCGATATTGACCTGATCTATGCCAAATTTGCAGACGCCTTTGAACAGGAGTATGTATCCCAGGGATACAATACAGACAGAGATATTGAGGAGACCCTGAATATTGGCTGGAAGCTGTTATCCATTCTTCCAAGAAGCGAGCTGAAACGTATTGACGACAAATTCCTTGATCAGTACTATGGGAAATAAAGGAGGTGACGGCTTTGGCAGCAACCCAGGTGAATCCTACCAGGATGGAGCTTACCAGGCTGAAGAAGAAGCTGGTAACGGCTACCAAGGGACACAAACTTTTAAAGGATAAACGGGATGAGCTGATGCGTCAGTTCCTGGATCTGGTAAGAGAGAATATGGCTCTCAGACAGAAAGTGGAGGCAGGGATCCTGTCTGCAAACAAGAACTTTGTCATTGCCAAAGCTGGAATGTCAGAGCAGATCCTGAACACGGCTCTTATGTCTCCCAAACAGGAGGTATATCTGGAAGCCAGTAAGAAAAATGTTATGAGCGTGGATATTCCGGTGTTTAAGACCAGGACCAGGACCGCAGACGCAAACGACATTTATTCTTACGGATTTGCTTTTACTTCCGGAGATCTGGATGATGCAGTAAAATCTCTGGCAGATATCCTTCCGGATATGCTCCGCCTGGCCGAGGTAGAGAAATCCTGCCAGCTTATGGCGGCGGAGATCGAGAAGACCAGAAGAAGGGTAAATGCTCTGGAACATGTGATCATTCCGGAGACCCAGGAGAATATTAAATATATTACCATGAAACTGGACGAGAATGAGAGAAGTACCCAGATCCGTCTGATGAAGGTAAAGGATATGATGCTGGAAGAGGCTCATCATTATAAAGATAGAATAGAAAATTAACGAAAGTCTGTCCGGATCCGGGAGTGCAGGACCGGGACACGAGATGAAGGAGCTGTTGGCATAAGTTAATGCGACAGCTCCTTTTATCACAAAATATGTTGCAGGTACTTTATTGGAAAGAATTTCTTCATAGCCAGTTTGAAGTTTGCACTCATTCACAGCCCTAAATCAATAATTTCGTATATTGAAAAGAGAAGCTACATATGCTATAGTGCCAGCAGGCAAAAAGATAATACCCAGTATGGGAAACAAACGAAAACCCCAGTGTTGCAGCACTGGGGTTTTCTATTCCCTTTTTGAAATACGGCAGGGCTTAATACCGCAGGCTAGTTACCGTTTAATCATTGCCGTCTAACCATTAAACAGAAAATTTTTGGAAAACATATCCATGTATTTGCCGTAACTTCATGGCTGGAAGATATTGAGGGCAGGGGAATGGTATGCTAATATAATGAATGAATAACAGAGCGGAAACATTTTAATTTGATATTGAAAAGTACAGGGGACGTTTTCTATATATAAATGGGGGATCAGAGGAAAATATGAAAAATACTAAATTGAAAATTACCATAGCGATATTAGGAGCTTTACATGGTCCTTCGTTTGGCTTAGAGACAGATTCGGAAGTTAAAAATCTAAAATTATATGAAGGGAGAAGACTATGAAAGGATATCAACTAAAGATAACGATTAAGGGCAGTTCCCCTCCCATCTGGAGAAGAGTGATCGTGCCGGAGAAAATAAGTTTTGAAGATCTGGACAATGTGATTGAATACATATTCGGCTGGACCCATGACCATCTTTTTAGTTTTGTGATCCCCAAGGAAAGAATTTATTTTAATGGTCCTTCGGAAGCCGGAGATGAAGAGGCCGTACAGGAAGGGGTTGACCGGTGGTTTTATGAGAAGGCTAAGATTATTTATACATATGATTTTGGAGATGACTGGGAGCATACCATACTGGTGGAAAAAATCCTGGATTATGATAAGCGTTATCCCCAGGTAGTGAAATTTAAAGGCCCCAATATGATCGAGGACTGCGGCGGGATCTGGGGTTTTTATGACGTGATAGACCAGGCGGAGCCTTTTGAAATGGAAAAGGTCAATGAATATTTAAAGGCCCATATGAAATTCTCGAAGTTTGAGGGAAGTACGTATCCGGAAGATTATGGTCTTCCTTATAGTGAAAAGGAAATGTACGAGGAACTCCGGAAATACCTGAAAACTATGGCAGGGGCCGGAGGAGAAGAGAATTTTGAGGACTTTGGAGAGTTAGAGCCGGAAGAGTCTCTGGAGGAGGTTTTCAAAAATTATAAAAAGGATGATCTTCTGGAAATCGCACGAGATGCCAATCTGCCAAAACCGGCAAGATTCAAAAAGGCAGAGCTGGCCCAGTGGCTGAAAAACAGTCTTCTGGAGTCCGGACAGTTCAGGAAAGTACTGACGGAATCAACCCAGGAGGAAGTGGGATTTTTCCAGGAGGCGATAGAGGAAAAAGGAATTTATATCCAGGCAGAACTGGTTTCCGCATCACCTCTCCTGTCTTTTTACTGCGGCCTTAGAGACAGAGAGTTTCTTACAGTGCCAAAAGATGTAGAAGAAAAGTTCAGAAAAATTTATACGGGAAGTTTTCAGAGGAAATTGGAGAGACACTGGGAGCTTTCCGGATACTGTAAAAGCGCTGTATACCTTTACGGAGTGATAAGCCTTGAAGATCTGGCGAAGATTTACCGGGGATATGAGCATAAAAAGATCACAGCAAAAGAACTGGCAGATATAGCTGCCCGGTATCCCGGGGAAATGACAGTAAAAGACGGATATCTTATGGAAGAAGAATTGGAAGAAGTGGATCTATATGTACGACTTTTAGAAGACCAGGAGAAGTTGCCTTATTATTTGCCCATGGATAAAGAAGACTTTCTTCGGTACGGAGAAGTAGAATGCCAGGAACCAGACGAACATACCCTGCCTATGCTGGAATTTTTTTCTGAGGAGATGGATCAGGATATGCCTCACAGTCTAATCCTATACTATGCGGTTCTGGATTCCCTGCAGAAGAATGAAGAGCCGGAAGAATGTGCTTCTCTGGCTATGGAATACTGTAAAGAAACCAGGAAAGGCCGGAAGATAAAGCTGACAAAGATCATTAAAAATCTGCAGCCATATGTCCGCACCTGGGAGAACCGGGGATTTACGGATTATGAGGTGGAAGCAATGAGAACAGAAAAACAGGATGCCAGCCGTGTGCTGGCAGATTCTAAGAAAGAGACGGATAAGGATTGTAAGGTAGTCGCTTTTCCCGGAACAAAAAAGATCTATCCCAATGATCCCTGTCCCTGCGGAAGCGGGAAGAAATATAAGTACTGCTGCGGCAGAAAGAAAAAATAAAGAGAAATTAAAACCGGACAGAAAGGACCAGACGGCTGCCTTTTCTGTCCGGTTTTTCTACGATATCGAGGTGAACTCTAGGCCTGCACCTACTTATGAGAAAGCTCAGATGATACAACAGGTTTGCCATCTTTATCCAGCAATGGTGTTAAACCTGACGCATTCCCATTCCGGTGGAACAGATAGTTGACACTTGTTTCAGTATCAATCCAGATTTCAATTACTTCAATGGTGCCCTGCCGGTATACTTTCTTAAAACGATCCATCGGTAGTCCTCCTTAATGAAAATTTTAATGAAATGCAGCCTTTTGCCGCCGGTAAAGATAAAAAGCAAAAATCAAACAGGAGGAAAATCTTATCTGCTCAGGTCTTTCCAGTATTTCCAGAATTGACGGCCAAGTACCAGAAAAAGAAAGAGATACAGGACAAACAGTATCCAGAATGCCCAGCTCAGCACATATCCTGCTGAGGAATGATTCGTGCTTTGAGCATACAGATTGGGAATAACCAGCAAAAAGAAAATTGCGATAAGAGGTACCATACGGCCGAAAAAAATCCGCTTTACCATTTCCAGTCTGGATTGGTCATCGCAGAAAATCTCTTCATCCCCGACCATTTCTGAAGCCGGCTTCCGGAAATAGCTGTAGCCGAAATAATCCTGGATATATTCCCAGCCGCAGTCCCGGAACATCTGGATATACTGTTCTTTGTGGGAAATCCCGTCAGGATTATAGTCTAACTGATAAACCACGTCTTCTGGCTTACATCTCTCAAAGTGATAGATACCCAGCAAGGTGGCTTTTGTAAAACGCCAGCCTTTTAAGCCTTCCCGGCGGAGAAAGTCCTGCTCTTTTTCCCATTCTACAATAGAAAAGTACCGGAATTTTATCTTACGATCTTTCATTTTCACGCACCTCCATCATATTCTGATACAGCCGTTCTATCCGCTTCATTTCCAGGTCCAGGACCTGCCTTCCCAAATCTGTGATCTTGTAGATCTTTCGTTTTTCTTCTTCCCGCAGAAACCGGATCAGACCGTCCTTTTCCATTTTAGAAAGGCTGCCATAGAGGGTCCCGGGGCTCAGGCGGATCTGGCCGTGAGTCAGAGTTTCCACTTTCTGGACAATGCCGTAGCCATGGGATTCCTCCAGAAGACATAATAAAATATAAAAGCCCGTTTCGGTCATAGGTACATAAACCTTTTGGATGTGGGAATTCATGGAGCTCACCTCGGTAATTGATAATATATTTCACTACGATACATCGCACTGCGATATTACGATTTTAATATAGCATTTTAGGGAAAAAATGTCAACGGAAAAGGCGATATTTCATAGAATGGCAATGTTTTACATCTCTGTGACTATGAAAAAAGTATACTTTTTTTAAGATTTTGGAAGTTAAATTAGGAAATCTGACTGGTATACTTTACTTATCAAAAGAACTACGGGAGGTAAAAGAAAATGAAAAGGAAACTTGTGGCAATCATGGCAGTTATGTCTATGGCGGCTGGACTGCTGGCAGGCTGTGGCGGAACTAGCGCTGACACCAGTTCAGAAAGCAGCAGTGAGACAACAGAGGAGAGTACGGAAACTTCAAGTGCCGACACAGAAGGAAAAACAGTGATTTCTTTCTGGCACTACATGTCTACAGACAAGGAAGGAAAATTTGTACAGGAAGCAGTAGATGAATTTAATGAGTCTCAGGATGAAATATACGTTGAGACACAGTATCTTCCAAGGGAAGAACTGATGAAACAGTATACCATCGGAGTTGTATCAGGAGAGCTTCCGGATGTGGGAATGGTTGATAACCCGGATCATAACTCCTATGCGGCAATGGGGGTATTTGAGGATATCACGGATTTATATGAAGAGTCGGGAGACACGAATTTCCTGGAAGGTTCTATTGCATCCTGCTATTATGACGGAAAATTGTATGGACTTCCCTGGGGCAATAACTGTCTGGGACTGTTCTATAATGAACAGCTTTTGCAGGAGGCAGGAGTAGAGGTTCCCACTACATGGTCTGAGCTGGAAGCTGCCTGTGAAAAACTGACAAAAGACGGTACATACGGACTTGCAATTTCTGCGATCAATAATGAAGAGGGAACATTCCAGTTTATGCCATGGCTTCTTTCAGCAGGCGGCTCTGTAGATGATCTTTCCTCAGATGCTTCCAAAGAAGCAATGACCTATCTGAAAGGCCTGATCGACAAAGGATACGTGAGCAGTGAATGTGTAAACTGGACACAGGCAGATGCAGAGAAACAGTTTGCTTCTGGAAAAGCAGCTATGATGATCAATGGTCCATGGCAGTTCTCAGGTCTGGAAGAGGATGCTCCGGACTTAACCTATAGCGTGGCCCAGGTTCCAAAGGCTGATAACGGTGACTATGCTTCCTGTCTCGGAGGAGAAAATATCGGTATCTGTACAGGCGCTAATAAAGAAGCTGCATGGAAGTTTGTTTCCTGGATCACAAGTAAAGAAAAATCAGCAGAAATCTGTAAATCTATCGGACGTCTGTCACCGAGAAGTGATGTTGACACCGAAAGCCTCTATGCAGATGAACCAAACTGGAAGGTATTTGCAGAAATTATGCCAAACGCACAGTCCCGTGGACCATCTCCGTCATGGCCGGAACTTTCCGCTGCGATCTATACTGCTCAGCAGGAAGTGTTCACAGGAGCGAAGGATGTTGATACTGCAATGGATGAGGCCGCAGCTACTGTTGCAGGACTTGGAAATGAGTAATTTGTGATTGAAAAACTATAATCACCCTAAATACAAAAAAGGCTGCCCGGCATATTGCCCGGCGGCCCTTTTTATAGGAGGTATGACTGTGAAACGTAAAGGAAAAGGAAATATAGTTGGTTATGCATTTGTATTGCCGGCAGTAATTTATATGCTGGTATTTATCGGTTATCCCATTGTATATAACTGGGTAATCAGTTTTCAGGATGCAACAGCTTTTACATTGAAGGATTCGGGACGTGCATTTATCGGATTCAGTAATTACAAGGCGATTTTTTCAGATCCGACTTTTACACATGCAATACAGCATACATTCATTTATACCATCGGCTGTCTGGTGATCCAATTTACCATCGGCTTTTTGCTGGCTATGTTTTTCGCAAAGAAATTTACCTTTGCAAAGCCCATCAGAGGTCTGGTCGTAATAAGCTGGATGCTTCCGGTTACAGTTACAGCTCTGGTGTTTAAATTTATGTTTTCTCAGGATTCGGGAATCATCAATACACTTTTAATGAATCTGCATATCATTGATGAACCGATAGGATGGCTGCTGAACGGCGGAACAGGAATGGCTGTACTTATCATTGCAAACTCCTGGGTAGGTATTCCCTTTAATATGCTTCTTCTTACCACCGGACTTAACAATATTTCTACAGATGTCTATGAGGCGGCATCCATTGACGGAGCAACAAAGAGACAGCAGTTTTTCAAGATCACGCTTCCCCTGTTGAAGCCTACGATCATGTCTACACTTGTTTTAGGATTTGTCCTTACATTTAAAGTGTTTGACCTGGTATATGTAATGACAGGAGGAGGACCAGTAGACTCAACAGAAGTTCTCTCAACCTATTCTTATAAGTTATCCTTCCAGCAGTTCCAGTTTGGACAGGGAGCGGCTGCGGCTTGTGTACTGTTTGTATGCTTATTTATTGTCGCATTGATTTATCTGAAGACAATATCGACAAGTGAGGTGGATTGATCATGAAAGAAAAGAAAGAGAAGATCGTATATCAGACTCCCGCTGAAAAAAGGAAAAATATACTTTTTAACATTCTGGCGATCGTGCTATGCTGTATATTTTTATTCCCAATATATTGGATTATTGTAAACTCTTTTAAAATAGACAGTGAAATTTTTGCAAAAGTGCCGACATTATGGCCTCATGAGCTTACGCTGGATGCTTATAGAGATCAGATGAGTGTTTTGGGAACGACTTTAAAGAACTCTATTATTATTTCACTGGGTTCTCTGCTGATTTCCATGGCACTTTCGGTTCCGGCCGCATATGGACTGGCCAAGTACAAAATAAAGGGAAGCAAATTTTTTATTCTTATTTTCCTGACAACACAGATGCTTCCGGCTTCCCTTGTATTGACACCCTTATTTTTAATTTTTTCAAACCTGCAGCTTTTAAATACATATCTGGCGCCGATCCTTTCCACAGCGACTATTTCGATTCCTTTTGTTGTGCTGATGCTCCGGCCCAGCTTCCTAAGTATTTCTGATGAATTGGTAGAGGCGGCGAAGATTGACGGATGCGGAACCCTCCGGGCTTTTTTCAGTATTGTTGTTCCAATCTCAAGACCTGCAGTTATAACAGCGGCATGTTTCGGATTTGTTTATGCATGGAACGATCTGGCATACAGTATGACATTTAACACTGCAGAAAACATGAGACCTATGACTTCAGCAATCTATACTTTTATGAACCAGTATGGAACAAAATGGAACAGTATTATGGCCTATGGCGTGCTGCTGATTCTTCCCTGTGTGATCATTTTTGTGACTATGCAGAGATATATTGTCGAAGGAATTACAAGTGGATCTGTAAAGGGCTGATATGAGAGACTATCATGAAAGGTAAAAGACTATGGCGGTATTTACAAAGAAAAAGGGAATTTTAATTTATCATTATGATGCAGAAACGGTAAGAATTGAACCCTGGGGAGAAAATGCTTTTCGTATCCGGGCAACGAAAAATGCGGCGTTTACAGACGATGACTGGGCTTTGTCCATGAAAACGGAAAACATAGATGCCCAGATACATATTGACGAAAAGACTGCATTTATAAAAAACGGAAAGATCCGGGCAGAAATTACCAGGGCAGGAAAACTGACCTTTTATAATGGGGCAGGAAAGGTGCTTCTGGAGGAATATCTGAGAAACCGAAAAGATGTGTTTGCTGATTACTGCAGCGCTCTGGAAATTGAGGCAAGGGAATTTAAGCCCAATATCGGAGGAGACTATCATCTTTCCATGAGGTTTGTTTCCGGAAAAAATGAAAAGATTTTTGGAATGGGACAGTATCAGCAGCCGTATCTGGACTTGAAAGGAACAGACCTTGAACTGGCCCAGAGAAATTCTCAGGCCAGCGTGCCATTTATGATCTCATCTTTGGGATACGGATTTCTCTGGAATAATCCTGCAGTGGGCAGGGTGATCTTTGGAAAAAATATCACAACATGGGAGGCATATTCCACGAAACAACTGGATTATTGGATCACGGCAGGGGACACGCCTGCAGAGATTGAGGAATCCTATGCCAAGGCCACGGGGACTGTTCCCATGATGCCGGAGTATGCCATGGGATTCTGGCAGTGCAAACTGCGCTACCAGACTCAGGAAGAATTATTAAACGTGGCCAGAGAGTATAAGAAAAGAGGACTTCCGATTTCAGTGATCGTCATTGATTATTTCCACTGGCCTCTTCAGGGAGACTGGCGTTTTGATCCAAAATACTGGCCGGATCCGGATGCCATGGTCCGGGAACTGAAGGATATGGGGATTGAACTTATGGTCTCTATCTGGCCTACTGTAGACCGCCGCAGTGAAAACTATGAGGAAATGCTGGAAAAGGGATACCTTGTACGGACAGAGAGAGGCTTCCGTATTGTAATGGACTTTCAGGGAAATACGATCCATTATGATGCCACAAATCCGGAAGCCAGAAAATATTTATGGGATAAAGCAAAAAAGAATTATTATGATAAAGGTATTAAAACTTTCTGGCTGGACGAAGCAGAACCGGAATACAGTGTATATGATTTTGAAAACTATCGTTACTATCTGGGACCAAACGTACAGATTGGCAATATATATCCGGAACTGTATGCCAAAACCTTCTATGACGGAATGACAGCAGAGGGGCAGGAAAACGTGATCAACCTGCTCCGATGTGCCTGGGCAGGGTCCCAGAAATACGGTGCATTGGTATGGTCAGGAGATATCCACTCAAGCTTTTCATCACTTCGGAATCAGGTAGCGGCAGGATTGAATATGGGAATTGCGGGAATTCCCTGGTTTACCACAGATATCGGAGGATTTCACGGAGGAAATCCCGATGATCCTGCATTCCGGGAACTTCTGATCCGGTGGTTTGAATACGGAACCTTTTGTCCTGTCATGCGGCTTCATGGAGACAGAGAACCCCATAAACCTCCAATGGGATCCGAAGGAGGAGCAGCCTGTGTGTCAGGCGCCGATAATGAGGTCTGGTCTTTTGGCGATGAGGCATATGAAATACTTTGCGGCTATCTGGTGCTGAGAGAAAAGATGAAACCTTATATTACAGAACTGATGAAGGCAGCTCATGAGAAAGGAACTCCGGTCATGCGCCCGCTGTTTTACGATATGCCGGATGATCCAAAAGCATGGGAAGTTGAGGATCAGTATATGTTTGGACCGGACGTCCTTGTAGCGCCTATCTTGTTTGAAGGGGCAAGGAGTCGGGAAGTATACCTTCCGGCAGGTACAGAATGGACAAATTACTGGACTGGTGAAAAGGTGGCAGGAGGTCAGACAATCACAGCAGATGCTCCCCTTGCCCAGATTCCATTGTTCACACGTAATGGAAGAGAGTTCTGAGAGAGGAGAAAAGGCAGATGAAATTTACATTTGGATATTGGCGTGTCAGAGAGAGGTATGAGCCTCATTATGCAGTAGAATATTGGGATCATGAGATAAAGAAAAATGAACTGACTGTTTATGCTGCCACAAACCATATTGGCGACAGAGGAGACACACTGAATCAGCCAATGCTGACACTGAAATTTTCAAGTCCCATACCCAACGTAATAAAAGTTTCCATGGTACATTTTGCCGGACGGCCAAACAGAAGCCCGCATTTTCAGAAGGCAGAAGAGAAGGGGGACTATGTTTCTATCAGAGAAGAGAAAGACAGGCTGATTTTCACTTCCGGAGAGACAGAGGCTGTAATTGATAAACGGGCCAATTCCTGGCATGTATCCTACCTGTCAGAAGGGCGCCTGCTGACAGATTCCGGGTATAGGAATGAAGCCTGTATGTATGACAGAGAAGAAAAAGCGGATTATCTGGTAGAACAATTACTTCTGGATGTGGGAGAATATATTTACGGTCTGGGAGAACGCTATACGCCTTTTATAAAAAACGGACAGGAAGTGCAGATCTGGAATGAGGACGGAGGTACTGCCTCAGAACAGACTTATAAAAATGTTCCTTTTTATGTGTCAAATAAAGGATATGGTATTTTTGTAGACAATCCCGGCGATGTACAGTTTGAGGTAGGCAGTGAAAAAGTAGAACGTGTACAGTTTTCCATGAAAACAGAATGTCTGGACTATTATGTGATAAATGGAGGAACGCCAAAAAAGACGGTACAGCTTTATAACAGACTTTTGGGAATGCCTGCCCTTCCACCGGCCTGGACTTTCGGACTATGGCTGACTACATCTTTTACTACCAGTTATGATGAAGATACTGTAACCGGATTTATCCAGGGAATGAAGGATCGTGACATCCCACTCCATGTATTCCATTTTGACTGCTTTTGGATGAAGGGATATGAGTGGGTAAATTTCACCTGGGACCCGGATACATTTCCGGATCCGGAGGGGATGCTGCGTCGGTATAAAGAAAAAGGGCTGCACATATGCTGCTGGATCAACAGCTATGTGGGGCAAAAGTCTTCCTTATTCCAGGAAGGAATGGAGAAGGGATATTTTGTAAAAAATACAGATGGAACCGTATGGCAGTGCGACCGCTGGCAGGCAGGAATGGCTCTGGTAGATTTTACGAATCCGGCAGCCTGCAAATGGTATCAGGATAAACTGGAAGTTCTGCTGGATATGGGAGTAGACGCCTTTAAAACGGATTTTGGCGAGCGGATTCCGGTGACGGGAATTCAATATTATGATCACAGCGACCCTGTGCGAATGCATAATTATTATACTTATCTTTACAATAAAGTTGTATTTGAATTACTGGAAAGAAAACGGGGGAAAAATGAGGCCTGCCTGTTTGCCCGCTCTGCAACTGCCGGCTGCCAGCAGTTTCCTGTACACTGGGGCGGAGACTGTACGGCAACCTACCAGTCTATGGCAGAAGATTTAAGAGGGGGACTTTCCCTTTCTCTGGGAGGATTTGGATTCTGGAGCCATGATATGGGCGGTTTTGAGCAGACTGCCACGGCTGATGTGTACAAACGCTGGTGCCAGTTTGGCCTGCTGAGCTCTCACAGCCGGCTGCATGGTTCTACTTCTTACCGGGTGCCATGGCTCTTTGATGATGAGGCGTGTGAGGTCCTGGGGACTTTTGTGAAATTGAAATGTTCACTTATGCCCTATCTGTATGGAATGGCTGTAAAAGCTCATGAAGAAGGGATTCCTATGATGCGTCCCATGATCATGGAATTTCCAGATGATCCTACCTGTGTGATGCTGGACCGCCAGTATATGCTGGGAGACTCTCTTCTTGTAGCGCCTATATTCAGCGAGTCCGGAAGGGTTACTTATTATGTCCCCAAGGGGAAATGGACCAATTATCTGACCGGAGAAGTAAAAGATGGCGAAAGATGGTATACAGAAACTTTTGACTATTTTCATCTTCCTCTGCTGGTACGGGAAAATACGATCCTGCCGGTTGGGAAAGAAGAAGAACGGCCGGATTACGATTATCATACAGACACTGTGCTGAAAGTCTATGAGCCAAAAGAAGGAGTACCTGCAGAAATCACGATCCCGGATATGAATGGTCAAAAGAAAATCCATATTCAGATGAGTTATGAAAATGGAAAACTAAGGCTCACCTCTGACGGCGGAAAGAATTTATCTGTGGTGTGTGAAACAGATAAAAATATTTTGGCAGAGCTGGTAATGACGGAATCATAAACAGAATATTTGAAAGATAAATTTGGACAGCACAGATTCTCATGATATAATAGTCAGACTGAAACTCTGTGATATCTGCGGCCAGGAAACGAAGTGCAGACAAACTATGTTTCTAGGGCCGCAGTTTGCCTAAAATTTAAATTTGAGGGGAAAAAGCATTGAAAAGTACTGGCACAAAGAAGAAGAGAAGCTGGCTGCTGCGTAAGATTATGCTGATTTTCGTGATACTATCTATTGTTCCTACTATTCTTATCATAGTGGTGGCAAATGAGATTTATTCAAGAAGTCTTTATGAGCGTTCAGAACAACTGATCAGCCAAAACGCAAAGCAGCATGATATGATCGTCAGCGAACGGATGGGAAACTATAAGGATTCTTTTTTTGAGCTGATAACGGAGAAGGACTTTATTAATCTGGCAGCCTCTATCAATGAGGAAGATAAGCTTTATACAGCAGACATTCAAAATATGCAGACCATGCTCCAGTCTGCGGTCTATTCGCTGTCTTATGTGCGCAGCGTGGTTTTTATTGCGGACAATGATCTATATGTATCCTATTCTAAATGGTACGGGAGAAATGAGATACCTTTGTGGCTTACGGCTGACAGCCGGCAAAAAATAAGGGAAGATATCAAAGATCCCAGGAGGGCAAAAATCACATCTGCATATAATCTTCTTGGAGAGGCGGGTCAGAATGACCTGGTCATACTTCTTGCTATGCCAGTGAGAAATTTAATGACAAAAGAGCGCAGCGGGCTGCTGATCTATGCCATCGGCAATCAAATGCTCCTGGATCAGCAAGGCGCTGCAAACGATGAAGGAGTAGAGACCGTTGTTACAGACGCTGATGGATTTATCTTAAATGGAACCAGCGGCAGCGCTATCGGAAAAAACCTGACGGAGTATCTTGAAGAACAGTATAAAAATAAGAATTATTATAAAATTGACCAGGAGATCGATGATACCGGATGGACAGCTTCCTATATTGTAGATAAAGATGTGCAGGGAAGAGATGTAAGAAACTTTAACCAAATGGTGCTTTTACTGACGCTGGTTATCATGGGTATTTCTTTTGCAGTTGTCATCCGCTTTACCGGACGCTATATCGGCGAGATACGAAAGATAGGAGACGCCATTGAAAATTATGATCCTGATGAAAGCCGGTCACTGAAAGTGCATTTGAATCAAAATGACGACCTGTATTTGATTTCCCATCAGTTTAACCGCATGGTAGACCGGAATAATTCTCTTGTGGAAGCATTGAAACAGAAAAACAACGAAATACAGGAAGCCTCTGAGAGACAGAAGAATGCGGAGATTAAAGCGCTGGAGGCACAGATCAATCCCCATTTTCTGTATAATACCCTGGATTCTATTAACTGGCGGGCGATTGACGCCGGGGAAGAAGAAATCAGCGATATGCTGGGGATACTGGGCAGTCTTCTGCGGTACAGCATATCCAACATTAATGGTATCGTTCCCCTTTCTGTTGAGATCGAGTGGCTGAAAAAATATGTTTTTCTGCAGAGAGAACGTTTTAACGATTCCTTTGACTGTGTATATGATGTGGCGGAGAACTGCCTGGATTATCCGATTTATAAGATGCTGCTCCAGCCTCTGATAGAGAACAGCATCCTTCACGCATTTCGGGAAACAAAGGAAGGCGGCATCATTACTGTAAAAGCTTTTATACGGGAAGATCAGAAACTCCAGATCTCCATAAAAGATAACGGAAGCGGCATGTCCTGTGAACAGTTGGAAAATCTGAGGAAAAATATCCTGGAAAAGAAAGCCCTGGACAGCCGGAGCATAGGAATCAGCAATGTGGTAAACCGTCTGAAAATTTATTATCATGATGAAGCCGAAATAAGAGTTGAAAGTGAACTGGGCTATGGCACGGAACTTGTTTTGGTTATTCCGGAGACAAAGCAGAGTTCCTTTGAGGATGAGGAGAGGGAGTGACTGGTTTGAAAACCCTGATTGTTGTAGAAGATGAATTCCGGATCCGAGACGGACTCTCCAGACTTATTCAGCGCTTAAATATGGGGGTAAAAGTGATAGGAGAGGCGGAAAACGGACTTGAAGGATTAAAGATGATCCAGGACCTGCAGCCGGATATTGTAATCACGGATATCCGAATGCCTAAAATCGAAGGACTGGAAATGATCCGTAAGGCCAGGGAAATGAACATAGGCTGTACATTTATCATTTTGAGCGGATATGCAGAATTCCGTTACGCACAGACTGCAATTTCCTATGGAGTGACGGACTATCTCTTAAAACCGGTGACGATTTCGGATGTAAAAAAATTACTGGAAAAACTGAATCCCCAGGAAGAGGCTGTGGCAGAAACGTCAGAAGAATATTCAAATCTTGTGAATATAATCATGAATGCGGTAAAGCGTGACTACGCAACAAGGATATCTCTGAGTACCTATGCCGAAGAATACAAAGTGACGCCCCAGTATATCAGCATGTTATTTACGAAAGAAACGGGGATGACTTTCTCTGCTTACGTCCGGAAAATACGAATGGAAAAAGCAAAAGAACTGCTGCTGACAACAGATATGAAGATCTATGAAGTTGCTGTGGCAGTTGGTTATCCGGAACAAAAATACTTTTCAAAGGTTTTTAAAGAATATACGGGGGTATCTGCCAAACAGTTTGTACTTCAGAAAAAGGTATGATAATGGGAAAATATACGGACAGCATCCGGCCGGAAGGCCGGGTGCTGTTTTCTGGTCCGCCCGGCGGGCACACGTTCTAAGGGGTGAAAGTCCCAGACCCGCCCGGCAGTGGGAAAGGGGCAGGTATAAGTGGGAAAGAACGTGTGAGTACCCGGGGAGGTGCTATTTCCAAATGAAAACTTGCTCTATGGACAGAGATGGGGATTTCCGATATACTAAATTTCAGACGAAGGAATTTGGAATAAAACATCGGAAGTTTACCAGGAGAGAAGGAGGACGCATATGAATATAGAAAACTTTACCGTTTATCAGAAGACCGTGCCAGAGCGAAAGGCAGTTTTTCAGGAGTTTCCATCTTCTCTCCATCCGGATATCCGGGAGTTTCTGAAACTGGAAGGAATTCCCAGCCTGTACAGCCATCAGGCAGAAATGTTTGAGAAGGCCCGGGAGGGAAAGAACGTGGTGATCACCACTTCCACGGCCAGTGGGAAGACCCTCAGCTTTCTTTTGCCGGTGCTCCAGGAGATTTTAAAGAATCCGTTGACCAGAGCAGTCTTTGTCTACCCTACCAAAGCTCTTGCCAGCGACCAGTACCGGGCGTTGCAGCCTGTTCTGGAATATTTCGGAAATGGGCGGATCAACGCTGGAGTTTATGATGGAGATACTATGCAGGCGGAACGGAGCAGGATACGGAAAAGTGCCAACATTATTCTGACCAATCCGGAAATGCTGAATTCTGCTTTTCTTCCAAATCACAGCAGCTATGGGTTTGACTTTATTTTTTCCAATCTGAAATATGTGGTCATTGATGAGCTCCATACCTACCGGGGTGCTTTTGGGGCTCATCTGGCCAATATTTTCCGGCGGATGAAGCGTGTCTGCGGCTACTACGGATCAAAACCTCAATTCCTGTGCAGTTCGGCCACCATTGCCAATCCCGCAGAGTTGGCGGAGAGGATCTGCGGGGAAAAATTTGTTCTGGTGGATAAGGACGGGTCAGCCGCTCCAGAAAAAGAATACCGGCTGCTCCTTCCACCGGAAATTAAGGGAAAGAATGATAAGATTTACGGCAGAAGGCCGGCCTCCTGGCTGGCAGCGGAGCTGGTACCGGCTCTGGCAGCAGGGAACCACCATTTTATTGTGTTTGGAAAATCCAGGAGAAATGTGGAGGTTATCCTGAAGGAAGCCAGAGATAAAATGGAGGAAAACGGGATTTCCAGGAAAATTGCCGGGTACAGAGGGGGATATACCCCTGTGGAGAGGAAGAGCATTGAGGAGAAAATGATCACAGGAGAGCTGGCCGGCCTGGTATCTACCAATGCCCTGGAACTGGGGATTGATATTGGCAGTCTGGACTGTACGGTACTGGCAGGGTACCCGGGAACACGGGCTTCATTCTGGCAGCAGACGGGAAGAGCCGGAAGAAACGGGGAAAAATGCGTAAACTATCTTATCCTGGAAAATCAGCCTTTTGATCAGTATATTGCTCTGGATCCGGAGTGGCTGTTTTCCAAAAGCAGCGAGAATGCTATTGTGGACCCGGACAATCTTCTTATTGAACTGGCCCATATCCGGGCGGCTGCGGCGGAGATGCCCCTGTCTTTAGATGATGCGGGCCTTTTTCCGGATCTGGGAGAGATTATCCCGGTGCTTTTAAATGCAGGGGAAGTGGAGAGTATGGCTGGACGTTTTGCCTGGGCGGGAGAGGCTTTTCCTGCAGGGGACTACAGTCTGCGGAATATGGACAAGTCCAGATATAAGCTGCTTCTTGAAAAGGAAAAACGGGAGATTACCCAGATGGATGAAACCCAGGCTTTCCATGAGCTTTACCCGGGAGCGGTATATATCCATGAAGGGGAGCTGTATGAGGTGCTGAAACTGGATCTGGAGTCCAGGACCGCCTATGGGGTTCCCTTTGCCGGAAATTATTACACGGTGCCCTCAGGGACCCAGGAGACCAGGATCCTTCAGACTTTCAGAGAGGAAGAGCTGGGAAGGAGCAGGATCTATTTCGGGGATATTAACGTGGAGGAAGTCATCTCCATGTACAAGAAGCTTCAGTTCCATAATCATCAGAATCTGGGCTATGTAAGCCTGCTAAGGCCTCTGCGGAAGGATTATGATACGGAGAGCACCTGGATCCATATTCCGGAGAATGTCACAAGAGTTTATCGGAATCTGCTGGTGCCTGCGAAAAGTGGGGAGCTGATGCTGAATAACCATTTTGAGGGACTGGCCTTTGCGGTAAAGAATGCTGCCATGATGGTGACTATGACAGAAAGCTCGGATATAGATACTGTGATTTCCAATAATGCCAGAATACCGGATATTTTTCAGGAAGAAAAGGTGTCCCTCTTTATCTATGACCGGTATGAGGGGGGACTGGGATACTCGGAAAAAATTTATGATCTGGTACCTGAAATCCTGGAAAAGGCCATTCATATGGTAAAGGGATGTTCCTGCGAGGATGGCTGCCCCGCCTGCGTGGGAGATTATACCCTGGATAAAGCCATGGTTCTGTGGGGCCTGGAAAATCTCCTGGAGGAAAGCCTTCCTCCGGAACAAGTAAAAATGCCGGAACAAGAGGCCAGGCCGGTAATTGAAAAGGAATATTCGTTTTTTACTCTTCCTATACAGTGGCAGGAGTTCTGCCAGAGCGTGAAGGAAAACGGAGAGAAGGGGGGAGACTTTTTAAAAACTATCCAGGAGATAGGAGTGGAGGACCATACTCTGGTACTTACGGTGAAAAATGGATTTTACCGGGACTGGCTTCTGGAAGGAGAGAATCTCAGGGAACTGGAGAACACCCTGAGATGGCATGCGGTGTGCCCCTCTGATATGAAAATAGAAGTCCGGGCAGAGGAAGACCGGGAAAATGCAGAAAAGATAAAAGGAAGGCTGCGCAGAAAATATGGAGACAAGGGAGAATAAGGACTGGGAAAAACTTAATGAATACCAAAAGGAGGCAGTGCTGGATGACAGTCCGGCCTGTGTGGTAAACGCTAATGTAGGCAGCGGGAAGACCACGGTGCTCATTGCAAAGGTTTTGTATCTTTATTTAGAGAAAAAAGTGCCTCTGGAAGATATGCTGGTGTTGACTTTTACCAACAAGGCAGCCCAGGAGATCCTCAGCCGCCTTTTGCTCAGAGAGCCAGAACTTTCTCCGGAGCAGAGAGCCGGGTTCGGAACCTTTCACAGCGTGGCCCTGAGGCTTTTAAAAGAAAAGCTCCCTGTGGAAAAAGCCGGCTGGGACAGGGACTTCTCTGTAATGGAACCTGAAGAAGAAACAGAGCTGGCCCAGAGGATTATTAAAGAAGAAAAATTGAATATCAAATATAAGAACCGGCTGAAAAAGCGCCTGGAGCAGGAATACAAGGCTTATCTGGAAGGAAGAGAAGCTTCCAGGTATGGGGACGACCTGTTCCGGCTGTACCCTCTGCTGAAACAGGAGAAACAGCGGGAGAACAAAATGAGCTTTTCGGACCTGCTTCTGGTAAGCACCGAGCTGATAAAAGAGGAAGGTTTTCACCCCGCCTGGGTGATCGCAGATGAAATCCAGGACAGCGATAACCTCCAGCTGGAATTTCTGGAAGCTCTGGTGGGAGAGGAGACCAGGCTTTTTGCCGTGGGGGACCCAAACCAGGTAATCTACAGCTGGAGAGGTTCCAGCGACAGTACCTTTTTTGCCCTGAAAAGGAGGTTTTCGGCAAAAGAACTTTCCCTGCCGGTAAATTACCGTTCTGACGCCAGGATTCTGGAAGCGGCTAACCATTTCCGGCAGTTTGGGACCAGGATCCAGGGCTGCCGGGAAGAGGGAAAGCTTATTAAGGTAAAGCGGCAGTATGACCCTTTTACAGAGGCAGAATATCTGGCGGAACAGATTGAAAGTTTACATAAAGCAGGAGAGAGCTATGAGGATACCGCAATCCTTTACCGTCTTCAGAGGCAGGGAGAGATTCTGGGGAAGGTTTTTGAAAAGCGGGGAATTCCTTATCAGGTTTCGGTAAAACAGACGGTAAAGGATATTCCTGCTCTGGACTGGGTGGTGAAAATCCTTCGGTTTTCTGTAAATCCCAGAGACCGGCAGACAGGGGAAGACGTGCTGCTGAATCCGGGATTCGGGGAGAAGCTTACGAAAAAGAAAGTCCGGGACCTTCTGGAAGAGGGAAAAGGGAAGAGTTTTTTATATGAGCAGATGAAAGGCTTTCAGGACTGGTCTTTGGGCCATACAAAGATTCCCAAGTGGAGAGAAATCTTTGATTATTTTGGCCTTGGAGAAGCCTTTGGCCCTACTTCGGCTGGCTATAAGGAAAAAGAAGAACAGGCAGGGAAACTTCTGGAATGGCTGAGAGTATACTGTGAGAAAAAAGAATTGTCTCTCTGGGAAGGGACCAGAGCTTTTTTAAATGATGGAGCCCTCTATGGCATGGACCTTGGAGAAATCATGGGGGAGAGAGAAGAATCTTTAAAGGGTGTCCGGTTGATGACCCTCCACGCCTCAAAGGGATTGGAGTTTCACCGGGTATATCTGATCGGTATGAATCAAGGACTGATTCCTCTTCGCTGTAAAACTATGGAGCAGGAGGAAGAGGAGCGGCGGCTGTTTTTTGTAGGCATGACAAGGGCAAAAGAGGAACTGGAATTGTCTTATTATGTCAATCCAAGAGAACCGGGAGTTTTCGGAGAAGGAAGCCGATATCTTCTGGGAATCCCTCCGGAACTTCTGGACTGGGAGGAAGACGTCAGGAAGGGAAGGGGGGAAGAAACTCTCCGGAAGCTGGGAAGAGAAGTCCGAGAAGAGCTGCGGAAGAAGAAAGAAGCAGAAAAGGAATTGGCTCCAGACAAGAGGAATACAGATGCTGAGCCAGAGGGCAGAAGAGAAGAGCTTTCGGAGAAACCAGATGAAAGGGAAACTGGAAATGTGGTACCTGGCCCAAGGGTCCGTCACAGAAAGTATGGGGAGGGAATACTGCTCTCTCAAAATGAACTGACTGTGGAAGTGGAATTCCCTGGCTATGGACGAAAACAGTTTTTGAAAGCTCTGGGAGAGATAGAGTTCCTTTCTCAGGAGACAGGTGAGACTTATGGAAAGTAAAATGGATTTTTATAAAAGAGGCGCCCTGGTATTAAAAAGCATTCCTCAGGGGAAAGTAGCCACTTACGGACAGATTGCCCTGCTCTGCGGAAAACCGGGAAATTCCCGGCAGGTGGGGTATGGCCTGGGGAGAAATCTTATGGGTGAGGATATTCCCGCATATAAGGTGGTCAACGCCCAGGGGATTCTGTCAGGAGCGGCGGCCTTTGAGACTTTTGATATGCAGAAACTTCTTCTGGAGCAGGAAGGGGTGGAGGTCAGACTGACAGAAAAGGGGTGGAAAGTAGATTTGAAACGATATCAATGGAAAAATACTCTGGAGGAAGCAGAAGCCTTTCGGGAAGAATTTCAAAAGAGAGGAATCTGACAGGAGAAGAGGTGGAACAAGTGAAGATTACATGTATAGCCTTAGACTTAGACGGAACAACTTTAAACCCTCAGGGGAGGCTTGGCAGGAGAAATCGGGAAGCTATTGAGAGGGCCCTGGACGCAGGAATACAGGTAGTGGCGGCCAGCGGCAGGTCCCTGGATTCTCTGCCAAAGGACATTCTGGAAATTAAAGGGATCCAATATGGGATCACGTCCAACGGAGCAGCAGTGTACAGGCTTTCTGACAGAAAATGTCTGAAACAGTCCAGGCTTTCCGGTGATTCCGTAAAAGAAATTCTGGCCTGTACAGAGAAAGAAGAGGTAGTTTTTGAGGCTTTTATTAAGGGGAAACCCTATGCCCAGAAGGAGTATGTGGAGGACCCGGTAAGCTTTGGGGCTACCGAAAGGGCTATACCCTATATTCAGAGTACCAGGGATCCTGTAGCAGATATGGAAAAGTTTATCCAGGAAAACCAGGAGATGCTGGATTGTCTGGACATTGTGGTGAAAAGTGAGGAAAAGAAGAGAGATTTGTGGAAAACCCTTCGGGAAAATGTAAAAGATGTGTATATCACTTCTTCGGTCCCTCAGCTTTTGGAGATTTCTCACAGAGATTCGGGAAAGGATGCAGGAATCCGTTTCCTTCTGGAATATCTGGGATTAGACAGAGAAGGCCTGGCGGCTTTTGGAGACGGGGACAATGATAAAGAGCTTCTTGCTTATGCCCGGATAGGGATTGCCATGGAGAACGCCTCGCCGGAGTGCAAAAGGGCAGCAGACTGGATCGCACCTTCTAATGACAGAGACGGTGTGGCCTGGGGAATTGAAAAATTGCTGGGTATAGAGAGTGTTGAATTATAAAAATTTTATAGTTCTTTACTCGACAAAAAGGGAAAAAAAGTTTAAAATTTTAATATAGATAATATATCTTAACAGGCATAAAAATGTAATAAATGTAAAATACAGGGGGCAGTAAAGTATATATTAAATTTATCATTTATATAACTTTATAGGGCCCCTTTTACTATGATAGCGGGAAGGAAGGATGGCGGGTGAGAAAGAAAGCATTACATAAAGATATACGCCAGGAAATCAAAAGGACTTTACCCAGGTTCCTTTCCCTGTTCCTTATGTCGGCGCTGGGAGTGTCCTTTTTTTCAGGGGTGAGGGCCTCCATGCCGGATATGCTCAGCACTACAGACGGATATCTGGATGACACGGGATTATTTGATCTCCAGGCAGTAAGTACCATGGGCCTTCAGGAGGAAGATCTGGAGGCTGTGCTGGACACAGAAGGAGTGCAGGAAGCAGAACTGTCTTATTCCTCGGACTATCTGTGCGACAGTGAAGGAGAACAGTATGTAGTCCATCTGATGGCTCAGAGTGATATGGCAAAGTGCCAGGCAGAGGAAGGCAGGCTGCCGGAAAAGGCAGACGAAATATTTTTGGATACGGAACTTGCCCAGGCCCTTGGCTGTCAGATCGGAGACAAGATCACTCTTTATGAGGAAGAGCAGGAGGGAGATAAACCGGAAGGGCTGGCATATGGGGAGTTTGAGATCACCGGTATAGGGTCCAGCTCTATGTATCTCTCAATAAACAGGGGCAGCGCCTCTGTAGGAAATGGCCAGGTCACCGGATTTGCCGTGGTTCTGCCGGAGGCCTTTGATATGGAGGTCTATACCCAGATGAATATCCGGCTGGAAGGCGCAGGAACCCTGGAATGCTACTCCGATGAATACAAGGAGTTGGTGAGCAGCGTCCAGGATACTCTGGAAGAGACGGCAGGGGTCCAGTGCCAGTGGAGATATGACCAGATTTATGATGAGGCACAGGGTGAGCTTGCGGATGCCAGAGCCGAGCTGGAAGATGGAAGGGCTACTGCCCAGCAGGAGCTTGCAGATGCCAGAAAGACTCTGGATGAGGGCTGGGCCAAGGTCAATGATGGAGAGAAGCAGCTGGCAGATGGAAAACAGCAGCTGGCAGACAGCGAAGCTCAGCTGAACCAGAGCCAGCAGGAGATTGACGATGCAAAAGCCCAGATGGAATCAGCAAAAGCCCAGGCGGAAGAAGGTGCAGCTCAGGTAAGCGCCGGATGGGCAGAGATTGAGGCAAATGAAGCCCAGCTCAATGATTCAGAACAGCTGCTGTCAGAGAAAAAGGCTGAACTGGAACAGGGAGCGGCAGAATTAGAGGCCGGGAAGGCCCGGCTGTCTGCCCAGGAGGAGGTCTTAAACCAGTCTCAGTCAGAACTGGAAGCCGGAAAGACCCAGCTTGCGCAGATGGAAGGGGCACTGGAAACTCTCAGAACAGCAGTGTCAGAACAGGAAGGGGCTATAGGAGGACTGGAAAGCCAGGCGGCGGCTATCCAGGGGCAGATCGATCAGCTTCAGGCATCTCTTGGAACCTCTTCAGACCCTGAAAATCCAGATGGAGACAGCTCAAATGATGAAGAAATCTTGGCTCAGATTGGAGAACTGGAAGCACAGAAAGCTGCTCTGGAGACAGAAATTCAGAATCTTACAGTGTCTTTGGAAGAGACAAGAGCCCAGCTGTCTGCCCAGGAGACTGCTCTGACTCCCCAGATACAGCAGCTTCAGCAGGTAATCGCCCAGGGGGAAGCCCAGCTGTCAGAAGGAAGGAATAAGTTGGAGACAGCCAGGGCCCAGCTGGAGGAAAGCGAAGCTCAGATTACTGCCGGCAGGGAAGAGATTGCTCAGGGCGAGGCAGCGATTGCCCAGGGACGCCAGGAACTGGAGGCTGCTAAGGCCCAGCTGCAGGCGGCCCAGGCTGAAGTAGACAGCGGCCAGGCTCAGATTGCAGCCTATGAACAGCAGATTGCAGATGGAGAGGCCCAGATTGCTTCCGGCAGAGCCCAGCTTGAAGAAGCCAGGGCTCAGCTCCCTGAACAGGAACAGGAGCTGGCAGATGCCAGAAAAGAGCTGGAAGATGGAGAGGCGGATTATTTAGAAGGAAAAGAAGAAGCAGAGGCCCAGATTGCTGATGGTGAACAGCAGATTGCTGATGCAGAGGCAGAGCTGGCAGACCTGGAACAGCCGGAATGGTATCTGAATACCAGAGATGACGTGGTGGAAGATTATGGTGAAATGGAGGACAATGCAGCTCAGATCGGTGCAATCGGCAGGGTCTTCCCGCTGATGTTTTTCCTGGTGGCAGCCCTGGTAAGTCTTACTACTATGACCAGAATGGTAGAAGAGCAGCGGGGCCATATCGGAACTATGAAGGCCCTTGGATACTCCAAAAAAGATATCGCCATGAAATATCTCTTTTATGCAGGCAGCGCTACTTTAAGCGGCGGCGCTGTGGGGATCCTGGTGGGACAGAAGCTGTTTCCTTATGTTATCCAGGTCAGCTATGGAATTATGTATGACTGTCTGAAACAGCCGGATATTCCATACCGTCCGGTGTTTGCTATTCAGGCCATGTTAATATCCTTTGTCTGCATTATGCTGGCAACAGGCTTATCTTGCATGAATGAACTGAGAGAGAGCCCGGCAGAACTTATGCGTCCGGCAGCTCCAAAGGTAGGAAAGCGGGTACTGCTGGAGTACATACCACTTATCTGGAAACGGCTGAACTTTACTACAAAGTCTACTTTCCGGAATATTTTCCGATATAAAAAACGGCTGTTTATGACAATCTTTGGAATCTCTGCCACTATGGCTCTGCTGGTCACCGGATTTGGCCTGCGGGATTCCATAATCGATCTGGCCGAAATTCAATACGATAATATCCAGCTTTACGATGCAATGATAACTTTCAGCGGTACGGATGAAGAAAAAGAAGACCTGGGACAATGGCTGGAGAATGAGAAAGATGTGGCGGCATCTACTATGGTCCATATGGAAATGGTAGATGTAAGTACGGAAGAAGGAAATGGAGAAGTCTATCTTTGTGTTCCGGAAAATAAGGAAGATTTCCAGGCCATGACAGTCTTGCAGAACAGGACCTCAGAGGAAGTCTACACCCTGGACGGCGAAGGGATCCTTCTTACGGAATGGATGGCAGATACCCTGGGGGTAAGTGCAGGAGACAGTATTACCATGGAAAAAGAGGACGGCAGCAGCAGTCAGGAAGTACAGGTTATGGGTGTGGTAGAAAATTACATTATGAACTATGCATACATGTCGCCCCAATACTATGAGAAAATCTATGGAGAACCGGCTGAGTTTGAGGTAATGTATGTAGAGTTTACTTCGGAGGGGCAGGAGAGAGAGAATGAGCTTGGCTCAGAAATCCTTCAGCAGCCAGGTGTGTATAATGTAAGTTATACTTCTGATACCAAAAGAGAGATTAACGATATGCTTCAGGCCCTGGTGCTGGTAATTATTGTACTGATCGTAACAGCAGCCCTTCTGGCCTTTGTGGTACTGTATAACCTGAACAATGTAAATATTACGGAGCGGCGCCGGGAACTGGCCACATTAAAAGTCCTGGGCTTTTATGATCAGGAAGTGGCGGCTTACGTGTACCATGAGAATATTATCCTTACTCTCATGGGCATTGTGGTGGGTGTAGGACTGGGAACTCTCCTTCACCAGTATATCATTCATACCATCCGGGTGGATATGGTTATGTTTGGTCAGCATGTATCCCTGGTCAGCTTCCTGATCAGCGCAGTGCTAACGGCAGTATTCTCAGCTTTTGTAAACTTTGTTATGTATTTTAAACTGAAAGAAATCAATATGGTAGAGTCACTGAAGAGTGTGGAATAGAAGCCGGACAGAAAATAATGAAGATGGAGCTGTTGCGACAGCTCCATTTTCTTAGAAAAACAAAATGCTTACTAAAGCATTTGGAAACTTTTGTAAAGAAAGAATAAATTCTAAGAGGGCTGCGTATACAAGCCATGATGTGTTGTGTATAATGAGGAAAAATTACGAAGAAAGGAAATTACTGAAACTACGATGAACAAAAGAAGAACTTCTGAAAGTCCCAGAAACTCCAGCTCTACCAGGAGTTCACAGCATGTCAGAAAAGCAAGAACACAGTATGGCTCAGGAAATCCTGGAAGTTTCCGAGATTCCAGAGGCTCTCGCAGCAGCGGTTCATTGCAGAAGACCATGAACAAAAGACGTCAGGAAAAATTAAGGCAGCAGAGGAGAAAACGCAACTTGTGTTATGGAATTTTGGCGGCGATAACGCTCCTTGTGTTTTCATTGACAGTTCTTGGAATCAGCAGGCTGCTGCCGGATAGAGTCTGTGATGGGGCGGAACAGGTCAGTGAAGATTCAGGAACACAGGTGACGACAACTTTAAGCCAGCCGGAGATGAACGCCTCCGGCACGAAGGACTTTTTCAAAGAAATCACGTTAAGAGGCTGGCAGTCAGATTCCCAAGGCATTAGGTACATTAATGCAGACGGAACTTCTTATGGGAAGGGCTGGCATGATATTGATGGAAAAGATTGCTATTTCGATGAAAGCGGAAAATACGACAGTGAGAAAGTAAGGCCCATGATTGCGCTGACTTTTGACGACGGACCGGGGAAGTATACGGAAGAATTATTGGAATGTCTGGAAGAAAACAATGCTAAAGCCACGTTTTTCATGCTGGGCCAGAATGCAGAACGATATCCGAATACGGTCAAACATATGGAGAAACTGGGAATGGAACTGGCAAATCATACTTATGACCATCCGATTCTCACCAACCTTTCCAGTACCCAGATCTCAAATGAAATTGAGAAGACAAGCAGAATTATTGAGAGGATAGCGGGAAAGGCGCCTGCAAGCATGAGACCTCCGGGAGGCGCTTTTAATCATACAGTAAGGGCAGTCTCCGGCCTTCCTATTATCATGTGGAGCATTGATACGAAAGACTGGAAAACTAAGAGTGAGGATATGACCTATCGGTGCGTTATGGATAATGCCAGGGATGGTTCCGTGGTATTGATGCATGACATTCACCAATGGTCTGCAAAAGCAGCCATCCGCATGATACCAGAGCTGGTGGCAAAAGGTTTCAAGCTGGTGACCGTAGAGGAACTTGCCAGGGCAAAGGGAATTACTCTGGAGAATGGAAAGGCATATTACTATTTCGGCGAGGGAACACAGCAGGTAGAATAAAAAATTTTATATGGGTGACAAGAGCAGAAGTTCCAAACCGCATTATGGAATGGGATTGTATATTGCAAATACTATTGTGATACAGCATAAGGGAACACTGACCCTGGGAAATTCCAGGAAAACCGGGGGAGCAGAGGTGGTAATAAAGATACCGCTGTGAGAGGTCTCTGTCCCTGAAAAGCAAATATGCCGGGAAAGGAGAGGCCCGTGCTGCTTACCGACAGAGGAAATCTTCCTTACCAGCGGGATAACCTTATAAAATTACAAAAAGATTAAAGGGGCAAGTCATATGTCGGGAACCTTTATACATTTTATGCGAATTTGCCGAGCATAGATTTGAGACCATAGGCTCAAAGCAGCACAGACTGAGGAGTAAAATGTATAAAGGTTCCTGGTTTTGATTAATGCGTCAGCTTCTTTTATGAAAAAGCAACGAATGTTGTAATGCATAACAGAAGCCTGACTTATGTGGAGAAGCTTTGCTCCATCATCGAGCGGTGGAAGTTGACGGAGTATGATGTGAAGAATTCCGGCGGCGGTGAAGGGATCCGCTGGTATCGTGTCAGGAAGACATGGGCTGACAGCAAAAGCCAGAAGGGGGCTTATAAGATCCTGGAGAATGCGAAGAAGTGCGCGGATCAGAATTCGGGGTATAAGGTATTCGATGTGGATGGGAACGTGGTATATGAGCCTGAGAAGGAAGAGGCGGATGTTCCGTTTCTGGTGAAGGTCAGCATTTCGGATCTGAATATCAGGGAAGGTCCGGGAATCGATTATGGAAGAGTTCAGTTCTGCCCAGTCGGGGTATATACCATTGTGGAAGTGAAAGACGGACAAGGCTCTTCAGCAGGATGGGGCAAGCTGAAGAGCCTTGTCGGTTGGATAAGCCTTGATTATGTAAAAAGGCTTTAGATGATCTTTCTATTCGGGAAGCGGATAATCTTATCATCGTTATAAACGGATTCGATTTCATCCGCTTCTACATTGATAGAAACAGTCTCTGGTGAAGTAATGTGCTGAGGAGACTGATTGGAAGTACCTTCAATCCTATCGATGATTGGATCTCTAAGTTTGTGCAGACCAGAGCGGAGAATCGGCTCTCCGAATTCTTGCCAGACTAAGCTGAGCAAATACATTTTAACTTCATTTCTTCGGGCTCTTGCCTGCTCTTTACGAATAAAATCTATGTTTGGTTTTGGAACTACCACGGTGGGTGGCAGTGTTGGTTCTTTATAAGGCACAGGGTTTTTGAACTGCGAAGCGAGTCTCCCATTTTCACGAATGCCTCCTGAACTTACTTTCTGCCCTCTTTTAGGTTCTGGTGCTTCAACGATATACTTTGCCATTTTGATATCCTCCTGGTTAATGATTTTCTGATTCGTCTTTGTCATATTTGCGGCTCCTTTCTTTTTATGCGGCGATAAGCATGTGAGTTACACCTTGGTTGCATGGATCCGGGAACTGTTCATAAATGTGACTGTTGGTGAAGTTCTGAGCCAACATCTCTTTTATGGCAGTTCCGTGATTATATCCGTGGATGATGACAAGCTGGAAGGCAGTGCGCACAATATTGATGATATTGTTAATGAACCTTCTGGCTTCATAACATTTCATACCGTGTACGTTGGCAGTAATTTGAATTTTTCTGCTCCCCATTTCGGAAATATTTATGCGGGCCAGTTCTTCTTGCGTTAGAACCATTTTCAATCGTGTACGAATCATGTATGCCTCCTTCAATTTGTAAAAAAATGTTCTTGCTTGTTCTGTGGTTTTATAGTACAATATTTATCACGATAAGAAAAGAAAAATAAATCTTTTTCTAAGTCTTTTAATAAAGAAATAAATGATAGAAAAGAAAAATAAGTAGTTTTTGACAAGGAGAGATTGAAATGGCTATAAAGAACGAAGAAAACCTTTCACAATTTGGTTATAAACTTCTGATCCTCATGAAAGAACAGGATTGCGATACGCCTAAAGCTTTAGCAAAGAAACTATTAGCTGCTAAGCTTGTTACGGTTAATACAAGGGGAGCGGATATATATAAGAATAAGGATAATGCCGTAGGGAGCATAGAGAAGAAGATCCGGACGCATTTACATGCAGATGATGCAACATGTCTGCAGGGAGAATTTGTCAATGCTTACTGCAAGTTCTTTTCGTGTTCTGCTGACTATCTGTTTGGATTTACTGAGATTCGAACTCCTAATATAGAAGTGAGAAAAATGTGTGAAATTACAGGTTTGTCGGAAGTCGTAATAAACCGTTTAATAGAAAATGCAAAATCTGAGGATACAATTCATAAGTGCCAAGCATGGTCGCAGATACTTGAAAGCGATCTGTATGATGGAATTGTGAATAATTGGATTATGGCCGGAGAACAAGCGTTGATTGCTGCTCAAAAAGAAGTTGAGCGTGAAAAACTCAAAAAGGAATTAGAAAAAGCAACGGGTCCGGATATTTTGGATATCCGAGCTGACTTGGAAGGCGTAGAAAACGCTTATAGATCTGCTAATGCAGCATACGCTGGTTTGCTATTTAATATTTCACGTAATGTCTCTGGATTTGTTGAATATTCGTTAAAGCCGGAGATAGAACTATTTAAGAAACGCTTTGCTGAAGCGTACTGATAAGTTTCAAACATGGATTCCGTGGTATTCCGCATGAATATCACGGTTTTTTTTATTGGAGGGATTTAAAACATCGGATTTTCTTTGACTGGGATGTGAGAGGCAGAGCCGCATCCGGCAGAGAAGATCTATTTTATTTTGGCGCTGTCTCCAAAATCGAGAGATGGAGGTGCCATATGACGGTTGAAGAAATGAAGGCTGTGGATATAAGGACTGTGAACAGGGATGAACTGGTGGACATCCGGGATGTGGTGATCGATCAGGAGGCTCCGAAGGAAGAGCGGATCAAGAGCTTCCTGCGGCAGATCAGGAATCCGTACTGCTTCAAGGTGGGAAATGTGGTGGTGAAGACGACCTTCGCGGATACGGATGTGACGCTGGATGATCGGCTGGAGCATTATTTCAGAAATAAATGAAAAAGGGCGCTGACAAGAAGGAAAATCCGCATTAGAATATTTGACAGGTCAAAAAAATTACGGATAAGGTCTGGAAGCCAGGCTTCTTTTGACGGTCACATATACGTGCGGTCAGAAGGAGGTTGGCTATGTTTGTTTCAAAGGAAAAATATAGGGCGTGCATATATACAAGACTGTCCAAGGATGACGGCGACAAGCCGGAGAGCGACAGCATCGGGAACCAGAAAGCCCTGATCAGGGATTTCATAAAAAACCATCCTGAGATAGAGGGAGGGCGTAAAATTTTCTGTGTCTATGGGGAAAATTTTCTTTGATAAGAAC
>ERZ1090861.54-NODE-54-length-80196-cov-10.215820_pt1 | contig 80196 bp, 86 predicted proteins | sample MGYA00478482_ERZ1090861 | MGnify/ENA primary metagenome ERZ1090861 (study PRJEB33644, sample SAMEA5815744) | chicken gut metagenome | biome: Chicken; feature: Gastrointestinal Tract; material: Caecum | place: Ireland | collected 2019-01-01 | study: A study of the... | reverse complement strand
TGGCCTGTAATCCTAACTGCAACAGCCTATGTTGCAATTAATTTTTCAATTGACCGGGTTTCCTGATGGTTTCCTGATAAAGTCAATCACCGGAAGTGCCAAAAGGCACATTCCGGGATTGTAAGCGGCCGCCAGGGCCTCTGGCAAGCCCGGACTTTGGCTCGTCGCCAGTACAAAAAGCGGATGTTTCCGGCACTTTGGCTGAACGCCGCCGGAAACATCCGCACTTTTTTGTGTATTACTATTCTTTTTCCTGTCCGTCCTGTACTGCACGGTTCTCTTTAATAAAACTGATAAACTGCCGCGTCGTACGTGAAACAATCTGCGCCTTTTTCCAGACGATTACCGCTCCTGTCTCCAGGGCCGGCGACAGCGGAATATATTTCAGTTCATCAAACCGGTTCTGCAGATGAAAGCAGAGCGCCACTCCCATCTTTCTTTCAACCATAACGGCCACATTATTGATCAGATTATATGTACCGATCACATGGATCTGATCATAATAGTCTCCGAACCATCCTTCCAGCTCATTTTTGACAAGAGGCCTCTGTACGAGAAATACCGGCACATCCAGCAGATCCTCCGGCGTGATGGATTTTTTCCGGGCCAGCTCAGAGTCTTTGCGGACCAGCACGCCCCACCGTTCCTTCCTTCGGAGACGGATAAAATTATATTTCGAGATATCCACCGGCTCCGTCAGCAGTCCGATATCCAGCAGTCCTTTATCCAGCCGGTCTTTTATATCATCTGCGTTTGCCGTATACAGATCGTACCGGACCATGGGGTATGTTTCAGTGAACCTTTCCATAACATCTGCCAGTTCCTGCACGCTGTTTGTCTCCCCGCTTCCAATCGAAATGTTTCCCGAGAGTTCTTCCTCGCCGTGCCGGAACTCGTTTTCCGCCTTGTCCACAAGCTGAACGATTTCCTGAGCTCTGCGCTTCAGGAGCATCCCGTCCTCTGTCAGACGGATGCTGTGGTTGCTTCTTTTAAATAATTTTGTCTCCAGCTCATCTTCCAGCTGAATAAGCTGCCGGGAAAGGGTCGGCTGGGTGATATGCAGAAGTTCCGCGGCTTTTGTTATATTTTCTTCTCTTGCCACCATTAAGAAATATCTCAGCACTCTTATTTCCATTGTCATACACCTCATGTTGAGAATATCATCTTATGCCGGATTGTTCAATCTGTTTTATCTGCATTTTCTGCCCAGCTCGTACGCCAGCTTGGGGTAACGGCTGTGTCTTGTCATAGAGGGACTGCCGCATCCTCTGCCCAGCACCATTCCCTGATCCTGGAAGTCCAGATACCGGACCAGCGTCTTATAATGGCTTTCCAGAGCGTCAAACGTCCAGTCATCACTGTTCCACGCAACGGTGAGAAGCGCTGATTTCATATGTTTTCCTGTGATGCTGCTGTTATATGCGCAGAACCGGTCCACCACGGTCTTCAGCTGGGCAGACATGCCATAGTAATAAAGCGGCGTCGCGAAGACAATCATATCCGCGCCGAGAACCGCGGACCTTATCTCCTGATTATCGTCATGCTGTATGCACGGTCCCTCATAACCGCACGCCACACATCCTGTACAGGGATTTATATTCATATCTGCCAGGTCGAATCTCAAAACGCTGTGTCCCGCTTCTTCCGCGCCCCGGGTGAACTCCTCTGCCAGAATGTTCGTGGAACCGTTTTTATTTGGGCTTCCCTGCAAAATAACGATCTTCATAATCATTTTCTCCTTCCATTTTTCTAAGTCTGTTTTCCTATTTCTGTCCTGTCTCAGAAAGAGTACAGGCCCCTTCTGAGAAACCGCGAAGCGGCTGTACGGTTATGAGCAGGCAGCGGAGCGGACCGCGGATATCCGCCTGACCCGCGCCTTCCTTACAGGACTTCAGATACCCAGCTCTGTATCTCTTCCCGGGAGGAAGACGCGTCTTCCTCATAACAGTCAAAGATATTGTCTGAGATCTCCGCATCCGGCGCCGCTTCTGTAATAATTTCCACACTTCCGGCCAGTCCGCCTGTTCCGTGAGAACAGAACAGATATACCTGTTTCCCTGACAGATCATTTTCTTCCAGAAAGGTCAGAAGGGGCATAGGTACTCCGTACCACCAGTTGGGATAGCCCAGAAAGACAGTATCATAATCACTCAGATTTTCCACCCTCTCCTCCAGCTCCGGCCTTGCGTCATCCCGCCGCTCCTGATTTGCCCGGTCCAGACATTCGTCCCAGTCGCTGGAATAAGGCTCTGTCACCTGTATGGGAAACAGATCCCCGCCGGTCTCTTCCTGCACCCATCCCGCCAGCTGCTGTACGTTTCCCGGCGGAATCACACTGGGAGACGCCACTGCGTCCACATCATCCGCCAGTATGGCATTGTCCGCCCACGAGAAATAAGCCACCAGAATGTTTCCGGACGTCTGCGGGGCATTTTCCTGAAGTTCTGATGTGTCAGCCGTGCTTTCGTCTGCCGCCGTACCGCTGTCTTCTCCTGCCCCGGTGCGCTCTTCCTGTACATTTCTTTCCCTGTTATCTGTATCTTCTGTATTTCCGCAGCCGGATGCAGCGGCTGCAAAACATATACATAAAATCAATGCTGATATTCTTTTTTTCATCTCATCCTCCTGCTGACTGCCTGCCGATATTCTGCTTCTTCTGTTTTATTTCTGTATCTTTACAGCTTCTGGCTGCCGGCAGACCAGACGTGTTTTTCCTGTGCCTGCTCTGCTGTATTCTGTGCCATAACGCCCACCAGTCTGTGTGGAACATAGGGCTCTTCCAGATAGCTGATCTCCTCTTCTGTCAGACAGATATCTGCCGCTTTTGCCATGCCTTCTACATGAGACAGCTTTGTCGCCCCTACTACCGGCGCCGTCACCTTCTTAAGCAGCCAGGCAAGAGCAATCGCGGTCATAGATACTCCCCGTTTTTCCGCCAGTTCTGCCACACGGGATATAATCACACCGTCTTCCTTTTCCGTAGCGCCATATTTCAGTTTCGCGTAATCATCTTCCTGCAGCCTTTTTGACGTCTCTCCCGGTTTCTTTGAGAGGCGGCCGCCTGCCAGCGCGCTGTAGGGCGTCATGGCAATATTGTCCTCCCGGCAGAGCTTCGCCATCTCCCGCTCCTCTTCGCGGAAAATAAGATTGTAATGGCCCTGTATGGACACAAATTTTGCAAATCCCTCTTTTTCCGCAAGAGCGTTCGCCTTGGCAAGCTGATAGGCAAAGCAGTTGGAGATACCGATATATCTTGCCTTTCCGGCTTTTACTATATTATTAAGTCCTTCCATGATGTCATAGAGCGGCGTCGTATAATCCCACATATGATAGATATACAGATCCACATAATCCATCCCCAGGTTTTCCAGGCTCTTATTGATCATCTTTTCAATATGCTGCTGCGCGGACACGCCCTGCTGAATCTCTTCCGGCGTGCGCGGAAGGAACTTGGTGGCCACAACGACTTCATCCCGCTTTGCGAAGTCCTTAAGCGCCCGGCCCAGATACTGCTCGCTTGTGCCGCTCTGGTACGCAATCGCCGTATCATAAAAATTGATGCCGGCATCCAGAGCCTGGCGGATAATCTCCCGGGTGTGCTCTTCATCAATCGTCCAGGTGTGCTGTCCGTTTCCGGCATCGCCGAATCCCATACAGCCCATACAGATACGTGAAACATTTAAATCAGAATTACCTAATTTTGCATACTGCATATTTTTTCTCCTTCCATTGGCAACGTAGTCGAACCGGGGATTTCTGCGTCCCCGTTCATAGTTTTTACATTTATACATCTTTGAATATCTTCTGTAATTTTATTCTGACACGGTGACAGCATTAATTCAAATACTTAAATCTTATGTTTTTTAATGCCCGCAGAGCATTTCTTTTCAGCCATCCACAAAATTTCATGTGCGGTAAAGTAACACAGAAATTTGACGGGCAACAGTCCACCATTCCGTAATTCTCAAATAAAGATATATACTTACGCAACCAGACCTAACATTTTTTGCCAGCCATAGTTGGTGGAACTTTTGAAAAGTCAAAAGTATAATGATATCAGGAGGTGTGAAAAGTATGAAAATGCAGAAAAATAATATCGCCTGTAATTTGACTGCACTGCGGCAACTTAATAAATTCTCCCAGGAGGAAGTAGCAAAGCGAATTGGAGTTTCCCGGCAGGCTGTTGCAAAATGGGAAGCCGGTAGATCCGGAACATCCGGGAATCGCACTAATGAAAGAAGATTTTTTTCTGGGTATTGCCCGGCTGTTCAAAACTGCTTTAAATATGACAGATGCCCCTGACAGAAAGGAGAAAAAATAATGGAAGCTGTATTAAGCGTTCAGAATATTAATAAACACTATCCCGGATTCACTCTGGAAAATGTCAGCTTCTCGCTTGCCCCTAACCGCATTATGGGGTTGATTGGTAAAAACGGGGCAGGAAAAAGTACAACCTTGAAAACTATTCTTAACATGGTGTCGCCAGAAAGCGGAAGCGTCACCATGTTCCAAAAAAATTTCTATAAATATGAAAAAGAGTGTAAGCAGCGAACCGGTGTTGTGTTTGGAGGAGTTGATTTTTATCCGCTGAAGAAACTCTCTGCTATCACGGCTGTTACTCGAAAATTTTATACAAACTGGGATCAGGCCCAGTATCAAAAATATATCAGGCGTTTTGCTTTGAATGAAAGTAAAAAAATCAAAGAACTTTCAAACGGAATGAAAGTCAAATACCTGCTTGCGCTGGCATTGTCCCACCATGCTGAGTTACTGATTCTGGACGAGCCGACTTCTGGTTTAGACCCGGTATCCCGTGAGGAACTGCTTCATATTTTCCGGAAAATTGTGAAAAACGAAAAATGTTCTATCCTGTTTTCCACACATATTACTTCTGATTTGGACAGATGTACTGATGATATTACCTATATTCAGAATGGGCAGGTATTGCAAAGCGCAGATAAAGATACATTTCTGCGTTCTTTTGAACATTTGAAAACACCAGATGATACAGGGCCGCTCACTTTGGAAGAAATTATGCTGCGTACAGAAAGGAGTGAATGGAATGATGAAATTACTGTATAAGGAAGTGAGGCTTGCAGCTCATCCAACCTCTATTGTCTTTGCTTTTCTGGGCTGTCTTGTTCTGGCGCCGTCCTATCCTTACAGTGTAATTTTTATGTTTGGCTGTTTAGCACCTTACATCACGTTTCTGAATGCACGAGAAACAAATGATGTCTGGTATACAGCTGTTTTACCAGTAACAAAACGCGAAAGTGTTCTGGGGAAATGTCTGCTTGTTGTTTCCTTACAGTTGTTTCAGCTGCTTTTCTCTATCCCATTCGCACTTTTGCGAAACACCCTGAATATAACAAATAACCCTGTAGGTTTAGACGCAACCATTGCATGGTATGGTCTGGGGTTTTTCTTATATGCGGTATTCGATTTGGCATTCCTCACGGCATTTTATAAAAGCGGCTACAAGGTTGGGAAATCATTTATCCTTGCCGCAGGTCCTATCGTTCTTTTCATGGCAGCGATAGAAGCAGCTTCCCACATTCCGGCACTTGTCTGGATGGATAGCTGCCAGCCAAAGCATCTGCTGATGCAGCTGCCGATTTTAACAGCCGGAATTTTCTGTTATAGTATATTTATTCCATTGGCATATCGGATTTCCATAAAGCGCTTTGAGAAAGTTGACCTGTAAACTCAATATCCACTACACAATCCAACCGGATCCGCATCCCGTCCTCCAGAATAATCTGACCGGCATCCGGATCGATCCGCCGGATCTTTCCCCTGGCCGTATGACAGGCTCCTCCGGATTTTTTCCTATCCGGGACAAAATAAGTAAGCACAATCTCCGGTTTCTCTCCCGGAAGAGCGCAGGCAAGCTGAATTTTGTAATTCAGCTCCTGTTTTTCATCCTCCGACAGATCCGGCCTCTCATCTGTCTGCCGGGCCGTCTCCTTTATTACTTCTCCGTATCCGGTCAGCGCGGCAAAGGGAGCGAACTGTGCCGCACGGTCGGATACCGGCATGTGTGGATGAACGGAAGAAACGTGGTGAGGAAGATGAATAATATCCCCGTATTTTTTCTCTGCATCTTCTGTCTTCATGCTTTATGACCTCCGATCTGGCTGTTCCTGTCCCTGGCAGTCGCCCCTTCTTCCAGATTCATTCCTTTCAGAACAGCATTTTTTCCGAACTTTTTCTTGATCTCCAGCACTGCTTTCTGCATCTTCCTTTCCCGCTCCAGCTCCGCCTCCTGCTTCTCCTGTTCTTTCTGCAGGGCGGCATAATCTGTAAAAAGATCCATCTGCTCAAACCGGGGTTCATTCTGTGCCTCAGCTTCCGGGATGACATGTGCCGCAGCCATGCTCAGTCTCCGCACCAGAAGTTTTTCATCTACAATGCAGTCAAAAAGTTCCGTGACCGCCTGTATAATCTGCCGCGTCGAAGAAGTATACTGCTTCAGATTGACTGTGCCGTGGGCATGCTTTGGTATCTTTCTTCCGTAACGGTCCGTCTTCACCTCTCCGCCGTACTTCTTCCGAAGGGCAGGATCCTTCAGATTGTCAATATCATATCCTACCGTCAGAACAATCTGATTGGTAACCAGTCCTTTCTCTACCAGATCCAGCGCAAGCAGATCCGCCATCTCCTTCGCTGCCAGTCTTGCCTTTTCAAAGGGATAGGCACAGTGAAGCACCTGTCCGGAGCCCACGCTGCTGCTCCGGGGCCGGTATGCCTTGATATCTGCAATCGTGCATGGCTCCCACCCCCACGCATGATCGATCAGAAGTTCTGCGTTGACGCCGAACAGACTGTACAGAAGATCTTCATTGTAATAATCTGTCTGTTTGCCCAGAGAACAGCGGGCAATATCTCCCATGGTAAAAAGTCCGTGTTCTTCCAGTTTCTTCGCATATCCTCTGCCCACCCGCCAGAAGTCTGTAAGCGGCCGGTGAGACCACAGCAGGCGCCGGTAGGACATCTCGTCCAGCTCGGCAATACGCACGCTGTTCTCATCCGCCGGGATATGCTTCGCCTCAATGTCCATAGCAACTTTACAGAGATACAGATTCGGCCCGATTCCCGCCGCGGCAGTAATGCCGACAGTCTCAAGCACATCACGGATCATCTTCACAGCCAGCTCCCTCGGGGTCATCCGGTAAGTCCCCAGATAGGACGTAGCGTCAATAAACACCTCATCGATAGAATAGACATGGATATCCTCCGGCGCAATATATTTCAGATAAACCTCATAGATCTCGCTGCTGATCTGCATATAGCGCGCCATCTGAGGCGGCGCAACGATATAGTCCAGCGCCAGAGCCGGATCCTTTTCCAGATCCGGAGCCTGACAGGAGGATCCCGCAAACTTATACCCCGGGGCATTCTGCCGGCGCCGGGCGTTAACTTCCCCGACCTTCTGCACCACCTCAAACAGTCTCGGCCTTCCCGGGATACCATAAGCCTTCAGAGACGGGGAGACCGCAAGGCAGATGGTCTTCTCCGTCCGGCTTTTATCCGCCACTACCAGATTTGTAGTCATCGGGTCAAGTCCCCGTTCCATACACTCCACGGAAGCATAGAATGATTTCAGGTCAATTGCAATGTAAGTTCTCTCATCCATTCTTTCCGCCTCCCCGTATGATTTCATCCTCTTATATTTTTATCCTCTTTTATAGAAAGAATAACACAATTCCCGAATCCGAACAAGTGTTCTTTTTCATTTTTTATATTGTATTGCTCTTTCCCTGAACTGAGATTATAATACATATGCTGATCAGTTCTGTCAGAAAAATCACAGAATTGCAACTTAAGAGAGGTATTTTATGGAAACAGTACATCAGACAAAAAACGAAATTACAGAAGGAGTTATCTGGAAACAGCTTCTGCTGTTCTTTTTTCCGATTCTGCTGGGCACATTTTTCCAGCAGCTTTACAATACAATCGACAGCGTGATTGTGGGCCAGTTTGTAGGAAAAGAGGCTCTCGCCAGCGTAGGGGGCTCCTCCGCCCAGATCGTCTCTCTGGTTGTCGGTTTCTTTACCGGGCTCTCTTCGGGAGCCGCAGTTGTCATCGCCCAGTTTGTGGGCGCCCGGAAGGAAGAGACTGCCAACGCCGGACTGCACACCGCATACGCCATCGCGGCGGCCGGCGGAATCGCTCTTACATTTATCGGAATCATGACGGCGCCCTTTCTGCTCAGGCTTATGAATACGCCGGCCGATACTATGGACGGCTCCCTGACTTACCTGCGGATTTATTTCGCAGGCATTCTGTTTGTGCTCATCTACAACATGGGCTCCGCTGTTCTCCGTGCTGCAGGGGATTCAAAAACGCCCCTGTATATTTTGATTATCTGCTGTATTATCAATATTATACTGGACACGGCTTTTGTACTTCTTTTCCACATGGGAGTCGCAGGCGTCGCTGTAGCCACACTGACCGCCCAGGCTGTCAGTGCTGTTCTCGTTACGCTCAAGCTGATGCGCTCTGACGGAATTCTGCATCTTTCCCTGAGAAAAATCCGTTTTCACGGTTCTCTTCTGAAGCTGCAGCTGAAACTGGGACTGCCCACGGGATTTGAATCCGTTCTGTTTGCGATTACAAATATCGCCATTCAGACCGCCATCAATACATTCGGCACAGATACCACCGCTGCATGGTCTGCATACGGCAAGCTGGATGCCATTTTCTGGATGGTCAGTACCGCGTTCGGCATCTCCATCACCACTTTTGTAGGGCAGAACTACGGCGCGGGAAAGCTGGACCGTGTGCGCAGGAGCACACGAATCTGTATCTGCATAGATCTGGCTGTGTCCTTTGTTCTGGTGGCCCTGCTTATTCTGGCAAGAAGTCTTCTCTTCCGGCTGTTTACTTCAGATGAAACGGTTGTGCAGATCGGTTCCGATATGCTGCTGTTTATCACTCCCTGGTATATTGTCTATGTGTTTATCGAGGTGCTGAGCGGTTCCCTGCGGGGCCGTGGAAATGTAATCGTTCCTGTGGTAATCACCCTGGTCGGAGTCTGCCTTCTGCGGATCGTCTGGCTGGCAGGCGTGCTGAAAATCTCACCGACCATCCATGCAATTATCTTCAGTTATCCCGTAACATGGGTTATCACGGCTCTTGCCTTTATCACATATTACCTGTGGCAGAACAGACGATACCGGCACAGATCTTCCGATACAGTCAGATAAGCCGCTTTACACAGCCAGATGCCGGCTGTCTGACAGAAACATCCGGCATCTGTTTTTATTATACCGCAGAATACTTTCTCTCATTTCAGGACAATAATGCGGTCATACTCCGCTTCTGTCTGTTTCATTCCGTCCGCGCTCAGGCTGCTGGTCACGTACACATCCGGCGCCCACAGAAAATATCTGCACACATACCTGACTTCACCACTTGACACCTGCCCGTTCTCATCCGGCGCCACAATCAGATATTTCCTTGTATCTGTCTCCCCATTTTCATACCAGTGATCCCCCGCAATCCTCTCCACCTGCCCCGGCAGAGAAGTTTCATATCCGGCGCGGATGCTTCGCAGGCCGTTAAATTCTGAATATAAAAAGTTTATCCCGAGAATCACCGTTCCAAGCACCGCCCACTGATATCTGCGTTTTGCCCCGGGGGAGGAGTATGCCCGGTATGCTCCCCGCTCATCGATATTCACCGCGAAGGATTGTTCCAGATCCACTGTCGTCCCCATAATCAGCGACCCTGCGAAAAGGACTGCCGCGCTGCAGGCGTACCTCTCAAAACCTGCCAGCCTCAGCGCCTCCTCTGCAGGCATAGAAAAAAGATACAGATACAGCATTCCGGCGTAATACAGAACCGTTACGGCAATACCGGAAACAAGAATCCATCCGAGCCTCCACTTCTTTTTCATCCTGAACCGGGCGTACAGAACCGCTCCCGCGGCCAGAATCAGACTCAGAAAGATAATCTGCAGCGCCCGTCCGGAAGGATCAAAAGCGGCCTTCAGAAATGCTTCTGTCACCTGTCCGTAAAGCTCTCTTCCCACGGGCGCTCCATAATCTCCGGCCGCCTGTTGCGCGCCTGCCGTCAGCCACTGGCCGAACTTACCCTCAAAGCCTGCCAGATCCGTATTCAGATGATGCTGCCACGCCAGAACAGGCAGCGCACTTCCGGCAGTCATCAGTGCTCCCCATAAAATCACTCTCATTCTGCACCGCATGTCCCGGAACAGTTTCCTGCGGCTGTGCAGCTTCACGTTTTCTTCCGACTTTCCTCCGCATATCTTCCGGGCGTTCTGCCGTTCGGTCCGGATTAATATCCACAGGGCATACGCTGCCGCCGTGCCGGCAAAAAATATTCCCGTGCTCTTGACGATTCCCGTATAGCCAAGAAGGATTATCTGGAGGAAACAAATCCTCTCCGGCTCTTCCCGGTATCGCCAGGATACTGCCAGGGACGCCATTGCCAGCAGAGGCAGCAGAAAATCCACCAGCAGATTATTTATCCGGATGGTCAGATTCAGATAGGACAGAACTGCGCACCCCATTCCCAGAAAAGAATAAAGCAGAAATCTCCTCCTCTCTTTCACAATACCGAATACTGCATAGAAACAGGCGAAAATCAGGCTGTTCTGCGCAAGAATCATCATGCCCTGAGAATGCCCGGCAAATCTGCAGACATAATAGATGAACAGACTACTGCCCGGCGGATAATCCCGGAATGGTATCAGGATGCTGTCCGCCCCCGGGAACCTGTCCGCAGACAGCAGATATTTCACGATCAGCGCCCAGTGGGAAAAATTGTCATAATGAATCATCTTAAGATTCAGAGAAAGAAGTGCAAATGCCATCGTTCCCAGGACAAAGCAGAACCCGCACAGACTCCCTTCCGGCAGATGTATTTCCCCTCTTATGAAAAAGACAAGAAATACAGCGAATCCTGCCACACCGCCCAGAAGCAGCAGATCCGCCGTCAGCGCCAGACAGTTCAGCAGTCCTCCCCAGAAAAGCACAAGGCCGATTCCTGACATAGAGACAACCGGCACGAACCATTTCCGCACTTTCCCGAACCGGTAAACGACAAAAAAATATCCCGGGAATGACAGGAAAAGCAGGAAAGCTTTCCCCGAATTCCATATCAGTTCCACCTGCTCACCTTCCTTCCAGTTCTGTCCTTTTCATGCTTTCTTCTTCCTCCGCTCCCGGCGCATCCGTATATTGCGGTATATTTCATCATAAACAGTCAGCCACGGATCGATTTCCCGGGGAAGCGAGTGTTTCCGGTCATGAATAATCTGCAGCCACTGCCTCCGGTTTCTTTCATCTACCGGAGAAACCACTGCCGCAAGAAGCTGGCCGGACTCTTTTCCTTCCTTCAGAGGTTTCTCCCTGCTGTAAACGCATGACGCATTGAGAACTGCTTTATAATGGTCTGAGATAACCGCAACGTGAAATGTATCTCCCTTTTTCACAGACAGTTTTTCCGGAAGCCGCAGTGAAATCCCCTCTTCCGACACATCCGCCGTTCTCCCCCTGCGGTATTCTCCCCGGCTCCATATCTCCGCTTTTTCCTCTGCGCCGATCCTGTCTGAAACGCGCTGTGATTCTCTTCCCAGCATAAAAAAAAGCGCGTACAGAAGAGCCACCAGGTTATACCCCAGCCAGAACAGGATCACGCTGCTGTACACCAGCGCCATTCCATACTTGCCCCGCAGGAACCGGATCAGGGACAGAACGGTAAGGATAATCAGAATCCCGTGAGGAATCAGGTAACGGGCGGATGTGGTCTTTGCCCTTTGCTTCCTTTTATCTGTTACTTTGAATTTCTTCTGGTGAATCCCCACCGATTCCAGAAAAACCGGGATAATCAGATAGGGGGCAAGGATGGTATCTATAATCTGGCTCCAGCGCAGATTCCGGATATTGGTGCTCAGATACCCCATAGATACACGGCTGCACACATATGACGGCAGCCAGAACAGCAGCAGCTCTCCAAACCCGCATTCCACCAGCCGGAACCCGAACAGGGCAAAGAGGACCGGAGCCAGGATAAAGATCATCCTGCACAGAAAAGACCACCAGTACAGATAGGAATTCAGATAGGACAGACGCGCCGCAACCGTCAGTTCTTTCGCGAATACCGGGTTCGTATTCTGAATGCTCTGGATTACGCCCCTGGCCCACCGGATCCTCTGCCCGATCATGCTCTCTACCGTTGTAGTGGAAAGTCCTGCTGCCAGGACTTCCGTTGTGGCATAAGTGATATACCCTGCTTTCTGAAGACGCAGACTTGTTTCAAAATCTTCGGTCACCGTATCATACGGGAATCCGCCGATCTCTTCCAGTGCCGTCCGCAGGATGACGGTATTGCTTCCTGTATACACAGCAGTATTGGAAGCATTTCTCATTACATTGATCTCCCTCGAAAAAAAGTCCTGCTCATTGGGAATATCCTTTTCCGAAAAAAGATTGAACTGAAACAGGTCCTGATTGTAAAAACTCTGAGGTGTCTGTACCAGTCCCATCTTTTTCTCCGGTATAAAAAAATAGGGGACTGTCTTTACCAGAAACTCTCTTCTCGGAATCATATCTGCGTCAAATGTAGCAATCAGCGGAGAAAACGTGCAGGAAAGAGCATGATTATAGTTTCCTGACTTGGCATGCCGGTTATCTGAAAGCCCCAGATACCCCACGCCAAAATCCTCCGCAAGCTTCCGGATTTCCTCCCGGTTTCCGTCATCACACACATAAATATGAACTTTTCCCTTATCCGGATATTCCAGAAAGGTACAGGCATTGACTGTCTTATAAAGAAGCTTTGCGGATTCATTGTGGGTAGCAATAAACACATCCACGTCAGGAAACCGTTCCGGGGGAACCTCCGGAAGATGAATTTCATACCTGCTGCTTTTCATCCGTCCGGCCATCAGCTCCGCCATCCCCAGAAATGTTACCGTTTCCGCCAGAACCAGCGCGATCCCCGCTGCGGCCTGCAGAAAGCCGGCGCTCCAGGGAAGAGTAAAAAAAATCCTCCATAACAGATAAACCATGGAAAAGAAAATTGTCATCAGAAACCATATGTTTCTCTTCTTTTCAGATGTCATAGGCTCAGCCGTCCTTTCTTCTTTCCTGAAACACCCATCTTTTCTGCGCCTGGTAAGAAAAAATGAACAGAATGCCGTCACAAAGAAGCTTTGCCGCGGTCGGTTTTATGTGGAAAAATTCGGAGACCGCATATACCGAAAAAGCAGACACTGCAGTAATTCCGACACACAGAATCAGGTACCGGACAGCTTCCTTCTTTTTTCCCGAGGACCGGCAATGGTCTTTTCTCTGCTTTCTTCCCTTCACTTCTCTCCGGAAAACCCAGTTCCTGTTCAGAATAAAATTCACTGCCGCAGAAAGCACCCGCGCAATTACGGTAGCTGCGGCAATCTGCCGGAACTGTCCCTGCTGCCCGGGACCGAAAAAACGGGAAAGCAGAGAAGCGCTCCGGATATGAGTAAAAGTTTCATCAAAAAGCCAGAAAAGAAACAGATCCAGCAGTGCGCACAGCAGAGACGTGAATACAAATCTCCCGGGGCCGCCGAAAAGCGCTCCCGTAACCCGGAGGCTGTCCTGAACCGGCCTGAAATGCGTACCTGCATTTTCATTTAGGTAAACCGTCTCAATCTTTTCCGTCCGCACGGGTATACCCTGTTCTGCGCACGCAAAGAGAACGCGCGTCTCATACTCAAACCGGTCTCCGGGAATTTCCAGCATCTGATCCAGAAGCATTCCGTCAAATGCCCGGAATCCGGTCTGAGTATCTGCCAGATATATGCCGCTGAACACCCGGAAAAGGACGGATGAAATCCGGTTTCCCAGTCTGGATTTCCAGGGAACCTCTTTTCCCGAAAAATCGCGGACGCCAAGAACCAGCGTATCCGGATGCTTTTCCGCTGTCCTTAACAGCCGCACTCCATCCTGCGGAAGGTGCTGACCGTCACAGTCCAGGCACAGCACTCTGCACGCTTTTCCGGCAGATTCACGCACATACCGGAATCCTGTTTTCAAAGCCTGCCCCTTTCCCCTGTTTTCTCCGTGATGCAGTACAATACATCCTGCCATCTTTTCGATCCGGTCAAATATCTCCCGGTAGTCCCTGCCGGATCCGTCATCAATAACTACAACCTGCGACGGAATTTTCTCCTGAAGCTCTCTGATCTGTCTGCACAGTCCGGACTCCGGTTCCAGAGCCGGAATGATAATATATGTCCTCTTCATTTTCCGTCATCCTTTCCTGTCTGTCTCAGATGATACAGCCGGCTTCCCTTCATCTGGCCGGTCGCCGCCCAGAATCCTGCTTCTGGGGCAGTCTGATCTGCATCCGATACACTCCCTTCTCATGCAGTTAATCATTTTGCTGTTAATATAAAAGCGGTCTTTCCCCAGATATTTTGAAATATACAGCGCCGTATCCGCGCATTGATACAGATGCCTGTAATCCCGGATGCTCCCATCCACAGGAACCGCTCCAATGCTGGCGGAAACCCGGTATTTGTCATAATCTTCTTTCAGTGCGCTGCGGATATCCTCAAGAAGAGCGCTGAACTTTTCCTCCAGGATTTCCTCCGACACAGAATTGCAGACAAGAACCACGAATTCATCCCCGCCAAGCCGGCCTGTGACATCCTCTTTTCTGAAGGCTTTGGACAGACACTGCGCGAATTTCTGAAGGGCCCGGTCTCCCTCCGGATGTCCTTTAAAATCATTGATCTGTTTAAAATTATCCAGGTCAAAAAGGATCAGCGCCCCGCCCGGATGCTCTTCTTTCAGAAATGCTTCTGCCCGGCGTTCAAAACCATTTCTGTTGTACAGGCCTGTAAGCGGATCATAATCCGCCTCTGTCCGCGCGGCAGAAAGCTGATCTTCCATCCGGTCCATTCCCTGTGATTTCTCCACATACTCCCGTTCAAGCTGAAAAATCATTTCCATCAGAGGCCTGAGCTCCGGGATCTCACTGCCGTCTTCTTTCAGTTCCCGCCCGCCCCGGATGATACGGCATATCTCCTCCGTGATCTGCTCAAAATGGCTGAACAGATATTTTTTCAAATGATGCCGCACCATCAGCACAGTCAGTACGCTGATAAATCCGATCACTGCCAGTCCGATCCAGAATGTCAGAAATATATTGCCCAGCACCCGGTTCATACCGGAAAAAGCCACCAGATACATCTCATCCAGCTCTCTTACCACCGCGCTCTGAAAGGCTCCGTTGACCGAAAGCAGCACTGGCTCCCCTTTTGGAAGCCGGGCAAGATAATCCAGCATCTCTTCACCCTCACTGACATCTTTAAGCCGGATCTCCTGACTGTTGTTCTCGGTGATGCCGAAAACTCTGCCCCTTTCCTTACCAACTGCAAAAATGCTGGTCTCATATTCAGTTGTTGCCTGTTTCAGGATTGTTCCTACCACTTCTTTCCCGTTTAACAGTCCTGTCCGGGACATATCCGCGTCGATCCGCACTGCAGCGAACCGTTCCGACTGTGATCCCGCGGCTGCGTAGAAATATTCCGGCCGGTTCTGAAAATCCGCCCTGTCAATCCGTACTGCAGTACTTTCCCCTTCTGCCGCAGTTTTCAGCTCCTCCATCAGTGCTTCCTCTTCCCGGATTCCCTGCAGAGTTTCACTTGTACTTAAAAAAATTACTCCCTCTGAATCAATCAGGGAGATCTCGCCCGCCTTCATAAGTCCCTTCAGGATCTCCAGACCGTTTCTGTCAATCATCTGCGTATCGTGTGCCGCAATATACTCCACCGCCCGGGCCCGGTTTATATAATCTTCTGTCAGATGCTCCAGATTCTCCTCATATTCCTGTGAGGCCTGTTCCAGATTTGCCTCCACACTCGTCAGAAGCTGATTCAGATATCTGCCGTTTTCCTCTACTCCCCTCTTATAAAGACTGACAGCAAAAATCAGCACGGTCAGGACAGCGGAGAGCAGAAATGTGGCTGCAAGTCTTTTATACAGCCGTTTCATATGCACCCCTCCATCTGATATACTGTTCTTTCGGCAGCGGTCTGGAAAAGTAATACCCTTGTCCGAAATAACACTGGTGCTCCACAAGAAAACAAATCTGTTCTGCCGTCTCCACACCTTCAGCCACCACTTCCAGCCCCAGGCCTCCTGCCATTGTAATTGTAGACGCAAGAATAATATCCGCTCTGGGATCTCCGATTCTGCTGACAAAATGCCGGTCCAGTTTCAGAATATCAAAGTGGACTTCCTGTAATAATTTCAGAGTAGAACAGCCGGTTCCGTAATCATCCATGGCAACCCTGTATCCCTCCTCCTGCAGATCATCCGCAAGCTGTATTATCCCTTCCCCGCCGTTTTCTTCCGCAGATGTCTCCGTAATTTCAAAAGAAAGATCTTGCCGGGTCACTCCATACTGTTCTGTAAGCCTCCGGAACCGCTCCGGAGTCTCCCGCCTTTCTGCATGCAGCCTGGACAGATTCACTGATACAGGACCAAATGGAATCTTCCGCTGTTTCGACTCACTGATGTCCTGACAGACAATCCGCATCACTTCCGCATCCAGCAGCGCCGTGAGTCCCGCTTTCTCCAGAAGCGGAATGAATTCATCCGGCCGCACCAGACCACTGTCCTGTCTCTGCCAGCGGACAAGCGCTTCTGCACCTCTTGGAACCCCTGTCCTCATGTCAACCTGAGGCTGATACCAGACATGAAACTCTCTGTTCTTCAGTGCCTCTCCAAAGCGTTCTGCCGTCTCCGATAATCTGTCTGTTCCCATAAAAGCCTCCATATTCCTGCAAATGCATGCTCCTGTATCATTAGAATGCCTGAAAGCCGGAAACTTTATACCATACTTTTTTTTTATTTTTCTTTCACCCACGGAAATATAAGGGTAATCTCAAATATATTCTCTGTCTGTTTAACCCTGAAGTATCCGTCCATATTTTTCATCATCTTCTCCACATTATGCAGTCCGATATTCGTGCTGCCCTCTGTTTTTCTCCGGTCTTCCGTGCTGCAGCTGATCCCGTTTCGAAAGGCCAGACCTCCGTACTCTTCCGTGTATATGGTTTCTATTCGCACAGGCATGCTCTTATCTGCATATTTTTCGATATTGGAAACAATGTTGTCCATGATCCTGTTTATATACTCTTCATTTACACGAATCTGTCTCCTTTCACTGCCTGATCCGGTGTCCGGCCGCAGTTCCACTGTATATCCGCGCTCCCCCAGATAAGCTGTCATTTCCGAGAGGGGATCGTAAAAGAGCTCCCGCAGTGTCTGCGGCTCCCCGAGCTCTGCTAATGTTTCCTCTGTGATAAGGGCATATTCGAATATATTGTCTGACAGACGTTTGATCTGACGTGCCTTTTTCTCGATCTTGCGGACATACTCCATAGCCTGCCGCGGGTCTTTTGCTGCTTTCTTCCCGAGTATCTCCGTATAAATGAGCAGTGAAGTAAGCGGAGTTCTCAGATCATGGGACATCTCGGTTATCATTCTGCGGTTGGCGGCTGTAAGCTCTGCTTCTTTTTCATTGCTCTCTCTGAGGGCCATGCGCATATTGTCAAGTCCGCGCGCAAGTAGAGAAAGTTCGTCCTTTCCCTGTACTGTGACCTGATAATCGAGATCCCCGCTCCCCAGGATCTCACATTCAGCTTTCAGTCTGCCGATATACCGCACGGGTTCCCGTATGCCCAGTATCACAATTGCGACAAGCAGAATAACTGCGAGGAGAATTTCCGCTGTCATGGCATAACTGTATAACGGATATGAGAAAAATCCATACAGAAATACATCCGCCGTTCCATCTGCAAATTCCGCTGTATAGTAATACTCCCAATCGTAATACGCTCCCTCCGCCTCTGCGTCTTCCACAGCAGCATCGGGATAATTGGAATCATAGGTAAGAATCTCGTCCTTATAAACCTGGATGGATACAATCTTCCGCTTTCTCACCCATTCTGTAAGTTTTTCCGAATCGTTCGACGCCGCTTTGGTTTCGTCTATGTAGTCCTGAAGATCCTGTATATACGCTTCGCTCAGTTTTTCAATATGGCTGCTGTCCGAAAAAACTTTCGTAATAATCTGTTCACCCGCGTAGTTTATCACGACGAAAAACAGGCCAGACACCGCTACTGCAGCAAGCAGCAGCCCCGCCAGTTTAAAATACAGAGAGTGCATCTTCTCCCTAACGTTCTCCAAACCGGTACCCCTTTCCCCACACGGTCAGAATGAGCTTCGGATTCTTCGGGTCTTTTTCAATCTTTACACGCAGTCTCCGGATATGTACCATCACCGTAGAATTGCAGTTATAAAAGTACGGCTCGTTCCAGACGCTTTCATACAGATTCTGAGCAGAAAATATCTTGCCCGGATATTTCATCATCAGCAGCAGAATATTGTACTCAATCTCTGAGAACTCCACATTTTCACCATTTATGAGTACTTCATTAAACTCTTCGTTAATCCGTATGCCCGCCTGCTCAATGTATTTCTGCGTCTGCTCCTCTTTGGGTTCTTCTTTACACCTGTATATCTTCCATCTTCTGATTAGCGCCTTTACTCTGCCGAGGAGTTCAGAATAGGAAAACGGCTTTGCCAGATAGTCGTCCCCGCCAGCCATAAGACCGATCAGCTTATCTGATTCCTGCGATCTTGCCGTCAGAAACAGAACCGGGACATAAGAAATCTTCCGGATCTCCTCGCAAGTTTTAAGCCCGGATATTCCCGGCATCATTACATCAAGTATGACGAGATCCGTCTCCTCTTTCATAAGCTCAAGACCTTTCCTTCCATTCTCCGCCTCCGATACAGAATACCCCTCTCCTTCCAGCAGGATTCTCACTCCTTCCCTTATATCCGCATCATCCTCTACAATCAATATCTTTTCCATAAATCGCCATACCTTTATCTTTCCACAGCAGAACAGGGTGCAGTTCCCTTCCGGGAATACACTCTGCTGCTGTTCTTCTCTGTTCTTAAACTCATATATCAGCGGGATTTTCTGCCGGAATTTGTACCGGATGAATTCCTGTTTTTCCCTGAGGCAGCTGAGTTTTTCTTTCCTGATTTTTTATTGGATGAACTGCTGTTTTTTCCTGAACTTCTGCCCGTAGAACCTGCAGAACTGCCTCCGGTACTTTTTTTACTGTTGCTGCCGGAGCTGTTCGTTCTGTCAGAGCTGCCCGAATTCCTGTTCTTAGAATTCTGACCGGTGTTTCCGGATTTTTTGTCATTGGAGCTCTGACCTTTGTTACGCGAATTTCTGTCGGAATTACTGTCTGAGCTATTGGAAGTATTTCCCGATCTGCCGTCAGATTTTCCTGTCGAAGAACTATCTGAACTTGTGCTTGTAGAGCTCTTACTGTCTGACTTCTTACTGTCATTTCCTCCGCAGGCTGTGGCCGACACTGCCATCATAGCCACCATTCCCAGAACCAGACCTTTCTTCATAAATCCTTTTATCTTCTTTTCTGCTGTGTTTCTTTTCTGCATATTCCTTGTCCTCTCTTTCTTATAGCAGGATTTCAAAGGCTTCTCTGTTATGACTGTTCCTGCTGTCTCTGCCTTTGATGGTTCTTATTATCAGGCACAGACCTTAACCAATCCTGAACGAATTCTTAATAAATCTGAAATCCTTTGTTTTCCTGCAGAGAGGCGCGTGTTTATTTTTCTGCCAGATATTTTTCCAGTTTCTCCGTATCAAATCCGGGTATGTAGTTCTTCTCCGTATTTTCCAGAAGAATCCATCCTGCATCGGATCTCAGTCTTAAGGCAGTCCAGAGGATACTGAATACCGCTGCTGTTCCAAGAGCATATTTCAGCGTTTCCCGGATTCTCCCGCCTTTTCCCGCGCCGAAATTGGTGGAAATAATCGGCTGTGACGCCTGCCCCACACTGTATGCGCAGCACTGTACAAAGGTACTGATGTTGACGATAATTCCATAGACCGACAGTGCGTTGGTTCCGAGATAAATCACAATCTGACGGTTGAACAGAATTGTCAGGATTCCCATTGCCACATCGATAAAAAATGTGGAAAACCCTGTTGTTGTTATCTCCTTCAGCTTCCGCAGCAGGCCTTCCGGACGTACAAGGCGGAATGTATTCTTCTTCGTGAAGAAATGGGACAGCATTGCAAGGAAGCTGATCGCAGAACCGACGGCAGTCGCGAGTCCTGCTCCGAATGCGCCCATATCACAGGTAAATACAAAGAAATAATCGCCGAATATATTGAAAATTCCTCCGGCAAGTACGGCTCCTGTCGCCAGCGCCGGGTTCTTGTCGTTTCTCAGATATGCCGCCAGCATCTGGTTGAACAGGAAAAAAGGAATTGCGAACTTGATCGGAAGCACATATTCTCTGGCCAGTGTAAGGGTATTGTCCTGCGCGCCAAATACAATCAGCAGTTCCCGGTCAAAAAAGATAACAATAAGCCAGATGATCACAGCCAGTACAACTGAGCCGATCACGGACACCGTAAAATATTCATTTGATTTCTTAATATTTCCGTCTGCTTTCCCCCGGATCGTACTGAATATAACGGAGCCTCCGATTCCCATCAGAAGTCCGAAACTGTAGATAATGTTCCACACCGGAGCTACCACCGCCAGCGCCGCGGAGCCTTCCGGGCCGTGATACTGGCCTACCATTGCCATGTCAACGATAGAATAGATGGAAGTGATCAGGGCGCTTCCAAATGCCGCCGACAGATACCTGAAATAAATCGTTTTAATTCTGCCATTCAGAAAATCCATTTTCTCATCCTCCTGTAATAAACCTGATAAAGCAAAAAACCGGATAAGGAATAAGCATTGCAGCTTATCTCTTATCCGGTCTGTCATTTCTTTTGAATGACCTTCCCTCCGAGGGTCAGGCGTCTCAGCCTGCCTCTTATCCGGCTGACACTGTTTTTTCCTTAACAGACAGCCCTCCGAGCAGTATTATGTATAACATATTGAATTTTATTTGTCAAATGTTCCTTCCCTTACTTTATAAATCAGGTAGTCCAGAGAATCCAGACACTGCTGTTTCTCATGGATTTTTTCAAGCACTTCAAAACGGAATTTCCGCAGAATACGTACCATTTCTTCTTTTCCATCCTCTTTCCGCAGTGTCTCCAGCTGCCTCAGATTTTCTTCGTCCATCCCTGCTTTCTGCAGAAACCGGACCGTTTTATCCGGTAATGTCATCTCCGTCCTCCTTACCCGGAAAATGCAAGTACATAATCCGGAAATATTTTTCCTATCTGTACTTCCATTATAATCAGGCTCATATACCATGTCTAATACCTGATATATATTTTTCGGCATACCTTCCGGGCATGATTTTTCAGTTGTTTTCCTTCTCCTTTTCCTTCTCCGGATGCAGCAGCATCCCCACGTTTTCTCTGTTAACTATCCTTCTGTTTTTCTATTACCTCTCGCCCTGCCTTTACTTCTTCAAATTCTCTCTGAATCTGTTCAGAAGGCTTCGGCGTCAGCAAAGATACAACGACAATGCACAGGCAGGAGAAGAGAAATGCCGGCAGCAGCTCATAAATATCCCACAGGCCGCCCAGGGGACGAACCAGCAGATTCCATACAAAGACCATTCCGGCGCCGCCCAGCATGCCGGCAATCGCTCCGGCTCTGGTTATTCTCTTCCAGAACAGACTGAAGAGCATCAGCGGTCCGAACGTAGCGCCGAATCCGGCCCAGGCGAAACTTACAATCGTAAAGATAACACTGTTCTCATCCAGCGCAATGATAATTGCCACAACCGCGATCAGAAGCAGCGTAATTCTTGAAATATTCAGCACTTCTCTGTCAGACGCCTTTTTGCGGAACAGTCCCTGGTAAATGTTCTTCGCGAATGCGGAAGCCGCAATCAGAAGATAGGAATCCGAGGAACTGATCGTCGCCGCAAGGATGCCGGCCATTACGAATCCCGCGATCAGCGGAGGAAGCAGGTTCGTGGAAAGAAGAATAAATACGTTCTCCGCGTCTGAAGATGTTGTAAGAGCCGTCGGATACAGGGTTCTTCCCACCAGGCCGATAAATACTGCGATAGTAAGTGAAATCACAACCCATACCGTTGCAATACGGCGGGAACGCTTCAGTTCATCTTCGTGGCGTATTGCCATAAACCGGAGCAGTACCTGAGGAACGCCGAAATATCCCAGTCCCCACGCAAGAGCTGACGCGATGGGCAGGAATCCATAAGATGCCGCTTCTCCGAAAAGGGGCACGCCTCCGGCCGCCTGCTGCACACCGTCAACCGTCTGGGGCGAGGCAATCCCGAAGAAATCAAGAAAGCCCGGTATATCTCTGACATTGTCTATAACAGCGCCAAGGCCGCCCGCTGAGATGGTTCCCACACAGACGATAACCCCCAGCGCAATAATCATTACCATAGCCTGCATAAAATCCGAAGCGCTCTCCGCCAGGAATCCTCCGATAATCGTGTAGATCAGCACAAATACTGCTCCGATAATCATCATGGGGATATAAGGCAGATCAAACAAAGTAGAAAACAACTTTCCGCAGGTTACAAGGCAGCTGGCCGCATACACGGTAAAAAAGATCAGAATAAATACAGCCGCTATCGTCATAATAACTTTCCGTTTCTCATGGAAACGGTTGGAAAAATATTCCGGCAGCGTGATTGCGTTTCCTGCCTTTTCACTGTAACGGCGCAGCCGTCTGGAAACGATCAGCCAGTTTACATAGGTCCCCACTGCCAGACCGATTGCCGTCCATGCCGCGTCCGCGATTCCGCACCAGTATGCCACGCCCGGCAGTCCCATAAGCAGCCACCCTGACATATCGGACGCCTCCGCGCTCATTGCCGTCACCCATGGTCCCAGGCTTCTGCCTCCCAGAAAATAGGCGTCCGAGCTTGCGTTTGCCTTTTTCGCAAAAGTAACTCCTAAAATAATTACCGCCGCCATGTAAATAATCATAGCAGTCAAAATCTGTAATGTATCTCCCATTCCATAGTATCCTTTCTGTTTTTCATACCGGTACAGACCGGTACTTTTTCCTGTGTCTGTTCTGAGAAAAGCTGATCTCTGAAACATTTTCCATACACAATATGGAATTGATTATAAACAAATTATAAAATTTTGGCAATCTTTTTCTGCCGTCCTTCCTGTTTATATCCTGAAAACCTGCTGCGACAGTTCCTGTTCCAGATTATTTTCTGAAAACCGGAAAATCAGATCTTCCCCCTGAAACCAGGCCAGATCCGCAGTAAGCCGCAGAACCTGCCGCAGGTTCTCTTCCGCTTCTGCAGTATATTTTTTTCTATTCCTCCGCTGTTTTCCTGCATCTGATAAAGCGCCCGCAGCAGTTCGTTACACTGTTCATCCTCTTCAATATCCATACTGTACATTTCCCGGCTCCCGGCCTTTTCTTTTCCGTAATTCTCTGTTCTGCCGCCTCCCTGCTTCCAGTAAACCCGAACGGAAGAAGCTGTCTGCAGCAGTCCGGAAACCAGTGCCTGAAGAAGGGTATAAAAGGCATCCCGGGCAGATTCCGTGTTATTCTTTCCTTCTGTCAGATCCAGAAAAAGAACAGCCCTGCCTTTCGTCTCTTCCTCATAATTATTCCCCGGCAGAGAAAAAGTCTGCATATCCTTTTCTTCCATCTTTCTTTTTCCGGAGAAAAGCGAAAGATAATCAAATACCCGGAGCTCTTCTGTGCAGTAGGATATAATTCCGCAATGTTCCCGTCTGTCCTGAACGGAAAGTATATGCTCACCGCAGTCACTGCTTCCATATACTTTTCTCTTTTTCATAACTTTCCCATTCCGGGAAAGATGAAGCAGCACTGCAAATCTGGCGGCCGGAAGCCTTCCCTGATTCTGCACTTTCAAAATCCAGGTAAATGGTTCTCTGACATAAGAAAACATTGAAAAATGCGATAAAATCAATGTTTTTGGGCATAAATTTGAACAGATAGAATACCGCGCAAGCCAGCCGCCAGATCAGGACAACGCCGCCGATCAGTCCGCCTACAATGAAGTTGACCGCCCAGATTCCCACCGTTCCGGCTATGTCATAATTACGGGGAACCAGCCAGAGGAACATTCTGCGGATACCAAAAGGAATCCCGCATAATATCCACAGTAGCACATAGTTGATGGTTCCGTTTTCTTCCGTGCAGACTGGACGGAACAGGAAAAAGAGGAATACAGCCAGCACCACCGGCAGCACCACTTTTTGAAGGAAGTTTTTCAGGATTTCTTTTCTCTCCATTTCGTTCACCTCTCTTGCTAAAAATTCATTTTCTCTGTAAACTCTTTTACGGTTTCCATGATAGCAGGATATGTAATCTCTCTTGCATATAAATTTTGTGCCTGATACCTTTTCCATAAATCCCGCAGGACGGTTGATTCTTCCAATGCCAGCAGAATCCGTTTCGTGTCCTGCAGAACGGACAAGGAATCTCTTTTTTCGCTGTGGCAAGCACCGCCTGTTTTAGAAGGTTCCAGTCTGCATTTTCCCGGTATAGCCGGTACAGAAGGTGTAAATCATAAAAATCTCTTGCCCGCGTATTTCCTACATTTCTTCGGATGATCGTTTCGTATTTTTCCGCCAGTATGGTTTCCTGTGTGTAGGCTTTCACCATTACCCGGCGTTCATCAAACAGGAAGGGATAGGAAAATTGAATTTCTTTTGGTGTAATTTCGTCACCGGTTGTACAGGCTGATCCAGAATTTCGATGATCGCTTTCCGTATGCTCTGTTCATCCATTGGTAAGCCTTTTACGGTTGTGTCCATATCCATTGTCGTCCGTTCCGCTACGCCGAGGATGGCGGAAATCAACAGCCCGCCTTTTAAAATAAATCTGTCCTTGTACGGAGAAACAGAAAGCCGTTCAATGATACGTTCAAACATAAAAATCTGCAGGATTTCCTGTGCATGGATTCCTTTCTTCTTTGCCAGATTGCGAATGGCTCCTTTTAGTTGTTCTGGTGTTTTCATCATAATATCTCCATATACTCTTGTACTTTTTCCTCAATGTGAAATTTCCTGGCATATTCCATCAAGCGGATGTTGTCACGCTCTTTGGAAGCAAAATATCCTTTTATCGCTTGGCTAAAAACCTGTGGGTCTGTCTGTTTGCGGCTCCGTATCATATCACAGATACACCGTTCTCTGTCATAGACCATGATTTTTCCGCCTTGCGGTGAGACCATCTCCATCATTCCAATGCTCCATAAGGACGGCTTGATCCGGTGGAACTCTACATGAAATAATTCTTCCTTTAGATAAAATACATTATAGGTCTTTGGCACTGTCATGGAAACCATCTGTGGAAAACGGTCAGACAGGCCATGAAAATATAATGCTGTTCCATAAGAGAAAACCCCTTTTTTACATCTGATCTGCAGCAATACAAATTCGTCATTGATACTGTCCGCAAAGGAATAGATTCCCCGGCTTTCCCGGATCAGACTGCCTTCATCCAGATATTTTTTGAGCTGTTCCCGGCGAATCCCTGCGCTGGTTACGTCTTTCGTATATAGATAGCCATTTTCTCTGACAAGTTTTTTCAAAAAATCTAAATCGGTCATAACATCACCTCTCTTGTTATAGCTTGACACCATTATATCATACGGTATCAAGTTTGTACGTATCCTTGATGGTTTTATTATGGCCGATTTTTGCGGATTTATACCTGTCAAATCTGGATAGAAGATTCTTTTTCTTTGCCCCGGTCTTTGTCCGGTTCCGGCCGGATGAGCTGTTCCAGATTTGCCCGGACAGTTTCATGCTGCCGGACTTTCTGATTCAGTTTCCGGTACGGGTAACCTCTTTCCCGATATATTCTTCCAGAGCCCTGAGCACCGCGTCATTTTCAAATGTTCCTCCCTGTACCACAATCCGGTCTCCCAGGGAATCTACGTTGGAAAGACGCACAACCTTTGTAAATACGTTTTCAATAATCGATCTGCACAGGCCTGCCATAATATCTTCCGCACGTCTGCCGTTTCTCTGTTCCGTAATAATACTGCTGTTCATAAATACCGTACACCGGCTTCCCAGCACTGCGGGATGCCGGGACGAAAATGCCGCGTCCGCGATCTTGTCCACCGGAATATGCAGGGAAGACGCAAAGTTTTCAAGGAAAGATCCGCAGCCGGTAGTGCCTGCCGCGATAATATGAAGCCTGCTTCCCGCCTTTCTGTAGCGTTCTCTCATATCAATGAGCGCACGGCGGGCAACCTCAAGGGGCGAACCTTCATTCGGCGCGTAAAACGTATCCAGGATCTCTCCGTCTTCTCCAAGCAGGACAAATTTTGTAGTCGTGCTTCCGGAATCAATTCCCAGCCATGCGGAGATGTCCTTGTTTTTTTCAATTCCGGCATGGCGGGGTTCTGTTTTTTTATGTCTTCTGCAGAACTCGTGCCGCTCTTCTTCCGAGGCAAAAAGCGGCGCGGCCTCTTCTCTGCTGTTCTCTGTTATGACGGACTTTTTCTCATTCAGAATCTGAAGCAGCTTTTCCGCCGTACAGTCTTTTCTCCGCGCAGGAATATTTACGGCGGAGACTGCCGCGCCGTAAGCAATCATCAGCTCAGAATGAGGCGGAACCAGGATATCCTGTTCCGAAAGGTTCAGCCGGCCGGCAAACACCTTGACCAGAACAGGGTTAAATGTAAGAGGACCGCCTTCAAAGGCTACCGGCGGTTTGATCTCAAGCCCCTGTGCCAGACCTCCTATGGTCTGTTTCGCAATAGCATGAAAGGCAGATAAAGCCAGATCCGCTTTTGAAATCCCCTGATTCAGCAGCGGCTGAATATCCGTCTTCGCATAGACACCGCACCTTCCGGAAATGTCATAGACACATTTTCCCTCTGCCGCAAGGGAATTAAACTCTTCCACCGGTACTTTCAGAACAGAAGCAATTTCATCAATAAATGCGCCGGTTCCCCCGGCGCAGCTTCCATTCATCCTCATATCGGCTACATTTAATGCTCCTGTGTTCTCATCCTCCCGGAAAAAAAATCATCTTAGCATCCTGTCCTCCCAGTTCAATGGCTGTACCGATATTTTCATACTGACTTTTCAGAGCCTCCACATTTGCAGCTACCTCCTGAATAAACGGAACCCCCAGCTGCTCTGCTATGGGCTTTGCTCCGGAACCGGTCATGCCCACTCGAAACAGAGTGTGGGGGAATTGATTTTTTAACTGCTCCAGCACGTAAATCACACTTTGTACCTGATCCGCCTGGTGCCTTCTGTAATCAGAATAAAGAATTCTGCCGTCACACGGATCCACTACCGTAACCTTCGTTGTGGTAGATCCGATGTCAATGCCTGCTGTCAGATTTTTACAATCCGCAGCTCTTCTCTTTTCATTTGTCACTTTATCACTTACTTTCTCTTCGGTTATCTCTGTAAAAGGGAAACCCTTTGCAACTATTTTACTACCGCTTTTGCCGAATTTACAACCGCGGATCTTTTTTTTTCGAATATGACGGATAGTCGGCCTGAAATTGTCCTTTTTACATGCATATTGCTCATTACGCTGTTTTCTTTTTATTCGTCAAACTCCAATGTCAGATACTTGAAACGTTCGTCATGCCATTTTTTTACAACCTTTCCGGATCTGGTTTTCAGCCGTTCACGGTTCGTGAAATTGCCGCTGGCCCCATAGGCGTGTTCAAGCATGTACCAGTAGGATGTGGGAAGTTTGTTTTCCTCCACCTGCAAAATATCGCCGATCTCACAGCAGTCCGGCGTCTCAGTAGTAAAGTCCATTAATCTTGCCATAATTTCTCAGCTCCCTGCTTTTATATTGTAAGTACTCTTCTGTTTCTGCATGCTATAACCTCCCTGTTTCTTTACTTTAAGCCAAACTCTACAGGGGGCTGGGCACTGCAGTGCTCCCCGATTATTTTTTCCATCCAGATCATGTGATACCAGTTTCCAAATTTATACCCGCATTTATGAAATTCTCCCACTTTTACAAAGCCCAGATGCGCATGGAACTCTGCGCTGTTTCTGTTGAGATACCGGTCTTCCTTTTCCGGATACCCGATGCAGGCATACAGGTTCAGTATGCCCGTTTTTTTGAGTCTGCTCTCCAGCGCTTCATAGATTTTTCTCCCCAGTCCGCATTTCCGTGCATTGCGATCAAGATAAACCGTCAGCTCGCATGACCAGTCGTAGGCGGCGCGTCCTACAAACGGTCCTGCATAAGCATAGCCTTCAATTACTCCGTCCCTTTCAATAACCAAGTATGGATACCGTGCCTTCGTCTTCTTTATCCGTTCCTCAAACTCCGCTAAAGATGGAACTTCATATTCAAAAGTGATTGCTGTTTTCTTTACATAATATGCATATATTTCCAACAGCCGCGCCGCATCTTCCAGCTGCGCGTCTCTGATTATGATGTGATTCATTTTAATCCTCCGGTCTGGACAATGTGATTTTCTAAATTATAACAGCTGTCATCCCCGGTTACAACATCTCTTCAGAAAGCACAGCGGAATATTAACATCAGTTAAAACCGTGAACCCCCATAGGGGGGGGTTCACGTGTTGTTTTTTTTCTTCACATCCAGCAGCTTAGTTCCCTCCGGCGGATTGCTGTCCACTGCGCCTACAATCCTGTGGGGCACATATGGCTCTTCCAGGAATGCAATATCTTCTTCTGTTAATTTCATCGAAAACGCGCCGGCGGCGTCATCAAAATGGGATGCTTTCGTAGCCCCGATGATCGGCGCTGTTACTCCTTTTTCCCATTCCCATGCCAATGCGATCTGCTGCATTTTTACGCCATATTTTTCTGCCAGACGATGAACCCTGCGGACGATTTCCATATCCTGTTCCTGAGTCCGGTCATATTTTCCCATAGCTGCCCGGTCTGTCTTACTGCGGATAGAGTCCGGTTTCCGTTTTTTCTCGGACTTGCTGAAAGAATTCATATATTTTTCATTTTTTCCTCCGTGCAAAAGCCAGAACCATGAAACGATAAAAAGTCTCATGGTTCATGGCAGATTATTATTTCATTTCTTTTTCCCAGTAACGGATCACATTGAGCTGTGCCTTGTCACCCAGCTTCTCGATCGTCTCGATCTCTTCTGCGGACAGCTCAACTTCCGCTGTCTTCACAGCATCCTCTACCTGGTAAACTTTCGTCACTCCGATGATCGGCAGCGTGCCTTTTGCAATAGCCCAGGCGATCGGAATCTGTGCAGCCGCCACATGATGGCGGTCGGCAATCTCCGCCAGGCCGGCGTTCAGCTTCTCCAGCTGCGGAAGCATCGGATTGTAGGTTCTTCCCCGGTCAGAGTCTTCCGGGAACGGATGCTCTGTGTCGTACTTCCCGGTCAGGGCTCCCTGCTCCAGCACCATATAGGAGAAGAAAATGATATCATTTTCTTTGCAGTAATCCAGAATTCCGGAAGTTTCTGAAGACCGGTTCAGAAGACTGTAGTGGTTCTGGATCGCTGATATCTTCAGGCCCTCTTTTGCCAGAATGTCAGCCGCCTCTTTGATCTCTGCCAGACTGTGGTTTGAGAGTCCGATCTTCCCGATCTTTCCGCTCTTTGCAAGGGGGATCAGCTCTGTCACCCATTTCGGCGCGTCCATTGGATTGTGGATCCAGTAGAAATCCATATAGTCTGTTCCAAGCAGTTCCGCGCTCTTCTCATACAGCGCGGTCACAGCGTTCTCTGCTGCCGGGTCCGCACACTGCGGTGTAAATTTATCAGAGATCAGATAGCTGTCCCTGGGAACCCCTCTGAGAAAATCCCCCAGAACCTTTTCCGAAGTTCCCATCCCGTATGCATACGCAGTATCCCAGAGATTCAGTCCTTCTTTCATGGCCGCGTCGAATACCGGCCTGAGAGTTTCCAGCGTAAGAGTTCCTCCAAATGTACCATCGTTTCCCCATGCCCATGCTCCAAGAGCGACCTTAGGCATTTCTTTTATTTCTGCCATGTTGTTTTCCTCCCGATATTCTGCTACTCGCTTATATTCATACATTTCCCGATCACATCGCCTGTCCGGAGATACTCATACGTCGGCATCTCAAAAAGAACCGGTTTCAGCGTACGGTAATCGATCTTCCCTGCGTCGTTCAGCACGTTTTCTTCTGCATAAACGCCGTCAATCTTACAGATAAAGCTCTCGAATCCTTCCGTTTCATAGATATCATCTACGATACAGTCCATGACTACCGGAGCCTCGTCAATGACCGGCGCTCCTGTCCCTTCTGTGTGGAACGCAAACATATCGGATTTATCCACCTTGTTTCCGCTGACGCATCCTGTACGGTCCGCTTTCTTCAGCATTGCCTCATCCACGATATTTACCGTCAGGGCACGGGTTTCTTTGATTCCCTGATTCGTATAATGGGGTTTTGCAAGGCTGACCATGATCCGGTCGTGGCCGATGATCCCCACATGCCCTACCAGGACATAATTCGGTTTCCATTCATTTCAGTTTTCTGACAGGTTCTTTTCTGCCTTCACACATATTGTAAGTCCAGTCAGTTTCCGAGTCTCATACCTGTTCTTTATCATTTATCATGCATTTTGTGAATGATTCTTTTTTCACAGAATCTACTTTTCCAGATTCTGCTTCAGCCATGTCTGTATCATGTCATGCAGATCTTCACTTCCGTTTTCCAGCACATACAGACTGCTTCCCATTTTCGCTGCCGGGCAGAGATCCCGGACTGCCTGTTCCATCCCATGATCCTCTCCGCCGCAGTGGCTGAAAAAAGGGAGAACAGTCTTTCCGGTCAGATCATTTGCACCCAGCCAGGACGCTACAGGCGGGGCAATGGTACCACACCAGTTGGGAGACCCGACAAAGATCACATCATATTTATCCGCGTTTTCGTCAACGGGGAACAGCAAAATTTTCTTCCATACACTTCATCATCCTTTACCTCTTGTTTTTCAGCATCCGGCTGTCTGAGTGTTCTTTCGTCCATTATCCTATGATTCTCACGCTCTGTCTAATACCTGTCTCTTATCATAAACTATTCCTTTCATGTATGATAAAATCCGTCTCAATTTTGGCCCTCAATTTTGCCGCAAAAAATACCGTTGAATTTTACAGCAGATCGGGATATACTGTGGTTAGAAAGGAGTTGAGCAATATGCCAAACATCAAACCTATTTCTGATCTGCGAAATTACAGCGAAGTACTGCGTGATGTAGCAGTCGGCGCTCCTGTCTTTCTGACGAAAAACGGGCGGGGCCGTTATGCAATTTTAGACATACAGGATTTTGAAAAGACACAGGCGACACTCCGGCTGATGAATGAACTTGCAAAGGGCCGGAAATCCGGCGAGGAGAAAGGCTGGCTGACATTGGAAGCTGTGGAGGAAACCCTCGGGATTGTGAATGAATAACCTTCACTTATCCCAGGAGGCACAAAGAGATCTGGCCGAGATTAAGATTTATATTGAGAAGGAACTTCTGAACCCCTCTGCGGCTCTGGCAACCGTAAGCAAAATCACAAAAAATCTTCGTATTTTAAGGGAATATGCAAATGCAGGAACTCCACTGTCCTCGATTGCAGACGTGGAGAGCGATTACCGCTTTCTTGTGAGCGGGAATTATCTGAGCTTTTACCGTACCTATGGAAATGAGGTCTATGTGGATCGTATCCTCTATGCCCGCCGTGATTATATGCGTATCCTGTTCGGGGATATTACGACAGAAGAAACTGATAAATAACCAGACTATTTTACAGTTTTTGAAATTTCTGCTCCTTTCTCTCTGACTGTAATTATACCCTTGTTTTCCGGCTGATTGAAGAAACAATAAGTTCCCGGGTATAAACCGACAGGTTTTATCAGAAAAATTCCCCCTTGAACGCCGTCGTAAAATAGTGTATACTTTTTATTGTGAATGGAGAATTGAGGGAATGGGCCCATATCATCTGAGGCTCATTCTTTTTTATTATCCGGAATTCTACTATCATTTTTCTTTCTGCAGATTTTTATCTTCTATAGATTTTATCTCACGAAAAACCCGTTTTATTATTTCAGAGGAGGTAATGTGTATGGCTTTTGCCCTTTTAATGTGTTCCGCAGTTATCGTGCTTTGTATTCTGACCAACCGGTTTCTCAAACGTTTCGGCATTCCGGCCGTTCTCATCTTTATCGGACTGGGTATGCTGTTCGGAAGTGAAGGCATTGTGAAAATTCCCTTTGATAACTTCCAGATGGCTGAAACCATATGCTGCACTGCCCTGATCTTTATTATGTTCTACGGCGGATTCGGCACCTCCTACAGGGAAGCAAAGCCGATTCTTCCAAAGGCAGTTCTTCTCTCTACCGTTGGCATTCTTATTACCGCAGGACTGACCGGCCTGTTCTGTTACTATGTGGTGGGAATGAGCCTGCAGGAAGGACTTCTTGTAGGGGCCGTCTTAAGTTCTACGGACGCGGCTTCCGTATTTTCCATTCTCCGCTCCAAGAAGCTGAATCTGAAGGAAGGCACCGCCTCTCTTCTGGAAGTGGAAAGCGGCAGCAACGATCCATTTGCCTATATGCTGACAATTATCATTCTGAACTGGATGGCCGGAGACGGAGAAAATATTGCCCTTCTCGTCGTGGAAGAAGTAGGCCTGGGACTGCTCTTCGGCGCAGGTCTGGGACTGCTGGCCGTAAAAATTCTGAAAAATGTAGAACTGGAAGCCGGCGGAATCGACACCATTCTCATGATTGCTTTTGTACTGTTCTCTTACGCCGCTCCGGTGCTGATCGGAGGAAACGGTTATCTGAGCGTATATCTCTTCGGATTTATCGTCGGAAATGCCCGCTTTAAATCCAGAGTTTCCCTTGTCCACTTTTTCGAAAGTATTGATCATCTGGCTCAGATGCTCATTTTCTTTCTGCTGGGACTTCTGGTCTTTCCGTCCATGCTCCTTCCGATTCTGGAAACAGCAGTGCTTGTATTCCTGGGACTGACCTTTATTGCAAGACCTGTGGCTGTCTTTCTCGTAATGACGCCCTTCCGGTCTTCCTGGCGCCAGCAGGCCCTGACCGCGTTTGCCGGCCTGAGAGGCGCCGCCTCAGCCGTGTTTGCCATTATTGCTGTGGTCAGCCCCGGCTATGCCGGATATAATGTATACAATATCGTGTTCTGTGTCGCCATTATCTCTGTAGCCTTTCAGGGCCTCCTGCTGCCCTTTGCCGCAGAAAAACTGGATATGGTGGACGACAGCCAGAATGTTATGAAAACATTCAGTGATTACCAGGATGATCAGGAAATGCAGCTCATCCAGATCCGGTTAACCCCCGGCCACAGATATATCGGGAAAAGGCTGAAAGAGCTGAATATGGGAGACGTGCTTGTGGTGCTGATTGAACGGGGAGATGAAACGATCATACCCCGGGGAGACGTTCTGCTTCGACAGGGAGACGTACTTGTTCTCAGCGGCGAGACATATCGCGGAGACGCCGATACGATTCTGGATGAACTGACCATAGAACCGGGGGATAGCCGCATCGGCAGACGGGTCCGGGATATCCGGGATCTCGGCGATTCGCTGATCGTGCTGATCCGCCGTAAAGACGGGAATACCGTAGTCCCCAGAGGAGACACCCGGATCCAGGAAGGAGACGTTCTGGTCATGAATACACTGGAACAGTAATATAAAAAACCCCGGGATGCTGAAAACAGCATTCCCGGAGATTTTTATCAGCTTCCTTTCGCGATTGCTCCCGCTACATCTTGTTTAAACTGATCCCACGCTTCTTTATTCTCTACAAAATACTTCGGACAGTTCTTGCCTGTTACATCGTAGTGACGGATCACCTGATCTTGCGTCAGATTAAATTTTACACAGAGCCATGCTGTCAGCTGAACAAGAGACCGGTATGTCTCGTCTGTAAACTTTCCTGTCTCATCCGGATGGCAGCACTCAATGGAAACGGTATCAATATTTCTGGAATTTGACGCATATGCCATCTCCCACGTAGGAACGCACTGGATAATTTCTCCGTCCAGCCCTACGATAAAATTGCTGCTTGCCTCTGTCTCATGAGAGTCTTTCAGACCGTTAAAATAATCTCTGTTATTCTGCGCCGTACTTCCCGGATTTGCCGTATAGTGAACCACAATCCCGGTAATCTCTTCTGTCTCTGTTCCCGGCCTGGAATAGGGATTCACGTCCAGCAGCTGCACATCAATCTCCGGCTGGGAAGCATCCACGTCAGCGAGAGTGTATGCTCTTCCCGTACCGGAAGCACAGCTGTATATTCCAAGCACTGCTGTCAGGATCAGTAAGACCGCAATTCCTGACCGGATATACAGTGCCTGCTGCCGGGCCCGCCGGCTGCTGCCTCCGGACCGGTTTTTCCCCCGGCCGTTATATCTGCCGTACCCTCTTCTTCTGTTCATCTTCCGTCATCTGGCCTGTCCTTTCTTTTATCGCTCTTTCAATAATAACACAGATTGCCGGCGGAAATATGAACAAAATCTTATGAAAAACGAAAATTTCTATTCTATATCATGCTTTTGAAGCTTCGGATATATAATTGTCCGGTAGGCGGTTCCGTATTTCGAAAATGATGTTCTGTATATATGTTCTTCCGAAAGCACCCGGACCATCCATATGGGGATCGCGCCGGAGCACTTGATCTCCATCAGCACGCTGCCCTCCGGAAGCAGGGGCGTCCCATAAACTTCCGATTCCAGGGAAAGATCCTCCTGACGGAACAGGATCGTATCGTCAAATGTAACCCGAAAATCTTTCTGCTCTTCCGCATAGTAAGCCTCCCTCTCATAAGAGAGAAATCCCACCGGGCGCAGGCTTCTGTAGTAATGCAGGAAATAGTCCACTTCCCCGGATATCTGCGTGTCTTGCCGGCAGTGCCGCTCGCCGCTCACCCACTCCATCGCTTCTTCCTCCGGCAGTGAGATCCTGCGTTTATACACGACTTTCTTATATTTCTTTTTCAGCTCATATCTTTTAAAAACGGTCTGAAATGCCATAAAAAATCCTCCTGTACTTCTGATTGGTTCATTGTACAGAAGGAAGATTGAAATTTGATTGAAGTCCGGCCGGGCGAATCTGAAAATTCTGTGAAAATGGTTCCTGTTTCCGCTGCCTCTGATCCGCTTTACTTCTGTGGTTTCCGCTCAGCTTTGCTTCTGCAGCGGAAGCTTTGCCATAAACTCTACTTTTCCGTGATGGCAGCGGACAGCAATGGTTCCTTTGTGAGCCGTAACAATCGCCCTGGCAATGGCAAGGCCCAGCCCATAGTGGCCGTCCTCTCCGGTCCGGGCCTCATCGGTCCGGTAAAACCGTTCAAACAGATGCTTCTGCTGTTCCGGCGGAATCTCTTCTCCGTCATTCATTACAGACAGAAGGGCATGGCCCTTTTCCTTTCTGAGGGTAATGCGCACTTCATTTCCCCGGCTGCTGTGCCGGACTGCATTATCGATTAATATGGATACCAGCTGTTTCAGCTGTGTGCTATTGCCGCTGACACAGACATTTTCAGCGATTTCACTGTTCAGCGTCAGCCCCTTTTCATAGGCTACTGTCTCAAAAGGAAGGGTTTCGCCATAGACAAGCCGGCTCAGATCAAGAGACTCCATCTGCGGCGTCACATTTTCTGCCCGGGCCAGCTCCAGAAGCTGTATGACCAGCGCAGACATTCTTTCATTTTCATACTGAATATTGGAAAGCCACTGATTCTCGCCGATTTCCCTGGAAAGGAGTTCAAGATTGGCATTGATCACCGCAACCGGCGTTTTCAGTTCATGGCCCGCGTCCGATATAAACTGCCTCTGACTCAGATAACTCTCTTCCAGAGGCGAGACAATCTTTCCCGCAAGATACCGTGCCAGGAAAAACAGCGCCACCAACGCCGCGGTGCCGAAAATCAGTGTATAGCTGATCAGCGTTTCCACATTCTCCAGCACAACCGTGTTATCCAGAAATGCGACCAGCGTATAATCTCCTTTATCTTCCATACGGTAGATCAGATTGCTTCTGACGCCGTCGCTTTCCCCGCTTTCAGCAATCTCAAGAGCCAGTTCACTGAGCCCCTCTTCGTCCAGTGAGGATATATCTGCAGTATCGACTTTGATTACCTGTCCGCTTTCTGATATCACAACCGAATAAAATGTAGAAAGTTCCAGAAGCGGCGGTTCTCCGCGGCGGCCGCCCCGCCCGCCGCCAGGATCCGTGCTCCCGTCAAAGCTTTCGTCTCCCGGGAGATGCGTTTCAGGGCCTCCATCTCCGGCGTCATCAATTCCGGATTCTTCTTCGACGCCGCCGGTTCCGGACATTCCCTCTTCGGATGGATCAGTCAGCTGCGGTCCCTGCAGTGAGTATGTATTTACATACTGCTCCAGAAGCTTCCGGTTTTCATTGGTCATATCCACATAACTGGCCAGATAGATTACACAGAAAGAGCCGGAAAGGACAAGTACAAGAACAAAAAGGACTGCCGCGACAATTTTTCTTCTGGATTTTTTAAACATGGCCGTACCTCAGTTCATATCCGATTCCCCGCACTGCCTTTATCTCCGCCTTTGACTTTACGAAGTTCAGTTTTTTGCGGGTAAAGGACATATACACTTCCACATTGTTGTATTCGGTATCACTGTCATAACCCCAGATCTTCACTGCCAGCTGTTCACGGGTCAGGATCTGCCCCTGGTTGGCGATCAGATATTCCAGTATATGCGCTTCCTTTTCGCTGAGCCTTACACTGTTTTCCCCGCAGGTCAGAGTGGCGGTTTCCTTATTCAGCGTAATATCTCCGTATCTGAGAGCGCCGTCCGCGGTATTCCTGTTCCGTCTGCCAAGGGCCCGCAGCCGGGCCAGCAGCTCCTTTGTCATAAACGGTTTGGTCAGATAATCGTCGGCTCCGCAGTCCAGACCTGTAACTTTATCATCCACTTCGCTTTTCGCCGTCAGCATCAGAACAGGAGTTTTCACCCCATTCTTCCGGACCTCCCGGGCAATATCGAAGCCGTTTTTCCCCGGCAGCATAACATCCAGAATGATCAGATCATATGCGCCTGTCAGAGCCGCGTCCAGTCCTTCCGGCCCGTCCGCATAATGATCCACGTCATATTTTTCAAGCCGCAGCAGCTCGCACAGAGCCTCCGCCATTCTTTTTTCGTCTTCCACAAGCAAAAGTCTCATATCGGCACCTCCTGCCTTTTATTTTACCAGGAAAGATTGAAAATTCATTGAAAAACGGAATCCTGCGCCAGATATTCTTCCAGGCACAGATTCTTCCTGTACATTTCTTTTGCCGCTGCCTTTCCCACATACCGGTAATGCCAGGGCTCATAAATAATCCCTGTGATCTCGCTTTTCTCTGTAGGATAGCGGAGAACAAATCCATATTTCCAGCTGTTCTCCATAAGCCACCTCTGTACCGGCGTATTCTCCTGAGCCGTGTCAAGCTGCTGGTATCCCATGTCCACAATATCCACTGCCAGTCCGAGCTGATGCTCGCTTGTTCCGGGCATGGCCACTGTTTTTGCCGCTTCTTCATCCGCTTTATCTTCCGGACAGCCTTCCGCGATAACACGCTGCTTTTTATCTTCAAAAAGCTCCTGCTGTTTCTCCATCGTGCGGTAAGACGCGCAGATCAGAGGATTGAGCCCCTCCGCCCTGCAGTCGTCCATCATCTGCTGAAGCTGTGGATAGCATCTCGTATCAATAGCCTGATTGTTTCTCAGCTGAGTCAGATTCACTTCATACCCGTCCGGGATCTCATTCCATGGATTTACAAGAACCAGATTCCATTCCTCCGGCTGATATGAGACCTGCCGCTGCTCTTCTTCCGCCTGTGAGCTGTCCTGCCGTTCTTCTTCCTCTGTCTGATCGGCAGGAACGACAGCTGTTTCATATTTTTCACTGTTCCGGGACAGCATCCTGATCAGACTTCCGCCTGCCCGGTAAAGCTCCACACTGCCGAAAAGCAGAAGCACTGCGCCCGCTATTGCCGCGGCTGCTGCCATTCCTGCTTTTATAAGCGCAATTTTTTTTCGTTTCATCCTGTTTGTTCCATATCGTTTTGGTATTCTTGTACGGCCTTCTGCCGTTCTTCTGTAAGACATGCTGTTCACCCCGCTGTTGTTTTCTGAACAGCATTGTATCCCGGCATGTCTTACTTCCGGCAATCTTCCGGCATCAGAACAGCATCATTTTCATTAACTCCACCAGCAGGCTTTCATCCATGGATCCAGTGAAAAATGAAGGGTAATTCTGCTTCCTTTTTCATCAATAAATGATACCTGTGCAGAAGGGACACTGACGTAATCCGTATCTTCTTCGTATTCTCCTCCGATTGCCTTTAATCCGTAGTAATCCTCGCAGAACTGACGCATCTTTTCTGCCTCTGCTCCTATATCCCCAGTGCCTGACTCATTCACCGGCGTCGCATCGCTGCTTCCATAATACAGAAACTCAAGCATTTTCCCGCTCTCATCGTCAATAATAACGGTCATTCTGACCCCGTATTCGTCTGACAGTGTACATCTCCAGAGCAGCGCAACATCCAGATTTTCCGACGAAACAGCCATAAAAGGAGCTGCGGAGCGTTCTTCGCAGGATACAGGATCCACAATTCCGTAAAGGGCCAGCTCCTCTGTTATTTTGTCCGCAATCTGTTCCGCATCGCCGCGCTCAAGTATGGTTCCGTCTGCCACATCAACATACATCTCCTGGTCATAGGCATCCGCAAGCCTGAGACGGTCCGTCAGACTGAAGGAAGACACCGTGCCCGTCTCAAATTCTTCCTGTTTGTTTTCACTCTGTCTGTCCGCAATCCGCACCGCGGCTTCCGGCATCAGAACTCCCGCCGCCAGAATCACGCAGAGAAGCAAAGCAGACAGGCTTATTATTTTCATTCTCTTTTTCACAGCGTCCTCCTTTCAGCTCAGCCGTCACTTTTGTACCTCTCCCTTCCTCACTTTCAAAAGAGAGCTCCCCATTGTGAAGCTTCACGATTTTCTCACACAGGGTCAGTCCCAGACCTGCGCCGCCCTGTTTTCTGGACCTGCTCTTATCCACCCGGTAAAAGGCTTCTGTCAGATGTTCCCTGGCCTCTCCGGGAATTCCCGGCCCGTCGTCTTCCACGCAGAGCCGGCATCCCGCATCGGTCATCCTTACGGTCACCCGGATATGTCCCCGGGATCCCAGTGCCTTCCCGGCATTGTCTACAAGATTCAGCACCAGAGAGCGGAACAGATCCGGGTCCAGCATGCAGGTTCCTTTCTCACACCGGGCAGTCAGTACAATCTCCCGTTCCTGCAGTCCCGGCCCGAGATGATCTGCTATATCCTCCACAATTCTTCCGGGACTGTGCGGTGACAGGGAAACCTCGGCCTGCTCCGCCGCATAGATATCCAGCAGTTTCAGGGACAGACGCTCCAGCCGTTTTCCCTCCCGGAAGATATAGTCCGCCGCTTCCCGTCTCTCCTCGTCGCTTAACTCCCGGCTCCGCAGCAGATCCGCGTATCCGATTACCGAAGTCATAGGCGTCTTCAGTTCATGGGTAAAGTTCCCCACAAACCGTTCCTGACGCGCTACCGCCTCTCTCAGCTCCCGGACATTTTTTTCAATCTGACCCGCCATACGGTCAAAATCCCTGGACAGACTGCCCACCTCATCGCCTGAGCGCAGCCGGGAACGGAAGGCGAAATTGCCTTTTCCGATCTCCCGGGCTCCCCTGGCCAGCCGGGACAGGGGAGCTGTCAGAAACAGCGCCATGCTGTAGGCCAGAACAGCACACAGCAGCACCAGAACGGCAAATACAATCCGGTACACTTCCTGCATCCGGTCCCGGTTGCGATACAGATCCGAAATATCCCGGGCCGCCGTCAGAGTGAACTGCCGGTCTCCCGCTGTAAATGTACCGGCCGCGCAGAGGTTATTTTCCCCGCTGCCATCCCGGACCGATACAATGATCCCTGTCCCTTCTTCCGGATATATCCCCTGCTCTGCAAAATCCTGTATTCTTAAAAAGTCTGTCTCTTTTCCCCTGCTGTATATCTCCTTCCCGTCTGCCGTCAGCAGGATATCGTCCCAGTATCCTCCGTTCTGTCTGATGCTCTGTCCGATCACATTCCGGATATCGCCTGTCTCTGAGAGAAGTTTCTGAACTCCGGATATCTGCAGCGTATACTGAAGCATTTTATAAGTATTCTCCGCCGTCACCTTCTCCTGCTTCATCGTGTCCTGAAAAGAACTGACAATCAGCACGCTGCCTCCGATTCCGAACAGAATGCTCAGAAGCGCCAGCATGCAGAAGGTAATCTTCAGTCTGAATTTCATTCCTTCACCTCCAGCCGGTAACCCACTTTATTTACCGCCTGCAGCTCCCGGGTCCAGCCCACTTTTTTCCGCAGTCTCTGGACATGCAGGTCCACCGTCTTGCTTCCGTATTCAAATTCCCCGCCCCACACTCTCTCATAGATGGTCTCCCGGAACAGGGCCGTATTCGGATTGCGGGCGAAAAACAGAAGAAGCTCATACTCCTTTCTGGTAAGGGCAATCTCCTGTCCCTCCCTTGTCACACGCATGGAACGGGTGTCTATATCCAGTCCGCAGATATGGATCTCTTCTTCCGAAAGCCGGTATCTCCGCAGGACTACGTCCACCCGGGCCAGCAGCTCAACAATCTCAAAAGGCTTTACGATATAGTCCTCCGCCCCCATCCGCAGCCCTTTTACACGGTCACTTACCGCATTCTTCGCCGTAAGGAAGATCACCGGAATTCCCAGCGGCCGGATGTATTCCATCAGCTCAAATCCGTCAATTTTCGGAAGCATCACATCCAGCAGAATCAGATCATAAGCCTTTGTGCCGATCTTCTCCGCCGCTTCTTCCCCGTCAGACACACAGTCGCACAAATATCCCGCTTTTTTCAGACTCAGCTTCACCAGATTCGCAATGGGCGCCTCGTCTTCTGCAATAAGTATTCTGATCACCTTTTTCTCCCCTTTACTCTGATCTGTTACACAGCAAAAACAGCCCGTTTTCCGGTATGAAAACGGACTGTTTTTATATTAGCATATTCAGGCATCAAAATGGCATCCTGTTTTTACACATTCGCCCCGTCTCTCAGATAAACGATCCGGTCGCAGTACTCCGCCACCTTGCTGTCATGGGTAACGATAATGATGGCCCGGTCCTTCATCTTCAGTCTCTGGAAAAGCTTCATCACATCATTTCCCGTATCTTCATCCAGCGCTCCGGTAGGCTCGTCGGCCAGAATGATCTTCGCGTTTTTTACAAGAGCTCTCGCTATGGCCGCCCTCTGCTGCTGGCCGCCGGAGAGCTCGCCGGGATAGGCCTTTGCCTTCTCTTCAATCCCAAGATTGCGGAGCATCTTTGTGGTCCTCTGTTTGATTTTTGCTCTCGGGATTCCCTGGTATCTGAGAGGCAGGGACACATTTTTATACACGTTCATATCATCGATAAGGGCAAAATACTGAACTACAAATCCCACTTCCCGTCTCCGGTAGTTAAGCAGATATTTCTTTTTACGGAAATCCACCTGCTTTCCTCCTACCCGCAGCTCGCCTTCATCCATGGTCATCAGACCGCCCAGGATATTGAGCAGGGTGGACTTGCCGGAACCGCTCTTTCCCATAACCGCTACCATCTCTCCCTTGTCCACCGACAGAGACGCTCCCCGGAGTGCGTGCACCGCGGCATCTCCTTTGCCAAATGTCTTATGAATATTTTTCGCTTCGATATATGCCATTATTCCTCACCCCTTATGATCTCTTTAATATCAACCTTCATCAAAATCACGCCCTTTTCAGTGAGATCTTCCTGCTCCCGATACGGAAAGTCAGGCCTGCCCCCGCGATCAGCATTTCACCAGCTATGATGCCGCAGACAACAAGCAGAAAATCTGTCAGTTTCAGCGCTACGATCAGGCGGAACAGGATCAGTACGCCGATCAGCGCTCCCGCCGCAGCCAGAGCGGCCAGCGCGATCTTCAGATATTCGGTCAGCACCGAGAGCAGGATCTTCGGAGAAGAAAATCCCAGCATTTTCTCCACCTGGATCCGCTGCGCCGTATGTCTTCCCCAGTACGTTCCAGCCAGTATCATGTTAAGAATAAAAGAAAAGATAATGGCCAGATATATTTTTTCGATTACATTATTGTTTCTTTCCGGGAAGGAGGATTCCACCGCCTCGCCTTCATCATTCATCACTTTGATCTCCGTCGTCCGGTCCGGTTCCATCACCTTTTCAAGCAGACCGGAATTATGTTCTATCCGGACTTCCGACTTTCCGTCCACAACATATTCGCCTTCCGTCCCGGCAAGTTCTGCAGCCGCGGCCATAGGGATCCACTTCATGCTGTCCAGACGGGTGGCCTGGGCGCTTCCAAGCACTCCTACAACCTCAAACTTTTCTCCCAGGATGTCGATATACTGAGCGCCTCCCTCGTCATAAGCATCCTTTACAAACCGCTGTCCGATCATGGCTTTTTTCTCATCTGATCCGACCTCTTCTTCTGTAAAGTACCGGCCGGAAATCAGCGGCAGCTTTTTAAAATCTCCTTTATAAAACACACCTCTGGTATCCGCTTCCATCTCCAGATCTTTTTTAAATACGATTCCATTATTCCACACATCTCCCAGCAGGATATCCCGGATCTCCTCCCAGCCGCTCTCCTCGTTGATCAGGTAGGACGCCCGCTCCGAATAAAAGCCTCGTTTGCTCTCATCCAGTTCCGTCCTGGCCTGCATATTCACAAGCACCAGAAGCGCCGAGACCAGCACAAGCACCATGTTGAAAAATAAGAGAACCGCGCTCCTGCTTATCCTGCGCCGAAACAGTTTCATACGCCGCACCTCCTCTCTGCCGCACATGATATAAAATCTGTCCCTGTTACTTCTTTTTCTCTGCTGTCACTCTTACCCCCTCTTCTGTGTTTTCCACCTTCAGTCCCACGCCGTGGAGGGCGAAGATCTGACGCGCCAGGTAAAGCCCCATGCCCAGATGCTTCTCCCGGCCTCCTCTGCTCTGATTTACCGTATAAAACATCTCGCACACATGAGGCAGATGTTCCGGCGGTATAGTGTCTCCTGTATTCTCTATGGTACAGACTCCCTTCCTCAGAACAATCCGGATACGGCCTTCTTCCCGGTTATAGGAGACGGCGTTGGAGAGGATGGCAAAAAACGCCTGTTCCAGCAGTTTCCGGTCCGCCGGAAGCATCCAGTCATCCTCGCACTGAAGCGTTACCTTCAGCCGTTTCTCCTCCGTCTGCACTTCCAGCCGTTCCATCTCATCTTCAATTACACTTCTCACAGATATCAGTACATCCCCGATCTTTACCAGCTTCCAGTCCGCTGCTTTGGATGTGGTGATCATCTCTTTGACAAGGCTGTCCACTTCCTCTGTCTGACGGATGATCTGCTCCAGATAATACTCCCTCTTTTTCGTCTCCGGATTCTCTTTTATATTTTCCGAAAAGCCCCGGATCACACTGAGCGGGGTCTTGATCTCATGGGCCATCACATTGATAAAGTCTCTCCTCTGTGCTTCCAGCCGTTCTCTCTGCCGGTAAGTCCGCTCCGTGATCCAGAGCGTAAACGCCGCGCAGGCTGCAAGGAAAAGAAAACTTCCCAGCAGGATATATTTCAGGCTGTCCAGCGCCGCTATCCAGGGATGATTTTCTATCCGCAGTACCAGGGCATATCTCTCATAGGGTTCCGACTGATACGGCGGGGTAATCGACCTTCTGATCTCATAACGGCTGCCGCTGCCGGTCTGATCCACAAATCCGGATACTACCCCAAGCTCAGGCTCATATTGCTCCAGGTCAATCTTTTCCGGATAATCCTGAAAAAACGAATCGTACATCCACTTCTCCCAGGTGTGATATCCGGCGTACATCCCCGGCATATGCATATACGCCTGCTGCCATTCTGCGTCTGCCGGCGGGACGGCCGGATTTTCCCATCTCCACACCTCTTCTTCACCCACGTTGACGCTGAGCGTTATCATGCCGTCCCGGTCTGATGAAGTGATGATTTCGTTCCCGTCATCCGGATCAGATGAAATACTGTCTCCATCTTCTTTATCCAGATCAGAATGGATTTTTTCCAGCATTTCCTCCTTTTCTTCCTCCTGCCCTGTATAAGTCTTCCAGTGTATCTGGTTCACCCTGATCTGTGCCGGTATATTTTCATCAGACAGCAGCGCCTCAAACTCATATTGCGGAACTGATATTCCTTCCTCCGGTACGTTTTCAGCATTTACCCTTTCAAAATCCGCCAGCTGCATGATCTCGTCCTCTGTCAGCAGCTCGTCCAGGTTCACATCTGTGTAGGGCAGCACTTCCCCTTCTGCCATAACTTCTAGATAATTTGAACTCTGCATCAGCAGATTTCCTTCTGCGTCATATACGGCTCCTGACATCAGATAGTGACCGGACTGATCCGATGTCCCGCATGACCTCAGCGCGTCCGCCAGGTACACTTCATTATATTCCGGGCCTGTGGGAGTTGAGACTCTGTACCCTTCTTTTTCATAAACAAAACTGTAATCTTCAAAAGCCTCCACTGCATGAATATAGGTCTGATCATACTCTCCTTCTATGTCCTGCTCCTCACTCCAGATCACAAACGACATGCTGGCCATATACACGGCGAGGAAAACGGAAACAATACTCAGGCAGACTTTCTTTCCCATATACAATTTTTTTGTCCTCTTTGCTGTCCCCTCTTTCCTTTTCACGGCTCCACCTCCATCCGGTATCCGGTCTTCCTCGCAGTCTGTATCATGCATCTGCTGCCCTGCAGGAACTTTCTGAGTTTCTTGATATGGTTGTCCACCACCCGCTCATTTCCTTCGAAATCATACCCCCAGAACCGGGTCAGAAGCTGATCTCTTGTAAAGATCCGATCCGGATTTTCCAGAAAGAACCTAAGCAGTTCATATTCCTTAGGCGGCATCTCACACTTCTGCCCGCAGATTGACACCTGTCCTGTGCGAAGATCCATCTCCACCCCGCCTTTCTTCAGTTTCTCCAGCGGCCGTTCGCCCCGGAGCCGCGCCATCATGGCCATAATCTTGGCGTACAGCACCGGAAGCGAAAAAGGCTTTGTAATATAATCGTCCGCTCCCGCCGCATACCCGGTCAGCTCATCCTCTTCCAGTACCCGGGCGGTAATAAAAAATATGGGAATATCGCTGTTCTGCCGGATCTTCCGGCATGCTTCAAAGCCGTTCATCCCCGGAAGCATCACGTCCAGCAGAATCATCTGGTAATTGTCCGCCTCCGCCTTCTCCACAGCGGTCACGCCGTCGTGAACCTGCTCCGTTTCCCATCCCTTTCCTTCAAAATAATCACTCACTGCCTCCGCAAGAAGCAGATCATCTTCCACAATCAGAATTTTCAGTTTCATGTCTCTTTCCCCTTAGATGTAAGAATTCTTCTATCTGTAATAATACAGAAAAATTATATCCTTTCTGTATCCCCCGACACAATACGCAAAAAACTTGCGTGTCAGTCTGCCATATGCTATATTATACATAGAAAAGGGAAACCAGAAGCGGCTTACCCCGAACAATAAACTACCGCCCTAACGGGCAGCCGTCACTATTGGGAGTAGTGGCGGCCTATTTTTTTCCCTTGAAAATCTCGTAACAGAGACCAACAAGGGCGACAATGAAAATTAACAACTGGATCAAGTCCGAATATGTAACATTCACTGGCATCCCCCTCCTTTCTTTTATACGGAGGGGCTGTCCCTCCGGAAAGATCAGAGGGTAAGCCGCCCGGCTCTGGTTTCCCTGTATTTTATTTTATCATATACGCATTTCGCATTCAATATATTTATCAGTGAATCCAGTTCGTGTAAATCTCTTCTATCTCTTCTGCGCTTAACTGCTCCGCTTCCACTGTATACGCGCAGTTTTCATACGCACAGTATGAATAGCTGGAACCATCTTCATACCAGTATATTTCTATCAGAGCCCCTTCCAGCTGTACGGATTCTTTTCTTCTGAAATCCGAACCTGGAGCTGCTGTACTGCCCGTTATTTCCGTCTCCTGTCTCAGTGTACAGATTATCCCCATATCATTTTCATAGACCATCTCATATGAGGTTGCATCTTCCTGCTCCGAAACGAGACGGTAGCCATCCGGCATACAGGCAGGGGATTTCTCCGAAAAATCTGTCCCGGCTCCCTGATTTTCCCGGATCGGAGCTGATCCTGCTGTATCCCTGCTTCCCTGCTGTCCCAGCAGAGCACCCGTCAATATCAGCAGAACGACACAGGCCGCGGCCGCCGCCATATAACCGGCGGACTTTCTGACGTTCTGCATCAGGCGGCCTGTAAATGCCTTCCATCTGTCTTTCCGCGCGTCCCTGTTTTCTCTGCGGATCAGCTGTTCCATGTTTTTCTCAAATCGTTCCGAAAACTGATATTCATAATCTGTGCTGTCCTCAATTCCCCGGATCAGCGCTTCGTCCACAACAGGCATGTATTGATACAGCCAGTCGTCCGTTACTTTCATATTACTCATTTTTCATTTCCTCCAGCCGGTCAAGTGCTTCCTGTATCAGAATCTTTCCTCTGGCAATCCGCTGACGCACCGTTCCTTCCGGAATATCCAGAATGCCGGCAATATCTTTATTTTCCATCCTTGCCGAGTACTTTAACAGAAAAATATCCCTGTATCTGCCGGGCAGATTTTTCAGAATATCCAGCACTTCATTGTCAGCGTCCGACTCCATATACACGGCGGGCTCAATACGGATATCCAGATCCTCTACAGACATCTCTCTGTCAAACTGTTTCTTTCTCTTCCGGTATATGTCCACCGCCGCGTGTTTTACCGTAACCGCCAGATACCGTTTCGTACTCAGCGATCCGGTTTCCCCCACTTTGTCCATATTCACGACAATCTTCATAAACGCTTCATGTACGGCGTCTTCCGCAAGATAAGTATCTCTCAGTATATCCATCGCAATCCTCATCATAAAATGCCGGTATGTCTCATACAGGATTACAAACTTCCGTCTGTCCTCCCCGGAATCTATCATCAGCAGATATATCATCACTTTCTCCTGTCCGTTTTTCTGATACAAGGCCATATCTTCCCCGTTACTTTATATAACGGAATACGGCCGGGAAAACGTTACGTTTTCTCCTTAGTTTATATTAACATAAATGCCGTGTCAGTATCCTGTATTATTATTTTTTATGTACAGTGATTTTACATAGGAAATTATTATCTTTATATTGTACCCTGCTCTTTCAGGATATATAATAAAATTCAGCAGACAAAACCGAAAAGGAGGCCTCTATGGAATTACGAGTCCTGAATTATTTTCTTGCTATTGCAAGAGAACAAAGTATTGTGCGTGCGGCAGAGTCCCTGCACCTCTCTCAGCCCACTCTCTCCACGCAGATCAAAAATCTGGAAGAAGAGCTGGGCAAGCAGCTCCTTATCCGGGGAACAAAAGGTTCCCGTAAGGTTACACTGACCGAGGAAGGCATGATTCTGCGGAAGCGCGCGGAAGAGATTCTTGAGCTGGTCCGTAAAACAGAAAATGAGATCACAACAAGCGATGATATCATCATAGGCGATATCTATATCGGTTCCGGAGAGACCGACGGCATCCGTCTCATCGCAAAGGCCGCAAAAGTTCTGCAGAACCGTCATCCGGGCATCCGATACCATATTTCCAGCGGCAATTCCGCACTTGTGTCAGAGTATCTCGATAAGGGCCTGATCGATTTCGGCGTTGTTTTCGGAGACGTGGATCTGACAAAATACAATGCCCTGGAAACATCCTGTTCTGATGTATGGGGCGTGCTGATGCGCAGGGATTCGCCGCTGGCAAAAAAAGAATCCATCACCCCGGAAGATCTGCTGGATAAGCCTCTTATCCTCTCCCAGCAGGAGGCCCGGGGCGGAAGTCTGATTTGCTGGATCGGACAGGAACCGGAAAAACTGAATATTGCCGCTACCTACAATCTGCTTTTCAACGCCTCTCTCCTTGTGGACGAAGGACTTGGCTACGCTGTCGGTCTTGACAAAATCATCAACACCACCGGAGAGAGCTCCTTATGCTTCCGGCCTCTGAAGCCGGAACTGGAAAACCGGATGAGCATCATCTGGAAAAAATATCAGATTTTCTCCAAGCCGGCGGAAAAATTTCTGGAAGTACTCAGGAAATCACTGGAAACACCGGAAACCTGAAAACAGAATACAAAGGGGAAACCGTCATACTCCGGTTTCCCCTGCAGTTTATTATACTATACACACATTCAGAGCATTACCCGGGGTCTGCCTCGCAGCCGCCCCACTCTACTACAGTAAATCCTTTTCTGGCCGGAGCGTCCAGTTCCTGTTCCGGAATCTCCTGCCGGCTGTCTGTCGGCTGATATGCCATAAATACACGGATTACCGTATCCGGCTCCGGTTCAATGACAAGTCCGGCATGCTCCGTATAGGCCTCTGTCTGAAAAGAAATCAGGTTGTAAGCATTGGCCTCCAGCCTGGGCAGCCAGTATACGATAAACTCATTGGCCTCCCTTCGGGTAAGTCCCAGCTTCGCAAGCGCTCCTTCCAGAAACTGTGCGGAATCTTCTCCCGCGACACAGAACCCTTCCGAGAAATCATACTCCCAGTCGGATGTTCCTTCCCAGTACAGATAATTGTATTCCGTTCCCGTCCGGTCTGTAAGCCTGCCGTCCGGTTTCGCCGTCACCGTCCAGCCGTCTTTGTACTCCGGATAAGTACAGGTCAGCTCACCGTCATAGTCCAGCCGGACTGACACTTCCTGTTCCTGCTCAGGATACAGATAAATAACCGGCTTTTCCGCCACCATAGCTTCATCTGACATCAGACTGCCCAGAAAAATCAGGAGCCCGACAGCGGCCGCAATACAGATTCCCCATAAAATAACAGAATAAAATTTTTTCACAGCGTTCTTCCTCCTTTCATATACAGAGCTTCGTCCTTCAGAGCCCCGTGCGGAATTTCTGTCAGTTTTCACTGATAAAAATCCATGGTTTCCTTCTTACTCTATATAACGAATTTCAGGTGAAAGAACGTTACAAATTTCTTTATTTTTCTTCAAAACCAAGATAGTCCGCCGCAAACTGTTCTGCCGATTCCGCCTGGGCAGCCGCCCTGCGCCATTGCCCCAGAGTATCAAGATCCCTTTCTTTGAGAATCCTTGCCTTCACATCTTCCGGAACTGTTCCGATATCCTCCAGAAGTTCCAGTATAAACTCTGCCTTTCCCTCTGCTCTTCCCTCTTCTTTACTGATTCTCCTCGTTTCCTGCACATCATATGTTTCAAAATTTTCAAACAGCATCGTAAAATCCCTCCGTTCCACGCGATCTGTAAAATCCGCCACTTCTTCTTTCGGAACATTCATCCGCAGCAACAATACTGATTATATCCGATCTTTTATATTTATAATACGCATTATGTATATATCGTACAAGTATTTTCTCATACGTTTCACATTAAATGCTCCTTCGGATATAATTCAGGGACCGGATAAGAGCAGTCTTATCCGGCCCCTGGATAAAAAGGGTAGGAACATCTTATTCTATCTGGCAAAGCTGCCAAATGCATCCCGAAGCTCTGCTGAAACCTCCCCGGTCGCTATCATGACATACTTCCCGTTTACAGTTTCAGCTGAAATGGGGTCCGTATTATCAAAACCTATGCATCCACCCACAGCCAGCGCGTCGTATACAGAAGAGCCCGGGGCAAATTCATAAATTTCAACATTAGAATCTTTATAGGCAAATCCGGCTTCCGCCATAATCTTTTCTGCATCTACTTCTGTTCTCTTCCCGGACAGGACCCCCTGTTCAAGAAGATATGACTCCAGATCATCCAGTGTAGTTTCCTCTATGTTTTCGTTTTCCTGCGCTGTCCCACCTGTGTTTTGGTTCTCCAGCTTTTCTTTCGTATTGCTTTCGCAGGCTGACAGCGCCATTCCCAGCAGGAATGCAGCAAATAATAATAGGATCTTTCTCTTCATAATGCTTCCCTTCTTTCTTTTCAAAATTCCGTGTTTTCCCCACCGGCAGTCCTACTCTCCGTTCCTTATAATCTCCTCAATATCTATCTTCCGCAGTTTCCATGTAAAAACAGCCGCGACAATCAGCACCGACAGAAACGCCATTCCCAGAATCACCCATAGGAACATCAGATTCCACCGCATCAGATCTGTATATTTCCATATGTTAAATGCCATAGCCGCAGCAATCACAAAGAAAATTTCCGTCAGAAAAGCTCCCATGATCGGACCCGGAGACTGGCCGTTCATAAGCTCGATCCCATATCGGTGCAGATTCCGGTTCAGCTTGGCAATCACGCTCATACAGATACCGGAAATACTGAGCGCGCCCATTAAAGTGCTGGCTCCCAGCAGGATCCGCATGGTTTCCCGGGATTCTGTTTTAAAAACACGCACGCCGTAAGTACTTCCTGAAACTGTAACCGGATAGATTCCGTTTTTAGTAAATATCTCACACAGTTCTTTTTCCATCTCAGACACTTCAGACCGGGGCGTATCTCTGTCAACAGTGAGAATGCCATCCTGACGGATCCCTTCATAATTTGCTCTCAGAAAATATGCTTCGTCCTCTGTCCGCGGTGCGTCTGTTATCTCAAGATATGGTATCAGTGCCGCATTATCCAGAATCAGCGGTGTCCCATATCCATCTTCATCCACACCCGAAATCATCTGGTCAGTCAGCACAGACGTGCCTTCCTCCAGTATGCCCGCAACCCGGAACCGGCACTGATAACCAAGAAGATAATTGTCAAGCGTATCTCCTGCCTCCAGGCAGCCTGCGAAATCATGCCCCAGAAGAATCGGAATCTCCTCTTCCCAGCTGTGGGCAAAATCTTTCTCTGTCAGAAGTTGTCCTTCTGACACCTGAAAATTAAAATGTGTTTCCGCCGGATAGTCAAACTGATAAAGATTCATGAATTCGCACACCTCTCTTCCATCCATGGCAGGGGAGTTAAACCTTTCCGACAACAATACCTGCTGTTCCTGACTGTCAAATGTATCCGGCAGACTGTCGCAGTAGATCTGCACAGACATTCCCCCATATCCAAACGCCATAAAATTCAGATCCGGATTCCCGTAAATTTCGCTGAATGCCTTGGCCAGATTCGCTCCGAAATCCGGGTCTGCGGCTTCATTCCTGAAAAATGCCTCTTCATCTTCATTGATGAAATTAATCCCGTCTACAGAATAATAATCATAATCTCCGGACGCGCTGTCAAAGCCGCCTCCCGGACCGGCCGGCATCTCAAGAAAATAGCTGGATATTATGGTGCCCTGCCAGAAAAAGACAGCAAACTGAACGATCAGGATCAGATTAACAAAAAGCCCGGTTTTCAGATTAAATCTCAGTTCTTCCAGCATACTTCTCATAAAATCCGCCCTCCTTTTTGCCTCCTCTTCCATAACGATTTCCTGTATTTTATGATATATGAGAACTGTATCTTTTCTGTATCCTTGTATATGCTCTGCGGCGGGCACAGCAGACATTTGCCGGGGTTATCCCCATCCTAATCACTGAAAGTGCCAAAAGGCACATTCCGGGATTGTAAGCGGTCGCCAGTACAAAAAAAGGAAGTTCCCTGCTTACTGCTCTCCGCAGTATGAAGCAGGGGACTTCCCCGATTCGTTTTATTTTCCATTTAATTTCTCAAATGCTTCATCAAGATCAATAGAAACACCGCCTTCGTCCATCTCTTTCTCTGATTCATAAATCGCCTGATCAATACGATTGATTTTAGCAAATTTATCGTATAATTCACTGCTCATAACAACCAAATCACTATATCCGTTTTTGGTTATAAAAATCGGTTCCTGAATTTTATGAGCCATATCAGATATTTCACTTGTATTGCGAAGCTCTTTGATTGGCATAATAACTGGCATAGTATCAGCTCCTTTCTTCTGACATGATTATGGCATAATTATGTTAGAAATCACAATGAATTATTTACAGGATGGACAATTACTCCCGGCCCGATAAGACGCTCATTTATCAAAATTCTTAAATGCGTCCACAAGTTCCTCCGATACTTCTCCGGTCGCGATCAGGACATATTTCCCGTTTACGGCTTTCGCCGAAAAGGGACCTGCATTGTCAAATCCCACGCTTGCTCCTGACTTTAGATTGTTATATGTATCGGAATTTATATCGTACTCATAAATCTCAACGTTGGAGTCCGCATACCTTACTCCGTCTTCCGCCCGCATCAGTTCCGCATCCGCCTCTGTTCTCTCTCCGGACAGGACGCCTTCCTCCAGAAGCCAGGACTCCATGTCTTCCAGTGTATTGCCTCCTTCGTCTCCGTCTTTCCCGCAGGCCGCAAGCAGGACAGCCATCATTGACGCCGCAATCAGTACAATCCATTTCTTTTTCATTGTATGTCCCTCCTATCTCTTCTTTATTTTTTCCTCCAAAGTACATGCCGCTATTCCTCGCTTCTTATAATCTCCTCGATATCAACCTTCAGAAGCTTCCGGATAAATATTACCGATACAATCAGCACGGAAAACAGCGCCAATGCCAGGATCACCAGCAGAAACACCGGATTCAGCCGGATCAGATCCATAAATTTCCATACTGTAAATATCATGGCGGCAGCGATAACAAGCAGGATTTCCAGCAGAAACGCTGCCAGAATCATGCCCACAGACTGTCCGTTCATAAGCTCGATGCCGTACCGCTTCAGATTCCGGTTCAGTTTCGCGATGATGCTCATACAGATTCCGGAAATCGTAAGCGCGCCCACCAGGACGCTTGCTCCCAGCAGAATCTCCAGGGTTTCCTGTGACTCCGTCCGGAAAATATCCAGACCGTAAGTACTGATATCCGTAGACACCGCATATAAGCCGTTCTTTACAAAAATCTGATTCAGCTCTTTTTCGATTCTTCTCACTTCTGACGTGGGAGTATCCTTATCCACCGCAATCATACCGCTCTGAAATGCCTCATCATAATTAGCCTCTGCCAGAAATCTCTGATCTTCATTTTCCGGCGGATCGGTAATATAAAAAACTGGGAGAATAATCGCGTAATCCAAAGAATAAGGCTCGCCCGACAACGTATAAAGCGCATCTGTGTAAATCACCGTATCCGCTTTCAGGATTCCAACTACCTCCAGCTGCACACCTATGCCGTACATATCCGCATCCATCCTGTCACCGATATCAAAGCCGCTGCCATACGCATTTCCCACAAGGACGGGGATCACTTTCTGGTCCCAGGTAAAGTTGAAATCCGCCTCTTCCAGCAGCCTTCCTTCTTCCGCCTGAAGCCCGAAATGCTCCATTGCCCGCTGGTCTGTCCTGCATATCTTTGGCTCATATCTTGTAGTACCTTCCTCGACATAGGACGACATAGTCAGCGTTTCCGGCGGTGTGTCTGCCGGATTGTACTGTCCCGGATATTCTGAATCACAGAAAAAGTCCAGAAGCTCCTGATCTGTAAACTTTTCCCGCAATATCTCATATTCCACCGGTATCGCCACCACATTATTGAATGTCATAAAATGCAGATTCGGATTCTCATGCAGTTCGGTGTATACTTTTGCCTGATTTGAGATATAGTCCGGGTTGCTGCTCTGAGTCCGGGCCGCTTCCTCTCCCTCTTCATTCGAAAAAGAATATGCCAGACTGTAATATGTTGTATCGCCCGGTATATTCCATGGAAATTCATACAAAGGCATGTCCAGAAAATAACTCAGAATCATAGTGCTCTGCCAGAAAAACAGAATAAACTGAATAATGAGAATCACATTAATGAATACGCTGTTCTTTATGTTGTGCCTGAGTTCATCAAATACATTACTTATAACCTCACCCCCTTTTCAGCGGCATCTCTCTATATCTGCAATAATACAGAAAAAATATATCCTTTTTATATCCTTTGCCGCAATCCCTCGCTCATCTCGCGGCATTGCCGCTCAGTGACCGTTGCCCGTCGGATGTCCGCTTGTGCAAGCACGGCGGCCGCCCTACGGGCGTATCGCACAAAAAAAGACCGGGAGTCCGCTCAGGAATTCCCGGCCCGGTAAAGGTTCTTATTTATTTTTATTAAAATTCTTAAATACGCCCGTCAGCTCCTGCAGCGATCGTAAAATTACTCCGTCTGAACATTTACCCCGTCTCTCAGATACACAATTCTGTCACAGTACTCTGCCACTTTGTTGTCATGGGTTACAATAATAATCGCTCTGTCCTTCTTCTTCAGACGCTGGAACAGCTTCATCACATCATCCCCGGTGCCCTCATCCAGCGCCCCGGTGGGCTCGTCCGCCAGGATAATTCTGGCATTTTTGACAAGCGCCCTGGCAATCGCAGCCCGCTGCTGCTGACCGCCGGACAGTTCGCCGGGATAAGCCTTTGCCTTTTCTTCAATTCCAAGATGCTGAAGCATTTTTGTCGTTCTCTGCTTAATCTTCGCTCTCGGAATTCCCTGGTATCTCAGAGGCAGAGAAACGTTTCTGTACACGTTCATATCGTCAATCAGAGCGAAATACTGAACCACGAAGCCAACTTCTCTGCGGCGGTAATTAAGAAGGTATTTCTTTTTCCGGAAATCCACCTTCTTCCCGTCCACATACAGCTCGCCTTCATCCATTGTCATCAGACCGCCCAGGATATTGAGAAGCGTAGACTTGCCGGAACCGCTCTTTCCCATAACGGCTACCATCTCGCCCTTGTCCACGGAAAGAGACGCTCCCCGGAGCGCATGGACTGCGGCATCTCCTTTACCGAACGTTTTATGAATTCCTTTTGCTTCTATATATGCCACTATTCCTCACTCCTTACGATCTCTTCAATATCTACTTTCAAAAGTTTCCTTGCAAAAACGGCTGAAACAATCACAACAGACAGCAGCGCCAACGCCAGAATCACCCACAGGAACCTCATATTCAGCATAATCAGATTACTGAACCTCCATATCGTAAACATCATTGCCGCTGCAATGATCAGCAATATTTCTAACAGAAAGGCAGCCATAATCGGAGAAACCGACTGTCCGTTCATAATTTCAATTCCATACCTGTGCAGATTTCTGTTCAGCTTTGCCGTCACATTCATGCATATGCCGAAAATACTGAGCACGCCCATAATCGCGCTGGCCCCCAGCAGAATCTGCATGGTCTGTTCCGATTCCATCTTAAAAATATCTACACCATAGGAACCGCCTATTGCAGTAATCGGATACAGTCCGTTTTTCACGAATATATTGTTCACTCTTTTTGCAGCTTCGTTTACCTCAGAACGGGGCGCGTCCGCATCCACTACGATTGTACCCTGAAGCGCTGATTCATAATTAAATTCAGCAAATGTCTGTTCCGCTTCTGTCCGGGGAACATAATTTATATAGAAAAAGGGATAAACAATCGAGTAATCTAGCGTAGCAGGCTGCCCTTCCGTCTCAAGAATCTGATCCGTGGCGATCACCGTATTTTCCTCTAAAATTCCGACCACTTTCAGCTCATACATCTGTGTATAGATGGCCACTCTCAGCGTATCTCCCACCTGAAGCCCTTTCGCATAAGCGCTTCCGAGCAATACCGGTATCTCCGTCTGCCCCTGATTAAAGATGAAATCCTTTTCTTCAAAAAGCCGGCCATCTGACACCTGTAAATAAAAATGTTCCATTGCCGCCTGATCAATTTGCTTTGCCTGGGCATCAAATACTCTCGCTATTTCCCCCGAACTATACTCATACATAACGTCTTTCAGACTTATGTCATCCGGGTTATAATATCCGGGATATGCCGAATCTACATAAAAATCCAGCAGTTCTTCATCCGTAAAAACTGAACTGATTTCCTCATAATCCAGCATAGCCGATTCCTCGCGCAGCGCCATGAAATGGCATTTCGGATCTTCATGTACTTCGCTGTATACGTTTCCCAGGTTGGTCAGGAAATTCGGATCTTTTGAATCTGCCATCTGAGTCTCCATCTCCTCTTCGCTGGATACTGAATAAAACAAAGAATAATAGGAAGAATCCCCTCTTATATTGTTCGAAGAAAAAGTTATCGGAATATCCAGAAAATAACTGGATATTGTAGTGCTTATCCAGAAAAACAATACAAACTGCAAAATCAGCGCCAGATTTACAAAAGCGCCGCTTTTTATATTGTACCTCAGCTCATCTAATACATTTCTCATATCATCACGCTCTCTTTAATCCAATCTTTCTGCTGAAGAAATAAAAGGAACCGGGAACTCCGATCACAACAAGTTCCCCGAAGACAATGCCGGCAGATACAAGGCAGAAATCCTGCCATCTGATCGCAACAACAGCATGGCACAATATAAGACCGCCGATCAATATCCCGGATAAAATGAGCGCCGCCGCTGCGATTTTTATATAGTCTGCAAATACCGAGGCCAGTACTTCTTTCGCTGAAAATCCAAGAAGTTTTTCCACCTGTATTTTCTGCTTCTTGTATCTGATCCAGTAACTGCCGGAAAAAAACATATTAAGAACAAATGCGGCAATAATCGCAAAATAGATTTTCTCAATCAGAGCCGGCGTTTTGTCCGGCAGCGCCCAGTCGTCAAATACGTCTTCCTTCATGTTCACGTCTTCATCCATTACCTCCCAGAGCAGCTTTGTATTATTACGTATTTCCTTTTCCGAGTTTCCATCTACAACATAGCTTCCTTCTGCTCCGGTCAGTTCAGCGGCTGCTTTCAGAGGAATCCATTTCATACTGTCCATTCTCGTAAGCTGAGCGCTTCCCAGCACTCCGATAACCTCAAACTTTTCCCCCATTATATCAATATACTGTCTGTCTCCTTCTTCATAAACATCTTTTTCAAACTGCCGCCCTATCATAGCTTTGCGGTCATCGCTGCGAACCTCTTCCCCGGAAAAATATCTGCCGGATATAAGAGGAAGTTTTTTAAAATTCCCTTTATAAAACACCCCTCTGATATCCTCCGCCATCTGCAGATCCTTCTTATAGAGAATGCCGTTGTTCCAGTCGTCTTTCTCCAGAATATCTTCAATTGCATTCCAGTCATTTTCTTCATTAACCAGGTAGGACGCATTTTCTGAATAAAACCCTCTTTTGCTTTCCTCCAGCTCATTCCTGCTTCTGATATTTACCAGTACAAGAACAGCTGCTGTCATTACCAAAATCATATTCAGCAAAAACAGCCATGTACTTTTACTGACCCTGTGATGTGTCCATTTCATAATACCTCCCCTTTTCTCCGGAATTCAGCTCTGCTCCTTCTATATCTCTGATTATTACAGCCTGTCTCTTCCCTTTCAACCCTTCTGCATGAACGTAGCTATTTACGGCATGAACGTTAAAAACGCTGTAAAATTCTCCTCTTCCGAAAAATTTTACAGCGTTCTGTAATTACTATTGTCCAATTTCCAGTGTCTGTATCACCCGGTCGTCCCCGATCCTGCACTGGTGATACAGATTCTCCTGCTTCTCAATCATTTCTTTCGCCCGGTACAGGCCGTTCCCTCTGCCTTCTCCTTTGGTGGACCATCCCTTTTCATACATCTTCGACAGTTCCGGTTTCTCTTTGTATGTATTCTCGATCCGGATCATCACTCCTCTGTCTGTCTGATCCAGCCGGATATACACTGCCCCCTCCGGATCACAGTCCTCTGCCGCTTCAATGGCATTATCCAGAAATATCCCCAGGATCCGGATGATTTCATTCATATTTTTACAGCACACCCGGATATTTCTGCGAATGTCCACCTGTACGTTCACATTTCGGGACATGGCAGTCAGCACCTTTTCATAGAGAAACCCTTTCAGTTCCATTGGCTCCACGTTTCGCAGGGAGCTCCAGGCCTGTCCTTTGCTCTCCTTATCCGGCACGGCGTCCTGGATCTGGCGTTCGAAAAAATCCCTCAGTTCATCCATCCGGTTTTCATGGATAAACCCCGCCATTGTAGAGAGGATATTTTTATAATCATGGCGGAAGGCGCTCATCTCGTCCACCATATATTCCAGACCGGATATGTAGCTTCTCGTCAATTCCTGCCGCCGCATCTCTGCCTTCATGTTTTCTTCACTCTGGATAGCTTTCACACACCTGACAATCAGGATACTGCTTGCAGTCAGGCAAAGGAAGAAAAGCACACAGTTCAGCACAATAGCCCTTGTACTGTATCCGGCCCACTGTCCCATTGAGATGAGAAGCAGAAATATCACCACATACAGGAACAGATTTCCCAGCAGACCGTAGCGGATCATGCTCCTTCCCTCCAGATACCGGAGCAGATGAAGCTTCCGGTATATAAGAAGTCTTAACAGCCCCATAGACAGAAGAAGTATAATAAAAAAAACTGCGTAAAACCAGAGGGCGTAATTGCGGGCTAGCTCCGCAACGCTGATCCGAAATAAAAACGCGATTGCTGCCAGAAGAATATTGTTCAGAAAAATATCGACCAGATATCCCAGGCAGGCCAGACATATATTTTCCACCCGGTATCTTCTCACCATCAGGGCAAGCAGAATCAGCGCTCCCGGGATAGTCAAAAGCCCGAAAATATGCCCGGTGCCCGTTATTCCTGATAAAAAAGCCCATCCGGACACATATGCGATCAGCAGGATATACTGCCAGTATTTCAGTCTTTCCGTCAGCAGCGCCGTCAGGCTCACAGTAACAAATACACCCGAGGCCAGATATGATATAAGTGTTTCCATCTTTCTCCTCCTCTAACTGTTACAAGAACCCCCACACTTCCTTCAGCTTCCTGTAGGAAATCTCGATTTTCTTTCCGTTTGTCATAACGATAAACCGGTTTTTCCGGTCCATTTCCCGGATTTTCTTTCTGGATATAAGACAGGATCTGCTCACATAGATGAAACTGTCGTCCAGCATTTCCTCAATTGCTTTCAGGGACATCTGGGAGGTCAGCATTTCCTTTTCCGTGATAATTTCCAGCTGATGCCTGCCCTTGATCGCCTCTATGCTTATAATATCCTCTTTTTTCACCCAGACTTTCCTGCTTCCGCACTCGATCAGGATACCATTTTCTTTTTCTTGCTCCTTCTGACTGATCCGGCTGAAGATCCTTCTCAGCCGTTCTTTCAGCCTGTCGCCGGGCTCTTCGTGTAAAAATTCTGAGGGCTCCTTGACAATATAGTCCAGTACGTCAAAGGAATATTCAAAGGTCCGGTATGCCAATTCGCTCTTTGAAGTCAGATATACGATATAGGCGTCCCCGTTCCGACCTTTCACTTCTTCCGTCAGCGCGAAGCCGTCCATCCCGGCCTCTCCCAGCTGGATGTCGATAAAAAACAGCTGCGTGCTGCCGGGGCTTAAGTCTTCCAGTGTCTCTTCCGGGCGGATCCGGGCTGAGACAACGCGTGCTTCCGGGCCGTTCTGCTCAATATACCGGGTGATCCATTTTTCCAGGCAGCGCAGCTGTTCTGCCTGGTCTTCACACAGATAAATATCAATCATAGTTATCCCCTTCTGCCGCTGTATCTTCCTGTTTTCCGCTGTCTTCTCTCTTGCAGCACGTTGCGGCAGTCCTACTCCTTCTCGCTTCTCCTCAGGATGTCGTACTTCTCCGGCGCTTCCGTGAGATCCACATACAGCACCTGTTTTGAATGGGGTGCGCTCTCCTGCTCTTCCCCGTCCTCGTTTATAATCCGCTTTACTTCCGCTTCGATATTTCTTCCGTCCGGCTTCATAATCTCTATGGTCTCTCCCACCGAGAACTTGTTGCGCTGCTCGATCCTGCACAGCCCGTCCTTTACTTCTCCCACGATTCCCAGGTACGTGTATTCCTTCCGGTACGTATTGCTGTCATAGATCTGGGTGTTCTCATCCGGCTTTCCGAAGAAGAAACCTGTGGTAAACTGACGGTACGTACAGTTGGAGATCTGGTCCAGATACCAGGGCATATTTTCCCGGTACAGCTCCGGGTCTTTCTGATAGTCATCAATGGCCTTCCGGTATGTCCGGGCTACAGTAGCCACATAAAGGGCAGTCTTCATGCGCCCCTCGATTTTGAAGCTGTCGATTCCCGCGTCGATTAGTTCCGGGATGTATTCGATCATGCACAGATCTTTGGAGTTGAAAATATAGGTGCCCCTCTCATTTTCATAGACCGGCATGTACTCTCCCGGTCTTGTCTCCTCCACTACCGCGTATTTCCAGCGGCAGGGGTGGGTGCATGCGCCCCGGTTGGCGTCCCTGCCGGTAAAGTAATTGCTCAGCAGGCACCGGCCGGAGTAGGAGATGCACATAGCCCCGTGGATAAAGGTCTCGATTTCCAGATCCTCCGGGATATGCTCCCGCAGTTCTTTGATTTCTTTCATGGACAGTTCCCGGGCGGACACCACCCGGCTTGCCCCCTGGCGGTACCAGAAGTTATATGTGCCGTAGTTGGTATTGTTTGCCTGGGTGCTGATATGACGGTCGATCTCCGGACAGATCTCCTTCGCAATATCAAAGACTCCCGGATCTGCGATAATCAGAGCGTCCGGCCGGATCTCCTTCAGTTCCCGGAAGTACTCCCGCACGCCCTCCAGATCTTCATTGTGAGCCAGAATATTTGCCGTTACATACACTTTTACATCATGGGCATGGGCAAATTCGATTCCTTCGTTCATCTCTTCCATGGAAAAGTTTTTTGCCTTCGCCCGCAGGCCGAATGCCTCCCCGCCGATATAGACCGCGTCCGCGCCGAATATAACCGCCGTTTTCAGAACTTCCAGGCTGCTTGCCGGAATCAGTAATTCGGGATGTCTGCTCATTGTTTTTCTCCTTCCTTTTCTGTCTTCTGATGCTGCTCCTGCTCTTTCTGCCGCGCCGGAGCCTGCTCCGCCTGGCTCCCATCCTTCTGCGCCGGAATCCGCTCTTCCTGATATTCCTCACTCTGCCGGACTCCGGTCTGTTTTACGCTTATCGCCGCGCCGTCGCCCAGGGGCAGGATGGCCGTCTCCAGAAGGGGATTGTGCTTCAGCTCATACAGGTATTCCCGCATTCTCGCGTGAATGGTCCGGTTCCGCCGCTCCACCGCGAAACGGGACTGGATCACGTCCCCGTCCTGCATCACATTGTCGGAGACAAGACAGCCGCCCTCCGCAAGAAGCCGCAGAACATGGGGCAGATAATGAATATACTGGCCTTTGGCCGCGTCCATAAAGATGAAGTCGTAGGTTCCTTCCAGCTTTTCCAGCACTTGTGCCGCGTCTCCCTCGATCAGCGTGATCACGTCTTCCTTCCCTGCCCGTGCGAAATTACTGCGGGCAATGGGAATCCTCTTTTCATAATTCTCAATTGTTGTAATTCTGCACTCATCCGGTGCGTATTCACTCATCAATAACGCAGAGAAACCTATGGCAGTTCCGACCTCCAGAATGCGCATAGGTTTTTGGAGCATAAGGAGAACCTTGAGGAGGCTCTGCATCTCCCGCCGGATCACCGGCACATCCGAAGCATGAGCCTCTTTCTCAATCTCCTCAAGTATTCTGCTGTTCTCTGTATCCAGAGAATTGATGAATGTGACGATACGTTCATCTACTATCATATATTACACATCCACATCCATAATAATCGGAATTACCATAGGTTTCCGTTTTGTCTTTTTCCAGATATAATCGTTCATGGCGTCGCGGATCACCAGTTTGATCCGGTTCCAGTCCGTATGTCTGCCGGTCAGGCATTTATCAAGGGCGTCGCTGACCGCCTTTTTCGCCTCTCCCATGAGCTGCTCGGACTCACGCACATATACAAATCCGCGGGACACAATATCCGGTCCTGCAAGCAGACGGTTTGTTCTGCGCTCCAGAGTCAGCACTACGATAATGATACCGTCCTCGGCCAGATGCTGTCTGTCCCGGAGTACGATATTTCCCACATCGCCCACGCCCAGGCCGTCCACAAGGATGGCGCCGGTGTGTACCTTGTCTACTACTTTCGCGGAGTCTTTATCCAGCTCCAGCACGTCTCCGGACTGGATGATAAAGATATTTTCCTTCGGAATGCCAAGAGATCTGGCAACTCCCGCGTTCGCCTTTAAGTGGCGGTACTCGCCGTGAACCGGGATGGCGTACTTCGGTTTCACAAGGGAATAGATCAGCTTCAGTTCCTCCTGGCAGGCATGTCCCGACACATGGGCGTCCTGGAAGATGACTTCCGCGCCTTTCGCGGACAGCTCGTTGATTACTCTGGAAACGGATTTCTCATTTCCGGGAATGGGGTTAGAGCTGAAGATAATCGTGTCGTTCGGCTGGATCGTCACCTTCCGGTGCACGTCCGCCGCCATTCTGGACAGAGCCGCCATGGACTCGCCCTGGCTTCCGGTTGTGATCAGCACCATCTTCTCCGGCGGATAATTCTTCATCTGGTCAATCTCAATCAGCGTGTTGTCCGGCACGTTCAGGTAGCCCAGCTCTGACGCTGTGGAAATGATGTTGACCATGCTCCGGCCTTCCACTACAACCTTACGGCCGTACTTGTAAGCAGAATTGATGATCTGCTGCACACGGTCCACGTTGGATGCGAAGGTGGCAATGATCAGCCTGGTATTCTGATGCTCTGCGAAGATGTGGTCAAAGGTAATACCCACGGTCCGCTCAGACTGGGTAAATCCTTTTCTCTCCGCGTTGGTACTGTCGGACATAAGGGCGAGAACGCCTTTCTTTCCGATCTCGGCAAACCGCTGCAGATCAATGGCGTCGCCGAATACCGGCGTGTAATCTACCTTAAAGTCTCCGGTATGGACCACCACGCCCGCCGGTGAATAGATAGCAAGCGCGGAAGCGTCCTGGATACTGTGGTTTGTCTTGATAAACTCAATCCGGAACTTGCCCAGATTAATGGACTGTCCGTGCTGCACGACCTTGCGCTTTGTACTGCGCAGAAGATTGTGCTCTTTTAATTTATTTTCAATAATTCCCATTGTCAGTTTTGTAGTATAAATGGGAAGATTAATTTCCTTCAGAACATAGGGCAGAGCGCCGATATGATCCTCATGGCCGTGGGTGATGACAAATCCCTTCACCTTGGACGCATTGTCCTTCAGATAAGTGACATCCGGGATTACAAGGTCGATTCCCAGCATGTCATCCTCCGGGAATGCCAGACCACAGTCCACCACAACAATACTGTCTTCGTACTCAAAGGCAGTAATATTCATACCGATCTGTTCCAGCCCGCCCAGAGGTATGATACGCAGTTTTCCGTTTTTCTCTTTTTTCAAATTCTGAAACACCTCCATTTTTATTATGTACTTCCGCCGTTTTGTTTGATTCCGACAGAGTTTCACTTACTTCCGGGCACAAAAAGAACAGCAGTTTTGTGAACTGCCCGTTGAAAAAAGAACTATGCCTTTTTCCCCCTGCATTCTCTGCATAATCCGTAGAACTTTAATTCGTGGTCAAGAACATGAAATCCGGTTGCTTCCTCAATGTGATGCTCCAGATCATCCAGCAGATCATCCCCAAAGGGAATCACCTTATTGCACACTCTGCATATGAGATGATGATGGTTGTGTTTTGCATCTCCCTTAATCAGGTGACCGATCTCATACCTCACACATCCGTCATCCAGATTGATCCTGTCCACCAGCTGAATCTCCCAGAGGAGCTGCAGTGTCCGATACACTGTCGCCAGCCCGATCTCCGGGCACTCCTGAGATACCAACTCATAGACGTCCTCTGCGGTCATATGCACGCCGCTGTTCTGTTCCAGCACCGACAGAACCTTAAGCCTCTGGTGTGTGACCTTCAGCCCTTTTTCCTTTAACTTCTCTTTCAGCAGATCTTCTGTTTTTTTCTGTTCCATCAGTGTTCTTTCGTCTCCCTGCAGTAAATAAATCTATTGTAAACATCCGAAGATATTACATTTCTATACTTACATCTTCCAGCAGTTCTTCAAAAACCTTTGACACTGCCGCAAGCTCGGTTTCGTCTTCCACGATCTCATAAACGCTTTCCGGCTGGGACTCTTCTTCCACTTCTTTTAAAATGAGACATTCGCCGTCATCGTCCTCGGAGTCCGACACAAGTATGTATGCAGCTCCGTTTATCTTCGTCTCTTCCAGAACAAAGAACTCATCCTCGCCGCTTCCGTCCCGGAAGACAAATTTTACTTTCTCCATATAAAACCCCTTATAAGCTGTCCGCGTCCGGCTGCTCCTCCTTCTGCATGCCGATATAATCCAGATATCCCTGCAGAATAAACACCGCCGCGATCTTGTCGATATACTTCTTGCGGTTTTCCCGGCGGACGCCGCTTTCAATCAGCGTCTGCTCCGCCGCTACTGTGGTGAGCCGTTCATCCCACATCACCACTTCCAGACCCGTACGCCTTGTAAGCATATCCCGGAACTCCAGGCTCTTTTCCGCCCGTTCCCCGATGTCACTGTTCATATGCTTCGGAAACCCGAGTACAATCTTTTCCACGCCGTATTCCCGGATAATCTCTTCAATCCGGGCGCAGGTTCTCCTCAGCTTGTTCTCTTCTTTGCGTTCAATCGTCTCCAGTCCCTGAGCCGTAATCCCCAGGGGATCGCTCAGAGCCACGCCTACGGTCTTTGTGCCGTAGTCCAGTCCCATAATTCTCATAATGAAATTATTCCCATGAATTATGTTCGATATACGCTTTTAACAGTTCCTCTACCAGCTCGTCTCTCTCTACTTTCATCACAAGACTTCTTGCGCCGTTGTAGCTGGTAATATAGGTCGGATCTCCCGACATAATGTATCCCACGATCTGATTGACCGGATTGTATCCCTTTTCCTTCAGTGCCTTGAACACGATCTCAAGAATATCTTTTGCTGAAATCTGCGGTCCCGGCTCTACCTGAAAGAATTGAGTATTGCTTAAATCACTCATTGTTATATCCTCCTTAAACGTCATGATGCTGTTTAACTGTTCCTCTGGCAAGCCCCAGATACCCTATTTACAATTCTAATATAATACCCTGCAAAATTCAATGAATAATTTGTAAATCATTATCAACTCGAACCTTTACAATGGTATTTTTCAGGCTCTTGTCTCCTTCAAAAGCAATCCGGATATACTCTTTCGTATGTCCGGTCTGCATAGGTTTTCCCTGGATCAGAGCTTCCTCTTCCACCAGCACTTCCACTTCTTTTCCCAGGAAACTCTGTTCGTAAGCCTTCCGTTTCTTCTCCCCCAGTTCGATGAGGACGGCGCTGCGCCGGGCTTTCTCCTGCTCGCTGACCTGATTTTCCATAGCAGCGGCCCTGGTGCCCTCCCGCCTGGAATATTTGAATATATGGGTTTCGTAAAAATCAACTTTGTCCACAAAATCCCTGGACTTCTGAAACTCTTCTTCCGTCTCTCCCGGAAATCCCACAATCACATCTGTAGTCAGGGCCGGATTGTCAAAATACCGGCGCAGGATACAGCATTTCTCATAGTACTCTTCGCTGGTATACCTGCGGTTCATCCGTTTCAATGTGTCGTCGCATCCGCTCTGCAGAGACAGGTGAAAATGGGGACACATCTTCGGAAGGTCCGACAGAGCCCGGGCAAATTCATCTGTAATGATTCCCGGCTCCAGAGAGCCAAGGCGGATTCTCCGGATGCCCTCAATCTGATGGACAGCCTGAATCAGGGAAAGAAGATGCCGGTTTCCGTCAAAATCAATGCCGTAAGAGCTCAGATGGATTCCTGTCAGCACCACTTCCTGATAGCCGTTTCCGGCAAGAGTCCGCACTTCATCCAGCACATCCTCCACCGTTCTGCTGCGGACCCTTCCTCTTACATAAGGGATAATGCAGTAAGTGCAGAACTGATTGCAGCCGTCCTGCACCTTGATGTAGGCCCTTGTATGTTCTCCGGGCTTCGTCAGATGAAGTTTCTCATACTCTTTTGTCTGTCCGATTTCTTCAATATCCTGAATATTCTTCTGAACATCTGATTTTTCTGCCGCATCTGCAGATTCTTTCTGAGCTGCTTTTTTCGCTTCGTATTCCTCCAGCACTTTTATGAGATCCTTTTTATGATTGTTTCCCAGGACAATATCAATACACGGATCTGTATTTTCTCTGGTATTCTGTGCCTGTACATAGCAGCCTGCCGCCACTACTACCGCATCCGGATTCATCTTCCTGGCCCGGTGGAGCATCTGCCTGGATTTCCGGTCCGCAATATTGGTCACAGTACAGGTATTGATGATGTAAATATCCGCCCCTTCCCTGAAGGGAACGATCTCATATCCGGCCTTTTCCAGCATTTCCTGCATGGCCTCTGTTTCATAGGCATTTACCTTGCATCCCAGATTGTGCAATGCCGCTTTTTTCATGGATTTTTACCTCTTTTTTCCTTATTGTTTCTTGACTTTTACCATCCCATCCCGTAGAATATACGTAGGGTTAAGGCCCTTACTTTATTGTATAATTCAAGGAGGGAATTTAAAATGAAAACAGTACAGATTTCATTAAACTCAATCGACAAAGTTAAATCTTTTGTCAACGAAATTACAAAATATGACAATGACTTCGATTTAGTATCCGGAAGATATGTTATAGATGCCAAATCAATCATGGGAATTTTCAGTCTTGACCTTTCCAAACCGATCGACCTGAACATACACGCTGACGGCAATGTCGACGACATCCTTGCAGCTCTGGATTCCTACATTATCAAATAAATAGAAAAACCGCGAAGCTGCCTGAACCAGACAGCTTCTTTTTTTGCCGTAAAACTTACCGGGGCAGACTCTTAAAAAGAGTCTGCCTCTTTCTGTCCGATGATAATTGTCTCTGTCGTATCCAGAGCCGTCTGCATCAGTTCATCAATCTTCTCTGTCAGATTCAGCTCGGATTTTTCGATCCGCTCAAGATTCGGCTTTGTAACAGGATGTTTTGCCACAAAGATTGTACAGCAGTCCTCAAACGGCTGTATGGATACTTCGTAGGTGCCGATCTTCTCTGAAATCTCCACAATCTCCCTCTTGTCAAATCCCACAAGAGGACGGTATACCGGAAGCGTACACACCGCATTTGTGGCCGCAAGGCTCTGCATGGTCTGGCTGGCCACCTGGCCGATACTTTCCCCGGTAATCAGACCCAGACATCCGTCTTTCTTCGCGAAATGCTCCGCGATCCGCATCATATACCGGCGCATGATAATCGTCAGCTCTTCATGGGGACATTTTTCATAAATATAAAGCTGGATATCTGTAAAATTTACCACGTGGAGCTTAATCGGCCCCGAATAAACGGAAACAAGTTTTGCCAGATCCATAACCTTTTCTTTCGCACGCTCACTTGTATACGGCGGGGCATGGAAATATACCGCTTCAATCTCCACGCCTCTCTTCGCGATCATATATCCTGCCACAGGGCTGTCAATTCCGCCGGAGAGAAGAAGCATTGCGCTTCCGTTTGTTCCCACCGGCATTCCCCCCGGACCGGGGATAATCTCGGAGTACAGATAGACTTCCTCCCGGATTTCCACATTCAGACGTACATCCGGATTGTGGACGTCTACTTTCATATCCGGAAACGCGTCCAGCACAGCCTCTCCCAGCGCGCAGTTGATCTCCATGGAGTTCATAGGATACCGTTTATTGGCGCGTCTTGCTTCTACTTTAAAAGTACAGTTTCCTTCCGGGTACATCTCGCCCATATAGGAAACCACGTCCTTTTTCAGCTCTTCTATTTCCTTTACTTCTTTTCGTACAACCGGGCAGATGCCCACAATACCGAAGACACGGGAAATATGCTCCACAGTCTCCTCATAGTCATATTCTCCATTGCAGTCCACATATACTCTTCCGTGACATTTGTGGACATAGAAATCTCCGTCCACATCTGAGAGCGCATAGCGGATCTGGCGGACAAGAGCGTCCTCGAACATATATCTGTTCTTTCCCTTGATTCCGATTTCCCCGTATTTGATCAAAAACGAATGAAATTCCATGTTTTTCTCCTTTTTCTGTATATCACAGGCGGCCGGCTGTATATTTTCTGGTCAGTGCCGCGTATATTTTCGAAGTGTCGGTACACAATTATATAGTGTTTCCAGCGTATAGTCAATTTCTTCTTTTTTTGTAAACTCTGACATGCTGAAACGCAGGGTGGCGTCCAGGTATTCTCTGGCCGCGCCGATTCCTTTGAGCACGCCACTCACCGACGGATGGTTGGAGGAGCAGGCCGATCCGGAAGAAACATAAATCCCTTTTTCCTCCAGTGTGTGAAGAAGAACTTCACTCCGGATTCCCGCGATTCCCACACTGATAATGTGAGGCGCGCTGCCCTCATCGGTCAGGCCGTGCACCACTGTATTGTCGATCTTTTTTATTCCTTCCAGAAACCGGCCTTTGAGTTCCCGCATCAGAGCAGTTTTCATCTCCAGATCCCGGTAAATCATTTTCGATGCAAGAGCCAGTCCTGCTATGCCCGGAACATTTTCTGTCCCGGAACGGATATTTTTCTGCTGCTCCCCGCCGAACAGAATGGGTCTGATCTTTACATTTGCTCCGATATAAAGGAAGCCCACGCCTTTCGGGCCGTGGATTTTGTGGCCGCTGGCGCTCAGAAGATCAATGCCCATGCGCTTCGGCCAGATCCGGTACTTGCCGAAGCCCTGAACCGCGTCTGTGTGAAACAGAATCGACGGATTGTACTGTTTGACAATCCTGGCCGCCTCGGCAACCGGCTGAACCGTTCCCACTTCATTGTTCACATACATAATCGATACAAGTATTGTCTCAGGGCAGAGCGCATCTTTTAACGCATCCAGTTTTACTCTTCCTGCCGCGTCCACCGGCAGATAAGTCACCCGGAATCCTTCCTCTTCTTCCAGATACCGCATGGTATTGAGGATTGCCGGATGTTCAATGGATGTGGTAATCAGATGATTCCCTCTCCTGCGTCCTGCTCTGGCACATCCGATCAGAGCCAGGTTGTCGCTTTCGGTGCCTCCGGATGTGAAGAAAATCTCGCCGGGATTTACTTTCAGCAGTTTTGCCAGCGTCTCCTTCGCGTCACGGATATAATGCTCCGCCTGCACTCCTTTTCTGTGCATGGACGATGGGTTGCCATAGTCCTGACACATTACTTTATATACCAGTTCTCCCACTTCCGGATAACACATGGTCGTGGCAGAATTGTCCAGATAAACTTCCATTGTTCCTTTCCTTTTCTCTTTTCTTACTTTAAATTATGTCCCTGGCTCTCAAGATGATACATCAGAATCGAAAGGGCTGTAACTCCCGCTGTCTCTGTCCGCAGAATCCTGGAACCCAGGGAGACCGGCCGGGCTCCCGCCGCTTTTGCCTTCTCTACTTCCTCCGCGTCAAAGCCGCCTTCCGGTCCGATAAAGATCCCCACAGACTGTCCCGGCCGGATATTCCGGATAATCTCCGCCGTCTCTTCCATCCCACGCTCCAGTTCATACGGAATCAGAATCACATCCAGCTCTGACGCCTGTTTCAGAGCTTCCGCAAAGGAAACCGGGCGGCTCACCTCCGGTATAACGGCGCGTCCGCACTGTTCTGCCGCACTTCTGGCTATGGCCTGCCACCGGGCTGTCTTTTTCTCCGCCTTTTTCTCGTCCAGACGCACAACGGATCTTCCCGCCGCGAAGGGGATAATTCCGGCCGCTCCCAGCTCCACGGCTTTCTGCACGATCCACTCCATCTTATCTCCTTTGGGAAGCCCCTGAAAAAGATAAAGGGCGGAAGGCAGTTCCGTATCCGCGGCTTTTGTCTCAAGAATCTCCAGAACCGCTTCTCTGTCCTCATATCCGGAAATACGGCAGGTATAAGTAATACCCAGTCCGTCCTGGATCTGCACCTGCTCTCCCGGCTTCATGCGGAGGACATTTTTCATATGGTTTACATCTGCGCCGGACAGACGGATTATCCCGTCCTGTACCGACGAAATCTCTACAAAAAAATTCTGCATCAGTTCTTCCTCGCTGTCACGCAGACCCACTCGCCCTGGTATGTCACATCCAGCACTTCCAGTCCTGCATCCTTAACAGCCTTTACAACTGTATCTTCCTTATCGTCAATAATGCCGCTGGTAATGTAAATGCCGCCTTTTTTCAGCTGATGAACGATCACCGGCGTCAGTTCCACCAGCACATCAGCCAGAATATTTGCCGCCACGATGTCGTAACACTCATATCCCACTTTATCCTGCACATCCCGGTCGTCAATGATATTTCCGATCATAACCTCATACTTGTCCTGAGGGATTCCGTTTACCGCCATATTTTCCCGGGTTGCGTCAATGGCACAGGGATCCAGATCCGTTCCCACAGAATACGCGGCTCCGAATTTCAGGGCAAGCATACCCAGAATGCCGCTTCCGCAGCCTACGTCCAGAATCTTTGTATCCGGCTTTACATATTTTCTGATCTGGCGGATACACAGCTGGGTAGTTTCATGCATTCCGGTTCCGAACGCCGTGCCCGGATCAATGTGAATTACCATTTTTCCGCTGTCTTCCGGCTTTACTTCCTCCCAGGAAGGAATGATCAGAATGTCGTCTACATAAAACTGATGGAAATACTGTTTCCAGTTATTCACCCAGTCCACGTCCTCGGTCTGAGACTCTTCAATCAGGCACTCGCCTACATCCACATAGGCGGACATGTCCTTTAACTCCTGTCTTACCTGACTTAAAATACTGTCTTTATCGTCATCTTCTTCCAGATAAAAGCTTAAGTACGCCACGCCGTCATCCGGCTCTGTCTCCGGCAGAATATCTACAAACATCTGCTCCTTATCTGACTGGGAAAGAGGAATCTTATCCTCAATCTCCACTCCCTGAATCCCCAGTTCCATCAGCATACTGCTTACGATATCCTCTGCCTGGGTCGTTGTCTTTAACCGGAATTTATTCCACTTCATTCTTCTTCATCCTCCTGAAACCATAGGTTTAAATTTACACCGCCGGTAATCCCCGGCACCTCTCCTGTCTCACTGTACTGCCAGATCTTATATTTATACGGGCACTGGGGCACCGCGTGATAATCTGCATACCAGAAATCATAATCTGTAAGTTCTTCCATAATAAGCGTACGGGCCATCCATTTCATATTGGAATAGATCATCGGTTCATAGCCGCCCGACTCGATTGTATCGCAGAAAACCTTACAGTAATTGGTAAACTCCTGTCTTGTATTTCTGTCTGTCCGGGCATCACTATATTCAATGTCTTCTGTATCATATACTACCGGCCCGTCTATATCATAGCCGCGGATATGTTTCAGAACATACTCCGCTTCCTCCACCGCCTCAGCAGGGCTGATGGCCTGAGAGAAAAAATATACTCCCACCTCCAGGCCGGCATCCTGCGCTTCTTTTACATTTTTTTCATACATGTCGTCCAGTACCAGTTCTCCGTTCTCGCCGTAGGCCCGATATCCCAGACGGATAATCACAAATTCTACCCCGCTGGCTTTTACTTTCTTCCAGTCAATCTCTTCTCCCTGGAATTCGGAAACATCTATTCCCACTCTGGAAGACACTCCGTTTTCTTCATCTGTGTAATGCTTATAACCTGTTTTTTTATCTGTCTTAAGATAAGAAAAATCATAGGTGCATCTGGGAACATCAGCCAGCAGTTCCGCCTCATACTGTCTGCCTGCCTTGTCCTCAAATGAATAAACTTCTTTTCCGTCTTTCTCCTCAATGTCAATTCCTTTCAAGTCATCTTTCTCTGTCCCGGTTGCTTCTCCCTGCATCCGGCACCCTGCCAGAAACAGCGCCATGCAAAAAGCCAGTACTGCAGCTCTGTATTTTTTCAGCGTCATCTGTTCAAAACTCCCGCAATTATTTTCTTTCCGTTTCAATCCGCACACAGTGTGCTTACAGCAGAAATTCTTCCGTTTTGCGTTCAAATCAAAACTCACCTATTTAAGATACAACGATTCTCCTTTCCATGCAAGTCATCTCATCGCCCGGGCATATTTTTCCTCCCCGGATTACTTTCGCGAATACGCCCTCCCGGGGCATAATGCAGTCGCCCATCTGCTGAAAAATGGCGCATCCGTGGTGGCATTCCTTCCCGATCTGCGTGATTTCGAGAACAACGTCGCCGCAGGCAAGCCTTGTGCCCACCTGAAGAGCGGAAAAATCAATTCCTTCCACCACCAGATTTTCTCCAAAAGCGCCGTCTTCCACCCGGGCTCCCCGCTGTCTGAACGCTTCTATTTTATCATAGGAAAGAAGACTGACCTGGCGGTGCCATTTTCCCGCGTGAGCATCCCCTTCAATCCCGTAATCTTCTATAAAATTTCCTTCTGCCACAGCAGTCTTCTGTGTGCCTTTTTCAGGACTTGTGCAGACTGCAATTACTTTTCCCATATATATGCCTCACTTTTCCTCCGGATCTCTGTCAGCCGCCGATCCGGGACATTTCTCTGTTTTCCCGCTGTCCGCCTTCCCCGTTTTCATCTTCATTATCTTCTTCGCTGAAATGATGACAGGCGGGCTTGCTGAGAACCGTCTGTATGACGGCCTCCTGTATCTGTTTATCCGATGCTCCTCCCCGAAGCAGAGTCTTTATGTCCGTTGCTGTTCCGTACTGAAGGCAGGGCTTAAGCATTCCTTCTGAGGTAAGCCTCAGGCGGTTGCATGTGCTGCAGAACTTGTGGCTGAGCGCGCTGATAAAACCGACTCTGCCCCGGAAGCCCGGAAAGAGAACATACTCCGCCGGTCCGTTCCCCAGCAGTTTCTCATATGGCTGCGAACTTCCGAACTGTCTTTCCAGTATTTCTTTTATATCTGTGTTGCTTCTTCCGGCAGACTCTTTCCCCGGTCCGAAGGGCATCAGCTCAATAAAGCGTACGTCCACCGGATACTTCCGGGCCAGCCCTGCCAGCCTGAGAAGATCGTCGTCTGTCCCGTCCTCCAGAGGCACGCAGTTGATTTTCACCGGAAGTCCCGGACACCGGAGAGCCGCGTCCAGACCTTCCAGCGCCTTGTCCAGACTGCCGACACGGGTCACCTGATGATACCGTTGCGCGTCCAGTGTGTCAAGACTGATATTCACAGCATCCAGGCCATTGGCTGTCAGATCCCGGATCTGTTCCTGCAGCAGTGTTCCGTTTGTTGTCAGCGTTACCTGTTCCACTCCCGGAATCTGCTTTAATTTTCCCAAAAGAAAAGGAAGCCCCCTGCGCACAAGGGGTTCTCCACCTGTCAGTTTAATGCGGGATATTCCCAGTCCTGCTGCTATCCGGCAGAACCGCTCTATCTCGTCAAATGTCAGAATCTCACTGTGGGGAACGGCCGGCACCCCTTCCTGCGGCATACAGTAAATGCAGCGCAGATTGCAGCGGTCTGTAACGGACACTCTGATATATTCAATTTTTCTGCCGAACTGATCCTGCATATTTTTCTTGCGCATGAATTCCCTTTCTTTTCAAATTATTTTGTTTCATCTGATTCATGTCCGCATTCTCCTGCTCTTCCTTTCAGGATCGCCAGACCGTGATCCAGAGAAGGAAGCACCGCTTCCAGATTCTCTCTGGCCGCTTTCGGACTTCCCGGCAGGTTGATAATCAGTGTCTCGTTCCGGATCACCGACACGCCCCTGCTTAACATAGCTCTGGGCGTAATCTGCAGAGATGCCAGACGCATGGCCTCCGCGATTCCCGGAACATTCCGCGCAGCCACCGCCAGCGTAGCCTCAGGCGCGCAGTCTCTGGGCGATAATCCCGTACCGCCTGTTGTAAAAACTATATCAACTCTTATCTCATCACATAATTTACAAAGACACTCTTTAATTTCTCCTATCTCATCCGGAAGAAGCATCGTTTCCACCACTTCATAACCGGCCTGTCTAAGCATATCACAGATAAGAGGACCGCTTTTATCCTCCCGTTCTCCTGCGTATCCTTTATCGCTCAGTGTTACAACCGCTGCTCTCCATCTCTTCTGCTCCATTTCTTCCGCCTCTTCCTACATCAGTTCAATTTCCCTTCGGCCGGACTTCTTTTGCCCCTGCCGTTCTCTGCCGCTGTGCCGGCCATTATATACATTTCCGCTCTTTCCGCCTGTTTTTTTCACCAGATAGATCTCACCGATCTCCATTGTCTTGTCCAGCGCCTTGCACATATCATAAATCGTCAGCAGAGCCACACTTACACCTGTCAGCGCTTCCATCTCAACTCCCGTTTTTCCTGTCACTTTCACCGTACAGGTACAGGAAATCGAGTACTCCTCCTCATCCATGTCAAATGTAATTCTGCAGTTGGTCAGAGGAAGAATGTGGCACATGGGAATCAGTTCCCAGGTCCGCTTTGCTCCCATAATTCCTGCCGTGGCCGCCACGCCGAGAACGTCTCCTTTTCCTATGGTTCCTGCTCTGACCGCCTGAAATACTTCCCGGCTGACCAGTATTTTCCCGGTGGCAGACGCTTCCCGGAGCGTTTCCTCCTTGCCGGTCACATCCACCATAACCGCTTTGCCGTTTTCATCAAAATGCGTGAAGCCCATACTGTATCATCCCCTTTATTATACTTCTGACCCGGACTGTTCCTGCAGATCTTCTGCGTCATTCAGAAATCCGTTTGTTCCGATCCACACTTTTTCGTCCATGTTAAGCAGCTCAGCCTCAATCCAGTGCAGTCCTTCCATAGAAGGATCTTCTTTATCTGTAATCTTCCATCCGTACGCTACTTTATAATATCTGACCGCATCCCGGCCGTCCTCCTCTTCCGAAGCAACCTGCACTTTTACATAGGGGATCTGGGGCCTGACCGTCCAGTCTGTAATCTCACCGGACTCGATGGACTGGCCGCCCGATGCAGAATCTTCAATATCAGCGGAAAGATATACATCACATTGAACAAACTCCATCAGCTCTTCTATCTGCCCGTCAAGCTCTTCATTTTCCTTTACTCTGTCGCAGAACAGTTCTTTCAGCCCTTCCCTGTCATGCTCCGTCAGGCAGCGGATAATTTCCTCCGACATAGGATGAATTTTCTCCGCCTCTTCTGACATCATCCCCGTCAGCTGCAGCGCCCGCAGCTGGGAACAGGACGTCAGGCACAACATTGCAGACAACGCCAGAAACACCGACGCCGCTCTTTTAAAAATGCACTTCCTGTTCATAGAAACACCGCCCCTCTCACCGGTATAAAACACACGCCCGGGAAAGCCTTTCCCGGCCCATACACTATAACGATCATACCACATCCGGGGGAAGATTTGTAGATGTGAAATTCGAAATTATGGAGGGGGAAAGGGTCCGCCGGGGAGTCCGGGTATGGTGCCGGAGGGCACGCTCCCGCTCGGACGCGGCGCAGAAAACAGCGGAATACAGACGGATGGATGCGACTTTCGGAGATCAGATGCGGAAATTCTGAGCGACTTTGAGGCGGAATTTAGTAAAACTTAACACCCTGAGTACAGGCGTTAGAATTATCAATGGAGCTGTTCGAACGGAACGTGAGTTTCCATTGATAATTCTGTTTTTAGCCTGTATTCAGGGTGTTGTAGTTTTACTGTTCCGCCGAACGGAGTTTAGAATTTCCGCATCTGATCTCCGAATACGGTTCTCGCCGGTTCTGTATTCTGATGTTTTCGGACCTCATCCCGACATCCTTATCCCGTCAGTTCCCAATTTACGCGCAGCTCTGATCAGCGGATTCGAACTGGGAGTTATAGAGATCTGCGTAGAACCCGCCTTTTGCCAGGAGTTCTTCGTGTCTTCCCTGTTCTACGATATCGCCGTCTTTCATAACCAGGATCAGATCGGCGTCGCGGATGGTTGACAGTCTGTGGGCGATGATGAAGCTTGTGCGTCCTTTCATCAGGTTATCCATGGCCTTCTGAATGAGCACTTCGGTTCTTGTATCTACGGAGCTGGTGGCCTCATCCAGAATAAGGATTTTCGGATCCGCCAGAATGGCTCTTGCAATGGTAAGAAGCTGTTTCTGTCCCTGAGAGACATTGCTTGCCTCTTCGTTCAGCTCCATGTTGTAGCCGCCGGGCAGAGTCTGTACGAAGCGGTGTACATGGGCGGCTTTCGCTGCCTGGATGACTTCTTCGTCTGTGGCGTCAAGTCTGCCGTAGCGGATATTTTCCATGATTGTTCCGTGGAACAGCCAGGTATCCTGAAGCACCATTCCGAACATTTCCCTTAAGTCACTGCGGTTAAACTCTCTCAGATCGTGTCCGTCGATCCGGATGGATCCGCTGTTTACGTCATAGAACCGCATGAGCAGTTTGATCATGGTGGTTTTTCCTGCTCCGGTAGGACCTACGATAGCAATCTTCTGGCCTTCTTTTACATTTGCGGAAAAGTCATTAATGATGATTCTGTCCGGGTTGTAGCCGAAATGTACGTGATCAAACTGTACATTTCCCTCCAGTCCTTCTGTCGATACCGGATCTGGAACTGTCTGTTCCTCTTCGTCCTCTTCCAGGAACTCAAATACTCTTTCCGATGCCGCCGCTGTGGACTGAAGCATATTGGCGACCTGCGCCACCTGCTGAATGGGCTGAGTAAAGTTTCTGACATACTGGATAAAGGACTGGATATCGCCGACTTCGATTGTATTCCGGATTGTCAGATATCCGCCCAGTATGGCTACCGCCACATATCCCAGGTTGCCCACAAACTGCATAACCGGCATCATCATTCCGGAAAAGAACTGAGATTTCCATGCGGAATCATACAGCTTCTCGTTTGTCCTGTTGAATTCTCCGATTACGTCTTCTTCTTTATTAAACGCTTTTATAATGCTGTGTCCGCTGTAGATTTCTTCTACCTGTCCGTTTACATTTCCAAGGTATTCCTGCTGTCCCCGGAAATATTTCTGGGAATGTTTCATTACAAATGAAATCAGCAGTACCGACACCGGAAGCAGAAGAATCGCTACCAGCGTCATCAGCGGGCTGATGGAAAGCATCATGATAAGAACGCCGATAATCGTTGTTACAGATGTAATCAGCTGGGTCGCGCTCTGGTTCAGACTCTGCCCCAGTGTATCCACATCATTTGTCACACGGGAGAGCACTTCACCCACCGGTTTTGTGTCAAAGTAATTCATTGGCATGCGATTGATCTTTTCCGAAATCTCTTTGCGCAACCGGTAAGTGGTTTTCTGTGATACGCCTGTCATAATGATTCCCTGTATGAAAGAACACAGCGCGCTGATCACATACAGTCCAAGTGTAATCAGAAGAATCTCGCCAATCCTGCCGAAATCCATGCCGCTTCCGCCGGAAACAGTACTGACCAGGCCATTGAAGATCTCTGTTGTGGCCTGGCCCAGAATCTTCGGCCCCGCAATGTTGAATATCGTACCGCATATGGCAAAAACAGCGACAAACAACATATGAACTTTAAACGCGCCCATATACCGGAACAGTTTTTTTATTGTGCCTTTGAAGTCCTTAGCGCTCTCACCTGCCGCTCCGCCATGCATTCCTCTTCCCATTGGTCCTCTAGCCATTGCACTGCACCTCCTTTTCTCCTGCGCCGTCTGTTATCATTTTGCTGCTGTCTCTGCTCTTCCCCTGGTTTTCCAGTTCCGATTCAGACAGCTGCGACGCGGCGATCTGACGGTATACTTCGCAGGATTCAAGAAGCTCCTGATGGGTTCCCATTCCTGCGATTTTTCCCTCATCCAGTACAATAATCTGATCGGCATTGAGAATTGTACTGATTCTCTGTGCTACAATCAGCACGGTACTGTCCTTTGTTTTCGTGCGGAGAGCCTTCCTCAGCGTAACATCTGTCTTAAAGTCAAGAGCGGAAAAGCTGTCGTCAAAAATAAATACTTCCGGGTGTTTTGCGATAGCTCTGGCAATCGACAGTCTCTGTTTCTGGCCTCCTGATACATTGGAGCCGCCCTGGGCGATGGGGCTCTTATAGCCCTCCGGCTTTTCTTCAATAAATTCTGCCGCCTGGGCAATCTCTGCCGCTTCCTTCATCTCGGCTTCACTTCCGTGAAGATTGCCGAACAGAATATTGGAAGCAATATCTCCCGAGAAAAGCACGCCCTTCTGGGGTACAAATCCAAGCTTTTCTCTGAGTTCATGCTGGCTTACCTGGCGGATATCCGCTCCGTCCAGTGTAATGGAACCTTCCGTCACGTCATAGAAGCGGGGAATCAGATTTACCAGCGTGGATTTTCCGCTTCCGGTACTGCCGATAATCGCGGTAGTTTTCCCGGGTTCTGCCGTAAATGTTATATCATGAAGGACATTTTCATCTGCCCCCGGATACCGGAAGGACACGTGGCTGAATGTGAGGACCCCTTTCTTCCGGCTGTCAAAGGATGCCGGATGTTCCGGATCATGGATTACAGTCTGGCTGGACAATACTTCTTCCACACGGTCTGCCGCCACCGCCGCTCTGGGCAGCATAATGGAAAGCATGCACAGCATAAGGAATCCCATGATAATCTGCATAGTGTACTGAATAAATGCCATCATATCTCCCACCTGCATCTGACCTTCGCTTATGCCGTGGGCTCCGTTCCACATAATAAGGACGGAGATGCCGTTCATTACCAGCATCATGACCGGCATCATAAAGGTCATAGCGCGGTTAACAAACAGGTTTGTCCGGGTCAGATCCCGATTGGCCTGATCGAATCTCTCCTCCTCATGCTTCTGTGTGCTGAAGGCGCGGATCACTGAAAGTCCGGTCAGAATTTCACGGGTAACCAGGTTCAGTTTATCTACAAGATTCTGGAGAATCTTAAACTTCGGCATAGCCACAACAAAGAGTACCAGGATTACCAGCGCGATCAGAATTACGGCAAGAGCGATAATCCAGGACATGGACACATTTGTCTGGAACACCTGAATAATTCCGCCTATGGCCAGAATCGGCGCATAGAGCACAATCCGCAGAAGCATTACCGTAAGCAGCTGAATCTGCTGGATATCATTGGTACTTCTCGTAATCAGAGAAGCGGTGGAGAAATGATCAAACTCATTGTTTGAGAATCCTACGACCTTGTGGAACACTCTGCTTCTCAGATCCCGGCCTGTAGCCGCGCCCACACGGGACGCCAGAAAGCCGACAAGAATACTTGCCGCCATTCCGAGAAAAGCCAGCCCTACCATCTTACCGCCTGTCACAATCAGGTAGTTTATCTGAATGCTGTCCATATCCAGCCCCAGCTCTTCATACGCGGACTGAACATATGCCACCGCTGCCTGTTCCAGAATCGTATCCGGCAGATCAGCCATCTGTTCGTCCATTCCCTGCAGCATGGCTGCCCGCTGTTCTTCCGGAAGCATTTTCAGAAGATCGAAGACGGACATGTCCCCGGTCTCTGTCTGAGCCGGCATATTTGCCTTCATCTGTTCTTCAATCTGCTTTGTCATATCACTGCCGGATTCAAATCCCGCTGTCAGCATCATGGGCCCCTGGAGAATTCCGCTGATTTCTTCTTTTTTTTCGGCGCTGTCCGATACTGAATCTTTCAGCACGTAGGCTTTCATATCATACGTGCTGTCATCTTCCTCATAGGCGTCAAGCACTGTATCCTGATCCCCGGTCGGTACAAACAGAAGCAGTTTCTCCATCTCATCCGCGGAAACAGCCTCTGGGATCTGATCCTCTATGCCGCCCTGCTGAATTCCCACATTTACAATATCAGATGTGTACGAGGGCAGTGACAGATCACAGTATGCCTGTATGAACAATATTACAATGATCGCAATCAGAGCTTTCCAGTGCTCCGCCGCATATTTGAATAAGTTTTTCATACCTCTTCTTTCCTTTCATATTTTTCCAGATTATCTTTAACCTGCAGTATCAGTCTTCGAAACAGAAGCTGTTCCTCCAGGCTCATGCCTCCCTGGATGATCTCATCCATTCGTTCTCCGACATTTTTGACCGACTGAATACAGGCCTTCCCCCGCTCCGCCAGGGTAAGCCGCATCACCCGCTGATCCGATTTGTCTGTTTCCCGGGTGATATATTTCTCCCGTTCCATCTTCTGAATGGCTGAAGTAATAGACGGAGCCGTCATATTCAGCTCCCTGGCCAGCTCTTTCTGAGAGATTGACTTTCTGCGGTGAAGAGTAAAAAGAATTGCCGCCTGACTGCGGTTCAGATCAAATTCCTGATACATTCCCTTCGCCGTATTTAACATCTTATGCAGCACAATGCCCATAATCCCCATCAGAGGAATATCATTTGTTTCGCAATTCATCTGCTTCCCTCCATAATATCTGTCTCTTATACACATCTCCGAGCCCACGAGACACTGAGCGATAGCGTAT